>Ga0187848_10000989_pt1 | contig 24865 bp, 20 predicted proteins | sample June2016WEW_4_40_FD_132424 | JGI IMG/M metagenome (GOLD analysis project Ga0187848, IMG submission 132424) | Peatland microbial communities from SPRUCE experiment site at the Marcell Experimental Forest, Minnesota, USA - June2016WEW_4_40 | ecosystem: Environmental > Terrestrial > Soil >... | reverse complement strand
CCGGCGGGACCAGGGTTCTCGCTCATGGCCGGATCCCCCAGGTAAGGTTCATTAGTCCAGCCGCACGCCGGCGGTGGCGGACGGCTGCGGCTGGGTCGGCTTCGTCTTGGCCGGCGGCTGCAACGCCTTCCCGACGTAGTCGGCCGCGTCGCCCACCGTGCGGACCTTCTTGAACGACTCGGCCGTGATCTTGATTTTGAACTCCTTCGCCAAGGCCGTCCGCAAGCCGATGGCCTTCGTGCCGGTGGCCCCCAGGTCCTTGGCCAGCAATTTCTCGGGCGTAACGTCGTCCTTGGCGACCTTGAGTTGGGCGACAAGGACCTTGGCGACCCGCTCCTGGATTTCTTTCGGCGTCGGGGGAGCGGCGTTGTCAGCCGGCTGCTTGGAGATCGGGCGGTCGGGGGCCACTCCGCCCGGGGCGATGGGCACCTTCTGCGCCGCTGCCACGGTGCAGCCCATCATGCCCAGGGCACCCAGCATGGCGGCCGCGGCCTGGCCGAGAAACGCCCGGCGGTGCTCTTCGGGGACGCTGGTCCGGGCGATGACCGCCGCGAGCTGCTCGCGGGGCACGCTGCGGAGCATCATCGCCTCGGCCGGCCCCAAATCGAGGCCGATCTGGCCGACCGCTTCCTCGGGCCGTTCCAGCAACAGGGCCCGAAACGCCGCATCGACCGAGGCTTTCTTGACCAGCACTTCAATTCCTTGGGGAATGGCTTGGCTCATCGACCTCTCCTTAAAGGGGGCCCGTGGGGGTTGCCCGGACATTCTGCCAGTATAAGACGTTTCCCGGGACCGGGGAAGTTCCACCGGCGGCAGCCGCCATTATAGCTGAATTCTAGATCGGCAGGTGGATGGCGAACGTGCTGCCTTGGCCGACGGCGCTCTCGACCGTGACCCGGCCGCGGTGCGACTGCACGATGTGCTTGACGATCGCCAGTCCCAATCCCGTTCCGCCGAGCTGCCGGCTGCGGGCCTTGTCGACCAGGTAGAACCGCTCGAAGATTCGCGGCAGGTGCTCGCGGCTGATGCCGCAGCCGCGGTCGACGACGCGAATGACGATCTCGCCCGGGCCGCGGACGGCCTCGATGCGAATGGCGGCTTCTTCCGGGCTGTACTTGATGGCGTTGTCCAGCAGGTTCACCAGGGCCTGTTCCAGCAGGGGCGGGTCCATGGCGGCCTGGAGGTCTTCGTCGCAGGCCAATTCCAGGCGGAGGTGCTTGGCCGCCGCCTTGATCTCGCAGTCCTGGATCGCGGCTTCCAGCACGCCGCGGACCGCGCCGGCGGCCAGGGCGATCTGGCCCCGTTCCGCCTCTTGTTCGACGCGGGCCAAGGTGAGCACGTCGTTGAAGATCGCGTTGAGCCGATCGGTCTGCGCCGCCACGATTCGCAGGAAGCGATCCAGCTCCGCGGGTTGGTACATGGCGCCGTCCAGCAGGGTTTCCACGTAGCCTTTGATGGAGGTGATCGGGGTGCGGAGCTCGTGCGACACGTTGGCGACGAAATCGCGGCGCACTTGTTCCAGCTTCTTCAGCTCGGTCACGTCGTGCAGCACGGCCAGGGCGCCGATCTCGCCTTCGCGGGCCTCGCGGAGCACGGTGCAGTGGACGTACAGGAAGCGTTCCGGGTCGTTGCGGAGCACGATCTCGCCCTCCACCGGCTCGTGGGTGGCCAACACGGCGGCCACCAGGCGCTGCAGTTCCGTATTGCGGACGATCTCCAGGAGCATGCGGCCTTCGGCCCGGCCCGGCTCGGTGCCCAGCAGCCGCGCCGCGGCCTGGTTCAGGCGGATCAAGCGCTCGCCGGCATCGACGGCCAGCACGCCTTCGACCATGCTGGAGAGGACGGCCTCCCGCTCGTTGCGCTGCCGCACGACGGCCCGCAGATTGGCGTCCAGCTCCGCGGCCATGCGGTTGAGGGTTTCGGCCAGGGCCCCGATTTCCAGCGAGTCGGCCACGGCCAGCCGGTGAGCCAGGTCGCCGCGGGCGAATCGCTCGGCGCCCTCTTGGAGTTGTTCCAGCGGCCGGGTCACGCGGCGCGAGAGCAGCAGGCTCACCAGCGCCAGCAGGGCGGCCGCCAACAGGCTCCCCACCGCGAGGTGCCAGCGGATGCCGGAAAGGGCGTGGTCGATGGCGGCCAGGGAGACCGTGGCCCGCACGACGCCCAGCGTCCGGCCCCCGTCGCGCACCGGGACCGCCGCGTAGCAGAGCGTCTCCTTGAACGTGTAACTCTCGCGGAGCGACGTGCCCGGCGCGCCGCCCAGGGCCGCGATGACTTCCGGCCGGTCGCCGTGGTTGTCCATGCGGTCGGGCGGCTCGCTGCTGTCGCCGACCACCTTGCCGTCGGGGAGGATGACCGTCAGGCGCGTGGCGGCCTGCGGGCCGAGCTGCTTGCACCGCGCGTCCACCGCGGCGAAGTCGCGGGCGGCCAGCATCGGCCGGAACTGCTCCGCCGCCAGCAGGGCCCGCGCCGTCAGATCATCGCCGCTGCGCTGGATGGCGAACTGCCGCAGGGCCGCCGAGGCGTACCAGGTCAGGCCCGCCAGGCAAACGAGCGTGACCAGCAGATGGGACGGGTAGATCTGCCACAAGAGGCGTCGGGTGTGCATGGTTCGGTCCTAACCGACACAAAACCCCAAATCCCAATGTCGAAATCCCAAACGAATTCGAAGTACGAAATTCAAATGTCCGAAAATCGGGCGCAACGGCGATTCCGATCTTCGGTCCCCAGTGTTTTTGTCATTCGAGCTTTAGTCCTTTGAATTTGTTTGCGATTTGGTGCTTCGGATTTGGAATTTTGGATTCTGCCGCGGTTGCCGTTTCCCGGTCCAACCAGTCTAGCCGTAGCGGCCGGTGATGTACATCTCGGTTTCCTTCTGGCGCGGATTGTGAAAGATGTTCAACGTCGTGTCGTGCTCGATGGTCCGCCCGAGGAGCATGAAGATGCACTCGTCGCTGGCCCGGCGGGCCTGGCCCATGTTGTGCGTCACCAAGAGGATCGTATACTTGCTCCGCAACTGGTGGATGAGCAGCTCGATTTTCTCGACCCCTTCGGCGTCCAGGGCGGAGCACGGCTCGTCCATGAGGATCACCCGCGGCTTCAGCGGCAGCAGGCGGGCGATGCACAGCTTCTGCTGTTGTTCCAGGGTGAGGCGGGTGGCGTTGCGGTGCAGGCGGTCCTTGACGTCGTCCCACAGTTGCACGTCGCGGAGGGCGGCCTCGACCATCGCCGCCTGGTCGCGGCGGCTGAAGGTGCCCCGCGGCACGTGGACCCGCAGGCCGAACAGCACGTTCTCGTAGATCGAGATCGGCAGCGGATTGGGCCGCTGGAAGACCATGCCCACCGACTTGCGCAGCTCGCTGAGCGAAACGTCCCGGTCGTAGATGTTCTTGCCCAGGACGGTGATTTCCCCGGTGGTGGTGACGTTTCCGTAGCGCTCGTTGATGCGGTTGAAGCAGCGCAGCAGCGTCGTTTTGCCGCAGCCGGACGGCCCGACCAGGGCGGTGATCAGCCCCGGCCGGATGTCGATCGTCACCGCCTGCAGGGCCTGGAACGTGCCGTACCACAGGCTGAGATCCCGGGTCTGGATGCTGTACTGCGCCGGCGTTGCTGCCGCGGGGGTCGCCATCAGCCGAACTCTCCGTGTCTCAAGGTATCCGGCACACTCCGTGTGCCGCTTGCAACGGCACACGGAGTGTGCCGGATACATTAACCGAACTCTCCGTTGACGTAACGTTCCGTGAGCCGCTCCGCCGGGTGGTTGAAGATCGTCTCCGTGTCGTCCACCTCGATCAGGTGCGTGGAGCTGAGAAAGGCCGTGCGGTCCGCCAGGCGGCGGGCCTGCTGCACGAGATTCGTCGCCAGCACGATCGTCATCTGCGCCTTCAGCTCCAGCAGCACGTCCTCGATCTTCATCGTGGTCACCGGATCGATGGCGATGGAGAACTCGTCCAGGCACAGGATTTCGGGGCGGTGCGAGAGGGCGCGGGCCAGGGTCAGCCGCTGCTGCTGGCCGCCGGAGAGCCGCGTGCCCAGCAGCTCCAGGCGGTCCTTGACCTCGTCCCACAGCATGGCCTGCCGCAGGCATTGCTCCACCAGCGCGTCGAGCTCCCGGCGGTCGTGCATGCCCGCACGCCGCGGGGCGTAGGCCACGTTCTCGTAGATCGAAAGCGGCAGTCCCACCGGCAAGGGAAAGACCATCCCCACCCGCCGCCGCAGCCCGCAGACGTTGCGGGTGCGGAACACGTCCTCGCCGCCGATCAGCAGTTGCCCCCTGACCCGCGCCGACGACTCGAAGTCGATCGTGCGGTTGATACACCGCAGCAGCGTCGTTTTCCCGGAGTTCGCCGGGCCGATGATGCCGAAGATCTGCCGCTCGGGAATGGCCAGGGTGATCTGCCGCAGGGCCGGCTTCCCCCCGTAGGCCACCGAAACCTGCCGGAAACGGATGTGATCGCTCATCGCCGGCCTACCACTTCTTCCGCACGCGGAGGTAAACCCGCAGGGCGATCGACAGGCTGTTGAAGGCCAGCACCAGGCCGATGAGCACCGCCGCGGTGCCGTATTGGATCCCCTCGGAGACGTTGTTCGATTCCTTCGAGAGCGTGAACAGGTGCATCGACAGGGCCATGAAGCTGTCGCGCAAGCCGTAGGGGAAGAACGCTCGCCAGCCGTGATCGGGCACGAAGGTGAACAGCATGGCCCCGGTGAACAGGATCGGGGCGGTCTCGCCGGCCGCCCGGGAAACCTGCAAGATCACGCCCGTCAGGATGCCGCTGATCGAGTTGGGCAACACGATCGTGCGGATCGTCTGCCACCGCGACGCCCCCAGGTTCCAGCACGCCTCGCGGAACGACCGCGGCACCGAGGCCAACGCCTCGCGCGTGCTGGTGATGATAACCGGCAGCGTCATCACCGCCACGGTACACGAGGCGGCCAGCAGCGAGCAGCCCATGCGGGCGAAGTGTACGAAGGCCCCCACCCCGAACAGCCCGTGTACGATGCTCGGCACGCCCGCCAGGTTGACCACGCCGAGGTTGATCGTCCGCGTCAGCCAGTTGTCGCGGGCATACTCGTTCAGGTAGACGCCGGCCAGGATGCCCACCGGGGCAGCCACGGCCAGCGACAGGAACACGAGGAAGAACGTGCCCACCAGCGGGGCCCAGATGCCGCCCGCCGTCATGTTGTTCCGCGGGTTCTCCAGGAGGAAGGAGAACGACAGGGCCGGCCACGCCCGCGCAATCAGATAAGCGAAGATAGCCAGCATCGGCAGGACCAGGGCCAGGGTCATAGCCAGGAACACCGCTCGGGCCACGTTCTCTTTTATCCGCTTGCGGCGTTCCAGCGAGGTGGGCGTAAAGACCTCGCGGTGCGAAAGGCGGAGAAAGTGCCCGGCGCCGAGGTCGATCTGGCCGGAGCGGTGCAATTGCAGGAGCTGCTCGACGGCCGTTTCCAGGCCCCACCACGGGGCAAGCTCGCTGCCGTCGCCGCCGCGACCCGCGGTGCCCGCGGGTGCCCCGGCGGCCCGGGCGTTGACGTAGAAATGGTATCGCGGGTTGGCCGCGGCGCGGTGCGGCACGGCGTTGGAGCGGCAGACGATCTCCAGCGGCGAGGGGGTCGCAGGGGCGGGGCAATCGGCCATGAGCGCCGCCCCTTGCCGGCCCAGGGCGGCCAGGGCGCCTTCCAGGCTGGAAAACGGGGTGCCCGCCGCGCCGCGCCCGCCGCCCGAGCGCAGGAAATAGGCCGCCGGTCCGGCCGCACCCTCAGCCGCTCTTTTCACTGCGAATCCCCTTGACCACCAGGTCGGCCGCGAGGTTCACCACGAACGTCACCAGGAACAGCACCAGCCCGATCAGGAACAAGACGCGATAGTGCGTGTCCCCTTGCGGCGTTTCGCCGAGTTCGGCGGCGATGGTCGCCGTCAAGGTGCAGATGGGATCGAACACGCTGTGCGGGATCCGCACCGAGTGGCCGGTGGCCATCAGGACCGCCATCGTCTCGCCGATCGCCCGCCCGACCCCCAGCAGCACCGCGGCCAGCAGCCCGTTCTTGGCCGCCGGAAACAGCACGCGGTACACCACCTCCCAGCGGCTGGCGCCCAGCGACAAGGCGGCCTCGCGGTACGAATCGGGCACCGCCTTCAAGGCGTCCTCGCCCACCGAGACGATGATCGGCACGCTCATCAGCGCCAGGATGAGCCCGCCGTTGAGCAGGTTGACGCCGATCGGGGCGCCGCTGAGGCGAATGATGATCGGCGCCATCACCATGTAGCCGACGAAGCCCCACACGACCGACGGGATCGCGGCCAACAGCTCGATGAGGATCTTCAGCGTCTCCTTGAGTTTGCCGCCGCAGAACTCGGACACGAACACCGCCGCCCCCAGTCCCAGCGGCACCGCCAGGAGCATGGCCAGCCCCGTAACTGCCAGGCTGCCCACCAGAAGCGCCAGGATCCCGAATTGCGGCGCGACCACCGAGGTCGGGTCCCAATCGGTGCTCGAGAAGAAGTCCGCCAGGTTGATCCCCCCGAAGAGCACCGGCGCCGCTTCGTGGAACACGAAGACGAAGATCGCGAAGACGAACAGGATCGCGCTCCAGCCGCAAAGCCGGATGATCCCCTCCACCACCGGCTCGCTGCCGTCCACAACGACGTGGAGCAGGCGGGGGAATCGCCGCGATGCCGGCCCGCGCGGCCCGGCGCTCGGAGAAGGACTACTCATGATCGCGGACGGGCACGTACCCCAATTCCAACAGCACCGCCTGGCCCTCCTTGCCCTGGATCCAGTCCAGGAACTCCTTGGCCGGGCCGGTCGCCTCACCGGCCGTGTAGATCAACAGCGGGCGGGTGATCGGGTAGCCGCCTTGCTGCTTCTTGGCGTTCGCCAGGGTCGGGGCGAGGGCCGTCTCCCCCTTGTGTACCGAAAGCCGCAGCATCTTGACCCCCGCCGTCGCGTAGCCCATGCCGCTGTAGCCAATCGCGCTGGGCGTCTTGGCCACCAGGTCCACCACGTCTTTGGAGCCGCTGCAACTGATCATCCCGGGCTTGTAATCGCGGCCCTTGCCCAACACCGCCTCGCGGAAGTAGGCAAACGTGCCGGAGCTGTTTTGCCGGCTGACGCGGCTGATCTCGTCGCTGCCCAGTGACCCGCTAGTGAGGCCCAACTGCGACCAGTGGTCGGTCTTGCCCTCCTTGCCGTAGATTTCCGCCAGTTCCTCCAGCGAGATCGAGTCCAAGGGGTTGTCCTTGTGGACGTAGACCGCCAGGGCGTCGAAGCCCACGACGTGCTCGATGGGCCCCACGCCCCGCTTGGCCTCGACCCGTTGGATCTCCTCCGGCTCCAGCTTCCGGCTGGAGTTGGCCAGGTCGCAGGTGCCGTCGATCAATTTGGCGATGCCGACGCCCGATCCGCCGCCGGCCACCTGCACCATTGCCTCGGGGTGCTGGGCGTTGTATTTTTCGGCCCAGGCCTGGGCCACGTTGACCATCGTGTCCGAGCCGACCATTTGGACCCCCCCGGTGGACGATCCGCAGCCGGCCAGCGCCACGGTGCAAACCCCGCCCGCCACGACGCCAAACCAATATCTCCCGGACATGCCCAGCCCCCCCTTTTCGAGTCTACACCCGCCGTGACTGCCCCACCGTAACGAAGATGTTAGCAATGCATTATAGGGAGAATGTTAGCAATGAAATGTGAGGGAGATGTTAGCAATGCGTTAGACGCTTGTCAAAGGGGCCTGGCCGACGGGCGCATGGACTACGGCGCGTAGGACCTATAGCTCCTCTAGGTCCTATCGCCTGCCCGAGAGGTACGAGGAGGGCGGACGACAGGCACGCAGGCGGGCGCGCCCGGGGGGGATGACTGGCTCCCAAGTTCCGGCTCGGCCGTCAACTGAACTGCCCGCGGATGTACTCCTGCGTGTGCTTCTCCCTGGGGCTCTCGAAGATCTGCCTGGTGTCGCCGAACTCGACCAGGTAGCCGGTCCTGCCGCCCTGCGTCGTGTCCACGTAAAGGAAGCCCGTCTTGTCGGCCACGCGCTGCGCTTGTTGAAGATTGTGCGTGACGATCGCGATCGTGAACCGTTTCTTCAGCTCCAGCATCAGCTCTTCGATTTTCCGCGTGGCGATCGGGTCCAGGGCGGAGCAGGGCTCGTCCATCAGCAGCACGGCGGGTTCGGTGGCGATGGCGCGGGCGATGCACAACCGCTGCTGCTGGCCGCCGGAAAGCGCCAAGGCGCTCTTGTGCAGTTTGTCCTTCACCTCGTCCCACAGCGCCGCGCTGCGCAGCGCCTGCTCCACTTTCTGGGCCTTGTCGCCGCGGTAGCCGTTGAGCCTGAGCCCGAAGGCCACGTTGCGGTACACGCTCATGGCGAAGGGGTTCGGCTGCTGAAAGACCATGCCGATGTGCCGGCGGACCGCGACCGGGTCGATGCTGGCATGGTAGATGTCCTTGCCGCGGAAGTGGACGTGCCCGCGAAAACGGAATCCGCGGACCAGGTCGTTCATGCGGTTCAAGCAGCGGAGCACCGTGCTCTTGCCGCAGCCCGAGGGCCCGATGAAGGCCGTGATCTGGCCTTTGCGGATGGGAATGCTCGTGCCGCGGACGGCCTTGAAGTTGCCGTAGTACAGCTCGTCGATGTTGCAGTCGATGACGACATCGCCGTTGTCCTTGGAATCGGACGCGGATTTCGAGGCCGTCGTGGTGTCGCGGGCCTGGATCATGGGCTTCGCCTCCTATTGTTGGCCGCTGCGCCGGGAAAAGCCCTGGCCGATGAGGTTGGCGGTCAACACCAACAGCACCAGCACCAGCGCGGCGGCCCACGCCATCTCGATCTGGTTCTCGAACGGCATACTGGAAAAATTGTAGATCAACACTGCCAGCGACGCGGTCCGATCCATCAGGGCGTTGGGCCAGAAGTTGCTGAACAGTGCCGTGAACAACAGCGGGGCCGTTTCTCCCGCCGCGCGGGCAACGGCCAGCATCACCCCGGTGAGAATGCCGGGTATGGCGGTGGGGAGCATGACGCGCCAGATGACCTGCGTGGGGGTGGCCCCCATGCCGATCGCCGCTTCGCGGACCTTGGCCGGGACCATGCGGATGGCGTCCTCGGCCGTCAGCATCACCGTGGGCAGCATCAAGATCGCCAGCGCAATTCCGCCGGCCACCGCCGAAAAGCCGCCGGTCACCAGCACCACGGCGCCGTAGGCGAACACGCCCGCCAGGATCGAGGGGAAACCGCTCAACACCTTGGCCCCGAACCGCACCACTTGCGCCAGCCAGGTCCGCGGGCCCACTTCCGCCAGGAAGATCGCAGCCACGATTCCCAACGGCACGCTCAGCAGCGCGGCAATCCCCACCATCACCAGCGTGCCGAGAATGGCGTTGCCGAAGCCGCCCCCCTGCTCCAGAGCGGCCGGCGGCAGCGACGTGAAGACCGAAAGACTCAGCTTGTGGATTCCGCGGACCAGGAGCATGTACACCACGGAGAACAGCGGCACCAACGCCGCCAGTGTCAGCAGGGTGGTCAGTGCGGTGAGGAACACGCTCACGACCGTCCGCGGCCGGCGCAGGGACCGTTGCAGCTCGCCCAGCGGGAAGGCCGCGCCCGCCTCGCGGGCGGCGTCGATTGCTCGGCTGCGAACCACCAGGTCTTCCACCGCTACGCTCCTTTGAGCCCCCGCGACGCCCTTTGCAGGATCAAGGCGCCGAAGATGTTCACCAGCAGCGTAATCCCCATCAGCACCAAGGCGGCGTACATGAGCACGCCCACCTGTTCCTGCTTGGCTTCGGGAAACGTGTTGGCCAGCAGGGCCGCCAGCGTGTTGGCGGGCGAGAACAACGACCAACTGATCACGTTGGCGTTCCCCACCAGCATGGCCAGGGCCATGGTTTCACCCAGGGCGCGGCCGAAGGCCAACATGACGGCGCCGAGAATGCCGGTCTGGGCCGTCGGCAGGATCACCGACAGGAGGGCCTCCCAGCGGGTCGCGCCCAGGCCGTAAGCCGCTTCCCGCAGCTTGGGCGGCACGCTCACCAGGGCGTCGCGGCTGATGGCGGAGATGGTCGGCAGGATCATGATTGCCAGCACGACGGCCGCCGGGAGCATCCCGGGACCGGACAGCGCCGTCTTGAACAGCGGGATCCACCCCAGGGCCTCGTGAAGCCAGTTGCACGCCGGCCGGATCAAGGGGATGATCACGAAGATGCCCCACAGCCCGTAGACCACGCTCGGGATTGCCGCCAGAAGCTCGATCAAGTTCTTCAGCAGCGATTCCAGGCTGTCCGGCAGCCTTCCCCAGAAACCGTGGGACGGCAACCTGAAGAGCTTCAACATGCGAAAGACGAACAAGGACAGCAGCCGCTCGCTAAGAAACACGGCCACCGCCAGTCCCAGGACGGTTGCGATCACCACGGCCAGCACGGAACTGTAGAGCGTTCCCCAAATCTGCGGCAGGATACCGTACTGCTCTTTGTTCGGATCCCAGGCCGTTTCCGTGAGGAAGCCGATGCCGCGCTCGCGGATTGCCGGGACCGCCGAGCGGCCGATGGTCACCACGATGTACAGGACCAACACCACCGTCAGCCCGGCAACCACGTAGGTCAGCCCGCGAAAACCCAGGTCGGACAACTTTTCTCGGCGGGTGGGCGGCCGCGAGATCGAAACCCATTCTGCCGTCGCTGTTGCCACGTGTGTCTCTTTCCGGGCACACCGGATCGGGCCATCGCTCCGAACCGGCCGGGCTGCAAAGTGGTCACTTGGCTTTCTTCTCCGCCGCCTCGGCACCGATGTTTCCCAGGGCAGCCTTGACAGTCTCCACCACCCCGCCGGGCAAGGGGATGTAGCCCAGCAACTCGCTCTGCTTCTGGCCGTCCGTCAGGCAGTACGCCAGCACGTCCCGCAGGGCCGCGGCCTTCTTCGGGTCCGCGTATTTCTTGTAGGTCATGATCCAGGTGTAGGTGACGATCGGATACGCGTCTTCGCCCTTGGGATCCGAAACCCAAACGACGAGATCGTCCGGCATCTTCACCGAGGCCAGGGCCGCCTGGCCCGAAGCGATGGTGGGCTCGACGTACTTGCCCGCCTTGTTCTGCAACGTGGCCATCTTCAGCTTCGTGCCTTTGGCGTAGCCGTACTCCATGTAACCGATTGCCCCGGGGGTGGTGTTGATGGCCGCGGAAACCCCCTCATTCCCTTTCGACTTCGTGCCGACTGGCCAGTTGGGCATCTTGTTCGTGCCCGGGCTTTTCGCGAACTCCTCGCTAATGGCACTCAGATGCTTCGTGAAGACGAAACTGGTCCCGCTGCTGTCCGCGCGGACCACTACGTTGATGTTGCTGTCGGGCAGCTTCGCGGCGGGATTGGCCGCAACGATGCTCGGATCGTTCCATTTGCTGACTTTTCCGAGGAACATGCCCACGTAGGTCTCGCGCGGGAGTTTCAGGTCGTCCACGCCTTCGAGGTTGTACGCCAGGACAATGCTGCCCGCCGTCATCGGCAGGAGCTGCACCCCCGCCTCGACCTTGGCCATCTCCTCGGCGGTCATGGCCGCGTCGCTGGCGCCGAAGTCGACAGTCTTGTCTTGCACGGCCTTCACGCCGGCGCCGCTGCCGACCGACTGGTAGTCGATCTCCACGTTGGAATGGGCGTCGTGGTACGACTTGAACCACTTGTTGTAGAGCGGGGCGGGGAAACTGGCTCCCGCGCCCTGCAATCGCACGCGGTCTGTCGCGTCGCCACCCGAACGAGAGTTGCAGGAGACCGCGCTCAGAACCACCAACGGGAGGCAAAGCCGCAAGATAACCCGTGTCATGCGCATCGCAGCATTCCTTCTTGAAGGGGCAGAATCGCTCACTTAACCTTATCCCTGCTCGGCGAGAATAAATAGGGGCGCGGGCGGGGTTAACAAAGAACTAACCGTCGCCTAGCCGGATGCTTACGTTGCGGGCTGAACGGGTGAAACGACTGGGCCAAGACCGCATTGTTCGGGAAGCGGCACGTGCAGGAACGGTGTCTTTTCGGGCACGCCTGGGTAACCGTTCAAGGGCGGGCGGCACCCAGAGGGTACCCGGGTCCATTTTTCGGCCAACCGGCGCTTTCTAGCAGTTACAGCCGGGCCCGAAAACATGGACCTGTCCCCTTCCTCCCCGCCGTGTCCAAGGTTCGCCTCTCGGCAGCGAATAGCCCTCCGTAGGCGGTTCCGGACGCATTCCCGGGATGGGCCGCGCGGGTGCTTCACGCGAGGGGGGAACCTGGTAGACTGATGGGGTGGCTGCCCGCAGTGCGGGCGGCCGGCTGGCGGCGTTCGCCTTTTGTTGCAAAGACCGGTAGACTTGATTTCACACTCGGAGGGGGAAAAACCATGCTGCGGAGATTCATCCCAGTTGTTGCAACGGCGCTGGTGGCGTTGTGGCTTCCGCGGACCGAGGCCGCCGACCGGACGGCTCCGGCGGCCCGCTGCGTTCCGCCGGACGCGATCATGGGCGTGGAAATCTCGCGTCCCCAGGCCCTCCTGGACCTGGTGTTGAGTCCGAAAGCGATGGAGTTCATCGCTTCGCTGCCGGCCTATCAGCGGGCGGCCGCCGATGGGAAGTTCCGCGAAATGCAGGCGGGGATCGCCTTCCTGGAAGGCCGGCTGGGCGTCAAGTGGCCGGAGGCCCTCGGCAAGCTCCTCGGCGGCGGCGTGCTGCTGACGGTCCATCCCCACGAAGGCGTTGTGCTGATTGTCGATGCCCAGGACGGGCAACTCCTCCGCGACCTGCACCAGGTGCTCCTTGAAATCGCCCAAGGCGAGGCCGCCAAGGCCGGCCAGCCGGACCGCGTCCGCTCGCAGCCCTATGCGGGCGAGACGGTGTGGACCTTCGGCAACAACGAAGCCCATGCCCTGCTGGGCAACCGCCTGGTGCTCAGCAATCGCGCGGCCCTGGTCAACGAGGTGCTGGACCTGCGGGCCAAGGGGACGGCGAGTCTCGCGTCGCAGGCGGGCTATCAAGGCGCCAAGCAGGCCGCGGGCCGGGAGACGGTTGGCCTGGCATTCGCCGACCTGAAAGTCCTCAAGCAGCTCCCCAACGTCCGCAAGGCCCTGACCCGGCCCGACAATCCGCTGGCGGCCCTGCTGTTTGCCGCGGTGGCCGAGGCCGCGAATCACGCCGACTGGCTCGGCCTGGGGCTGAACCTTCAGGACAATACGCTCCGCTTCAAGGCGGTGCTGGATGCCGGTGGGACGCCGGCGGGGTCCAAGGCGGCCTTTGCCGTTCCCCGCCGCGCCGGCGACGGCGCCCTGCCGAACCTCGCCGTTCCCGGGCTCATCGCCGGCGTGAGCCTGTATCGCGACCTCCGCGGCTTCTACGCCGCCAAGGACGAGCTGTTCCCCGAGCGGACCTCCGGCCTGATCTTCTTCGAGAACATGATGGGGATCTTCTTCAGCGGGCGGGACCTGACCGACGAAGTGCTCGCCGAGACGCGGCCGGAGATCCGCCTGGTGGTGGCCCGGCAGAAGTACGATCCGGCCCTGGGCCCGCCGCGGATCCAGCTTCCCGGTTTCGCCGCGGTCTTCCACGTCCAACATGCGGAGAAGACGGGCGAAATGGCGGAAGAGGCGTGGCAGAAGGCCCTGGGGCTGGTGAACTTCACCCGCGGCCAGAAGGCCGAGCCCGGCCTGATCCTCGATCGCGACGTCCACGACGGCGTCCGCTACAGCCTGGCCCGGTTCTCCACCAGCCAAGTCAAGGACAAGGCCGAGCCGGACGTGCGGTTCAACTTCTGTCCGGCCCTGGCCCGGGTCGGCGACTTCCTGGTCCTCAGCTCGACCGACGGACTGGCCAAGGACCTGATCGACGCCCTGAAGAAGGAGACCGCGCAATCGGTCCGGGCGATCGCCCAGGCCCACAGCCTGATCGAGGTCGACGGCGCCCAACTGGCCGCGATTCTCAAGGCGAACCGCGGCGCCATGGTCCGGCAGAGCATGGTCGAGAAGGGAAAGACCCAGCAACAGGCGGAGAGCGAGCTGGACATCCTCGTCGATCTGCTGGGCCGTGTGGCCCGGGCGAAGCTCGACGTGGGCACCGCCGACGGCCGGCCCGAGGCCCGCTTGGACGTGAAACTCGATCTGCCGTGAAAGAGAAGAACACCGCAACCGCAGAATCCGCCGCGGGCCGGCAGCCTTGCGATCCGTCATGGGCCTGGGCCCCCTTCGTGCCGGATGCGCGGCGGCCGTGGGACCTGCGGCTGGCGGGCCACCTGTACCGGCGGGCCGGGTTCGGCGGCACCTGGGCCGAACTCCGCCAGTCGCTGGCCGACGGCCCGCAAAAGAGCATCGACAAGCTCCTGCGGCCGGCAAGCGACGTTGCCGCGTTCGAGCAGAAGTTTGCCGCGGCTGACGCCCAGGCTGCCCGCTCCGGGTCGGCCGAGGGGTTGCGGGCGTGGTGGCTGCTGCGGATGCTCGAAACGCCGCACCCGCTCTTGGAGAAGCTCACGCTGTTCTGGCATGGGCACTTCGCGGTTACGCAGGCCAGGATCCAGAATGCCCAGCTCGTGCATCGCTATCTGAAGCTGTTGCGGGCCGGCGCCCTGGGGCGATTCGACCGTCTGCTGGAGACGATAGTTTGCGAGCCGGCCGTGCTCGTGGGGCTGGACGGGGCCGCCAACCGCCGGGCCACGCCCAGCCGCAGCTACGCCGCCGGGCTCGTGGGTCCGTTCACTTTGGGCGACGGTGGGTGCTCGGACCACGACCTTGCCGAGGCGGCCCGCGCGGCGACCGGCCAGTTCGTCCGGCAGGACGAGTTCCTCTTCGTCCAGCGCGAGCACGACCCCGGCGTCAAGCGATTCCTGGGGGAAGAGGGCCCGTGGAAGACGGCCGACATCGTGCGGATCGTCCTCCGCCGGCCGGCCGTGGCCCGGCGGATCGTGGGCAAGCTCTACCGCTGGCTCGTCTCGGAGGCCGAGCCGCCGTGCGATGCCCTCCTGGAGCCGCTCGTTGCGTCGTTCTCGCGGGACTACGACACCGGCCGGCTGGTCGAGACGATGCTCCGCTCGAACCTGTTCTTCTCGCCGGCGGCCTACCGCCAGCGGATCAAGGGGCCGGTGGAGTTCGCCCTGGGCATCCTCCGGCCGCTGGAAGCGTTGGTGGCGACCGCGGCCTTGGCCGAGCATGCGGCCGCCCTGGGCCAGAACCTGCTCCATCCGCCGACGATCCATGGCTGGGAAGGCGGCCGGGCATGGATCACCCGGGCCACGCTCACCGGCCGCACGAACCTGGCCCACGCCCTGCTGTGCGGCGGCGGGGCCTTCGCCGAACCGGCCGATCCGCTGGCCGTGGCCCAAGAGCACGGCCGCGGCGAGTTGGCTGCCACCGGGCCGTTCCTGCTGGACCTCTTCTTGCAGGGCGATGCGCCACAGGGTGCCGCCGCCGTGGTTGCCAAAGGCGTCTCCCAGCCCGGCGATCCCCGCCAGCAGGCCCGCCGAGCGGCTTTCGACATCGTTACCCTGCCGGAGTTCCAGTTGTGCTGAAATGTATCCGGCACACGCCGTGTGCCGCCTGCCAACGGCACACGGCGTGTGCCGGATACATTGTTAGGAGATTGCACGCCATGCCTGCGAACCGCCGGGACTTCTTGAGGCGTGCGCTGGGCGCATCGACCCTGCTGGGGATGTCTCCCACCATCCCGGAATTCCTCTGCCGGGCGGCGCAGGCCGCCGAGTCGCGGCCGTCCGACGACGAGACCGTGCTGGTGGTCATCCAACTGGCGGGCGGCAACGACGGCCTCAATACGGTCGTGCCCTACGCCGACGATCATTACGCCCGATCGCGGCACACGCTGCGGCTCACCGCGAAGGACGTTCTCAAGATCGACGGGCTGCTGGGGTTTCACCCGGGCATGGCCGCTTTCGCCCGGCTGTTCCAGGAGGGCCGCTTGACCGTGGTCCAGGGCGTAGGCTATCCGCATCCCGACCAGTCGCACGAGAGATCGATGCGGATTTGGCAGACGGCCCGGCCCGGGGACCCCAACGCCCAGACGGGCTGGCTGGGCGGCGCGGCCGACGTGCTGTGGCGTTCCGCTCAGGCCGACGTGCCCGCGGTGTTCGTGGGCCGGATCGCCCAGCCGTTTACACTCCATGCGCGGACGGCCATCGTGCCGTCGGTTCGCGATGCGGAAGACTGCACGCTGCGGGTAGTTCCTCGTGATGCGGGCGTCCCGCCTGCCGCGAAGTGTGCAGGCGAGACGCCCGCCCCACAATCCACGTTGCTGGAGCACGTCCAACGGGCGGCGGCCGCCGCGTGCGTCGCCAGCCGCAAGATCCAGCAGGCGATCGCGGCGCCGGCGGCCGTCGAGTATCCGCCCCTGCCGCTCTCAGAGACGCTCCACTCGATCGCCCGCTTGATCCGGGCCGACGTCGGCATCCGGATCTACCATACGGAGCTGGGCGGCGAGCCGCCGGGCGGGTTCGACACCCATGCCAATCAGCGCGACAACCACGCCTCGCTGCTGCGGCAGTTGTCGCAGTCGGCCGGCGCCTTCATCGACGACCTGCGGCGCGGCGGCCTCCTGGATCGCGTGCTGCTGATGACGTTCTCGGAGTTCGGCCGGACGCTCTCGGAGAACGGCCGGCGGGGCACCGATCACGGCTCGGCCGCCCCGATGTTCTTGGCGGGCGGCAAGCTCCGCGGCGGCCTGGTCGGTCCGCATCCCGACCTCTCCCAAACCGAGCAAGGCGGCGTCCGCCACCATACCGATTTCCGCCGCGTGTATGCCGCGATCCTCGACCGCTGGCTCGGCCTGGACAGCCGGGCGATCCTCGGCGGCGAGTTCCCGCCGCTGGAGCTGTTCTCGCGGTGACCGGCATCTGCTCCTTCGGCGCTTATTGAGACAGAGCGCATCTCGACGCCCGTTCACGGGTGTTCCTCCGCGAAGCGGTCTTCGGCCCGGCGTTTACGCCGGGTACGCGGGCACTGCGGCCGAATTGCTTTGTCGCGGGTTGTCAGCCCGGTTTACCGGGCTCCTTCCCGGGAGCCGCGTAAACGCGGCTGACATGCGGCGCGCGAGGCGGGGAGAGGGTGACGCCGCGACTCGCCGAACCGGGCGTAAACGCCGGGCCTGACACCGGCTACGCCGGAAACAGGTGTGAACACCCGTTGGAAACCTTCCGTTTCTCGACGAAGGCGGCGTCGCTGGGGCGCGGGCGACGGGGGTCGGAAAACTACGAGGCTACCCGTCGGTCAAGTTCAAAGAAAAGGACCAAGGCGTATTCCGCGACCATGTTTCGGCATAGCCGCACGTACTCGCGCTCGGACTTGATCGCATGCACTCCTTCGTCGCTCAGCACGCCGTAAATCTCTCTCCCGAGCGCCTGCATTTTGTCAGTGATAACGTCTTTCCGCTGCAAGTAGTCGATCGCCTGCTGGCACTTGGTCAGGTCCGTCCCGTCAACGGTCTCCGGCTTCTTCTCGCGCAGTTTCTCCGCGCACTGGGCGTGGAGGTTCTCAAAGAACGTTCGCAGATGCCCCAAGAGGGACTTTTGGTCGAACGGATCTCCAGACCCCAATTCTTCCTCCACCTTATCGAGCAAATGGTTCAGATCGGGGTTAAAACTGTAGCCGGAGACTCTTTGTTTCACTTTGACGACATCGCCGCTCAGCTCGGATGGCACCTCAGCAATTCTGCTGATTTCAGAGGCCACGCGCATTTCCTTGATCTGCTCCACCCTGCGCGTAATCGCCTCGTTGTGTTGCCAGTGATACGAGATTTTGTCAAGGTCACTATCGGAAACCTCATTTGAGTCCCCGGAGAGTTTGCCCGTGAGGAATCTCTCGATGAATTGCCTCCTCGGCAGCAGGCCGAGATAGATCAGGCAACGCGACGGCCCGTCGAGGAGCCATAAGACCTCGATGAGGGTCGTCATCCAGCCATCATCAGTCGGGGATTGTGGGACTAATCCGCTACATTCGCTGGACAGCCTCATCTTCATCAGCACTTTCGCGGTCGTTGCGTCCGTGTTCGCCAGAGCGAGAAGCTGCTCCCGTGTGATCGTTCCCTTACGTACCCCATTAATCGCAACGAAAAGATCATCCCGAGAACTGCTCATCGGCTCGTCCCTCCACGCCGAGCGAAACGGGACGCACCCAGTGCTGGCAGGCGGGGTTGTTCGTCGGCTCGCTATTACAGTGCAGGTCCCTTACCCCAAATACTCTTTCATCATCGCCAGGTAGCGCTTGCAGGTGGCCTGCATCTCGCCGGGCTGGTCGCCGGGCTGGCCGTCCTGCTCCAGCGACATGAAACCTCGGAAGCCGACGGCCTTCACGGCCGCCACAATCGCCTGCAAGTCCATCACTCCCCGGCCGACGTGGACGAAGCGGTGCATCAGGCCGTCGATGTCGCGCATGTGGACGTTCATCAGGTGCTTGCCGGCCTTGTAGGCGGCCAGCGGGGGATACTCGCGCCCAAGAGCGGCCCAGCCGGTGTCGAGGTTCAGGCCCAGGGCCGGGTCGCCCACGGCATCCCACAGGCGGAGGAACCCGCCGGCATCGGGCATCATGGTATGGGTGTGGTTCTCGATGCTGAAACGCAGGCCGGCGGCCTTCGCCCGCTGGAGGCACGCCTTGACCGTCTCGACGAACGTCTGCCAGGCCTCCGCCCAATCGAAGCCCCGCGCGATGTCGATGTGGAACTTCACGCCCGGCTTGGCGTCGGCGACCTCGTAGTAGCGGGGCAGATAGCCGGCGCCCTTGGCCGACAGTTGGCGGGACCAGGGGGCGACGATATTGACGATCGGCGCGCCCAGCTTGGCGGCAATGCGGCAGCCCGCCTCGAAACGATCCACGGCCTTCGCACGCTCGTCCGCGCTGGTGCTGGTCAGCTCCTCGACCGCCGGCTGGAAGAGGGCGAACTGGGGCACCGCCAGCTTGTAGTGCTCCAGACGCTTGCGGATCCGGTCGATGGTGGCGTCGCTCCAGTAATCCGCGATTTCGCGGCGGCCGGTCAGGATCAGCTCGATGCCCTCGAAGCCCATCGCGCCGATGGTCTCGATGGCCTGTTCGGGGCGGGTGTTGCCGGCGCCCAGATTATGAAAGTTCCAGCTTACGGAGCTGATCCGCGGCCGGGCCGCGGCCGGCGGCTCGCCGGAGGCCGCTTGAGCGATGACGTGCGTGGCGCCAGCGGCGCCGGCCGCCGTCGTCAGGACCGTCCCGGCGGCAAGCTTGACAAAATCGCGTCGCGTGCAATCTGCGTCATGGGGCATCGGAGTGTCTCCTCGGGGGTTACGAAGGGGTCGTTTCCTGGAAACCTACTGGCGGAGCCGCGCCTGGAGCATCAGGTACCGCGGAGCGGCGCTCAGCCCGCCCCAGGAGTCCGGCTTCATGCCCGCCTCGAACTTCTTCTGGATGTCCGCGCTGTAGGGCACCAGCGCCTCCCAGTACCGCTGCTCGGTTAGCCCGGTGGCGATCAGACGGTCGATGTCCTCGCGGCTGAACACCAAGCCGTGCTCGTAGGCGTCCACGATGCCGGCCACGTCGACCTGGTAATAGCCGGGGTTGGGATGCACGCCGACCCAGTGTTTGGGCGAGCCGTCGGGCTTGTAGTCCCAGGGGCCGGCGGGCTGCCAGTAGTTCCAGATTTCACAGGTGCCGCCGGCCTTCAGTTTCATCCGCGACCTCATCACCTTGAACCATTTCTCGGCCCGTTCCTTGTAGAGCGGCTTGCCGGTGGCGTCGGACATGGCCAGCAGCCAGCGGGCCACGAGGTTGGCCTTGTTGTCCGGGTGCGAGAAGCCGTGGCCGGGGGCATTCCGCGTCGCGTAGCCCGCCGTCCACTTCCCGGTCGCGCGGTCGATCCCGTACGGCAGCACCAGGCTGATCTCGCCGCCGTCCTTGGTCTCCCGCCAGCCGCCGCGGCGGTCCCACTTGGAATAGATTTTCTCCGAGAGCCGCAGATAGCTTTCGGCCTTGGCGCCGTATTTCTTCTTGAGCGCCGGGGCCTTCAGGATTTCGCCGGCCGTCAGGACCACGCCGTGCAGGGCCATCGCCTCGCCCAACATGCTGTCGGCGTTGAAGTCGTCCAGGTTGTCCACCTTGGTCCCGGCCGCCTCGGGCCGCGGCCAGCCGAGGCAGCCGTCCGGCTCCTTCACCGCCCGCTTGACCCACGAGTCGGTCCAGTCCGCCAGCATCTCCACCCAGCGAGGATCCTTGGTGGCCATGTAGCCGTAGTAGAAGCCGTCCATGAAGGGCGTCATCAGCCAGCCGATATCCTCGCCCATGGCCTTGTCGCAATAGCGGTTGCGGGCGTCGCCGATGATGTTCTTCTGCCAGCGGGTCAACCAGTCGTGGAACTTCGCGTCGCTCATCCGGACCATCGGAGGGTACGTTCTCTCGGCCGCCGCACTCTCGGCCGCAAACAGCACCTGGGAGCATCCGGCCAGCCACAGAAAACCAACCACGGGAATTCGGACGGTGTTCATAAATCCTCGCTTGGGCCACGGCCCGGGCCAGTCGCCTTGGGTCCTCGCCCCGAGCGGTTTGTCCGCGGGGAGGAGATGACCCGCCGGCCATTCTAATCCCGGCGGCGAGGGAATGCCACCCTGTTGTGCCACTGCCAAAAAACCTTGCCACCCCCCGGTTCACGGCACGATTTTCCGGCCGCCGGACCCGCCGCACAACAGGCCTGCCGCACAATGTTGCGAGGCGCGGATTCGCTTGGTAGAATAATTGCCAGGTGCGGCGTTGCTCCCGCCGTGGTTGCCGGAACACCACGGGCGGCGGCCGCACGCGCTGCTTTTCTCTCGACAATCGAAGAGGAGGTGTGCCATGTCTGGCCGAACGCTCATGGCCTGTGGGCTGCTGGTGGTTGGAGCCCTGGTGCTTATTTTCCGCAACGCGTCTGCGCCGCTCGCCCCGCAGTCGCACGAGGCGATGGCGGCGGACGCGGCTCCGGCCAAGCCTGCGGGGAACTCAGCCGAGGACGACTCGTTCTTCGACCCCCCACCCGCCAAGCCGGCCGCGCAAGCGAGCAAGCCGCCCGAGGACAAACCTGCCCAGGCCGCGCCCCCCGTGGCCAAGCCGGCTGCCGGCAAACCCCGTGCGGAGCAGGCAAAGGCCGGCACGGGCGCCGGCGGCCGGCCGCTCCGCGGCGGCGTGGAGGCCATCCTGAGGGCCCTCGAAGAGCCGACCTCCCTCGAGCTCAAACGGGTACCGCTTAACGAGGCCATCGAGCTCCTTCAGGACAGACAACGGATCCCGATCGTGCTCGACAAGATGGAACTGGAGTCCATGGGCATCGGGTCCGACACCTTGGTGACCTGTAACGCGCGGAACGTCCCCCTCTCCTCCGCGCTGACGATCCTTCTCGACCGCGTTGGGTTCGAGCCGACGATCTGGTGCGGCGAGCTGCTCATCACCTCGCGGGCGCGGGCCGAGAGCGCGGAGATGCTGATCACCCGGATCTACGATGTCTCGGACCTGCTCCGGGAGACGCCCGACTATAAGGATGTCAGGAGCCTTCTGCCCGGGACCGACGCCGGTAGGATCGGCACGGCGCCTCCCGCCAGTCCGGGTTCTCACCCCGCGCCGGTCGGTTTGGCGAGCATCCGCAGCGGCATGGGGGACAGGGCCATGTTCGGCAAAGGCCCGGCGGACGACGTGATCGACCTATTGACGACCAGCATCGCGCCCAATACCTGGGATGCAAACGGCGGCCTGGGCACCGTCCACCCGCTGGACCGCGCCCTCATAATCTCTCAAACACTGAAGATCCATCTGCGAGTCTCGGCCCTGCTGGCCGACCTCCGCGCCAAGCGGCAGGCCGTGCCGACGTTGATTGTCGAGATCCAGTGGCTCTGGCTGGACAATGAGCAATGCGAGGAGCTGCTCGCCCGGCCGCCGGTTGGAAAAGGCCCGGCCGCCGGGCGGACGCCGCTGGCCCTGGATGCCGCGATTCTCGACCGGCTCGCCCGCAAGGCGCCCGCTTTCCGCGGCCGGATCGCCTGCGCCAACGGCCAGTGGGTCCATCTCGCCTCCGGCGACCGGCGGGCGATCGTCCCGAGCAAGGTCCCCGCCGTCGACGGCGGCGTCGCTTATATGCCGCTGATCGACGCGCCCAACGCGGGCGTGCTCGTGGAGTTGCGGCCCACGGTCGAGCCCGGCGCGGAATCGGCCGTCTTGGACGTGGAGAGTTGCGTCACGCGGTGGGGCCGGCCGCGGCCGACGGCCCACGAGGCCGAAGGCCCGGCCAAGGAGGGCGGCCCTCGGGAGACCGGCGCGGAGGCGGCCGGCAGCGCGTCGTGCCCCGTCGAGCGGCCGAGCATCCCCGCTCAGGAGTTCGCCACGACGCTCCGCGTGCCGCTGGGCCGGCCGGTGCTGGTGGGCGGGATGACCTTCGCCCCCGCGGGCCCCGCCGGCCTGGAGGACGCCGGCAAGAACCCCTTGCAACTCTACCTCATCGCCACCACGCGGATCGCGGCCGAACCGGCGGGCAAGCCCGCCCGCTAAACTGCCTCTTGCCGGCCGGGCATACAATTCCTCCGGGAAGCGATCCCCGATCCATCCCTGTTTCAGAAAGGGTCGAGCGATGCTAAAGCTATTGTTCTGGGCCGCGGGCGCGGCGTTGGCGGTCGTGGTTCCGGCGCGGGCGCGGCTGGCGGCGGAGGAACTCAAGCCGGGCGACGCGGCCCCCGATTTCAGCCTGACCGGCAGCGACGGGAAGACGTACCGGCTGGCCGATTTCAAGGGGAAGCAGGCGGTGGTGCTGGCCTGGTTCCCGAAGGCATTCACTCCCGGCTGCACGGCCGAGTGCAAGTCGTTTGCGGCCGGCGGCCACGAGCTGGGCAAGTTCCAGGCGGCCTATTTCACGGCCAGTTGCGACACGGCCGAGCAGAACGCGAAGTTCGCCAAATCGCTCGCCGCGGATTTCCCCATCCTCAGCGACCCGGACGGCAAGGTGGCCGCAGCCTACGGCGTGGTCCATGAAGGCCGCAGCGTGCCCGAGCGCTGGACCTTCTACATCGGCACGGACGGAAAAATCCTGGCGATCGACAAGGCGGTCAAGACCTCGACGCACGCGGCCGACGTGGCGGCCAAACTGCGGGCGCTGGGAGTGGCAGAGAGAAAGAAGTAGGCGCGGCCTGTTGCCAATCCCTAATCCCTAATCCCTTTGGTCACAGGTAATCCGCCAACAGCTCGCGGCTGGGCCGGGGGATGACGACCTCGGCGACCAGCACTCCACGGGCGCGGGCCTCATCGGCGGCGGCCTCGATCGCGGCGCGGACGTCGGCCACGCTGCCGCTTAGGAGCATCAACCCCTTGCCGCCCAGGGCCATGGCGACGTGGATGCGGAAGAGGGTCACGCGGGCGGCCTTGGCGGCGCGGTCGGCCGCCGCGAGGATGCTCACGCCGCTGAAGGTCTCCAGGACGCCCAGGGCCCCCGCCTCGTCGGCAGAGAGCACGACCGACTGCCCCAGGGCGGGAAACACCGACTCGTGGACGTTGGCCAGGGTCAATGTGTCGATGATCGCCCCCTGGCCGATGCGGGAGCCGGCCTGGACGGCCGCCTCGACGTCGCTCACCGATCCGCCCACGACCACGAGGTACTTGCCCGAGCAGATCGTCCGCGCCAGCAGCAGCTCCACGGAGGCTGCCTTGAGCATCTCGTCCTCGACCTGGTAGCCGACGCCGATGCTCGACAGCTCGATGGCGCCGACGGATTTTGGGATGGGCATGGGTTCAAGGTCTTTGGTCTTGGGTCTTTGGTCTTGGTCTTTGGTCTTGGTCTTGGGTCTTGGCCGCACCCGCCAAGGCCCAGGACCTAGCACCTCATTTCTCGATCCACACCACGCCGTCGCTGACGGCGGTGACGGTGCCGTCGATCGAGGCGTGTACGGGGGCGCCGAGGGCCGGCTTGCCGTTGGCCGTCGGCGGCCGGCCCACGATCTGCCCCTTGGCCACCTGTTGGCCGGCCTGGACCGTGCTCGTGCAGGGCGGGCCGACGTGTTGTTTGAGCTTGATTCCCACCCGCGCGGCCGGCAGCAGCTCCTCGCGGAGCGGCCCGACGTTGTGGAACTGCCCCAGCCCGAGCTTCTGGATGAGGCGTGCCATGGGGGCCTTGCGGTTGCCGAGGTGGGTTTCTGCGCGGGCGGGGAGGAAGGGCGGGTTCTCCCAGCGTTTCTTCTCGGCCGCCAGCCGCCGCTTGTTCTGGGCGCAGACGTTCTTGGGGTCGAGGTCTTCCGGGCAGGAATAGAGGCTGCACAGGTTGCACTCGCAGCAGAAGCTGGTGCCGGCCGTGTTCGACTCGCCGACGAGGTTGAACCCCAGGCTCCGCATGGCCCGGTGCGGCTCGATCGGGTGCCCCAACAGCCAGCGGGGGCAGAGCTCGGTGCAGAAGCTGCACTGGTCGCAGGCGCTCTGGCCGATGCGGACGATCTGTTTCCAGTCCTGGCGGCGGCGGCGGATGAGGACGTGGTCGCCCCCCAGGACGATGACGCCCCCGGTGGTCTTGTCGACCAGGGCGTCGTGGTCGTCCTCCAGGGCGCCCATCATGACGCCGCCGACCACGTAGTGGGGGTCGGGGACCGTGGGGCCGCCGGCCGCGGCCACGCACTGGGCCAAGGTGACACCCACCGGCACGCGGAGCGTCACCGGCCCGGCCACGTTCATGGCGCGGGCCAGCCACACGGCCTTAGTCAGCTGCCAGCCGGTGAAGTTGGACAGCCCGTAGTAGCGGATCTTGCCCGCGCGCACGAACGCGTCCAGGGTACGCAGCGTTTCTTCAAGCGGCGTCAGCGGGTCGAAGGCGTGGACCTGGTACAAGTCGACCGAATCGAGTCCGAGCCGGGCCAGCGAAGCATCGAGCGCGCGAGTCAGGTGGCGTGCGGAGAGGCCAGCGCCGTTCGG
>Ga0187848_10000988_pt1 | contig 24866 bp, 16 predicted proteins | sample June2016WEW_4_40_FD_132424 | JGI IMG/M metagenome (GOLD analysis project Ga0187848, IMG submission 132424) | Peatland microbial communities from SPRUCE experiment site at the Marcell Experimental Forest, Minnesota, USA - June2016WEW_4_40 | ecosystem: Environmental > Terrestrial > Soil >... | reverse complement strand
GCCCGCGCGATCGTGGGAGTTGAGCCGCTCGCCGTGCCTTGGGCGAGCTTCGCACTGGCGCTGCCCGTCTCGCCGGCGCCAGCCGGGGCGTGGAGGTCGATGGGCTCCTGCGCCAGGTCGATCACGGGGATGCGAAACCGCGAGCCGCATTCCGGGCAGGCCCCCGGCCGCCCCTGTAAGCTGGCCGGCCCATGAAGGTGGTGTCCGTTGGGGCAGAGGAACTCGATCTCGGGTTCCTGTGGGGCCTCGGGCTGCGGCGTCTCACCGGCCGGCGAGTGGACGGACAAGCCATCCCCATCCGCAGGCGGCGGCGCGGCGGCCGCGGCTACGTCCTCCAACGTGGGGATACGGAAGGGCACGCCGCAGCGCGGGCACTTGGCTGCCAGCCCCGCACGCGCCTCGGGGCAGTGAATCTTATGCCCGTTGGGACACTGAAACTCGATCATGACCCACCCCCATCTTCGATGGTAACTCGCGGCCGCGGGAGTTACAAGCTTACGCCGTTTCTTGACACCCCGGCCGGATATGCGAAACTAGAGAGCGAAGCGAACTCTTACCCCTCCTCCGGGTCATCGCATGTCGATCCTCGTCGTCTGTCCGGGCTGCAAGAAGAGTTTTCAGGTCAAGGACCAGTTCGCCGGCAAGTCGGGGCCGTGCCCGAAGTGCAAGGCGACCATCCACGTTCCCAAGAAGTCGGAAGAAGTCAAGGTCCACGGGGGCGAGCAGTTCTCTCGCGGCGGACGCGATGCGGCCGGCCAACTCGTCCTCAAGCCCATTGCCCGAAAACAGGTCCGCTTCGAGCCGGCTGCAACTGCGGTCGCGGCCGGCGCCGCCGTCTGCCTGCTGGCCGTGACCTGGGCGGCGGGGCACCTGATCCAGAGCCCCTTGGCTGTGTGGGCGATCGGGGTGCTGATCTCGCCGGTGCTGGTCGTGGCCGCTTATGCGTTCCTCCGCGACGACGAGTTGGAGCCATACCGCGGCCTGCCGCTCGTGATCCGCTCGGCGGCCTGCGCCGCGGCCTATGTCGTACTCTGGGCCCTATTCGCCTACGTGCGGGCCGTCGTCGGGCCCGGCGAAATCTACTCGTGGATCGTCATTGCGGCCCCGTTCGTGGTGGCCGGCAGCCTGGCGGCCTGGCTCTCGCTGGACCTCGATCCCACCAACGGCTTTTTCCACTATGCCTTCTACCTGCTGGTGACGATCGTGTTGGCATGGGTCGGCGGCCTGGGCTGGGCGTGGGAGGCATCGAAGCTGTAGGTTATGCTTCAGCATAACGGAAGATCGTATCAGGGAAGGTGTTATGCTGAAGCATAACCTACCCGACAGTCGGACGCGCCGGAGGCCGAACCCGAGGAGGTATCGTCATGCCTGTCGTCTTCAATTGTCCGCTGTGCGGGGAACAGAACACCATGGCGGACCGGTATGCCGGCTGCCGCAGCGCCTGCGCGGTTTGCCGCGGGGCGATTATCATTTCTCGCTGGCCCTGCAAAACTACAGCGCCATGAACCAGTCCTTTTTTTCGCCCGCCCGCAAGACGGGCATCAACGGCCAACCCGTACACAGTTGGCGGGTCGCCATCCTCCCGTATCTGGGGCAGGTGGGCCTCTTCGGCAAGTACGACTTCAGTGAACCGTGGGACAGCCCGAAGAATCGCGCGATCGCCAACCAGATGCCCCGGGAGTTTCGATGCCCGAGCGATACGCGGGCCAGCGTCGATGAAACCAGCTACGTGATGATTACCGGCAAGGGCACGGTCGGCGGCGACCCCGGCACACGCGGGACTCCGATCGGTGCCATCGGCGCCCACCGCTCCCCGCGTTTCACGATCCTGGTGGTCGAGGTCCCGGGGCTGAAGATCCCGTGGACCGAGCCGCGGGACATCACGGTGGAGGAATTGGTCCAGCGGGTAGGACCGGGCCCCGGCGGACGGGCGTCGCACCTGCGCGGCTTCAATGTCGCCCTCTGCGACGGCTCGGTGCGATTCCTGCCCGTGGCGATCGACCGCGAGAAGCTCCGCCGCCTGGCCCTGTACGACGAAGAGCCCGTGAAGCTCGACGAGTGAGGCACATGCCGACCCTGCTCGACATCCCCGAGGTCGCGGCTTTGGACGCGCGGCGGTCGCTGGTGCGGATCCCGCCCCAGACCGACGTCCCGCTCACCGGCCGCGTGCGGCAGATCATCGACGCGGCCGATTTCCGCCGGCTGGCGCGGATCAGCCAACTGGGCCTGGTGTCGCTCGTGTATCCGGCGGCCATCCACACGCGGTTCGAGCACAGCCTGGGGGTGTTTCGCCTGGCGCTGCTGTACTTGAAGCGCTTGGCCCACGACGAGCGGTTTACGGCAGTGATCGGTCCCCAGCAGGCCGAGGTCTTTCTGGCGGCCGCCCTGTTGCACGACCTGGGGCACTGGCCGTTCTGCCATCCGATCGAGGACATCCGGCTGCCCGGCGTGCCGAGCCACGAGCTGTTCGCCAACAGCTTCCTGTTGGAGGGGGAGATCGGCGACGTGCTGCGGCACGACTGGGGCATCCAGCCGCGGGAGGTGGTGGCGCTGTTGAGCGAGAAGCCGCGGGACGCCGCCGCCCGCGTGCTGGCCAGCATGTTGTCCGGCCCGATCGACATCGACAAGATGGACTACCTGTTCCGCGACAGCCTGCACGCCGGGGTGCCCTACGGCCGGCATTTCGATCAGCAGCGGCTCCTGGGCAGCCTGTGCCTGAACCGCGCGGGCGACGGGCTGGCGATCAGCGACAAGGGCCGGACCGCCGCCGAGCTGATGGTCTTCGCCCGCTACGTGATGTTCAGCGAGGTCTACTGGCACCACGGGGTGCGGGCGGCCACGGCGATGTTGCAGCGGGCCTTCTACCTGTTGCACGGCTCGCTGGAGATCGATGCCTTGTTCCGCATGTCCGAGGCGGCGTGGATCGCCGAGCTGGAGCGGACGGCGGGCGACGGCCCGGCCGGAGAGCTGCTCCGCGGCCTGTTCGGCCCCACCCGGCAGCTCTACAAGCGCCTGGCCGAGTACAGCCTCCTGGAGGGCGGGGAGATTTATCCGCGGTTGGCCCGGCGGCCTTACCCGTGGCTGGCGGCCTGCGCCGAGCAGTTCGCGGCGTTGGCCAGCGCGGCCCTGGGGAGGATCGTGGCGCCGCACCAGGTGCTGTTCGACGCCCCGCCTGTCGTCCGCGAGGTGCAGATCCAGGTCGACATCCATTATCCCAAGCAGGGGCGGTGGCGGCCGCTGGGCGAGGTCTCGCCCGTGGTCCGCACGCTGGCCACGGAGCAGTTCGACGACTACGTCAAGCGGGTGCGGATCTTCGCCCAGCCGTCCGTGGTCGCCGAGCTGCGGCGGTTGCCCGATCTGTCCGGGCTGGTCGAGGAGGCCATCCGCAAGACACAATGAGTCTCGCGCCGTCAGCTTGCGGCCGGCACGGACGAGATGGCCTTAGTTCCGAAGGAGCGCCTAGACCGGGAAAGCGACTGTTGCGCTTGTCGAGAGAAGATCAAGCTGATCCACCTGCTGGCAAAATACGGCGCACGGTGGGTGCCGAAAGATACGTCAGAAATCAATGAGGCGCGCAAGTCGCTGTTGAAGCTCATCCCGGACTACACCGTCGAGTTCGTCTGGATCATGGCGAAATACCAGGCGTGCCCACGGCCTATTATCGAGCAACTTTTGCGTACACCGACGATCACAAAGCATGTGGCTCGTTTCCGCGAGCGGCTAGCCGAGTTGACGGCCACGCTGGGGCCAGACGCATGAAGTGCGCTGCCGATATGCAGAGGGCGGAACGATTACGACGCTCTATTGGTTGCGGTCGAGCAGGCGGCGGTGGCGCGGCCTCGGCCGGCCCGGGGCCGATTCGCAGAGAGGCCGTGTCCGGCCCTGTGTCGGCTGCCCCAAGTCACGCCGATTCTGGGGTCAGGGCGATCGCCGTCGATGGTGCAGGCCGCCATGTTGATCGAACCGGGCGGGACGGCCCGGTTTGCCGGCTGTCGCCACCCCCCCTTTCCGGCGACAACGCTGCGTCGGCCGGTCGGCTGTCTGGGGAGTCGGGCAGAGCGGCCGCCGCCACGCGTCGGCGGTGTTGCCGAATCGGCCGCTGGCCGCAACCCGCTTCTGCCGTCGCTGGTGCGTAGGGTCGGCGTCGATCTGGCCGTGTTGCCGGCTGTCGTGGCCCAAGAGGCGGGCGTGTTCGCAGTCGTCCGCAATGTTGACTGCCACCGGAACCGGGCGGGTCGACTTTTCGCCGCATGTGGCCGCCGCCATGCACAAAGGCCGTGTTGCCGGCCGCACGAATCAGGCTGGCAGTAAACTTGGCAGTACACTGTGGGAAAATGGGGGGTAAGAGGGGCAAAAAAGGGCACTTTTGACGGGCCCAAGAAGAGACACAACCTATTACACGTCAGTATGTTACGATTTAGATTTTTCGGCTAGCGGCTTGGCTACGACGCCGTAGTGGGTATTATCTTACACCACAAGCACTTGCAACAACGCAGCAACGCTGCTGCCCACACCGAGGACGCAAAGGCCCACCTTGCACGCCCACGCCGTACCTTTGAACCAAAGGTGGGACAAATGCCCTCCGTCTGCCCTCCGTCGCTCGGTCAGTCGGCGATTCCAGGCGGGCGGGGGATGCCTGTCAATCCAGTCTTGCGGCGACTTGACACCGCCCGGGCCAAACGCCATGCTGGGGAGGTCCTAAACCCGCCCCGGCCGTGGGCCGGCCGGGCAGCCTGCCAAAACTCGAGCGCCGCCGCACAGGCCCAGCTGCGGTGACCGCTTGCACCCAAGGAGTCTCCCATGAGGTATCGCCTGTTTGCGTCTCTCGGATGGTTCGCCGGGATGTCTCTGGCCGCCGGCGCCGTGGCGGCCGCAACGCTCCAAGTCGGGCCGGGACAGAAGTACGCCAAGCCGTCCCAGGCACTGGCCGCCGCCCACGACGGCGACACGATCCGCATCGACGCCGCCGGCGTGTACGGCGGCGACGTGTGTACCATCCGCGCCAACAAGCTCACGATCACCGGCGTGGGCCACGGCCGGGCGAAGCTCCCCGCGGCGGGCCACGACGCCGGCGGCAAGGCCATTTGGGTCATTACCGGCGCCGACACGACCGTGGAGAACATCGAGTTCTCCGGCGCGCGGGTCCGCGACCGCAACGGCGCCGGCATCCGCCCGGAGGGCCCGAACCTCACGCTCCGCAATTGCCGTTTCTATGACTGCGAGAACGGCATCCTCGGCGGCAACGGCGAGATCGTGATCGAGCACTGCCAGTTCGAGCACTGCGGCCCGGTGCCCAACCCGGCCACGCACTCGCTGTATATCGGCGAACGGTGCAGCAAGCTCGTCTTCCGCGACAACTATTCGACCGACGTCATCGAGGGCCACCTGTTGAAGTGCCGCGCCAAGGAGAGCTGGATCCTCTACAACCGCATCAGCGACGAGAACGGCACCGGCAGCGCAGTGATCGATCTGCCCAACGGCGGCTATGCGGTGATCGTGGGCAACCTGCTGCACAAGGGGCCCCGGGCCCAGAACACCCGCGTGATCGCCTACGGGATGGAGGGCATCAAGCACGAGCGCAACGCCCTGTTCGTCGTGAACAACACGATGGTCTACCAGAACCGCCGGCCCACGTCGTTCTTCGTCCGCGTCGAGCGGGTTGCCGAGGGCTTCGTGCCGGTCATCCGCAACAACCTGTGCGTGGGCCAGATCCCGCTGTGCAACCTGGCCAAGGTCGATGCCGCCGGCAACGTGATCGTCACCTCGGTGGCCCAGGCCGGACTGGCCGACCCGGCCAAGTACGATTACCACCTCGTGGCCGGCTCGCCGGCGATCGACAAGGGCGTGCCGGCCGGCCAAGCCGGCGACTTCGACCTGACGCCCAAGTTCCAGTACGTCCACCCGTGCCGCCTGGAGCCGCGGCCCGTGGTCGGCCCGTTGGACGCCGGGGCAATGGAGTACTCGCCGGCCGGGGGCGGATCGTAAGACTCTGGTGAAGAACATACGTATCCGGCACACTCCGTGTGCCGCCTGCCAGCGGCACACGGAGTGTGCCGGATAGGTTGGAATAGGCCGTGCCAGTGGTTCGTTCCATCAAACAGGTCTCAACATGAAACTGCATTCCGTAGCGTTGGCCGTGGTGCTGCTGGCGGGCGCGGACCTTCGCCTCGGCGTGGCGAGTCGCCTCTTCGGCCAGGAGCAAGGATCACCCGCGGCCATGTCCCTCTGGCAACTGCCGGAGACTCCGCCGGCACAAGGGGCCGACCCTGCCGCGCGGGACGGCTGGAAACCGCTGGCGGCGGCCACCGCGGCGCAAGGCCCGCTCAAGGGCGGCCTGGCGGTCGAAAATCCAACGCTCGTGGCCGTGGTTCGCAGCGGCAGCCAGGAGATCGTGCTACTGTCCAAGGGCGCAGGCGACGCCGGCCGGGTGCGGCACCGCCTGGCGCTGGTGGGCAGCCAGGGGCGGCCGGCCGGGGCCCTCGGCGGAGTCCGCCTGGTCGAGGCGAGCGAAAGCGAAGTGGTCGTGGGCTTTGCCGCCGGGCAGGTCGAGGCGCAGCTCAGGATCGGCATCGGCGGGCCGTCGGTCGAGGTCGTCCCCGGGCGAGGCGCCGCGGCGATCCAGCTCCGCGGCTCGGGGCGGTTCGCCTTCGTGCCGGATTTCTTCGGCAACGACGTGCTGTTCGATGCCCAACAGGTCGCCGCGACCCGCGTGTTCGCTCCCGCCGAGAACTTCATCGTCGCTTTGGACGACGGCCACGCGTCGCTGGTGATGCTCGCATGGCCCAAGGACGGCGGCGACGAAGTGCTCCTGCTCGCCGAGCGCAGCGGGAGCGAGCGCCGCTTCACGACCACGCAAGTCAGCTTCGACGGCAAGAGCGTGTTCGTGGCCGTCCTGGCCCGCCCAGGGATCTGGTGCGAGAAGGACCTGGCGACGGTCCCCAAGGACCAGACCGTGGTCGTCGACGGCTGGCGGCCGCCTTTCCCGGCCAAATGGATGACGATTCTCGTGCAGCGTTCCGTGGCGGGAGCCGCGGCGGGCATCGCGTCCGAGACCCTGCCCGTGCCGACTCTTCCGCCCGCCGGCGACCAGCCCTACAGCGACGTCTATTATCATCCCTGGGTTCCCAGTTGGTTTTCCGGCTCCGAGTGGCGGCTGCACCTGGAAACGAGCCGCCAGCACATGATGACCCACAAGCAGATCGTCGTGCCCGAGCATCTCCTGGCGATCAACTACCCGCGCGACCGCGTGCGAGAAACGCCGCTGGACGCCCTGACGCTGGTGGACGTGATGCGGCAATCCCTGGGCGCAGGCCCCTGCGAGTACATCCTGGACCTCGAAGGGCTCAACAAGACCCGCAGCACGGGGGCGGCGGGCACGGGCAAGCCGGTCGCGGGTGCCACCTGCTCGGAGCACGGCGCGCTCGTCTACTATTACCTCGGCGAGCGGTCGGACTATCCGCGGCGCCGCGAGACGCTGGCCCTCGTCGACGACGGTTTGGTCTCCGTCGAGAAGATCAAGGATTTCCTCGACGCCGCCTACGCCCGCATTCAAGAATACCTCGCCTGGTCGGACGAGATCGTCAAGTTGACTCGGGACGCCAAGGCCCGCGACCCGCGGACCGCCGCGTTGGCCGATCGCATCCTGCCGATCGCCCGCGGGATGCGGGAACTCTGGGACACGATGGTCCAGGAGGACAAACCTTGCGCCCACCCGCTGGAATGGCGGATGGCCCTCGACCACTGCAAGGACCTCATCCGCCGGGAATCCCCGAACTTCGGGGAGAGGATTTGCGAGTTCGATCCGCAGATGCGCGGGGCCGGCGAAGAAGTCGACGGCGGCATGCAGGCCTGCCGGCTGATCGTCAAGCGGATCCGCCAGGAGGCCGCCCTGGCCGGGGCCGACGATCCGGCGACGGCGAAACTCGCTGCCGTCCTCCGGCAACGCTGCCGCGACATCCTGCGAAACAAGCACTACAAGGAAGGCGACAGCGTCCGCCTGGGAGGTGAGAGATGAGAAACGCAGGGAGTGTTGCAAGGAAATCGTTCGGGTGGCGCGCCCTGACGAACGAATGGCGTGGACGGTTGGCATACCGTGCCCTGCTCTTCATGGCCCTGCTGGCGCTCTGGGCCCCGCCGGCAGCCGGCGCCGCGCCGGCCGACGCTTTCCGCCACGACGCCCTGTTGGCCGCGCAGGGGCGGGCCGAGAGCATCCCCGATCGCTTCCTGAGGACCTGGGCACGCTATGCCGTCGCCGGGGAGTGGTCGCAGAGCGACCCGGCCCGCGCCGCCGAGCTGGCCGATCGCCTCGAATCCTGGACCGCCAAGCGGGATCTGCTCTCAGAGGTGATGTTCGCCTGGGGCCAGGCCGACCCGCCAGCCGCCGCCCGCTGGGGCCTGGCGTTCAAGGAGCGGACCCATGGAACGCTCGCCCAGCGGAACACGGCCCTACAGTACGCCGTGGTCGGCATGGTCCGCAAGGACCCGAAGTTGGCCGACGAGCTGATCTGGGAGCACCTCGAAGAGGAACAGTGGGGCAACAAGCCGCGGACGACGCCGATGCAGGCGGCCTGCGAGCTGGCCGCGGTCGATCCCCGGGCTGCATTGCTCATGGCCGACAAGATCACCAACCACGAGCAGTGCCGGGTGTATGCCCTGCGGGGCGTGCTCCGCGAGTGGGCCCGCCAAGACCCGGCCGCCGCCCGCGCAGCCCTGGCCGGTCGAAAAGAGGCCGACTTCCAAAGGACTTTCTCCCGCGATCTTGTGGAAGGCTGGGCCGCGAAAGACCCGCAGGCCGCACTGGCCTACGCCCGCACGATCGAAGATCGCTCGGCGAAGATCATGGCCCTGGCCCTGATCGCACGCCGGATGGCCCGCAGCAATCCGAAGGCCGCCGCCGAGCTGTGTACCGTTTTCGCCACCCTCGACGTGGGAAAGTGGGACGAGCAGATGCCCCGCCTCGGCAAGATCGTTGCCGAAGTCGGCCGGGCCTATGCCGCCGCGGATCGCCAGGCGGCCGCGGCCTGGGCCGAAGCGCTGCCCGCAGGCCAGGGCGGCTGCCGGGCCAACGGCATCGACGGCGTGGCGGCCGGCTGGGCGGAAACCGATCCCGACGGGGCCCTGGCGTTCTACGCGGGCCCGAAGGAGAGCAAGGCCCGACCCGACCGCAAACAGGCGCCGCGCGGCACGGGCGCCGCCTACCCGGCGATCGCCCGGCAAGTGGCCAAGCGCGATCCTCGTGAGGCCGCGCGACTCGTGGCCGCCACGGACAGCCTCGTGCTGAAGAGTCATATCCTCCACGAGGTGGCTGTGGAGTTGATGGCCCGCGATCCGGTTGCGGCGGCGGACCTGGTCGAGCATTGGGGCGGCGTGGTCGACTATTACGGCTACCGCGGCGCCGCGGCCGCCGCCGTTGCCGCGGTGTGGGGCCAAGCCAGTCCCAAGGCGTCGGCCGCCTGGTCCGCAAAGCTCACCCCCGAGCGGGACCGCGCCGCCGCACTGCGTGCCGCCGCGCGGGCTTGGGCGACCGCCGCCCCCGCCGCGGCCCTCGCCTGGGCGCAAGCCCTCCGCGACCCGCAGGACGCGGTCCACGCCTTGCTGGGCGTAGCAGCGGCCGCGCGGCCGGCGTCGCCCGCGCCGTCGCGCACCGCCACGACCTCCCAGTAGTTTTTGGCTGGCCCACAGCGCGTAGGGTGGGCCGAGCGTAGCGAGCCCCACCATTTTTCTAGCCCGTACCAAGGCGCGGCAGGAGTTGCACCAAGCCGTCGGTGATGAACTTGATGGCCACGGCGGCCAGGACCAGGCCCATCAGGCGGGTCAGGATGTTGATGCCCGTGCGGCCCAAGGCGGAACCGATCGGCTGGGCCAGCCGCAGCACGAGCCACACGCAGGCCGCGGCGAATAAGCTGGTCGCCAGCAGGAAACCCGTGTCGAACCAGGTGGTTGCCTTGTTCGCGTAGATGATCGCCGTGCTGATGGACCCCGGCCCGGCGAGCAACGGGGTGCCCAAGGGGACGACTCCCACGGACTCCTGTTCCTCGGCCTCGCGCCTTTCCTGGGGCGTTTGCCGCACGCGGCTGCTCTTCGCGTGCAGCATGGAAACGGCCATGAGGAGAATCAGAATGCCCCCGCCCGCCTGGAAACAGGGCACGTTGATGCCGAAGATCCGCAACATCCACTCGCCGCCAAGAATCGAAACGAGCAGTACGCAGGCCGTCGTCAGGGCGGCGGCGACAGCCGTCTGGTTGCGGCGCTCGGGCGTCTGGTTGACCGTGACGCCCAGAAAGACGGGCACGGCGCCGATCGGGTTCAGGATCACCAGGATCGCCGTCACGAAGCGAATATAGTCCGACCACTGTTCCATCACCGCCGCCCCTATCCGGCCCAGGCGAGTTTGCTTGTAGCAGATTGCCGGCCGGCCGGCGAACAATACCTAGCGGGCGGGCGCCACTTCGGCGGCCGCGTCGTTTGCGCGAAGGTCGTTCTTCTTGGATTCGGGTTTGCTCTTGCCGGGATCCGCCAGGGGTTTGCCGCACTTGGGACAGAACTTCGCGGACGCCGGGCACGGTTCGCCGCAATACGGGCAGGGCGTAGTGAGCAGGTCCTTCATGAACTCGGGCGAATTCACGCGGAAGTTCACCAGCCGCCATTCTCCGTCGATATTCTTGAACCGCGTCCGGATTTCACCGGAGCCCTTTTCGAACGTGGCGGAGTACACAACGTCGGCCCACCGGTCGGCATTGAGCTGCTGCATGTTCCACTGGACGAGCTTCTTCGACGTGAGGGGACCAAGACGCGTCTTGATCGCCAAGCCAAGCTGCTCCCACTCCTTTCGGGTGACTGCTTCCCTCAGTTCAGGCGCGGCCTGGGCCGCATACGTGTCCCCGAAGGTCCCGTCGTCGATCGCGGCAAATAACGCGTCGACCTTTGGCGACAAGGCCGCATCCGCCGTCCTGAGAGCGAAGTAGAAGAACCCGGCACATGCGGCGATTGCGGCCACGCACAAGCCGCCACACGCGAGAATGATTCCAATTACGATTGTCCTCGCTCTCATACTCCTCTCCCGGCAACGTGCAAACGCACACACAAGAGCGATTGTCAGCAGGATGGCCACAGGCAGCTTGAAGATCCATGCACTCCGTAATAAATCAAGGCTCAAAGAGGCTTGCGCCCCCAAGTATACCGCGTAGAGGAGAAAGCCAATAGCCGCGGGCGCGGCGGGAACCCAGCGTGCCCAGACTCCCAGGGCGACGAAAACCAGGAAGTTCAGTGAAAAAGCCCAGTCAGCCCACCGGAACTCGTGGCCGTGAATGCTCCAGTAGAAGAGGGCGACAAGCAACTGGATCACGGCAACGCCGAAAAGAAGTGACGCTGCCGGGTGTTTATCTCTGCGAATCATCGCGGGCCGCTTCCGGATTGCCCAACCGCGTCCCAGCCGACATCGGCCTCGCCGCCACTCGCCGTAGTATACCGGCGGGACGCAGGTTACGGCAATCCGGAGGCGAAGCTACCGTAGCGTGACGCTGCGGACGATCGTCTCCTGATCGCGGTCGTCGATGCGGTACCAGCCGAGCCGCAGCACGAAGTCGTCCTCGGTGAACACGTCCAGAAGGCCGTCGCGGGGGTCGCGGTTGACGGCCACGCAAGCGTGGTTGTCGAACCAGCCGCTCTGCTTGGCCATCGCCTCGCCGGGCAGGAGCGAGGCCACCAGCAGCCCGTCGGCCGTGAAGCGGTGCAAGGCCGCCCGCTGCCCGCTGCCGGCAATGCAGCCTCCCTTGCCGCCGGGAATGGTGTCCATGCCCACGCAAACCTCCGGCAGCGGCACGGCCCACAGCCGCCGGCCGGCCGCGTCGAAGCGGACCAGGGTGGTGCCGCCCATCCAGAACGGGTTGTCCTTGGGCGAGGGCCAGGGCTTCGACCAGCCCAGGGCGTAGATCGAGCCGTCCTCGGCCCGCTGGGCCATGTTGGGCTGGAATTCCAGCGGCGAAGAGTCTTTGGGGACGACCTCGCGGGCGCGGGCCCAGTCGTAGGCCGGATTGCCGCGCGGATCGAGCCCGGCCAGGGGCACCGTCCAGATGGCGTGCGTGTGCAGCTCGCCGAACCAGATGTTCCCCTGGAGATCCACGTCGAGGCCGAAGACCGCATACCGCGCCTGGCCCGGCTGCTTGAACCAGTGGATGTCCTGCGGCTGCACGCGGCCGTCGCCGCGGGCGTCGGACCAGGTCCACTGGCCGACCTGGCCGCGGCGGCCCTCGGCGTCCGGCCAGCCGCCGCCCAGCAGCGAGGCCAGCCGCAGGGCTTGGCCGTCCAGCCGATATACCTGGAGCCCGTCGCCGGTGGGCATGAACCAGAAGTCGCGGCCTTCGAGCCGCAAGAGGCGGGGCACGCCGTGCGGGTCGCCCTGGTACTTGGGCCGCTCGCCAACCATGCAGCCGGTATATTCCCAGCGGCCGGCCGCGCGGTCGGTCAGGCGATAGCGATGGAAGCTCATCGAATACAGGGTGGCGGGGTCGTGGCGGCCGTAGTTGCCCAGCGAGACGAACTCGCAGCCGAAATGCTCCCACAGCAATTTGCCGTCCGGGGTCCAGCGGGCGAGCCTCGCCCCGCCGACCGGCTCGGTCTGGATCGTGACCAGGTGTCCCTGGGCATCGACGGCCGCCCCGCGGAGGTCGAAGTAGCAGTCCGCCTGGCGGTCGCCGGGCCGGGCCTTTCGGCCGTGGGTGCGGACCTTGCGGGCCTTATCGCCGGCCACGTCGAACACCTTGACCTGGCCCACCGCGCGGTCGGCCACGTAAAGCTCGCCGCTGGGGCCGAAGCAGAGCGAGGCGATCTCGCCGAGGCCGTCCAAAACCCGGGCGAGCGGCTTGCCGTCGGGCGAGAAGAGGCTGAGCCGGCTGTGCTGGTGCCCGACCCAGATCCGGCCGGAGCGGTCCACGGCCAGGGCGTGCGGCAGGGGGACGGGGAAGTCGCCGCGGGGCTCGCCGGTGAGCTTGTCGTAGCGGCGGACCTTGCCGGCCAGGGCATCGGCCACCAGCAGGTCGTTGCCCGAGACCGCCACCGCCCGCAGGGGCTCGCGCATCAGCTCGGCGTCGGCCGGCGGCGTGCCGGGCGGGACGAGCTTCTCCGGCCACTCGTAGAGCTGGATGTGGCCCGCCTTGTCGGGGACCTTGGTGAAGGACAGGTGCTTTCCATCGGCCTTGGAGAACCGCTGGAGCTGCTGCTTGTGGTTCCAGGGCGGGGAGGCCCAGCCGCCCATCGCGCAGTAGATCGTCGCGTCGTCGACCGCGATGGCATACGGGGCTCCGTTGGGGTTGCCGTTGCGGATCTGGAAGCGGGCGTCGTAGACCGCGTTGCCCAGGGCGTCCCACTTCTTGAAGTCGGCCCCGGCCTCGTCCCAACCGTTGGCCGTCCAGATCGCCCCGGCCGCATCAACCGCCAGCGACAGCAGGCCGGTCGGGGTATGGGCCTCCGGCGTCGGGGCCCGGCCGCTCTGGCCGATGACGCCGACATTCTTCGCGGTCGAGCGATCGAGCGTCACGCGGACCTGGTACTCGCCGGCCGGGGCCGCTTGGCCGAGCTGATCCTCGCCATTCCAGGCGGCGGTGTGCGTCCCGGCGGGCAGGTCCTTTTTCGTCCACAGCACCTGCACCAGCCGCCCTTGGGCGTCATAGACGCCCGCACTGCCCACCGCGGGCCTGGCAAGCTCGAAGGAGACGCTGGCCGCGGGTCTGCCTGGGCCTGGAACGTCTGGGGCCCGATCGGCCGCGACACATCTGACAGGTGGGATCGCGAGGCTCACGAGGAGCAGAAGATACGGAGTGGCTCGAAATGGCATTTTAGGCATCGCTCCGGGCGGCAGGCTGCCACCGTCATACGGGTTGGATCGTCGGTCAGAACGGTAGGGTGGGTCGAGCGCAGCGAGCCCCACCAATAACGGGCCAAGTCATCGAATGGTGGGACTCGCTGCGCTCTTCCCACCCTACAATCTGCCGCCGCCATAGGGGTTGAAACGTCGATCAGTTTACCGTATTCCCACGGCCAGAACACCAGGCGGCGAATCGCTCTGCGACCGCGCGTTTTGGGCGGCACCGGCTTACCACAGTCTCCACCACCGTCGGCGTCTGGAGCCCTCTAGCTTCCGGAGCTGTGCGTTGACCCGACCCCGAAGACGATTTGGGACATCGCTCGTTTGATCCCGTCGTGATATGAAGTTCCACACTTCGTACCCAGTCTCCCGTCCCGCCCGCCCTCCCCCTGCTCGCGGCCATTCCCGCCCCCTTGTATAATCCAGCGCCATGCAAGCCATGCTCCTGGAACAGGCGGCACCGATCGCATCCTCGCCGCTCCGGCTGGTGGACCTCCCCCTGCCGGAGCCCGCGGCGAGCGAGGTCCGCCTGAAGGTCCACTGCTGCGGCGTCTGCCGGACCGACCTGCACGTCGTCGAGGGGGACCTCCCGCAGGAGAAAATGCCCGTCGTGCCGGGCCATCAGGTCGTCGGCACGGTTGACGGCCTGGGACCCGGCTGCCGGCGGTTCCGCCCGGGGCAGCGGATCGGCGTGGCCTGGCTGCGGTGGACCTGCGGGCAGTGCCGGTTCTGCACGTCGGGACGGGAGAACCTGTGCGAACGGGCCCGCTTCACCGGCTACCATGCCGACGGCGGCTACGCCCAGTACGCAGTCGTACACGAGGACTTCGCCTACGAGATCCCCGCGGCGTTCGGCGACGTGGAGGCGGCGCCGCTCCTCTGTGCGGGCATCATCGGCTACCGGGCGCTCCTGCGGAGCCGCCTGCCGCCGGGCGGGCGATTGGCGATGTACGGCTTCGGCTCCTCGGCCCACGTGCTGTTGCCGATCGCCCGGCACCGCGGCTGCGAGGTCTACGTGGTCACGCGGGACGAGAAGCACCGCGAGCTGGCCCGGCAAATGGGCGCCGCCTGGGTTGGCAGCCGGGCCGAGGACATGCCGGTCAAGGCCGACAGCGCCATCCTGTTCGCCCCGGCGGGCGAGCTGGTGCCGCCGGCCCTGGAGAAGCTCGAGAAGGGGGGCACGCTGGCCCTGGCCGGCATCTACATGACGCCCATTCCCGCGATGGATTACCAGCGCTACGTCTTCTACGAGCGGGACATCCATTCCGTCACCAGCAACACGCGGCAGGACGGCCGCGAGCTCTTGGCCGAGGCCGCCGCCATCCCGCTCCGCCCGCACACGACCGTCTATCCCCTGGCGGAGGCCAACCGTGCCCTGGCCGACCTCAAGGCCGATCGCATTGCCGGTACCGCGGTGCTCGTGCCGGAAAGGTGAGCCGCGGTGCCGCATTCCCTCGTTCCCACGCGGAGTCATGGGAACGAGGTAAACGGCGGGCAAGCCCGCCCGCCAAACGAGCTCACATCGCCTGCAAATACCGCCTGGCCAACTCCAGCGTCCCCGGGTCCTTGCTGATCTTGAGCACCTTTTCCAGGGCGGGCTTGAATTGCTCCTTGTTGGGATCGCGGACCTCGCGGTGGCGGGCCAGCTCGACCACGGCCTTGGCGGCCTGCTCGGCCAGCGGGGGCTGATCGAGATACGGCAACACGAAGCGGAGCGTCGCGGCGGTGCGGACCGCCGCCGCCCGCTCCAGCACCAACCCCCGCTCCTCGTCGCGCGAGGCAAGCTGCATGGCTTGTTGCAGCCTGGCGAGTTTCTGGGCGTCGGGCGTGGGGGCGCCCTTCGGGTCCGGCAGCGCCGCCACGCGGATGAATGCCCGCAGGGCCCACAGGCGATGGCTTTCTTGCTTGGCAGTCTGGGCCAAATGGAGCAGGTCGTCGGCCACCGTGGCGTCGGGCCAGTTGCAGAGCGCACGGACGCCCGCCTCGTGGAGTTGCGGGTCGGCGTCGGCCAGGGCCGCCCGGATCGCGACCATCGCCTCATGTCCGCCGATGCGTCCCAGCATGGGCAGCAGCAGGGCGCGGTCCGCCGCGGGCGCATCGCGGAGGGCGGCCAACACCGGGTCGGCCCGCCGTTGGGGATCGGCAATCTGCCGGCAGACGAGCATGACGGCCTTCTCGACGTTGTCGCGCTCCGGCCCCTTTTCGGCCTTGCGGGCCGCGGCCAAGAGGCCGGGAATGTCCTTGGGGTCGGCGATCGGCACGAGGGCGGCCACCGCTCGGCTGCGGACCGCCGCGTCGGGGTCCAGGGCCTCTTGCAGCAGGGCGGGCACCGGCGCGGCCGCTGGGCGGGCCTGGATGATGGCGATCCATTCGGCCCGCCGCAGGGGGTCCTTCTCGGCCCGCATCGCCGCGGCGATCCGCTGGTCCGCGTCGGCCGCCGGGCTGGCGGCCAGGGCCCTGCGGGCCGCCTCGGCCAGCTTGCCTGTGCCGCCGGCCCGCTCGACGAGGGCCGCCGTGGCCGCCGGGGCATCCAGCTCGCCCAGGGCCCGGACGGCGGCCAGGGCAACCGCCTCATCCTTGCTCCCGGCCGCCTCGATCGCGGGCGGGGCCAAGGAGGGGTCGCCGTTAATGCGAATCGCCGCCAGGAGGGCGATTTGGCTTGAGGCGGGCAGTTGGCTCACGTCAGCGGCCACCTGGCCCAGTGCCGCGCTTGTGAGGCCCGGCAGTGCGGCGGCTGCGGCCGCGCGAACCGGTTCAACACCGCTCTGCAGCTCGTTGCGCACATCGATCGGTGTGCCCTCGTCCCCCGTCCAGAACTCCCCCGCCCATGCGGCGAAGGCGAGCCGCTTGCCCACGAGGCCCACTTCTGCATCCCTGCCAACCTCGGAGTAAAGGCGGTGGGCCTGATCACGCCTGCCGCTCGCCAGCATCCGGTCGGCGCAAACGAGCAAGCCGCCGGCAATCTGTGGGTCGTCCAGCACCTTGCCACTGGCCGCCCAGAGCTTGCTTGCGGCCTCCTCGGTACCGATCTTCCCCAAAGCCAGGGCGGCGGCCGCCTGCACATTTGCGTCCTTGTCCGCTAGCAGTGGGGCCAACAGGGGCACCGCTTGGGCGTCGCGACGCTGGCCGAGGCTATCAATCACGCCGGCGCGGGCCAGGCCGCTGGTCTTGCCCACCGCCTCCCGCAGGGCCGCCCCTGCCGCCGGGTATGGCATCGACTCCAGGGCGATCCGCGCCTCCTGGGAGAGCTTCTCGTCGGTCAACAAGGCCGCCAGGGCCGGGATCGACTTTTCTGTCCCCGCCAGCTTGAGCTCCCGGCAGGCGGCCGCCTTTTCATACGCCGGCGCCGCCGACGCCAGCACAGCCAGCAGGCGATCCTCCGCAGAAGGCAGAGGGCGGAGGGCGGAGGGCGGAGGCGTCTCGGCAGCGCGTGCCGCCACGCTCGCTGCCAGGAGCACGGAGAAGATTTTCCAGTCGAGATGAATCATGGTATGTTTCGCTCCAAACGGCGGGCAAGCCCGCCCGCTAAACTAATCCCTAATCCCTAATCCCTAATCCCCAATCCCTCTCCCTACACCCGCCACGGCTCACGGGCGGCCAGCGACAACATGCGGTCGGCCGCCGGATCGTCGAGGAACCGCTCGTGCTCCGGGTCCCAGCGGAGCGTGCGGCCCAGCCGCATGGCGATGCCGCCCAAGAGGAGCACGCTGTTGGCCCGGTGGGCCGTCTCGGCGTCGGAGATGGTCTGCTGCCGAGTGCGGACGCACTCCAGGAAATTGCCCGAGTGGCTGTCCGAGTGGTACACCCGCCCCGCCGGGCCCGGCGCCTGCTTGACCAATTCCGGCGGATCGGAGAAGAACTTGTTGCGGTGGACGGTGATCCTGCCCTGCGTGCCGACGAAGCACGCCCCCCCCTCGTCCCATGTCGTGCCCGGCGGAGGGCACCCGAAAACCTCCACGCCGCCGGCGTAGCGGTAGACGGGGATATTGCCCTGGAGGCGGATCTCGACCGGGCCGGTCCGGTCGGCCGCCATGCCCCACTGCACGATGTCGTAGTGGTGCTGGCCCCAATTGATGTCGCCCCAGCCGAAGCGATGGGCCCCCGTGTTGCCGTCGTAGGGGAACCAGGGCAGCGGGCCGACGTAGGCCTCCCAGTTCACGTCGGCGGGGATGGGGCGTTCCGGGCCGGGCGGGGGCGGCTGGAAACCGCCGCCCACCTGGTAGGCATACACCCGCTCGAGCCGGCCGATCGCCCCGCCGCGGACGAGCTCCACCGCCCGGCGGAACTTGCCCCCGTACTCCGACCGCTGCTGCGTGCCGGCCTGGTACACGCGGGCGTGGGCCCGCACCGCATCCGCCAGGGCCCGGCCCCACTGGATCGTGATGCTCGTGGGCTTCTCGCAGTAGACGTCCTTGCCCGCCCGCACCGCGTGGGTCGCCAGCACGCCCTGGGCGTGGTAGCTGGCGGCGATCAGCACGGCGTCGATGTCAGGCCGCAGGAGCATGTCGCGGATGTCGTTGTACGCCCCGCAGCCCTGGTAGCTGCCGGCCGCGAACCGCTTGGCATAGTGTTGCTCGACGCGGGCCTTGCCCTCTTCGGCCCGCTTCCGCTGCACGTCGCACACGCCGAGCACCTGGACGTCGTCGCGGGCCAGGTAGCCGCCGGGCAGGTAGGTCCAGGAGCCGCCGAACAGGTGCCCGCCCCCCTGCCCGCCGAGGCCGACGAACCCCATGCCGATGCGGTCGCTGGGGGGCGTAGCCCCTTCCAGGCCGAGACTCGCGGCCGGGAGGACGCACGGGGCCAGGCATGCCGTCCCCGCCGCCAGGGAGCGGCCCAGGAACTGCCGCCGGTGCAATGCTGTTGTGGACATCTCAAGCTCCAGGGTGCGCAAAAAATCCGAAATCCGAATCTCGAAATCCGAAACAAATTCAAAGGACCGAAATCCCAAAGGACAGCAGCACGGACGCCGGCATTGGGATTTCGTATTTCGGGCTTGTTTCGGATTTCGATATTCGGATTTCGTGCTTCAGGCTTTAGTGGCTTTTCCGCGGGCTCACCGGCATGCGGACCGCGAGGTCGTCCCACTGGCTGGACTCCGGCGGCGGCGATGGGTCCCCGCTATAGTCGCTACGGTTGCGGCCGCCGTCGTCCTTGCCGTTGGGGCCGACGCTATAGAGCAGGAACCCGTCCGCGGCCGTGCGGTAAATCAGTTCTCCGTCCGAGAAGGGGTCGTTCAAATCCGCACGGTATTTCGGTTTCAGGTCGGCCAGCCGGCCGGGATATTCTCCGTGGTCGGCCCGGTAGGCGGCCAGGGCCAGGGCGACGTCGCGGAGCGTCGTTTCCGCCGCGGCGCGATCCTCCGCCCTGATGACCGAGCTCACCGCCGGCAGCAGGAGCGCGCCCAGAACCTCTCCCATCCAATGGCCAATGGCCTGAGCGGGCATTCTTTCAACGAAGCGCATGGGGATGCGCTTGGGGTCCTTGACCCCAACGGCAAGGGCCTTGATGTCCTTTTCGAGGGCTGCCATCGCGGTGACCCGTTCGGCGCGAGTGGGCTTCCTCGCCGCGGCTGCCAGGCGATCGTACCACGGGTTCCCCATGCGAAGCGGCTCATCCCAGTCGATCATCGCGTCGAGCCCTGCAAAGACGAGCTCTTCCAACAAACCCCGTGATTTGTCACCCGCGGGACCGCCGCCGGCCAGATCCCGCAAGTTGGAAACGCCCTTGCGGGCCATCGTCGCCACCGCGTCCAAATAAAAGAACCGCTCGCCCTGATCGAGGCGGTCGGCCATTTTGGGCATCGCGGGCAGTGCGGCCAGATCGGACTTCATTCGCCCGATCACGGCGGCGGTGGGACGCCCGTAATGCGCCAGGGCCGCATCGCCGCCCGCCGCCGCCCGTTCGACGACGATTGCGATCAGGCCCTCGACCAGCGTCGGCCCTTGGCCCGCATGCCGCGCCAGGCGGTGGCAGGCCAGCAGGTCCCGCCAGGCCTCGTCGCGCTTGCCCTGGTGGACGCGGAGCATGGCGCGGGTCCCGAGCATGCAGGCCGCATCCCGCATCGACTGACAAACCGGCAGCAGGACCGTCAGCATGGGCGGATCGCCCGCCGGCACCAGCGGGGCGTACGAGCGGGGCCGGCCGGCGGCCTCCTCGATCCGCCGGAGCGGCTCGCGATTGGCCTCCAGCCAGCCGGCAATCGTCGGGAACTCCTCCTGCGACCAGGGCCGCTTTTGGGCCTGTTCGAGCTGGACCCAGACTTCCTGCGACTCCTTGGTCACGTCTACTGCGGCCGGCGGAGGCTCGCCCTTTGGTGGGGCTCGCTCCGCTCGACCCACCCTACTTTCGTCGTGCAGGCGGGTGATGTATTGATCCAGCGATACGAAGTACGGGCCCTTTTCGGGCGGCACGGGCACGCCGAGCAGCTTGAAGAAGGCCGCACGCTGCTTCTCTCCCACCGCCTTGGGGCCGAAGGCCAGCATCAGCGGCACGACGGCGTTGTTCTCCGGCGCGACGCCGCGGCTCAATTCGGCATTCAGGGCCCCGACGTAGTCGACGTATCCGTCGGGCCGCAGCGGCCCGGTCAGGTACGTGGTCTCCTTGGAGATCGTGATCCGCGGCCGGGGCTTTTCGGCGGGGACCTTTGGCCCGGCCGCAAACCCGGCGGCCGCCGCCGGACCGGCAAGGATCCCCAGCACGATGGCGATACAAAAGACGGCGGGGGGACTGATGAAGAGGCGGCTGATCGCAAGAGATCGGGTTGTTCGGTTCTTGATTTCACGCAAAGGCGCAAAGCCGCAACGCCGCAAAGGGAAATGAGGAAGGAAAGAGAGAAGCCGGAGAAGGCCATTCATGTTGCGGTGTCGTTGCAGAACACCTTCCCTGCCATCCCCTCGCGTCTTTGCGCCTTGGCGCCTTTGCGTGAAAGTCTTTTCCACAAAACTCTTGCTACGCCGCTCACCCCTTAGCGAAGCCGGATCGTTGCCCCGTGCTACCAAAGAATACGAACCTCCGACGCATTGCCCCGCACGATGGTGCGGGATAATCGAAGTCCCATAATGGCGGGCGACCGGCATGGCAGTTCTCCTCGGCTTACCACTCTGCCAAAGGTTTGATCTCGGGCATCCCGGCGGCGTCGGTCTTCCCGTCCAGCGGGACAAAGAGCACGGCCACCCGCAGGTCGTGGGCAGCGGGAAAGTGCAGCGAAAGCTTGCGGACGCCCGGGTTGGCGGCCTGCCGCTCGGGGTGCGGCGAGCCGGGCAGCGGCGCCGCCGGCCGAACCTCGAAGCGGGCCTCGGCCGGAGAGAGCACCCGCACTAGCAGCTTGGCCGATCCTTGGCTCAGGGTGGCGGTCCGGCCGTCGGTGGCCAGGGCGACCTCGGCCGGCGTGTGCAGGAACCACCACGCCTCGCCGCCGACTGCCGAAAGCTCGTCCTGGACGAGCACCGTGCGGCGCCCGAGCATGGCCACGCCGCGCTCGACCCGGCGGGCGTGCCGGGCGTAGAGCGGCGTCAGGTCGGCCAGGGCGAAGGCCCGCTCGGGCATGAATCCGTGGCGGCTGATTTTGGCCGCGGCCTTGGGGTCCTGGTCCGGCCCGCGTCCGGGGTCGATCACCAGCGTGTTGTGCCCCTCGGCCCGCAGGCGGTAATAGTCGTATCGCTCCGCGCCGAAGTAGCCGGGCAGGTTGTAGTCGTCCGGGCCCAGGTCGACCGCCCACCGCCGGCCGAGCCAATCCAGCACCAGCGAGCCCTGGTCGAGGTGGTTGTGATTGGCTTGGTTCGAGCCGGCGTGGAGGCCGACGAACAGGGCGTCGGGGTCGTTCCAGCGGCTCCGCATGGTGATGGCTTCGGCGCCCCGCCAGTATCTATCCAGCGGCAGGCCGGCCTCGGCCGGACCCGGAAAAAAAGCCACCGGGCGCCCGCTCGGCTTCATGGTGGCTTCGTGCGCGTGGTCACTTGGCCACTTCTCCTTCGGGTACCAGATCATGCCGGCCGCGGAGGGATGCTTCAACGTCGCGGCGAACCAGGCGCAGGCGGGCTGGTCGAACCGCTCGGCCAGCCAGTACAGACATTCGGCCCGGCCGAAGTGCTCGCCGGCGTCGGCGAAGTTGAACATCCGCCCGGTCGGCCCGGCCATGTAGATCGGGAACAGGCCGGTCTGGCTGAAGCCCGGCGTCTTGCTCAGGCCGAAATCGCTGCCCAGGGCCGACTCCAGGGCGGCCACCAGGAGGACGGTGTAGCTGGTGGCGTAGTTCCAATAGCCGGGGCCTTCCACCCATGCGCCGTCGGGGGAGTAACTGGCCATTGCCAGCCGCACGCTCTCCACGGCGTCGCGGACGATTTCCTCGGCCAGCCGCGGCTCCTCGTCGGCGATGGCCAAGGCGCCCACGGCCATGCCGCCGTTGCAGACCTGGTTCCAGTTGTGGGTGGCCTTCGGCCACCAGCCGCCCTGTCTATATGCCGCCAGTCCCGGTTTCAGTCCGAGCTGGACGATGGCCCGGCGGATGGTGGCCCGCTGGGGCTCGGTCCAGGTGTCGTAGAGCCAATCGTAAGCAATGGCCAGGCCGTGGGTCATCTCGGCCGTGTCGAGGAAGTGACGGGGATTGAAATCGGGGAAGGCGGCCACCGCCTCCAGCTCCCGCCACAGCCGGTCGGCATAGCGGCGGTCGCCGTGCAGCCGGAACACGAGCGCCAGCGTGTAGCTCCGCTCCACCACCGTCCGGCTGGTGGCCAAGAGCCGCAGGCCGTCGGGGATGACGTGCCGCGATAGGGGCGCCTCCAGCAATTGATCGGCCTGGCGGCGGACCTGCCGGTCCCAGTCGGCCAGCACGGGATCGGTTCGCACGCGGCGGGCCAGATCGTCGAAGCCGGCGGGGTCGATCAACAGCCGGGGGTGTTGCCGTTTGAGGGTGCGAAGCGCGGGCTCGTCCCCCCAAGCGGTTGACACGAGCTGGACGAGGCCCCAGCCAAGTCCGGCGATCCATAGGAGGCAAGGCAGGCGCCGCATGGCAAATTCCTCCGGGTTCCCCATTATCACTTGCCGCGCGGCGAATCACAAGTCGCCCCGGGGTTCTCTCCCATTTGCGCCCTGGCTCTGTTGTGGCACGGCGGGGAGACCCTGCCACGACACGGGCATGGCTCGGGGCGGGAATGGACCTAAAGCGTTAAGGGGCACCGGAAAAGGGCGGCGATTTACTTGACAGCCGGCCCGTCGTGCCGATACAATAACGGGCAGGCAAGGGCAGAGATGGAGGGGAGGATCGGACCATGCGCTCGGCACGCAATATCCTGGCGGTGGGGGTTCTGGCAACCCTCTGGCTCGTTGTCGGCGTGACCTCCGCACAGCAGATGACCATCGGCACGCCGTTCCACACCCTCGGCGACAACTTTTTCGAGCGGATGGGGGTGAACTTCGCAGGCAATTACCGGGGCATCAATTTCTCGGTAGGCAGTTATGGCCAGGCAGTTCCCACCTTCGGCGAACCGAAGCTCGGGTCCGGCCTGACAACGGGGTTCGCCATCGTCGGCCCCAAGGGGCAGTTGAACTTCGCGGTGGACCTCAGTCAGGGCTATACCCAGAGCGCCGTAACGCAGGCGCCCACGGTGACGATCATGAACGGCCAGCAGGGCTACGTCTCCGACACGTCGCAGACGCCGTTCGTGATCAGCGTGGTGCCGGTCGTGGGGGCGTTTCAGCCGGTCCAGGCGTTCAGTCCATGTCCCACGCCGCAGCAACTGGCCGACGCGGCGGGGATGCCGTTGGGGGGCAATCCGCGGATACAGGCGATGCGCGACGCGATCGCGGCCGCACACGCCGACGACCAGCCTGGCAGCCCAGTGCGCCAGGGGGGCCAGCCGGGGCCCGTGACCCCCAGGCCCAGGCGGGCGCCGCCGGAGCCGGTGGCTCCCGAGGACGAGGGCCCCGCCGGCCGCTTGGCGGCCGCCCAGGAGAGCACGGCCGGCCGCCCGGCCCCGAGCGTGGCCGAGGCCCGCCGGATGCGCGCCCAGGAAGAAGGTACCGGCCAGGAAGAGGTCAAGGCCCTGTTCGAGCGGGGCTTGGCCGCCGAGGAGGCCGGAAAGCCCGGCGTCGCCAAGGTCTATTATCAGCAAGTCGCCCGCCGGGCCTCCGGGGAGCTGAAAGATCGCGCGCTGGCGCGATTGGACGAGCTCCGCGGCACCGCCCCGTCGCACTGAGCGGTCCGCCCCCTTCTGCCTTCGGGACTTCTTGAAAACCCACGGATTGCAATCCGTGGGCTTTTTTGGTCCCTACCGTTCCCCCCGTGGACCTTCGGCCCTTTCGCCGTAAAATGGCAGTCTAGCGAGGGGCCCCTCATGAAACCGCCGTCCGACCCGGAAAATCTCTCCTCCGACGCCCCACCCGTACCGGCCGGCGACACGGACCGCCAAGAAACGTCCGAATGGCTCGACGCCTTCGGGTATGTCTTGGCGAGCCAAGGGCGTCCGCGGGCGCAGTACCTGCTGGAGCGGCTTCGCCAGGAGGCCTTCCGCCGCGGCGTTCCGCTGGCCTCCGGCGATACGACGCCCCACGTGAACACGATTCCCCCCGACCAGGAGCCCCCGTACCCCGGCGACCGGGAGCTGGAGCGGAAGATCAAGAGCATCATCCGCTGGAACGCGATGGCGATGGTGGTGCGGGCGAACCAGCGGAGCCCGGGGATCGGCGGGCACATCTCGACGTTCGCCTCCGCCGCCACGCTGTATGAAGTGGCCTTCAACCATTTCCTGCACGGCAAGCAGGGCCGCTCGCCGCCCGACCAGGTGTTCTTCCAGGGCCACGCTTCGCCGGGGATTTACGCCCGGGCGTACCTGCTGGGCCGGCTGAGCCAGGAGCAGTTGCTCAATTTTCGCCGCGAGCTGGCGGCGGGCGGCGGGCTGTCGAGTTATCCGCACCCCTGGCTCATGCCCGACTTCTGGGAGTTCCCCACGGTCTCGATGGGGCTGGGGCCGATCATGGCCATCTATCAGGCCCGCTTCAACCACTACCT
>Ga0187848_10000982_pt1 | contig 24975 bp, 16 predicted proteins | sample June2016WEW_4_40_FD_132424 | JGI IMG/M metagenome (GOLD analysis project Ga0187848, IMG submission 132424) | Peatland microbial communities from SPRUCE experiment site at the Marcell Experimental Forest, Minnesota, USA - June2016WEW_4_40 | ecosystem: Environmental > Terrestrial > Soil >... | reverse complement strand
GGTGGCGGCGGATCGAAAATGAGGGCCAAGTCAACACATGTATCCCGGGCTTTTGCAGTCTGTTTATTACAAATGCTGAAGAGGTGAAGTCTGAATACTTATATCCCGGGACTGGATCGGGCTTGTTGATCACGCCACAAATATCTTTTGTTTCCATGTATTTCCATCTTGATCTGGACTGGGGGAAAGTGTAGAATTAAGCGCATGGTCACTCAGCATGACATCGCCGCGAAGTTGGGTATCTCACATGCAACGGTCAGCCGCGTTCTGAACAACTCGTCGAACCACGATGATGATACTCGGGCGCGTGTGCTGGCCCTTGCGGCGCAGATGGGCTATCGCCATCTGCGGCCCACGGTACGCCGGGGGAGGTCCCGACAGAATGAGTTGACGCTGCTGGGCGTCATGATTGAATCAAACGATTTGCAGCACTTGGACGTGCCGATAGTGTCCCGCCGCATGTTGCGCGGCATCAGCGAGGCCGTGCGCATGGAAAGGATCGCCATTCATGTGGACTACGTCCCCGTTGGAGACGCCGACCAAATCCACTTGTCCGAACGTCAGCCGATGATTCTGAAGGAACGTCATTTAGCCGGATTGCTCCTGATTGGCCGCTACAGCATCCCGGCAATGCGGTGCATATCACGGCGATTGCCGTGTGTGCGACTGAATGTCCACGAACCTGAATTGGACTTGGATTGCGTGGGACAACACGATTTGGATGCAATGGACAAGTTGGTCGAACATCTCCGCGGTTTAGGCCACGCGCAGATCGGCTTTTTGAGTGAACCGCCGCATTTCTGGCCTATTCAGGCGAGATTGGCGGGATACAGCCTGGCTTTGGCGCGCCACGGTCTTCAATATAGGCCTGAGCGGGTGATTCTCAATGCCGCGTCCGCTTCGCTCGGCGACTGGGGAAACTCCTACAGACAAGTACTGGCACAAATCCGGTCGGGTGTCCGGGCTTGGATATGCAATCATGACGATGTGAGCTACGGCCTCCTCCGCTTCCTGAAAAGCGAGAACCTTCGGGTGCCGCAAGATGTCAGCCTATGCGGCTTTGACAACTTGGACCCCACAGATAAGCTGCCAAAAATGACCTCCATTGACTGGCCCTTTGAGGATATCGGGGCCGCCGCCGTGCGCCGGCTTCTGCGCCGAGGCATCGAACCTGCCACCGCGGCGCTGCACATCATGATTCGCGGACGCCTCGTTGCCGGCGCAACCACCGCAGCATTGTCCCTCCGCGGCTAAGTTCGGCCCATTTGAAGAAATCGCACATTAAACACAACCTCAGATCGCCATCGGAGCGGGTTATGGAACCGGATCTGAGGCAGGCTGGCGCGGACGACCGATTTCGGGATCGTGAACGCGGTTCAACAAGGCCAGCGCCGGCACCCGCAGCAGGATCGAGGATAAGAACAAGAGTTGATAGTTCACCAGGGCAAACGTCCCGGCCCTCCAGTGAAGGGTGGTCAGATGTTGGGCCACCCAGCCACTGAGCGCGCCAGAAAGAAACGTGGCCGGGCCGGTGACAGCGTTTAGCACCGCCGACCCCATCGCGCGCACCTGAACCGGCAGGCTGGCCAGGGTAAGACTGAACATCGCCAAATTGAAACCGCTCATGAAGACGCCGTAAAAGATGCCGCTCAGATAGATTGGCCAAGTCATATTCGGAGGACAGAATACATAGTACAATGGCACATGCATCAGGCCCAGGGTGCAGAGTTTGAGCACCGATTTGCAACCGCGGCGATCCGCCAACCGCCCCCACACCGGATTCATGAGGACGGACGCCACCGAGGTGATCACTCCCAGGACAGCCAACTGCTTGAAATCCCAGCCCAGGTTTTTCAGGAGATGGGCGTTCAGAAACGGCAGACAGATATTCAAGCCGAAACACCAGTATAGGTTGAATACGCACAACCTGCGAAACCGGCTGTCTTGCAGCGGGCGCAAGAGATAGGCCCAACGGATTTCTGGCTGAGGCGAATGGTGTCCCGGATCGGGTTGGCGCAGCATCAGCAGAAAACAGACCACGCCTGCTCCTCCCGCCAACACTTGCAACACGGCAAATCCGGCGCGCTCGCGTCCTGCACTGCGAAAGGCATCAATTGCCGCACCGGCGCCTAACGCGGCCAGGACGCCGACCAGTTCGATGACCAGATTGCGACGGCCCAGGTATCGTCCGCGCAGACGTTCGGGAACAAGCACCGCCATCCAAGCCACCCACCCAGGCCCGCTGGCGCAATAAGCCAACTGATAGAGCAGGAAAACCACCAGGATCAGCGGCAACACGGGCAGTGATGTTGCGCTCAACAAGAAGGGCAACAGGGCGATGAGAAACCATGTGCTACGGGCGGTTAGGCCAAGGGAGGCCACGATTATGCGACGGTGATCGGCCCACCGGTCCACCAGGTAGGCGCCCACGAATTGGAATAATTGGGCCAGGAAAGGGATGGCGCCCAGCAATCCAAGGTGGAAGTCGTTGGCGCCCCAAGCCAGGGCAAACCCGGAGAGGAGGGCATTGCTGACCAGCACGTTATGAACTTGGGCAGATGCGCCCTCCCATGTGGAAATGCGCAACCCACGCCGAATCTCGGATTTACCCAGCACGGCCGAGATTAGTTTCGCGCCTCAGAGGTTGTCAAGGCGATGCAACTAATCACCTCCCACGACGTTGACGAGTCCCACATCAATATTTTGGCCGCCGGTGGTTTGGTGGCAATGGACGGCCAGTGTCACGGTCGCGCCGGGCTGAAGCAGCGCCAGGGCTGGGGGATTTATTTCCAACAGGACGTAGCTGGTGGTAAAGCCGCCTTCCGAGGACGCCAGAACCCCGTTAACGTAAATTTCCACGTCCTCGTCGTGATCCACGTAGAACCGGAGGTTGGAGTACTTGGCGCCGGGCAGGGTGATCGTGCGCCGCAGCCAGATGTCATCGGTGCTCCATCGCGTGCGAACCACTGATCCCGGCGTGCCTTCCGTGCCGAAGGTGCCAGGACCTTCCTTCCATGCGCTGGCATCGAATCCGGTCTTGATCCAGTCGTCCGGCGGCTTCTGTATCGTATAGCGCCAGAGCGCCGGCGTTTTTTGGGAAGTTGCCACGACCTCGATGGTTTGGGGTGGAACCGGCAGGGGCGCCCAGTTGGCGACTTTGGTCTGGCCGGCCTTGGCCCACTTGTGCCATATTTCCGGGGCAGAAAGCATTTTGATGAAAACGCCCCCGATGACCGGACGGGCATGCATGCCGTCGCTGTGAACATCGGTGGTGACGTAAGAATCCACGAAAGGCGAGCGGGCGGTGGTTTGGTTGAGATAGTCGTTGATCGGGGAAATCAGAGTTTCGAAGTCGGCCTGGTTTTCAGAAAGTGTCGCGCTCCAGAAGGACCAGTCGGTTTTGGTGAGCTTGGTTCGTGAATCGAGGGGCACACCGTAGCGCTGTATCACCGTTTTGTAGTGGGCGATTTCCTTTTGCGCGACCTCCGGCGGGAAAACGTTCAAGTCGAGGATCCGATCCCAAACCAGATTGTACTTCTGGCTCCAAGTGTTCGGCTTGTCGAAGGCCAGCCGGAAATGGTCGCCCTCGGCCGCAGCCTTAACCCAATGTTCGGCATCGGCCTTGGCCAGTTGCTTATATTTTTGGGCGTTGGCCTGGTCGCCGCGCATCCGGCACAGGTCGCCATAGCAGGCCAGGCCAAGAATGGCCTTGATCGAAAGGTTGGAGTTGTGGGCCAGGTGGCCCATAAAGTCGTCGGTGCAGAGCTGGTTTTCAGGATCCAGGCCGTACTGTTCCAAATACAGTGCCCACTGGGTCAGTTTGGGCCACCAAGGTGAAACGAACGCCGCGTTTCCATCATCATGGGCGACCGCGTCGCACAGGATGAGCATGTTGCCGCTTTCTTCGACGGGCATGCCTTCCCCGCCGTCATCGGTGCCGCGGGCAATCGGGTAGGTGCCCAGGTCGTGGGGCGCGTTTGGAAATCTCCAGTGGGAGCTGGAAGCGTAACTGAGGATGGGGACGAGGGTGGCCTTGGCCAGCGCGGGACTGAGCAACACCCACTGCGGGTCCATAGGGAAGAACACATCCACTGTGGCGATGTCGCCGTTGCTGGTGTTCTCCTTGGTGAAGTAGAGCGGCTGCTTGTTGGCATCGGCGGCCAGGCCGCATGCGGCGGCGCACTGGCGGTAGGCAAGAGCGCACATCTGCGCGTATTTTGCGCCACCAACCTTGGCAGCATCGGCCATAAGTTGCTCGTCGAATTGGGCGCAACGCTGGGCTAGTTTCGAGTAATCGCGCGCAGCCTTTTGGAGCATCTCTGGCGCAGTCGTGCCGTTGCGCCGCCAGTGAGGGCGCAGCTTCTGGCCAAAATACTTGATGGCGTAAATCTCGTCGTAGGCGACGATCACCTGGCGCGTCACGGGGGCGCGGGAGACGTTGCCGAGGTCGAAGACGAAGGCCATCACCGGCTGCTCATCATTGACGGCACGAGGCATCCGCGTGTCGTCCTGGGCGGGGAGTTGTCCGTTTGCCACGAAAGCGTTGACCAGCGCCTGATCCGCGCCCAGGGCCGCTTTGGCCTGGGCGCTGGAGGCGGCGGCATAGGCGTAACCCCAATCAATACGATGATCGTCGCCGGAGGAACCGAGGACCCGCTGGTCAACCGTGCCGACATGGAGAGCCGTCAAGTCACCGGCCTTCTCTCGCGCCCACTCCACCTTTTGGGCAACTTGGTTGACCACAAGTTGCGAACTGGTGCTGTCATATAGGGACACGGCATGCTGTGTTCCGTCCACCGAGTGGATTTCCCAGGTAAGATAACTGAGCGGCAGTGCCATCGCGTCCAAGTCGTCGGGCAACGCTGGCCTCATGAAGGTGAGGGTGAGGTGGATGTTGGCGCCTTCAAAATCGTAGATGCTGCGGGTAGGTGTGACTTTCAGCCCGACTTGCGGCAGGGCCGGCGCATCGCTGGGTTCAGCGCCCATAATGCGAAAAACCTTCCCATCAATGCGGACCAGACTGACCAGGGAATGCTGCCGTTTGGTCCAGTGCTGTGTGGGGCGATCGGTCAAATGATCGGCAGCGGACCAGATGCTGAGGTAAGGATCGAACGTCACCAACGGAACCGAAGGCGGGCGGAACGCTTGTCCCCGGGCTTGGAAGGCAGCAAAGAGGGCGGTGGCAATTAGGATGAGGGATCGCGCTTTAAGGATGTTTGTTTTCAAGATGTTGATTTGATTGTATTGTTTTGATTTGATGGTGCAAACGACGGCGGAGTTGCTTTAGGCGCATGCTCCAAACGCAGTTTGCGAGATAGAACGAGATTAATAAGACGGATCAAGTGCCCAGCCCGGGCTGGCCGGTGTCAGGACGGGCCATGTTGCCGCATTGTGGAACTGATTGTCATTGTTCCAACGGCGCCGCCAAATAGCGTTAATGGCTGGATTGATGACATCGTTCCGCACCGCCTTTTCCGAGTGGCCATCGCAAAACATAATATCGCATTTGTAGTTGTGGCGGTTGGACGGCATTTGCCCATTATCTCCTCCTCCATCCGTATCGGTCGGGTCCAAGTTTGCCTCCCACGAGCCGGCATCCTGGCCGACGGGGAGGGCGCGGGTGTCGGCGAGCATGATCATTTGGGCCGGCGCCACCACATCTGTATCCTTGACTTTTCCCTGGTAAAAGCCGCCATCCACATCGCCCCCCAGCCCAAGTTGAGGATGGGTGTTGATATCCACTCCCCAATCGTTGTAACCGATGGAAAAGCGACTGTTCGGAGTCACCACCCAAGGGCCAGGGTTGCCAAACTCATCCGTTCCGCCAAGGGTCTTGTTCAAATTTGTATCCCACCAGCTATCCGGAGGCGCGGCCGGACAGCAGAATGCCGTCCGGGTGTTGCCCATGGCATTGAAGATACGGTTCATCCAAACATAAGAGCCGTTGACCGCGGAGTAATCCCCTGGATATGCCTTGTAGTCGTTGAGATAGATGCCAACGCCGAGGCCAAGCTGCCTCAGATTGCTCAGGCAATTGGCTTGCTTGGCCGCCGCCTTGGCACGGGCCAGGGCGGGCAACAGCAGAGCGGCAAGAATCGCGATAATGGCAATGACCACCAGCAATTCAATCAAGGTGAAAGCATTGGCTTTTGCCGACGGCTGGCCGGTTTGGGATGGCGAAGTTGTTTCTTGCGTTTTCATTTAGCTGGTCACCTTTCTTAAACTCTGTTACGCTTCTAAATTATTACAGAAGCCTTTCTCCCTCTTCTCCGGACCACACTTCCAGTTCCCTCCATACACGCGTTGCCAGACGCCAATTTCCGCCAAAGATCTTTGCCCCCGGTTTGGAGGGCTGGAAAGAAAGGAGCAGGACGGCCGCCGCCCGTGCTTTCGCGAATGGGACGGATTGCATCCGCCAGGCGGGAGCAGAAAGCCGCCGTTTTCGGGCCGCGCCCGTTCCCTTTCAGGCCTCCCCCCGGTTGACTCATGCGCGGGAATGCGTTCATTTTTCCCATGGACTTCATGCCATCCCGGCTTCGGGGTTCAGGTTGACAGGACAAATTCCCGTTCACCGCCTTTTCTTACGAATTAACCGCTTGGAGCGGCCAGGCCGCCCCAAGCGGTGGTTGATCAGAACTTAAGGACCGTCATGGAGTAACGATCTGGTAGAACGTCTGTGCGTTGGTGGCATTAGCAGCCGTGATGCTCAGCACCGGGGCATTGCCAGTGTTGGTTATCGAACCAAGCACTGTCCATTGCGCAATGGGCAAGGCCACGTTGGTGGAGGACAGAATGGTGTACTTAGCGCCGAAGGAGGCATTCCAGGAGAGCTGGAACTGTCCGGGCGTCCCGGTAAGTCCGGTGCCGGCATTATTGATGGAGAAGGGCGCATCCGCGGTAGTCAGGTTGATGCCATACTGGGCCGCCAGGCTGGCGATCAGTGCGGCAACCTGATTGGTTTGCAGATCGTCGTTGTAGAACGATATTTGGGAAATATTCCCGTTGAATTGCTGGTTGGCGGTGGAGGAAGTGTTCCCCGCAATAACCAGCGCTTCAGAGGCGGCTCGAGGCGAGACGCCAGCATTCGTGAACTGCATGCGTTGCAGGCTGCCATCAATATACAATGCCTGCACACCGCTGAGGATGCCCCACGTCCCAATGGCAATGTGGTAGTTGCCGTCGAGGGTTGGCGTGGTGCCGAACAGGCCATTGTCGCCGACGGCGCCCCCGGTCCCGAACATGACCAGACCGTTGCTACTGATGCCGAAGCCGAAGTCGGGTTGTGAGTTGCCTCCGATGTCGCCGCCCAGAAGAGCCGTTTCTCCGTAGTACTGCTGCGACGCTTGAGTCGGAGGATTTTCGGTGTCCGCCTGGTAAACGATGGCAACGCTGAAACTCAACAGGCCGGAGACAGGCGTAGAGCCATTATTGACCAGGCGCATGGCGTTGCCCAGGAAAGAAACGGTCGGCTGGCCGTCGGTGCCCGCGGCGACGAAGAGGGGCGGTGATCCCGCCGCCGCATCAGGAGTGGCGGCGAAAAGCCCGTTGTGAGAGGTCCAAGTCTGCACGGCATTGCCATTGCCCACAGAAACCAGGTCGCTGGCCAGGAACGAGTCTATGAGCGAGCCTGCGGCAGTGTTATGAACATCAACGGAGGCGCTGCGGCTTGTGCTGTGCTGGGAAAAATCAGTCACCTGCAGAGTATAGTTCGTGTCCAGCGTCGGGTTCAGGACGATGCTGCCGACGCCGTTGGCGCTGGTCTGGGCCGTGACATCGCCAATCCCTGTAATGGTGATCGCGCTGGTGCCCCCATTGGTGGGCGAAATCACCCAGTTCAGAGTGACCGGCGAACCCGGGGTTATGACATTTGGAGTGGCAGTGAAAGCGGTGATGAACAGGTTAGTGTCCACCAGATTATATTTAATCGCAAGGTTCGTGTAGAGCAGGAGAGCTTGATTAGTCGGCAACGCCGAGTTATAGAAATCAATCTCCGCAATATTACCGTTGAGGATATCGGCCGCAGTATAGCCCGGATGAGGCCCGGCAATGGACATGGTATCCACGTTCCTTGGACTACTGGACACAGCAGCGCCAGAAAGCGAAGCGGCCGGCACACCGTCAACATAAAGCCTCATCGTCTGGCCGGCCATCGAAACAGCACCGATAAAAACATGGTAGCTGCCGTCCGTCACCGGCGTTCCACTGTTGCCGTGGATGGACTGATCGGGGCTGCCGAGGCCCAGGGTGCAAGTCCCGGCGCTATTGATGGTAAAGCCGTAGTCCAATTGGACACCTCCTTCTTCGCCGTCCACCAAATCCGTTTCGCTGTACCAATTGCCCTGGCCGGTAGTCGGCGTGGCATTGCATTTGAATACGACGGCAACGGTATAAGCCCACAAGCCGCCCAGAATGGAATTGGTGGCAGGCACCCGAAGGTAGCCCGCGCCAGAAGTGGGCCCTGAAAAAGTAACGACGTTGGTGTTAGCGGTGCCGGTCGGGAAACTGCCGTTGGCTGTGTAAACGGGCGGGGTTTCACCTCCCAACCCTGCGTCCAAAGCCGCCACGACATTGGTCAGGCCAAGGATGGTATTATGGCTGGGCCAAGCGATAACCGGCGATTGATCGGTCAGGCTGCCGCTCAGCGCATTGGTCAGATCGCTGGCCTGGAACGAATCAAGGTAGTTGCCAGCGACGGTTCCGGAAACCAGGACCGCAATACTTGCCTGCGCGGAGGCGTTGATCGGGCCTTGGGTTGCCAGGGCAGTCAGGGTGTAAAGAGTGTCGGTTGCGGGCGTAACAGTGACGCTGCCAGCGCCATTAGCAGCGTTGGTGACGTAGGCCGGAAGGCCGTTGGTCGGGGTGATAGACACCGTTTCCCCGGCTCCCACCTGCCAGCTTAACGTCGTGCTTTGCCCAAACTGCAACGGGTTCGGGGTGGCGGTGAAATTAGTGATATAGGCTTTGAGGGTGGTATAGCCATAAGTGTTGGCCAAAGAAGTGATGATATTGCTGGCCAAGGCAGGCGAGGCCGCGAGATTGAGGATTCCAATTTCCGCAAAGTCGCCGTCCATGTAAAAAGGCGTGCCGGTGCCACCGTCGGAACTGCGTCCGATATGGATGGTGGCAGCCGAGCCACGAGGATTATTGGGAGGCGCATTGTTGTAGATTTGGGTTCCGAAATTGTCCACGGTCATTCGTATCTGGCCTGCTGCCGGGTCCCAGACCAGGACAGCGACATGAAATGCGCCGAGGAGGGGCGCGTTGGTGTACTCGTCGGTCGTATCTGGCTGGCCGATGCCAAAGGCGATCTGGTCGAGGTTATTCCACGTCGTTCCCCAATCCACCGTCACCCCGCCCACTTCCGCATCGGTGATGCCGGTCTGACCGTACCAATTGCCACTGGCGACACCGGGCACATTGATCCTGAAGACCAGCGTTTCGGTGAAAGCCGACAAACCGGTGACAGGGCTGCCGCCGCCCGCAACGCTTAATTCCGCATGATCGGTTTGGTCGAAGTGGACCACGGCTTGTCCTTTCGGAGTTTGATTGGTGAGAAGGTATGGGGAGGCGGCTGCTCCACCATTATCCCGATGGGCATCAGTACTGAGAATGGAGCCTAACCAGTCAGAAACTGTGGCGCCATTGGTCAGTGAGGATGTTAGGTCGGAGGCCCTCCACTCCTCGATGAAGCCGGCTCCCTGAATGGCGGACACGGCCACGGATTCGCCGCTGGTGCCGCTGCTTAACACCGCGAAGACGGCGTAATAGAGCGTCTGAACAGGCCCGCCCGGCGTCGCAACATCCGTATAATTGGTGGTGGTCAGGCCGGTAACGAGATTGGTGAACGGCCCCAGGGAGGAGACGCTCCGCTGAACCGTATAGCTCAGCGCGCCAGGAAAGGCGTTCCAGGACAAAACGACCTGGCCGATGCCTGTAGTGATCGTTACGCCAGAAACGGCCACAGCAGGCGCTCCCACGGCCTCGGCGGAGTTTGCGCTCGTCCCTACTGAATTTGTCGCCTGAACCACGTAATAATAGAGGGTGCCGTTAACCACGGAAGTGTCCACGACGGAATGGTTGGTTGTGGAAACATTGGTGACGACAGTGGGGTAAGGCCCGCCCGGACTGGTGCCGCGGAGGACGTTGAAACCAGTCGCATTTCCCGCCCCGTTCCACACCACGGTCACCTGTCCGCCGCTGCTGAGGGTGTAAACATTCACCGGGCGGCTGGGAATTTGGGCTGGATTGACGGTGCCGACAATGATACTCCCGGAGCCAGGCGCCGGAAAATCCGCCGGAGCCAGGGCGGACAACTGTCCGTAAGAATACGTTCCGGGGTTGAGCGTCTGGCCTTCAATCGTAACGGCGCTGAAAACGATGTCTTGATGCAGAACGACCTGGCCGCCGTTCTTAACGGCCAAGGTGCCCGGGCTGTTGATGTCCGTCAAAGGTTCGAAAAAGGCGGGGCCATTAGCGGCATTGATCCAATACCCCATGTCGAGCACGTCGTATCCCGGATCGCAGACCACATTGCCGTGGCCCAGCGGGTTATATCCGAAGACCTGCAAGTAGCCATTTTTAATCTGGAAGCTGCCTGTCCAGCCGTTGTTATTATTCCCTGAAAGTTGACTGGCGCTGGCCTTGGTGGCTGGGTTGTTAATCAACGCCACATCGGCGTCGCCGGAAAGCTGGGTGGGTTGCCAGACATACCCGCCGGTCCCGCCGCTGCCAAGGACCGAACCTGAAAGCAGGAAAATGGGCTGGCCATCTTCCTTGCCAGTGGGACCCCAAGTGATGACGCCGGCATTGGTGTATTGCCTGCTGTCCCTGATGTTGATCCCGCAGCCGCCAATCAAAATAAGACCGGTCGTTGGGTCGCCAACGGTCCCTCCCCAGTTATAAATTGCGTTGGTTTCGGTGGCGCTTTTAAGGCCCAGCAGGGTGCCGGAATCCAGCGTCAGCGATCTGGCAAAGAAACCCCAGTTGGCGGTGGTAGGGTTGCGGACGCCGGTACAGGCATAAGTAGTGTTGATGGAGCCACCCCAGAAATTGACGCCGTTGTTGATCGTTTCAAAGTCAATGCCCACCGCCGTGTTCGTGCTCGATGGATTAATATCCGGAACGGTGAGGCCCGAACCAGCGACTGGGCTTCCCCCGTTGGTGTACCACTGGTTTTGCGACCAGTCCCCCGAACTTCCCCCAACGAATACGGTGAGCAAGCGTGTTTGGGCCTGACTCGCCAGACAAAGGCTCAAGAGGCTGAACCCGCAGAGGAGCATGAATTTTAGGCATGTGCCGAGATTGTGCCAGGCTGTCCGGCTAATTTTTTCCCGAGAGATGGAGGATTTCATACTTGGTTGACTGATTTGATTTGTTTTTTCGTTTCTTCTCAGAAGCCGGCGCATCTGCGTGCCGCTCCAGAGACGATGTAAGTGTTGAAACTGTATCAGGCAGCGTCCAGAACACAAAGGAGAGAACCGGTCAAATTCTGTAGAATTCAGGGCGCGTCGTTTCGGCATTCCCGGCCGGTGCGGTGGCTTGGGCGGAAGGATCGTCACTCCCCCAGCATCCAAGTGCGATTTGTTTGCGCTGTCAAGGCCGCGTCCGGCGGCATGGTAAAACGAAGTGATCCTAAAAATCAGTGGAGCTTGGATCACGCGAAACTCCAGTGGAAGCTTTTTTTGAATGTTGGAACAAGGCAGGAACGCCGATGGCGATGTGAAATTGCGCCGGCACAGCATTTTTCGGTCTTGCCGGGCACGGGCCTGTCTTCCGTGAGAGCCAAGCATAAGGGACGGAAAGGACCCAAAGGGCGGACACGGAGGAAGACCGGCGCAGAATCCGACAGGTTCGCTGGAGCAGAACACGGCTTGACGTAGCTGGAAGGAGCGGCGAGCAGGAATGGCGTGCGGATTGCTAAAGATGCAAGATATTGATAATAAACAACTTAAAGCCAAAGTGAACCCGTCAGTAGGAGGGATCGAGGAGATTGCCCGCACCCGCACCCGACGTTGGAAGCAACGGCCATTGGTACTCGTTGTGGGGTTTATTATCATTGTTCCAACGGTTGCGCCAGGGCCAATTGAGGGCAGGATTGACCATATCGTTCCGCACGACCTTTTCCACATGGGAGTCGCAAAACAGAACATCGCACTTGAACTGGTGCCGGTTGGAGGGCAGTTGCCCTTGGCCTCCGTCCTCAGGACTCGTATCGGTCGGATCCAGGTTTCCCTCCCAAGTCCCGCCCAGGTCGGCTTTAGTGTCTGCAACACAAATCATCTGTGCCGGGGCCATCACGCCTGTGGCCTTGACGTAATTTGGCCCCCCTGAGGGTTCACCAGTAATATCGCCCCCCAGCCCAAGCGGAATTGGGCTGCCGATGCTGAGTCCCCAATCGACGATGCCGACGCTAAAACGGCTGCTGCTGCTGACGTACCAAGGGCTGTAAACGTCACCATCACCAACGCCTCCAAGACTGTGGTTCACATTTGTATCCCAAGCGGAATCCGGCGGCGCCGACGGACAGGAAAAAACCTTGCGGTTATTGCCCATTCCAACTGCGAGCCTGCTCATCCAGCAATAACCGCTTCCCCACTGGCTTCCGGGATAATACTTGTAGTCGTCCAGATAGACCGCAAGGCCAACGCCAATTTGCTTAAAATTGGCAATGCAAAGGGTTTGTTTGGCCGTCGCCTTGGCCTTGGCCAGGGTGGGCAACAGCAACGCGGCAAGAATCGCAATGATCGCGATGACCACGAGCAATTCAATCAAGGTAAACCCCGTCTTTCCACACTTCGCCAATGAATTCTGCTTCATATGCTTCATATGCTTCAACTCGCCTGGCTTTTGAGGCGAGCCTCCGTTTTCAACTCCGCCCCAACAGTTTTTTATCAGCACTTATATCGCAAAACATCTCTCAAATAAGTGTTAAAACAGTATCACTCTGCGCCTGGAGCCGAAAGGAGAGAACCGGTCAAACTCTGTAGAATTCAGGGCGCTTCATTTCCCGTGCCCAGGCGGAGCAGCAGACTTGGCGGAAGGAGCCTCGCCCCGCCTGGGTTTGATCTCGATGCTGGCGGGCCGGAAGATCCGGTGGGACGCAAAGCATGAAAGATCACCGGCCGGTTCCCCGGCAGGCGAAGCAGAGGGAGGATGTTATATTGACGATAGGCGGCAACCGTGTCCGTTATGCAGGTCGCGGTGTTATTCAATCGTACGGAGCTCAAGATCGGAGTTGACAGGAGTTTGGATTCTGAGGAACCTGCCATCGTTATGGAAGCATTCATCCGGACCAGCCAAGGGGGCGGCAAATTTGACTTCAGAACCGGCGCCGGGGCGAAAGGCAGATTCCTATCAGTAATTTCCCCACTTTTCCTGGTGCTGCTCGCTGGCAGCCTCCCGCGCCTGGGCTGCCAGCAAGCGGGCGCCATGTATAATCCGAGCACGTATTCGGCAGTGTCAACATTCCATGTTCAGTTGGGGTGACAAACTTCAGCATCGCTCTTTGGGTTAAAACCACGGACAACGCCACTGAGAATCTTTGCTATGGTGACATACCGGGATACACCTATGACTTCGGTGTGGCGCTGAATGGTTCCAAGTTCGCCCTGTTTATCGGCAACTCTACTGGCGACACCTGGCTTTCCTCGTCCAAAAGCATCAATGATGGCAACTGGCATCATGGCGTTGCCGAGTGGAATTGCGGCACCGGGGCGATGAGTGTCTATGTGGACGGAGCCTTGTCCGGGAGCACCACCGGGCCGACGGGCGTCCGCTGGGCGACATTGGGTTTTCAAAGGGTTGGATATGGCGTGTCAGATCAGCCCCTCAATATTTCAATGAAGAACGGTACCGTGGCCAACCTGCAACTCTACAATTATCTGCTCAGCACGACGGAAATATCACGGCTCTATAATTTGCAACTGCCGCCGGCACCGGCGACGCCGACCAATCTGGTGGCCACCGCTGGCAATGCGCTAGTGACATTGAGAGGGAGCCCGCCGACGGGTGCGACCGGTTTCAATTTCTACCGGTCGTTGGCCAGCGGCGGTTCCTACACGATCATCGCCACCAACCTGAACACCGCCAGTTATGCCGACACCGGCTTGGCCAACGGCACGACCTGTTATTATGAGATCGCGGCCACCAACAGCGGTGGTGCCAGCACCAACTCCGCCCCGGTTAGCGCCACGCCACAGGCGGTTGCAGTGCCCGCAACGCCAAGCAATCTGGTAGCAACCACTGTGACCACCAACCAGATCAGCTTGCGCTGGGTGGACAATTCGGGCGGGACGGCCAGTTTTCAAATCCAGCGATCCTATGACGGCGTGAACTTTTACCCGGAAGGCAGCGTTGGTGCCGGGGTCACGAACTTTACAGACAGCGGGTTGCTGACCGGAGCCACTTATTATTACGACGTGCTGGCGGTTGCCGGCTCGGTGTCGTCAGCGGCGGCCCTTGCTTGAACATCGTCACCGCGGGTTCCAGTCTTAATGATACCGACGCCGGCGTAACGAATGGCCAGAGCTACTTCTATGTCGTTACCGCCCTCAACGCCAACGGCGAAGGGGCCGTTTCGACCGAGGTGAGCGCCACGCCACACGGACCGCCGACGTTGAGCGTCACCGCGTCCGCCGACATCCTGACTCTCTCCTGGCCGGGTTGGGCCGGCACTTTCGCAGTTTATATGACAACCAATCTCAACCCTCCCGTCTCCTGGCAGCCGTGGACCAACGGCATCCAGAGCAACAGCGGCGGGTTTAACCTGTTGCTCCCCACCACCAATGCCGCCGCGCAATTCTTCCAACTCCGCTGGCCCTGATTTCGATTCTATTCGCAGAACTGACGGAAGCGGGACTCTTACACCTCGACCTTCGCCCCTGGTTTGCGCACGAGGCGCACGGCGGCATCCGGCGTTTTGCGGATGAATTTCAGCGTCTTTTTGGGAGGGAGCGCGCTCATCACTTTCGTCAGCCCGTGCGGCGTGAAGTTGTCCGGCACGGCTCACGGCTACAATAGGTTCGGGCAGTCGTTCCGGTTGATTCCGGGCCTCCACAGCCCAGAATGTTCCGTCCTCGAAGTAACAGTTGGCGGGTGGTGACGGCGATGTCCTCTTGTAGCGACTTGCTGATAATGAAAAAGCCCTTGCGTGTATCAAGAAACCTGATATGAATAAAACACCTTGAACAAAGACACGGGATTCACGTTGATTGAGTTGCTGGTGGTGATTGCCATCATCGCCATTCTTGCCGCCCTTTTGCTTCCGACTCTGGCCGGGGCGAAGGCGAGGGCAAATGCCCTTTACTGCATGGGCAACCTGATACAGTTGCAGAATGCCTGGCACATGTATGAGAATGAGAACAACGATTTTATTGCAGGCAACAATTGGCAGAGCGAGGCGGGCATGAACGGATCTGGGCGCGGAAATTCGAATTGGGTGACGGGGTGGTTGGATCCCCGCCAGTCCAACAATACGGACAACACCAACACGCTTCTGCTGACCGATCCGCAATGGGCATCGCTGGGGCCTTATACGCAGTCGGCGAAATTGTATCACTGCCCGGCGAGCAGGCTCATCGTCCAGGAGGGCAATGGCTATTATCCGCTGGTCCGCACTTTCTCTATGAGCAGTTGGATGGGGTTTAACGGCACAGCGTGGAACCAGGGCTATCAGTTGTTCCGGAAGTGCGCGGACTTGGCCAGGCTTTCCCCCGGCGATGGGCTGGTTTTCGTTGAGGAGCGAGACGACAGCATTGATGACGGCCTTTTTGCAATTGATATGATGGTTTCACAGTTGGCAAATTTCCCATCCAGTTATCACGCGGGGTCTGGGGCGGTCACGTTTGCGGACGGCCATGCGGAAATTCATCGGTGGCGAAGTACGGAGGTTCTCGTCCCCCAGCAATCCGGTGTTGAAGTCGTAAAGCACGAGTTTCTCCCAGTGTCGCCGAACAACCCGGACCTGGTTTGGTTACGCGCTCATGCCACGAACCCCAATTAGCTGGAAGGGATCCCAGAAGAGGATCAGCGAGCACGTCGGAACACGATCACCATTCACAGGCTAACGCTCCAATTCTACGCCGGCCAGACCACGCATGGCAGCCCCGAAGAACAGGCGGCCCAAGCCATTGCCCTCGCCAACCAGGTCCTTGAACGACAACCGTTTGGCCTGTCCGCTCAACTAATCGCGGCCAGGGATGAGATTGAGGTTGAATATGCCACCTCGATGGAAGAGGCTGGCTGCGATGCAATGTGGGCAACGATCAATCGCCCAAATACGAAATCCAACGCTGCGACGCCTGTGAACGCTACGACAATGACAAAGCTGCACAGGAAGCCGCAGTGAAGGGCGCCAATCCTCCCTGACCAACCCCTGTCGTCTGCTGGGGGGCGAAAATCCTCCGTTCCTGCATCGAAATCCCCATCCAAACCCACCGGCGCAACAAAAAGCCCACATCCCAGAAGGTGTCCCTCCAGAATGTGGGTCTGCGGTCCCAATGGCAACAACCCCTAATCTTCCCTGCCTTATTATCGGCCTTTTTGCCGAAACCGATTAGGGGCGGTTCAAATCGAATGGGGGATAATCACGGTTTGGCTGCTTTCGACAGGGATTTTACCGGCATTCTCATAAACCCCAGAACATCAACCATCTACGAAAGGAAAAGCACTTCCAACCCCAACATGAACAAGAACATCAGCCAAGTCTGGACCTTTGCATCCGACTCCAATCCAAACGTCAATTACCAATCCAACACTAGCGACGAGAGTTGCCGATGCGATAGAGATGCGTCTTGGTCCTCACGAAAAGGGAGTTATCGGCAACGGCCGGACACGCCATTACGGTTCCTTCCAGCTTGTTGACGGCAAGCATCCGGGGCTCCCGGCCCGGAGCGAGCACACTCGTGGTGCCGTCGCGGCCGAAGAAGTAAATTCGTCCGGCTCCGTAAAGCGGCGAGGCGTTGAAACCGCCGTCCAGCCTTTGTTCCCAGATGCTCCTGCCAGTCTGGGCCTCAAGACAACTTGCGATTCCTCCGTCGTTGACCACGTAGAGCAGATCGTCCACCAGCAGCGGAGAGGGAGTTGCCGGCATGCGCTCGGAGATTTTCCAGGCGACGTGGGTGTCGGTCACGTCGCCGTGGCCGGAGAGGCGCACCGCCCAGAGTTGGGGATGATCGAAGTCGGTCCCAAGGAAGGCCATCCCCTGGCCGCAAACCGGACGCAGCACGACAGACCAACCCTTGTAACGGACTTTCCATAATTCCTCGCCGGTGCGGGCGTCGTAAGCCATGACGCCCTGGGCACCGGGGCAGACGAGTTGAAGGTGGCCGGCGGCTTCCACGAGCGCAGGCGTGCTGAAGGCCTTGCGGAAGTTGGGGCCGATTTCTGCGAAATCTATCGAACGAGGTGTCTTCCAAACCGTCTTGCCATTGGTTTTGTCCAAGGCGATGACGTACTGCTGATCGCGGCCATCAACGTGGAAGACCAGCAGGTTTCCCACGGAGGCCAGCGACGAGCCTGGCCCTACTTCGTGGTCACAATTGAGGTCGCGGCGGGACCAGAGCACCTTGCCGGTTTCCGTGTCGAGGCAGGCGGTACCATAGGTGCCGAAATGGACATAGAGGCGGCCAGTTTCAATGACCGATGTGGGCGAGGCGTAGGTGTTGCCCGGATTTATCGAGTCAACCTTCTCGCTATCAAACACCTTGACGTCATGCAGCACTTGGCCCTGGTCGCGATCAATGCAGACGGCGAACATTTCCAGGCCGTCGGCACGGGCTGTGGTTAACCAGACTTGCGTGTTCCAAATGACGGGTGAGGACCAGCCGGAGTCGTGAATGGGTGTTTTCCAGGAGATGTTGTTGGTCTCGCTCCATTCCAAGGGCAGACCGGCGCTCCCGGCTTGGCCATTGCCGTCAGGGCCGCGCAACTGCGGCCAATTGCCCGGCGAATCTGCCGCCGAGCCGAGGGCTCCGGGATCTGAAGCAATGGCCGCAAGCAGGAACAGCAGCGAACGAACGAAAGGCAAATGGGATGGTTTCATCGTGGGGTGTTCCACTGTTCCTGGAAATTGAGCGTGCATACCCCGGGCTTCTGTAAACGCGGTCGAGAACACATAACGTTGTCCAGTATCATTTTCAACAGCCGGTGACTTTTCAGGGCCACAAGACCTGGCAGAGTGGCCCTTCCAACACCGGCAGGAGATTTGCCACATTTTCGACTTGATAGCAAACGGTCCCGCGTCTTTGACCGAAAATCTACGAAGAACGCCCGGTTTCCTCGTTGCTGCTGGCGAACAATCCGATTTAAGGTCAAGGCAGCATGGCTCGGCAAGAAGTTGCCGGATTGAAAGGCTGAATCTTATTTAATGCCATTTCCACGACTATTGAGGGAGTGCTTCCTGGGCGTGGCGGCAGCGGCAGCATTGTTGCCGTGGTTGTACGCCCGCGCCGGGGATGCAACCCCCGGTGCGGGCGCAAAACTGGCGGCGACGCCTCCCATGGGATGGAACAGTTGGAATACGTTTGGCGAGAACGTCAACGAGGCTGTTGTCAAAGGCATTGCCGATAAGATCGTCGAGCTTGGACTCAAGGATCTGGGCTACCAATACATCGTGATTGACGACCATTGGGAAGGGGGACGCGATGGGATGGGGCATATTCGAGCTAACCCGGGGAAGTTCCCAAGCGGCATCAAGGCCCTGGCGGATTACGTCCATAGCAAGGGACTCAAACTGGGCATCTATTCCTGCGCTGGCGACCAGACCTGTGGGGGCGAAGTCGGCAGCTATCAGCATGAGCGGGAAGACGCCGCGACTTTTGCGGACTGGTCGGTGGATTATTTGAAATACGATTATTGCAACGCGCCCGAGGGGTTTGAGGAGGCGATTCGTCGCTACACCACAATGGGAAACGCGATCGAGGCGACAGGGCGTCCCATCGTCTTTAGTATTTGCGAGTGGGGGCCGCGTTCGCCCTGGCTTTGGGGACGGAAAGCCGGGGGGCAGCTCTGGCGTATTTCGTTTGATGTCGGCGACATGTGGGACTCCCCGGAGGACACCCACAGTTGCATAGGCATTCTGACTGCGATTGATGCCAGCGCCAACATTGGAGGGCATGCGGGACCGGGCGGCTGGAACGATCCGGACATGCTGGTGGTTGGTTTGGGCAACAAAGGAATGGTCAAAGGTGGTGGTTGCACCGCGGCGGAATATCAAACCCAAATGAGCATGTGGAGCATTTTGTCAGCTCCTTTGATGATCGGCTGCGATGTTCGCAACATGGGTGCGGAAACCTGCCGCATCCTCACCAATCCGGAAGCGATCTCGGTGGACCAGGACCCGCTGGGCAAACAGGGCAACCGCGTGGCGCGTGCCGCTTCAACCGAAGTCTGGCGGAAGCCTCTGGCGAACGGCTCGATGGCGATCGCGCTGCTCAATCGCGGTCCTCAGGAGGCGACCATCACGGCGGATTCGAAGGCCATAGGCGTGGCGTCCAATAAATCGCTGACCGTGCGGGATCTTTGGCAGCACAAAGACCTTGGGGTCTTCAAGGAACAAATCACCTTGAGCGTCGGGCCGCATGCGACCGTTTTATTGCGAGCGACGCCGCATGAATAGGGCTGCGAAAGAGAGCTTGCCTTGTTTCCATTACAGGCAAGATTGGAGCCATGAAAAATCGCCGGATTTATTTTGAGCCTGTTGCCTCTTGGTTTGTCTTGTCGGTACTCTGTTTAACTTGTTTTGGGCTGCGGCAGGCGCGGGCCGGCGGGACGCCGGGCGTTGATTTTGAATTGCAGCGGTTCATTGACACCGAGTTGCAGGCCGGAAAGCAGCGCATCGTCGTGCCGCCGGGACGGTACCGCGTGACGCCCCACGACCGACAGCATCTGGTATTGCGCAATTTGAAGGACGTCACCATCGTGGCGGATGGTGTGGAAATGATCTGCACGGAAACGACCCGGGCGCTGACCATCACGCACTGCACCAACCTGACCCTGCGAGGCATGGTGATTGACTACGATCCGCTGCCCTTCACGCAAGGGCGCATCACAGGTTTGTCGGCGGACAAGACCACTCAGGAAATTGAGTTGTTCGACGGCTATCCGGCGGCCGAAACAGCGCGGAATTTCAAATACGAAGTTTTTCGACCCGACACGCGCACCCTGCGTTGCGAGGACCGCTCTGTGCAAAGGGTCGAGGCCGTGGATGCGCGTCATCTCAGGGTCACGGCGCCACGCGAGCACGCGGACTCGCCGGAGCAGATCGGCGACCTCATCGTCATCGGAGCCGACGATGCTCCGCACGGCAGCATGGCCCATGCGGTGGAGTGCAGCCACAACGTGAATATGCGACTGGAAAAGATTGATCTCTTTGCCTCGAACTGTTTTGGCTTCATCGAATCGGATTGCGACGGGAGCGTGTATTATCGCTGCCGGATTGACCGCCGGTCCGCGGCGGATGATTTGGTGAAGCGGGCCGATCCGCGCCTGCGCTCGCTGGATGCCGACGCCTACCACAGCAGCAACGCCATCCAGGGTCCGGCCTACGTGGAGTGCGCGGCCAAATACATGGGGGACGATTGCATTAACATCCACGGCGCCTACCATCTGATCACCCACTCTGAAGGGGTGAAATTGCGCGTGCTGGCCAAGGGAACCATGAATATCCAGGCCGGTGATCCGGTGGAACTGGTGCTCTACGACGGCCAACGATTGCCTGACGCCCAAGTTGTCAGCGTCCAGACTGCGGGCGCAATTCTCGACGAAGAGCGCGGCTTTTTGTCACGGCAAAGCATGGACGCCGGCTTGAAATCCGGGCGCTCTTTGGGAAAGGCATATACTATCACGCTCGACCGTGAAACCAGCATGCCTTTGGGTAGCGTCATTTGCGCGGCCAATCGGGTCGGCAACGGCTTTTCCGTCAAAGGCTGCGATTTTGGTTTCAACCGGTCGCGCGGCATTCTGATCAAGGCCAGTCACGGCCTCGCGCTCCTGGTTGTTCCTATTCACCATGCAAAGCACCAAGGAAACTGTTTCCATATCGGTGGCGGCGCACACTGCAAGATCCTGATCCGTCCCGGGGTGGTAGCCCGAAAGCGTGAGTGGTGTGACTGCCGGTGTCAGAGACATTAGTTTGACGGCGTGGTCCTCCGTCGGCAGGCGCGGATCATGGCCGGTCGGGTGAATGACACATCGGGCGTCCTTGCCTGCCAAGCCGAAGCGAAGTTCAACGAAATTCCCACACGCCAGTTTGTTCACCGGAGGCGGGATCGCCTGATCGCGGGACAGAACAAACGGTTTTGGCGGGGCGGGGGCAGCCCCGCCGGCGCGCAGCCCGGCTTTAAGCCCGCACAGGGCGGCCAGCGCCAGTGAAAATATCAGACCACGCCGGATGCAACGATTCATTTTCTGTTTGTTGTTTTTCAAATTTGCCACGAGTAATTTAACGTCACTTTGTTGCGGCCGCACGCACTCCTTCCTGAACGCCAACGACATTCCGCGCACTATCGCTCAGTTTCACCAGCGTCTTGCAGAAAGTCCCGAGGCGGGAGACATCATTGTTCGTAAAACGAATTTCGTTGCAATCGCTGAGCCAGATCAACGCGGTGGGATCAACTCCGGACAGTTTGCCTCGCCGGGTTGGTTGTTGTTGTGAATCGTTAAACCGGTTGTTCGTCACCACGACATCCTCGGCTTGGGCGATCAGCAGGTTCACGCCATTACAATCAGCGAAGGTATTGCCCTCGATGATGAGGTGCTTGTGGCCCGGCACCATTACGGTTCCCGGTCTTCGATCTGAGTACACTGCCACTACCCGATCCGCTTCGCCCACGCCGCCACCCGTCACCGTCAACGCGCCCGACTGGTGATCCGAGGACTCGAGTGTCGAGTAACCCGTGTGCCGGATGATGTTGTTGCGGACAATGACGTTGCGGCTGAAGCCGGCCTCGTTCCACCAAATCTCCGGGGAGATAACGATGCCGGCAATGGTGCTGCCGTCTAGGGTGTTGCCTTCCACCAAGCCGTCGTCCGCCTTGAGCAACAGGCCGCGCGCGCGATGGTTGCGGATTATATTGTTCCGAACCACAAAACCGCTGCCGCTGGCTGCGGGGTCGCTGGCCAGATACTGGAAACCAACCGGCAGTTCCTTATCCAGCGTGACCCGGATGAACTGTCTGTTCCTCGCAAAGCGAAAGTTGGTGATAGGCGACTTGGGCGTGTAGTTGTCCAAACGGACAATGCTTTTAACCACCGCGTCGCCCACATAAGAGCCAAGCGGATTGATGAACCGGATCGGATCGCCTTGCTGGAAGAAGCTCCCGTTCGCCAGCGTGACCTAGTCCCCCGCCCCTTCCATCACCAGGGCAAAAGAGCCGTGAATCGGCACACCGTCATCACACATCCCTTCGAAGAGACAGTTCTCAAGGGTTGGTCCTTTGCGCACGCCGCCGCTGTGGAAGGCATCCGCGTTGCAGGCGATCAGAGGCTCGTTGGTCGCGCCGGAGGGCTTCGGGCCATAGGTGACTTGATACGAGTAATAGTTGCCGCCCTCGCCCCCCTGCTCATGCACGCAGAAACCGCCGCCATTGAGGATGGTGACGTTGGTCACCACCATGCGGGCGCAACCGCCCAAGTGTATGTCCGTGCCGCCTTTGCCGCGGAAGGCCATCCAGTCACCGACGACTGCCGGCTGTGTGCCAGGCTCGAAGGGTTTCTTGAAGAACAGCCGAAACAGGTCGGGGCCAAGGCGCTCAACCCTCCCAAAAAAGCAGTCCATCGCTCCGGCTTTCCACTGCCGGGTCTTGGGATCGAAGAGGTAGCCAACAGGCTGGGCAATGCCAGTCCTCGGATCGTCGAAATTAGCCGGATACCCTTTGTCCATGCGCACTTCGTACCACGCGCCATCCGGGGAGATGCCGGTCAGCGTCCCCTGCGTGAAAGGCGGGGTTTCATTCAACAGTGTGGCGCCGCGCAGCGTGACGTTGCGGCAGCGATTAAACTCGATGCCTCCCCGGGTGGGATCGGTGCGCAGCAGTGTCACGCCGCGCGCGTCAATTTCAAAATCCGACAGTTCGGAAAAAATCAAGCAGGCCCGGTTTCCAGAAGGCGCAAGACGATAGGTTCCAGGAGGAACCACCACTTTCTTTTGGCCGGCCCGAAAGGCGGATTCTATGCCCTCCTGCAACGAGCCGGGATTGGCAGGGGAAATTTGGGTGGCGATCGGAGCGGCTTGTTCTGTTGCGCGCACCAAGGAAAGTGTCCCCAACGCAAATCCTGCGAGAACCACAGCCGTGAACTGGTGGTGGAAGGCCGGTCTCCTGCCGAGAATGAGGAGGCGATCCCAGCGCGCTTCAAGTGGCGTTGCCATATCAAGGAGCTTTCTGAATAATTTTTTCATAACACGGTGTGTTGCAGTGTCACTTCATCGGAACAGTGGCTTCGCCCAGATGATCGGTCGCCTGGATCCGGCCATCCTTGTCCAAGTCCATCGGATCAATACAGAGCAGTCCGCGCGCGCGGTTGTCGCGTTCCCAGCGGTAGCTGAACCATTTGCGCCCGTCCGGGCCGTCGAAGACCGCGATGTGTCCGCCGAAGAAAACTTTGCCGCGCGGGTCTTTCTGATACGGTCCCATGATCTGATCCGCGCAGGCAGCGCCAACCCAGTAACCTCGATATTCTGGATCGGGCGAACGATCCGGGTAAGGAGCAGCAAAGAAAAGGACATATTTGTTCCCCATGTGTTCCAGCCAAGGCCCCTCAAGATAGGTGGTGCTGACCGCAACGCCAATGTCTGCATTGGACTTCGTAACAATCCGCTTCTCTTCGCCGACGCGTTTGATCACACCTTTTTCAAGGCCGCTCAAATCGAGCTTCTGGATATAAATTTCGCCCTTGGGCATGACGACGTAAAAGGTGCCGTCGGAGTCACAGAAGAGCGTGGTGTCGCAGGGACCGTAAGGAATGCGGGTGATGTGCTCGTAGAGCCCGGTTACGCTGTCGGCGACGCCAATGTAGGTGTACATGCCCCACTTGCCGTCCAGGTTATATTTCGGGTCAACCCAATTGTCGGCCGTGAAGATGACGTAAAATTTGCCGTTGACCTTGTGGATTTCGGGCGCCCAAAAGCGGTGCTTGTAAGGGCAGTCCTGCGGAAGCTCGGAGGACTTGACAAGCCAGTTCCCGGTCTTCCAGGCTTTAAAATCCTTGGTGGAAAACATCTGGATGCCAGGCGAAGATCCCATATCCACCTCCTCCAGGTGGCGCTCCTCGCGTCCGCGGAACGGGTACATAGTGAACACGAGGTAATAGGTGTCCCCCTCGCGGATAATGCAGGGATCGCGCAGTTCCTTTTCAGTGTGCGACGTTTTGCCGTCGAAATACTGATATGAAAAATCCAGCGGGTTGGTGTAGTCGAACACCGCCTCCCTGGCTGGAGGTGGCTGGGCTGGCAGGGCGCCGCTGCTCGCGAACAGCAATGCAATAAGGCACGGCAAAGTATTGACTGGTATTCTCATTTCATTTTCTCGTTTGCGTGAACAAGCCGCGCGTCCGGCCGAATTCCGCATCTTTCCTCCTCAGTTCGGCCAGCCGGTCTCCCGTTGCGGTCGGGGCATCCATGAAACCGTAAGCATCCTGCAGCCGGGTGATTGGTTCAATCATGCTCCACGTCAGCCAGGGAAGCCAGGTATTGACTCCGTGACCCCGCGGCGGGGCCAACGACAACGCCTCGCTGCAAAGTCCGGTGTGCCCGTAGCCGAGCGAACCATTGATGTCCATGGCCTGTTTGGTGTTGAAGAGAAGCTGGCGCGCCATTTCAGCGTAGTGCGTATCGCCGGTTTCCAGATACAGCCGATAATAGTAAAACGGCGCCGCGGCCATGAACAGATCCGCGCCCGAATGCCCTGTGGCGATCAGGCTGAAGCCGGTCGTCGTGCATCCCTTTGGATAAGTGGCAGAGCCGTCTTCCGCAGGAATGGG
>Ga0187848_10000980_pt1 | contig 25016 bp, 12 predicted proteins | sample June2016WEW_4_40_FD_132424 | JGI IMG/M metagenome (GOLD analysis project Ga0187848, IMG submission 132424) | Peatland microbial communities from SPRUCE experiment site at the Marcell Experimental Forest, Minnesota, USA - June2016WEW_4_40 | ecosystem: Environmental > Terrestrial > Soil >... | reverse complement strand
GCGTGTTCGCCGACGCCCTGCACGGCGCCAAGGGCACCGCGCGGTTCCTGGAATGCCGGCAGGTGGTGATCGACAACTGCACTTTCCGCAATTCGTCGTTCGATGCCGTTCAGATGGAGAAGTGCGATCACAGCCTGATCGAAAACTGCACGTTCGACACGGCGGAGCACTCCCTCTTGGCACTGCGGGGCAGCAGCTTCAACATGGTCCGCCACTGCCGGTTCGACAATCCTTATTTTGAGAAGGGCCGGCCCAACAAACTCGTCGAAGTTTACGACATCAAGCCGGACCGGCGGGAGGCGGACGACCCGGGCCACATCCTCGGGGCGGCCTACGACAGCACGAAGCACAATCTGTTCGAGCGCAACTTCTTCGGCTATCACCCCTTCTACCCGCAGCGCGCCGCCCAGCCGTCGGCCGTGCAATACTCCGGCCAGGAGGGGATCATCCGCTTCAACGTGTTCTGCAACCCGCCGGGCAAGCGGCCGGATGCCGCGCACCCCGGCGCCGCGGCCGGCGGTTCGGCCATCATCATGCGCTGGGGCGGCTCCTGGGACGGCTGGAATCCCGAGAAGAATTACTGGATGGGCGAAGGGCACGAGGCCGGCTTCGTCACCGGCAACCGCGTCTTCCACAATACCTTCTACGGTTACGACAACGGCTGCGTGACCATCCCCCCGGACCGCGCCGTCAGCGACCTCCCGAATCCGCCCCCCGTGGAGCAGAAGAACCCCGCCCGGCTGTTCCACAAGAAATTCGCCTTCGCCGACAACCAGTTCATCAACAACATCTTCCTGCCCGGGCCTTATCGGGCACATACGACCTGGACCTGGCAGACGAGGATCGCCGGCAAGCCGGTGGCGGTCGCGGCCGAGGGACTGTTGACGGCCGTCAAGTTCATCAACAACGATTTTTTCGCGGCCGGCCCGTGGAAGGATGAGGTCATCTACGTCCACACGCCGAAGTACCCGCCGCCCGGCAGTGCCGAGCGGATGAACCGGACCTATCCCGGCACCTTTGCCGGCAACCTCCAGCAGGACCCGCTGCTGGTGGATCCCGAGGCGGGAGACTTCCGCCTGAAGGAGGGCAGTCCGATGATCGGCGCCGGCGCGCTCCTGGCCGCCGCCGTGGGAGGAGCCGAGAACAGCCGGCGGATGACAGTCAACGACGTTGGCTTCTTCTTTGACGGGTTCGGCATCGAAGGCCAGCAGGGCGACCTCATCCGGATTGAAGGCTGGAGCCGGACCGCCCGGGTGGTCGCCGTCGACTACGACACCCGCACGCTGGAACTCGACCGGCCGCTTTCGTGGCACGACGGGCAGAAGGTCTCGCTGGCATACGCCGGAAAGAGGCCGGACGTGGGGGCCTGCGAGCATGGCCTGCCCGAGCAGGCCGTCGGCCCTCGCAAAGCCCGCCCGTCCCCATAATGCCGTCTGCCCGAACGGCCCCGGACTCCGGCCAACGGCGATCCTGCCCTGCTCGTGCGCCGGGTGCCATGCCCGCGCACGGCTCACCAGATCTTCACGCGCTCGTTGGGCGGCAGGTACATCTTGTCGCCCGGCTTCACCTGAAACGCGGAGAAGAACGCGGGCACGTTGCGGACCGTGCCGTTGGCGCGGTACTGGGCCGGCGAATGCGGGTCGACGAGCAGCCGATTCTTGAGGTCGTCGACGCGGTGCTTGCGGCGCCACACCTGGGCCCAGCCGATGAAGAATCGCTCGTCGCCGCTCAGCCCGTCGAGGACCGGGGCCTCCCGGCCGCCGAGCGAGCGGCGGTAGGCCGCGTAGGAGATGGTCAGGCCGGCCAGGTCGGCGCTGTTCTCGCCGAGCGTGAAGCGGCCGTTCACGTGGTAGCCCGGCAACGGCTCGAAGCGACTGTACTGGGCCGCCAGCGCGGCGCCGCGGCGGTCGAACTCGGCGCGGTCGGCCGGCGTCCACCAGTCGACGAGGTTGCCGGCGCCGTCCCACTTCGAGCCTTGGTCGTCGAAGCCGTGGCCGGTCTCGTGGCCGATCACCGCGCCGATGCCGCCGTAGTTCACCGCGTCGTCCGCGGCACGGTTGAAGAACGGCGGCTGCAGGATCGCGGCCGGGAACACGATCTCGTTCAGGCTGGAGTTGTAGTAGGCGTTGACGGTCTGCGGGGTCATGAACCATTCGTCGCGATCCACCGGCTTGCCGAGCCTGGCGAGCCGGCGATTCCATTCGAAGGCCGCCGCGCGCGCGACGTTGCCGACCAGGTCGTCGCGGCGGATCGCCAGGGCGGAGTAGTCGCGCCACTTCTTCGGATAGCCGATCTTCGCGTTGAAGGCCGCCAGCTTGGCAAGCGCTTTCTGCTTGGTGCTCGGGCCCATCCAATCCAGCTCGCGGATGGCTTGGCCATAGGCCGCGATGATGTTCTTGACCAGCACGTCCATCCGCAGCTTGGCGTCGGGCGGGAAATGCCGGGCGACGTACAACTTGCCGACCGCCTCGCCGAGGCTGCCCTCGACGGCGGCCACCGCCCGCTTCCAGCGGGGACGATCCGCGGGAATGCCGCGGAGCGCGCGGCCGTAGAAAGCGAAGTCCGCGTCGGCCAGCTTCCGGTCCAACAGGCCGGCGTACCGCTGGACCACTTTCCACTTCAGCCACGCCTTCCAGGTTCCCAGCGGCACCGCGTCCGCCATCCCGGCAACGGCCGTGAAGTACGACGGCTCCGCAACGATCAGCTCCTCCGCCGCGCCGGCGCCGGCGGCGTCGAGGTACGACTTCCAATCGAAGCCCGGCGCCAGCCGGACAAGCTCCGCGCGGGTCCGCTTGTTGTACGTCTTGACGTCGTCGCGGTTCTGCTCCTTCGACCACTGTGCCCTGGCAAGCCGCGTCTCGAAGGCCACGATCTCGGCGGCCGCGCGAGGGGCATCGGCGACGCCGCCGAGCGCCAGGCTCCGCGCGACGTGCGCCTCGTAGGCCGCCAGCTTCTCCTTGTACTTGGCGTCCCAGTAGTAGTCGCGGTCCGGCAGGCCGAGGCCCCCCTGCGAAAGATGCAGGATGTACCGGTCGGATCGCTTGGCGTCGGGAGCGACCGAGCAGTGTACCACGCCGCCGATCCCGACCCGCGCCAGGTCGGCGAGCATCCGCACCAGGCCGGCCTTGGTCTCGATCTTGTCGATCGCCGCGAGCGTGCCGGCGATGGGCTGGATGCCCAGCCGCTCGGCCCGCGCCTCGTCCATGTACGAGGCGTACAGGTCGCCGACCTTCTTCTCGGGGTCCGCCGCGTTCTGGCCGGCGGCGGCACAGCTTTCGACGATGGCGCGGACGTCCTTTTCGGCCTGTTCGGCCAGCACCGTGAAGGCGCCGTACTCGGCGCGGTCGGCGGGGATCTCGGTCTTGGCGAGCCATGTGCCGTTGACGGCGTGGAACAGATCGTCCTGGAAACGCACGGACGGGTCGAAGTTGGCCCGATCGATGCCGCTGGCGAGCGGCTCGACGGCCGCGCCCCCCGCCGCGCAGGCCGCCAGTAGCATGAAAATCGACACGAAAACGAGCCAACAACGCGGTCTCATGGTAGGCATCTCACGCGAGGAAGACGAACATTGCGCCACGGACTGCCGCGCCGGCGGTGTTCGGAAGCCGCACGCGGCGATATTATCATATCACCGTGCGGACCGGCACGCAATGACTGCAAGCAGCATCGACAGTTACAGCGACATGCCGAGTCCCAGAAGATGGGTCTCGCGCCGGGCACTGACGTGCAGAACCTCATCGCCCGGCCGGCGTCATTCAATATTTTCAACCCGCCCCGAGAGCGGCGCGCGGGTGTTCTTCGCGTAACGGCTCGGAGAACAATAGGTTGTGCAATTCATTCGCCACAATCAGCAAAACGAACAACTCGCCGAGGGTCATACGCCGGCTCCTTGCCCACAGCACGCTTTGGATGGCACCCCACAAGCAACGATTGTTGCAATGCTACGCGCGCCTCCGGGACGGTCAAGCCCGCCGCGTCCGCCGGGCGTGCCCGCTGGCCCTGCCGGTGCAGGGGTTCCTTGTGACCGTGGGCAGTGGCAGCGCCAGTGGCGCCCAGCGCAGTGAGGGCAAAAAGGGCATCCGCCCGTGTTCCGCCGGTACACCGCACAGAAACATTAGCGTTGCGGTGAACCTTATTTCTGCGATCTTTCCTGAATCTCATTGACCGCGAGGGAGAATCAGGAATAATCCCTCGTCACCGGCAGCGTTGTTTCGCGCGGTGCATGCACCTCTCGCAAGAAGGAGTCGCACCGTGTGGCCCAACCTTTCGTGGCGATCTTCGACGCGGGTCCGGTACAGGGCGGGGAATCGCCGCCCCGCGCGTGCGGCCCTCTCGCGGCCGTTGCACTTCGAGCGATTGGAGGACCGGACGCTGCTAACCATCACCGCCAGCGGCATTCCGGCCTGGCAGCCGGCTGGCCCCGCGCCCGAGATTGACAACCACTGGGTCAACGCCCAGCCGAACGACACCGCGGTGGGCGCCATCGAGAGCATTGCGGTTCACGAGAACGTTCCCGGCGATCCGGCGGACGGATATGTCGTGTACGCCGGAGCGGTGAATGGCGGGGTCTGGCGGTCCGACAACATCTTCGGCGACCCAACCAAAATTCATTGGCAGCCCCTGACCGATAACCAGGCCTCGCTGGCGACCAGCTCCCTGGCGCTCGATCCGCTGGACCCCAGCGGGCAAACCCTGTGGGTGGGGACCGGCTCGCTCAGCAGTTGGATGTACACCACGCCGCAGCTTAGCGGGCCCGACGTGGGATTGCTGAAGACCACCGACGGCGGCACGCAGTGGGTGGACTTGGCGAAGGCGCAGTTTGCCCACGATCGCATCGTCGGCGTGGTGCCCACCGGGCGACTTTACCCAACGGGCCCGACGAAAGGAGAGGAAGTGGTGCTCGTGGCGGGGCTCGATCAGTCCGGAGTGATGCGAAGCATCGACGGCGGCCAGACATTCCAGCCGGTCGTGGGGGGCGTCAGCGGCACCGCCGCAGCGCCCGTAAGTGCCTCGTCGCTGGTCGCGGACCCCGGCAACAGCGGCCGCTACTTTGCCGTCGTCAACGGGGTTGTTTATATGAGCAACGACGGCTACGGCGAGTTGTGGACTTCCATCGATCCGGGGATTGCCGGGTCCACCGCCCTCAAGCTGGCGGTCTACTCGAGCGGCTCCAGCACGGTTTTGTACGCGGAAATGATCAGCACCGCCGCGGCGCCGGCGGGCACGACCGGCAATTTGTTTACGGGCGTCGAGCGGGCGGTGATCAATAACCAGGGCCTCCAGCCCTCATGGTCGCCGGTTGCGCCCGGCTCCGTGCCCGGCGGCTGGTACATCACCCAGGCCCAGTCCGCCATAGCGGCCGATCCGACCAACGCGAACGTTGTTTACGTCAGTGGGCAAGGAATCGGCGGCCAAGGACTCAGCGGCTATTCAACCAACGATCAGGCCGTCTTTCGCGGCGATGCCGCCAAGAACAACTGGAACAGCCTTACCCAGAACACGATTACCACCCACCGCAGCCCGCATCCCGATTCGCGTTCGCTGGTGTTCCTCGGCCCGGATAATCCGGGCGTTCTTCTGGAATCGGATGACGGGGGAATCTACGAGTTGCAGTCGCCGCAAAAAAATGGCGGCGGTTCCTGGTTTTCGCTCAACGGCGACATCCAGACTACGGAATTCTTTTCCGTCGCTTACGCTTCGGGCCCCGGTCTGATTTTCGGGGGATCGCAGGACCAGGGATCGCTCATTCAGACGCAGACCGGCAGCACCACGTGGCAGCTCCTGCCCGGCGCCACCGGCGACGGCGGCACCGTGGCGGTGGACAACGCTGCGTACGGCTCGGACGAATACTACTTCGGCGACAGCACGCTGTATTACGACAATAATACGCTGGTCGCCATGGAGAACGTCTCAAACCCCTACAATTACAGCGGCCTGAACGCCGCCGACTATGCCGCGTGGGGTCCCACGGCTGATCAAGACGCTCATTACCCGGTGATCACCAATCCCGTCGTACCCGATGAGCTCCTCATCGGCATGACCGGCGTGTATGAGAGCACGGACGACGGCCAAGACGTGACGAATGTCACGCCCAAGGGTATGACGGGCACCGGCAATGTCTGGGTCACGGCGCTCGCCTACGGCACCGATGATCCCACCACGGCCTACGTGGCCAGCAACTCCGGTCAATTGTTCGTGCGATACTACCAAAGCAAGGCCTACACTTTCAGTCCGCTCCACACGCCCTGGACCATCGGCGGCGGCACCTACGCGCAGGCGATTGCCGTCGATGCCGACGACTCGCAGATCGCCTACGTGCTGGACAGCACCGGCAAAATCTGGGAAACGACCGACGCCGGTCTTCTGGCCGGCGCTAAGTGGACGAACATCACGGGCAACCTCGACAATCTGTGCTCCGATCTGCAGACGATCGCGCTTTACGACCCCACGCCCGGCAGCAACCCGGGAGACGACGTGGTGTTGGCCGGCGGGCTGGGCGGGGTCTTTCGTCACTGGCCCGGCGCCTACGGTTGGAGCCTGTACGGCAGCGGCCTGCCCGACGTCGTGGTCACCGACCTGAGTTATTATCCCCGCAGCGGGCTGGGGATCGTCCAAAGCGGGGACCTGCTGCTCGCCGGGACTTTCGGCCGCGGCGCCTGGACGGTGCCCGACGCCAGCGCCACGCTCGCCACGCCCCCCATCCTATCCGGCATCAGCGGGAGCGACGCCGGCGGAAACATCATCGTCCAACTCGACCAGTCCGATCCGCAGTTCGCCGAGGTCTTCGTAAACAACCTACTGGAATTCTATGGTCAGTTCGCGCCGACCGTGACAATCGATGCGGGAGGCCAGGGCAACACCCTGACGGTGAACTCGCTCTACGGCAATCCGCTCGGGACGGGCAAGCTGGTTTACGACGGCGCGGCGGGCAACAACCAATTGATCCTTCAGGGAAACCCGCCAACGCCCTACACCAACGAAACCGTGAGGGCAACCTCCGCCGGCAGCGGGACGATCGTGCTGGACGACTCGGAGATCGACTACTCGCAACTGAGCGCCAACAACTCCGAGTCGAGCCCGGTCGAGGACACCGTTCAAGCCACGAATCTCAGCTTTTCGACCACGGACCCCTTTTCCTTCATCGACAACAACGGCTCGGACCCCTCGGAGATTGCGATCGGCACGAGCGCAGGCAACATCATCAGCTTCAAGAACAAGACCAACGTGGTGCTGGACGGCGGTTCCCGGCCGTCGACCACGGAGGTCGAACTCCAGTCCGGGGGCACGGTGCAGCAGTTGACGATCGTTCCCGGCATCACTTCCGCCGGCCAGGTGAGCGGGGTGGACGTGCTGTCCACGCCCGCCTCAGTCACGACCACGGTGACCAACTCGAACCTGGCGACGGAACGGGTCGAGGTGCATAACTTCTCCTTGGCCATCGGAAGGCTCAAGACGATTCGCAGCGCGGGCGTGCAGACCATCCTCGGGACGGTGGTCATCAACGATCCTTGGACCGTCGGCGGAACGACGTTGATCGTGGACGACTCGGCCGGCCCTGGCGGCCACTTCCCCCCCGGTTCCGGCGGCGACAACAAAGCCCGCAGCGTAACCATCAACGGAACGGCGATCAGCGGGCTGGCGCCGGCGGTGATCAGCTACGCCGACACGGACCAGCTTGCCCTGACCGTCACCGGCGGGAACGGCGGCAACTTCTACGATCTGGGGAACCTCAATAACATAAATCACACCGGCCCGATCCTGACGCTCAATACGGGCGGCGGCGCGGACACGATCAGCGTCAATGCTCTGGGCAGTGTGCACTTCGGGGCAACCATCAACGGCGGTGGGGGCAACGACACCCTCGAAGTCACGGTCGGGCCCGGGAGCAAGCCCGAAAACACCGGCGGCAACGGTTCGGGCGAAATCCAATGGTCCGGCGCCCCGTTCGACGGGTCGATCACCTACCACGCCATCCAGAACGTCAGCATCAAGACGGCCACGTTGCCCAAGAACCCAACCCCGCCAAACGGGCCAACCCGTCAATGAACGATGCGCCTGTAAAGCCTGCGTAATGTGCGGATCGTTCCTTTCATCCTTCATCCCTCCTCGTTGCTGGCCCGCCCGGCGGCGTCATTGTATCACCATGCGGGTGCGCACGCGATGACGCCGGCGGCACTATCGCCCGGGGCACTACCCAGCCGCCGGCCGCGAGGCTACACTGTGGTACATGGTTGCGTCCGGCACACTCCGTGTGCCGCCACCCGCAAGCGGGTACCCGGGCGGCACACGGAGTGTGCCGGATACATTTATACCGGTCCAATTCCATCCCCCTCAACCCACAACCTGCCATGAAACCAATTCTCCTCGTGCCCGTCGTCCTGCTGCTGTCCGCGCGCCTGTTCGGCCAGGACCCGGTGCTGGACGATCTGCCCGCCCTGCGGGACTTCGAGTCGCATCGAATCACCTCCGCCGATCCCACGGGCGGCAACGCCGACTGGTGGGACATCGGGCCGGGCCAGACGCGCGTGCTGGCCGAGATCCGGGGGCCGGGCCGCATCGTCCACTTCCGCGACAACATCACCAGCCGCGAGCCGCACCACCTGCAGCTCCACGTCCTCCGCATGTACTGGGACGGCGAGAAGGAGCCCAGCGTCGAGGCGCCGGTGGGCGATTTCTTCGGCGTCGGCTTCGGCCTGAGCGAGCGGTTCAGCTCCGCACTGATGTGCATCGACCAGCGGCCGGGGAAACTGACCGACCCGGCGGCGACGGGGGCGGCGCGCAACTGCTACGTCCCCATGCCCTTTGCCCGCGCGGCCCGCATCACGCTCACCAACGAGGGCAAGCAGTCCAGTCGCCACTGGGTGGAGATCAACTATCGGACGTACCACAGCCCGCCGCGGGACCAGCTCTATTTCCACGCCCAATACCGGCAAGGCACGCCGCCGCCGCAAGGCCCGTACTTGATCCTGGACGCCAAGGGCCGCGGGCACCTCGTGGGCTGCGTGCTCAGCGTGAAGAACAACGACGGCGGCTGGTGGGGCGAGGGGGACGAGATCGTGTGGATCGACGGCAAGCACGCCATGCAGGGCACCGGCTCGGAGGACTATTTCTGCGAGTCCTACGGGCTGCGGGCGGGCTGCTTCCCGTACTTCGGCGTCACGCTGCTGGAGGAGCCGTTCACCACAGCCTACCGCTGGCATGTGCCCGACCCGGTCACGTTTCGCGAGTCGCTGCGGTTCCTCATCGAGCAGGGCAACGGCAGCCCGCCCTTTCGCAGCGGCAATTATTACTACAGCGTGGCCTATTGGTATCAGACCGAGCCCCACGCGCCTTTTCCGAAGCTGCCCGGCGTGGCAGAGCGGATAAGCTGGGCCGCCGGCGCCGCCAAGGGCGCCGCCAAGGGCGCGAGTTCCAAGGCCCAACCAACGTCGCGAAACTGATGGCGCCGGGCGAGCGCGATCTGCCGGGGGGCGAATGCCGCTTGCTGGTGCGCTCAGAGGAAGTTCATTACGGCGTCGCACTGCTGGTCGCCGCTGCGACTCTGGAAATGGACCGTTACCTCTCCGTCGGAACTCACGGCAATGGGGTGAGCGCCCCAAAGATATGCCGATCTTGCGGCGGTGATCCTGGCTCCCAAATGGCTTCCGGCGTCGGGATGCGATCGAATCAAGGCGCCGACCGCCAGCAGCTTGGCGTCATCGAAGACAATCGCACCGTCGATGCAGGCCAATTCGATCAGTTGCCTCTTCCTCTTGATCGAGCCGGTTTTCTTGCCGATGGCAATGTCTTCGATCGAGCTGCCGATCAGATCTTGACCGTATTCTCGCTTCTGGAGCGAACGGCCGTTTCGCCTTCCCAGCGGGGACATGAGGCTCTCGGGATTCAGGATCCGCTCCAGAACCCGGTGCGCGGGGTCGTAAATCAACAGTGCCCCCTGCCGTTTGAAGCTGAGGTCGAACACCACTTCGGTGAGATTCGTGGCGACGTCTCGATTCCCCAAGCAATACGCCAGGCTGCTCTTGAAGCACCGGGCGTCGTAGACCCTCCACTTCTTCTTGCGTTTCGTCGCCAACACCCCCGCCTTATCCATGATGACCAGGCCCCCCTTCGGCGTAAGGTGGGCGACGAGATCCGTGTCATCCATGACGCTGTGAATCGGATGGAGGAACTCTGGGTAGAACTTGCAGGACGTGGCGTTATTGACCTGCGACCATTCCACCGAGCCATAGTTCATCAGCCGAAGATCGCCGTCGACGGCGAGATACGTGAACGTGTAGGGCGACGCGGCGAGCCGATCGAAGAACTTCTGCAAGTGACCCTGGGTGATGTCCCCGATGCCCGTGCCGGTGCGGATAAGAAGCGTCAGGGCAACCGGCAAGTTCTCGCTGGTGCGTCGCGAGACGGTCTCCAGGTACTTGATGAGTTTCACCCAATCCGGTTCCCTCGATTGCATGCGAAGCCACTCGGTAGCGAAACTCTCCATGAGGACATCCGTGGCGCCCGCATACTCCATGAAGCGATCCAGCGGAAGCCCTTCGGTACTGGCACAGATTTTCGCCAACAGCTCGCTCAGGTTGGGCGGCAGCCTGCTGTGGTTGTAGAAGCGGGCCGTGTAGGGGCCAATGGGGATCGAGTATTCTTCCGGGCCGCATTCGGCCTCGTACCAGTGAGGAACGAGGCGGATGATCTCCCGCCCGATCTCGGCCTCGGTCACGGCTCGAAGCACGTCAAGTGGCGTCATGCGGCGGATCATACAAAAGGATCGCCCCTTGTCCAATAGGTTTTCCATCCTGTAAAGAATCCCGCCGCCCTGGCTGATTCTCCCGACGAGCACCCTCCATAACTCGCGACTATTCAAGGGGTTGCAGAAACACGCTCGTTCTGGTCGTGATTCACCGAAGGAGGATGCTGGCTGTACCGGCAGTACCCGGTCTTGCCATGCCCTGCGGGGCAAGCGACATGAACCCCAGGCCCGTGGGACCGAACAGGACCAGGCCGGCAGAGGGTTCAAGGCTCGGAACGTGTCAGCCGGTTTGGGCCGAGCGGCGCTCCGCAGACCCGTCCGGAGGTGGGGCGGTAAATACGTCAAGATTCCCCACTCGGCTGGCAGCCGCGCCGTTCAAGGTCAACCCGTACACCGGGGGAGGCGGCGGCTCGTCACGCTGGTTGCGGATGCGGGCAGGTCCGGCCGGGCTGCGGCCGGGGGAGGAGCCCCACTTGCCCAGCCAGCAGGCGTAGGCACGGAGGTGCCGCCAGGCGTCGGCGGAGAGCCAGCGGCGGCTGGCCCGCGCCTCCAGGTGGTAACAACTCGTGCGGCCGTGATACCGCACGCGCCAGCCGGCCCGGCAGACGCGGAGGCACATGTCCACGTCCTCGAAATACTTCCCGAAACTCTCGTCGAAGAGTCCTGCCTGTTGGAACGCCTCGCGGCGCACCATCAGGAAACAGCCCGAGAGCCAGTCGCAATCGAACGATTCCCCGGGGGCGTGCTCGCGATAGAAATAGCGGTTCAGGGTGCGGCGCATGAGCCGACCGAGGCCGAGCCGCCGGGCCGCAATGATCGACGCGGTCTGGAATCGCCGGGCGCTGGGGGCATCGCTGCCGTCCGCGTGGTAGATGCGGCAGCCGGCGATGCCGCAGTCGGGCTCGGCGTCCATGAACTGGACCATGCGGGCCAGGCACTGCTGCCGCGGATCGAAGAACATGTCGGTGTTCAGCAGGAGAACGTATCGCGCCGCAGATGCCGCCAGGACGCGGTTGAGGTTTACGGCGTAGGGGAACCGCCGGCGGTTCCTGAGGACCAACGTGTTTGGGACCACGCCGGTCCAGCCGCCGACGCCGTCGGGGGAGTGATTGTCGACCAGGATCAGGCGGATTCGCAGGCCCTCGGCGGAGGCCGCCAGCGTGCCCAGCAGGGGTTCCAGCAACGCCCGCTCGCCGCTGTAGACGACGCCCACGTCCAGGTCGGGCTCGCCTGGCCGCGGTGCGGTGCCGACGGGCGGCTGCCGGACGGACGCGGCGAGCATGGGGAGCACGCTGCCACCTCGGCCCAAGGCGCCATCGGGCGCGGGATCGCGCAGGGCCATGGCCGCCGCAGTATCGCACGCTTGCCGGGCCGTTTCGCGGGTGTGGAAAACAACTTCCCGGGAACGAATCGCGGCGGGCGTCCTTTGCCGGGCAAAGGGTCGAGCCAGGCTGTTCAGTCCGCGCCGCACTGCGCCGCGGACCAGGCTGAATTCGTAGTACCCGAACCACCGCAGGCGGATGAGGAGCACGATGAGCGTCGTGGCGGTGATCCAGGCCAGGGCGTCGATGCGGAAGATGGTGGCGGCGGTCGCGGCTGCGCCGGTCGTCAGGCAAAGTGCGCTCACCAGACAGAGGACTTGCCGGGGGCCGAATCCCCGCTCCAAGAGGCGGTGGTGGATGTGCTGGCGATCGCCGGCGTCGAAGCGGCGCCCCGTGAGCCTGCGGCGCAACAGGGCCATGAACACGTCGAACATGGGGAGGGTCATGACGACGGCGGGGGCGGTGATCGACAGCGTGGCCGAGGTCTTCAGGTCTCCCGCAATGCCGAGAATGCCCAGCACCAGGCCCACCAGCGTGCTGCCCGAGTCGCCCAGGAAGATGCTCGCCGGCGGCAGGTTGTAGAACAGGAAGCCGGCCAGGGCGCCGGCCAGCAGGAAAGCGATCATCGCCACATGTGCGTGGCCCAGGCTCAGGGCCACCAGGGCCAGCATGGCGGCGCTGGAGAGGCCCACCAGGGCAGCCAGGCCGTCCATGCCGTCGATCAGGTTCAGGGCGTTGATGCAGCCCAGCAGCCAGAGAATGGTCAGGGGAATGCCGAACCCTCCCAGCTCGATGCGGCAGCCGAAGATGATGAGGAAGTCGACCCAGTAGCCGGCGGCCACGATCGGCGTGACGGCGAGCACCTGCAGCACGAGTTTGAGGCGCGGGGCCAGGTTCCAGCGGTCGTCCAGGGCCCCGAACAGGCAGGCGAGTCCGGCGGCGGGGATCAGGCCCCGGCAGAGGTCGGCCAGGGCCGGGTCTCCTGCGGCCGGCCCCAATCGGATGACGAGGATCCCCGCCAGCCAGGCCAGGTAGACGGCCACCCCGCCCCACAAGGGCACCGGCGCGGCATGAAACCGCCGCACGGAGTCGGGATAGGCCAGCGTACCCGTGCGGCGAGCCACCGCCCGCACCGCCGGCACCAGCACCAGCGACGCGGCCAGCGCCGCCACGGGCATCAACAGTAATGAGAAAGCGCCATCCATGCGCGAAATTCCGGCATCCTTGCCTGTCTTGCCGCCGCCCGGCCCTGCGGCGAGGGCCCGGCCGGGGCGATGTTCGCTGCGGCACCAGCCCGCCGCAGCACCAACACCTTGCAGCACCCGCCCGCGAACCGCGATCGGTCCACCTCGACGAACCCGAGCCGCTCGATCCGTTCCACCAGCGGCGGACCGCCGCGGGGCGCCTGGCGATCGGCCGGCAAGAGCACGAGATCGGGCCGCATAAGAGCGACGTAGGCCGCCACGGCGCCGTCCGCCTCACGCGCGGGGAACGATTGACACTGCCCGTGGGCGTAGTAGCTCACCACCTGCGTCACTCCGTCCGGCCCGAACATGAGCGGCCGAGGTCCGAGCTCCCGGCGGGCCCACTGGCCCAACTCGACCGTGGCCGTGCGGAAGCGACAGTCGCTCCCGAGCGAGGTCACCAGGCCGACCGCCGCCACGAGGATTGCCGGCAGCGCCGCCGCGGCCCACGCGGGCCACCGGGGACCAGCCAGAGGCTGTGAATCCGTGGAGGGTGGGTCGAGCGCAGCGAGCCCCACCGCAAGAGTTCGCCAGAAAAATGGTGGGGCTCGCCGACCAACGCTGCGCGTCGGTGCCCGTCGACCCACCCTGCACCAGGCGGCCAGCCGGCCGCACAACCCGTTGAGCCCCAGTGCCGCACACGGCGACATCAGGATGGCCGCGGGGAAGAAGTATCGCGAAGACGTTTCGCGGCCCCACCAGAGGTGAATCCAAATCGCCGCCGAGAGCGGCAGGACCGTAACGAGCAGGACCCAGCGGTCGGGCCGATTCCAGAGCTGCCACGCCCCGATCATCCCGACGAGCGAGCCCAGGAGGAAGATCGGGGTGATGCCTTTGACCCCCGCCGAGGCGAATTGCTCGATCATGCGGGCCAATGGGGCGGGGCCCGTCTCGGCCGCCCAGGCCGGAAACTCCGCGGCCAGTCGTGGTGCGGCGGGGCGGCCGGGCCGGACCCAATCCCCCGCCAACTCCAACGGCTCCGTGCGAACCAGTTGCCAAGGGGTTTGGCCGCGGAGCCACGCCCCGCTGATCAACCCCAAGAGCAGCGGATAAACGCCGAGGCACAGGAACCCGCCCAGGACCAGCCGGCGGCGGAGGTCCGGCCGGGCCCATCCCCGCTCCAGCGACCATAGTCCCAGCGGCACGAGGAGCAACAGTCCCTCGAAGCGGGTCACCACGGCCAGCGCCATGGACAGGCCGGCAGCCGCGGCCACCGCCAAGCGCAACTCCGTCACCGCCCGCCACAGAAAATACAGCGACAAGGTGAACAGGAACCAGAACGTCGGGTCCCGGAGGACCTCCGGACTCCAGCGGATCAAGCCCGGATGGACGGCCAGCAGGAAACACGCGGCCAGGGCCACCCGGTCGTCGAACTGCCGGCGGACCCAGCCGAAAAGCGGCAGGATCGTGCAACTGGAGATCGCCACTCCCCACCACGCCCCGGCCATCTCCCAGGACATGCCAGAGCGGTGCAAGAGCATCAAGACGACGGGGAACAGGTTGAAGCGGATCCCCTCGAGCGCCCCGGACGCATCCCCGTGTTCGAGAGACTGGGCCATCCGGAGGTACAGCATGGCATCGGGGCAGATTCCGCCGATTTTCCAGGCCATCACGGCCCTAGGCACCAATGCCAAGACGAGCAGCCCCAGGAGCAGGCACCAGGGCGTACCACTCCTTCCGCAATTCTCGGTGGTTGGCGGGCGCAGGGTAACTGGCGCCATGTGGGGGATGCCGTCAGAATGCACAACCTGGGTCATAATGCCGCCGGCCATCTACCAACGGAATCCGCTCGAAGCGCAGAGGCTGGCAAGCAAGGCTGGTAGCCTGCGAGGTTATCCCAAAAGTCGGCAGCCGGGGCAACGGCAGTTTTGCCGGGAATCACTGGGTGGCGGGGAAGGGGATTGGGGATTGCACGCCGGGCGACCTTCGGTCGCGGGGGCGGCGCGGTCGGGAGGCCGTGCCACAACAGAGTCGCGGAGGTGGAACTGTCGGGAGACCGTGCCAAAACAGGCGTCCCACCCCCCTTCCTTCGTTTCCTCGCCGTCTAATTCCCCTGTTTGACAGACGGTGTTCCGGCTCCAGGATACTCTTAAGCGCGAGCCGCCGTAGACGCCGCACGGCCGCCGAACCGCCGGGCGTGTCTTGCCGTTGCTCGACCCGCCAATTGCTCCGGCCCGCTGGCCCTGCACCGGCTGGGGCCGCCCCCTCGCGCCTCCGCTCGGCCGGGGCGGCCGGAAAGGCCGAGACCGTCTTGTGGCGGGGCACCGCGGGGCCGGGTATCATGGAGTCGGCGTCTGCGGCAGCTTGAAGGCCGCAGAGAAGCAGTGAGTATCCCCATCGAGATTCAAATGGTCTGAGACGTTGTTCTTGTTGCCGGACCACGCACAGCCGGCGAGGTCCGTGTTCCCGCTGCCGAACTATTTGACAGGACAGGCGATGCTGACCGGGAATCACGTTCTGCCACTGAAAATACTCCTGCTGTCGTGCCTGTTCGTGGGGCTTTCTCTTGAAGGGCCGGCACGGGGCGGCGAGGGCCTTGCCGCCGGCATATATTACGTGGCGCCCAATGGCAGCGATACGGCGGGCGACGGGTCGCGGGCGAAGCCGTGGCAGACGATCCGCTGTGCAACCGACAAGATCCCCGACGGCGGCGGGACGATCATCCTGGGCGACGGCCTCTACGAGCAGACGCAGTCCGTCGGCCGGCGTTTCAGCAAGGCATGCACGGTCCGCGCAGAGAACCCGTACCGTGCCAGGCTCCGCGGCCCCGCCGGCCAGAACAGGGTGCTCTACTGTTACGGCGCGTCGCACGTGACGTTCCGGGGACTGGAGATGTCCGGCTCCGGCGGGACCCGGGGCGAGTACCTGGTCCACGTCGGGGCGAAGTCCGATCACATGTCATTCGACGACTGCATCATCCACGACTGCTACAACAACGACCTGGTGAAAGTGAACGACCTGGCCCAGCGCGTCGTCTTCCGCAACTGCGTTTTCTTCAATCAGACCGATCACGGGGGCGATCAGCACCTGGACATCAACACGGTGACGGACATCACCGTGGAAGACAGCATTCTGTTGAATGATTATTCCGGCAGCGGGCGGCGGAGCGTCAACCAAAGCCAGGGCTTCGTGGTGGTGAAGAACTCCGGCAGCACGCCGAACGTCACGCGCCGCATCGCCTTCCGCCGCAACATCTTTCTGGCGTGGGACGGCAAGCCGGACCAGGCGTTTCTGCTCCTGGGCGAAGACGGCAAACCGTTCTTCGAGGCCCAAGAGGTCATGATCGAGAACAACCTGTTCATCCACAACTCGCCCGTGCGCTCGTGGGGCACGCTGCTCTTGAAGGGCGGACTGCGGGACGTGACCTTTCGGGCGAACACGGTCGTGGGGCACCCGGTGGTGAAGTGGTCGGGGGCCTTCGCGGCCGTGTGCCTGCGGATCGACGAGAACCCGCCCATGGGCGAGATCTGCTTCGCCAACAACATCTGGTGCGATCCGAGCGGCGGGATGCCGCGGTTTACGATGAGCGACGCCAAGGTCTTCGCGCCCGGCAGCAGGCAAACGATGCGGAACAACATTTATTGGAACGGCGGGAAGACGATCCCCAGCGAGGCGCGGGATGTCCTGGTGCCGGATCGCGACCCGAAAAAGTGCCTCGGGGACCCGCGGCTCGCCAACCCGGATGAAGGCGTGACGCTGCCGCGATGGCAGCCGGCCGAGGGGCGGTTCCTTTCGGGCCGGAAAACGATCCGGAGCGAGTTCGAGCGGCTGGCTCGCCGCTACGCGGCGCTGGGCGAGGGAAGCCCCGCCCTCACTGCCGCCGAAGAGGCGTACATGCCCGCGGACGACATCTTGGGGAATCCCCGCGGTCGCCGGCCGGACATCGGCTGTTTCCAGAGCACCGCCGGGAAAGGTAGGGTGGGTCGAGGGGCACCGACGCGCAGCGTCGGTCCGCGAGCCCCACCACAAGAACTCACCCAATAAATGGTGGGCTCGCTGCACTCGACCGACCCTACACTTTGCCCCTCTCCCGGAAGGAGAGGGGGAACTCTCCGGACAGCCGATGACGGCGGAACAACTGGGTGAACTGGCGGCCATCGGGACGGCCGTGCTGTGGACGCTTTCCACGCTGGCCTGGACCTCGGCCGGCAGGCACGTCGGCGCGGTCTCCGTCAGCTTCATCCGGCTGGTGATCGCCGTGGTGTTGCTGGCGGCTTACGGGCAGCTTGTCCGCGGGCTGGCCCTGCCCACGGATGCAACCGCCGAGATGTGGGTCATTCTCGGGGTGTCCGGCGGCATGGGCTTCTTCGTCTGCGACCTGTGCCTGTTCAAGGCCTTCCTGCTGATCGGCCCGCGGCTGTCGCTGCTCATCCAGTCGCTGGCGGCGCCGATGGCCGCCCTGATCGCGTGGGTCTTTCTGGCCGACGAGCTGTCGGCCCGGCATTGGCTGGCCATGGGGATCACGCTGGCGGGCGTGGTGTGGGTCGTGCTGGAACAGCCGGAGACCGACGAGGAGCGGCACGGGCGACGGCATCTGCGGCTGGGCGTTTTCCTGGCGATCGTGGCCGCGGCCGCCCAGGCCGTGGGGCTCGTGCTCTCTCGACAGGGCATCGGCAGCTACGACGCCGCCGCGGCCACCCTGGTGCGAATCCTGGGGGCCCTGGCCGGTTACGTGGTCCTGCTGACCGTGCTGGGCCGCTGGCGGCCCGTGCTGGCGGCGGCCGGCCATCCCCGCGCGATGCCGATCCTCGTCCTGGGAGCGGTGGTGGGACCTTGCGTGGGAGTGGTGCTGTGCATGATCGCCCTGCGCCACTGCCAGGCCGGCGTGGTCTCGACGATCCTCGCCACGATGCCGGTGCTCATTCTCCCGTGTACGATCCTTCTTTACCGGGAGCGGGTCAGTCTCCGCGCCGCCGCCGGCGCTCTGGTCTCGCTCGCGGGAGTCGCCCTGCTGGTGCTGTGACTACCACCGCCGCCAGCCACGCGCGGCGAACATCGCGTCCACCAGGCGTGCCGAGAGCATGCCGTGTGCCGGACCGGCGGCGCGAAGCTGGCTCGCGTGCACTGCGGTGCTGTCTTGCGAGGCCCCGATGGGGACCGAGCCGGAGGCGTCGGCCACCGCGAGCTGACTGCAATCGGCCTGCAACTGGCTCCAGGTGAGCGGGCCGGGCTGGTCCATCCCCCAAGGATTGTAGAGGATGAACGTGTCGCTGGCGGCGTTGTAGCCGATGATCGCGTAGGCGTGGTCCGCATAGAGGCCGTCCTGCGTGCCCGACCAATTGAGCGTCCCGATGGTCACCGCATCGTGCGCCGCTAGGGCATTGATGGCCGTCTGCTCGCCGGTGCCGGACATGAGATAGTCGGTGGCGTTGTAGCCGAGCACCTGGGCGTCGACGGTGGCCATCCAGCCGCCCTGGATGGAAGCGTAGGCGTTCGTGCCGTCGCGGCCCTCGCGGCCGCTCTGGTTCCACTGGGCGTAGGCCTTCTCGGCCAAGGGGATCCACAGGGAGTTGCCGGCGTTGTTCGCATTGGCGCCGTAGTCGGCGTAGACCAACTGGCCGCCGCTGGTGGGCAGCATGGTGTTGACGGTCACGTAGTCGGCGGTGATCTGGTTGTTCTGGAAGCCGGCGCTGATGCCGCCGCTGCCGGAGTTGATGACCCCGTACGTGCCGAAGTAGAAGCGGACCGTGTACGTGCCGTCGCCGTTGTTGATGAACATGTTCTCGACCGCGGCCGGGTTGCTGTCGGCCAGGGTTCCCAGGGCCGAGATGAAATAGCAGTCGCCGAGTTCTCCCTGGTACTCGTCGTTGTGCGACGGCGTATGCGGAAAGAGCGAGCCGGCCGTCTGCTGGTAGACCAGCGAGGAATCGCAGAGCGTCGGCAGGTCGGTGCCGTAGAACCACTTGTCGATGAGGTCCGTGAGCTGGGCGGCCGAGCTGCCCACGGCCAGGTTGCCCAGCGTCTGCCCCTGGTACGTGGCGTTGGCCGGGTTGCCGTCGATCACGTCGGATGCCAGCACCTGCACGTAGCCGGGGATGTTCAGCGTCGCGGCATGGGACAGAATCGCCTGCAAGTCGCTGAAATCCGTGGCGCTCAGGGGGCCGTCGGCGTCCACGGCGTCGAGGATCTGGATCATGTCCTGCCGGCTGATCGACCCGTCGGCATCCAGTTTCGCCACCAGCGCCGCCAGGGCCGGATCCTGCAAGCCCGCGGGATTGGCCAGGATGGTGACCGTCGCCGTCCCCGTCAACGAGCCGCTGGCGGCGGTCACCGTGCAAGTGCCGGCGGTGCCCGCGGCCGTGAACATCCCGCTGCCGCTGACCGTTCCGGCGCTGGCGCTCCACGCGAACACCGGCTGGTTGGCCAGCGCCTGGCCGAACTGGTCCAAGGCCAGCGGGTTGAACTGCTGCGTGGCCCCCACCAGGACGGAAGCCGCGTTGGGCGAGAGCACGATGCTCGTCAGCGTGGGCGTCACCACCACGTTGGCCGTGGTGCTCACCGAGAGGCCGGCGGCGTCCTCGATCGTCACGGCCACGCCGTAGGTGCCGGCCTCGGTACACGTAACCGTCGTATCGTTGGCGGCCGTGCTCCCGTTGGGGCTGAAGGTCGCCGTCCCTCCGCTGGGCTCAGCCGTGACCGACCAGGTGTAGGTCATGGACTGGCCCTGAGGGTCGCTCCCCAAGACCGACAGCGTGGCGGTCGTGCCCGTGACGGGCGCATTGTTGTTGACCGTGATCGCCTGCGCCACGGTCGGCGGAGAATTCTGCGGATCCACCTTCAACGTCGTGGTGAACACGCTGCCCGTCCCGCCGGCGGCGGTGGCGGAGCGGGCGGTGAGCGTGTAGCTGCCCGGCGCGGCGAAGGTGACGGTGGTCACGTTCCCGCTGGCCGTGAACGTCGGCGCCGCGGCCCCCACGGGCAGCGACGGCGCCGCCCAGGTCAGGGCGGGCGTCCCGCTCATCGCGTTGTGGAACTGGTCCTCGCACTGGCTCGCGCTGAACTGGACCGTGGTGCCCTTGACGTCCCCCGTGCCCCCGAGCCGGGCGATGGTGAAGTAGGTGAGCGTGGGCGTCACCACCACGCTGGCCGTGGTGCTCACCGTGAGGCCGGCGGTGTCCTTGATCGTCACGGCCACGCCGTAGGTGCCGGCCTCGGTACACGTAACCGTCGTATCGTTGGCGGCTGTGCTCCCGTTGGGGCTGAAGGTCGCAGTCCCTCCGCCGGGCTCGGCCGTGACCGACCAGGTGTAGGTCATGGACTGGCCCTGAGGGTCGCTCCCCAAGACCGACAGCGTGGCGGTCGTGCCCGTGACGGGCGCATTGCTGTTGACCGTGATCGCTTGCGCCACGGTCGGCGGCGAACTCTGCATGTCCACTTTCAACGTGGTGGTGAACACGCTGCCCGTCCCGCTGACGGCGGCGGCGGAATGGGCGGTGAGCGTGTAGCTGCCGGCCATGGCGAAGGTGACGGTGGTCACGTTCCCGCTGGCCGTGAACGTCGGCGCCGCGGCGCCCGCGGGACGCGACGTCGCCGCCCAGGTCAGGGCGGGCGTCCCAGCGAGCGCGTTGTGGAACTGGTCCTGGCACTGGCTCGCGCTGAACTGGACCGTGGCGCCCTTGACGTCCCCCGTGCCCCCGAGCCGGGCGATCGTGAAGTAGGTGAGCGTGGGCGTCACCACCACGCTGGCCGTGGTGCTCACCGTGAGGCCGGCGGGGTCCTTGATCGTCACGCCCACGCCGTAGGTGCCGGCCTCATTGAACGAAATCGCCGTGTTCTTGGCGGAGTTCTTGCCGTTCAGGCTGAAGGTCGCCTTCCCTCCGCTGGGCGCAGCCGTGACCGACCACGTGTAGATCAGACTGGATTCGCCCGCGGCGTCGCTCCCCAACACCGACAGCAGGGCGCTCGTGCCGGTCACGGGCGCGTTGTTGTTGACCGTGATCGGATGCGCCACGGTCGGCGGGGCAGTCTTGGGCGCAGCAGCCCCGACCACCACGCCCCCATCCGGCGGCGCGGTTCCCACGACCCACGGCGAATAACCGCTGCCGCTCAGGAGCATCCGCGATTCCAGCGACTCGCTCCGCAGGAGCCGGTGGCGGGCGTTGCAGGACTTGCGGGAAGCGGAACGGCCAGCACGCAATGCACCCCGGCAGCGACCGCTCATGGCCGTGCTCCTTAAGGATGCCTGGCTCGAAGAGAAGAACCAAGCCGAGGAAACCAGGAGGAGTCTTCGCCCGGGGGGGAGTGATCCTGCGGGCTCACGTAATCGCGGTGCGGATGAGTCTTGCCCTTGGCTTGCCGCCTGCCGGTCGGCCGGGCGGATCGCCTCGGCATTGAAAGCCTATGTCGCTTTCCGCCTGATGTCAAAAGAAGGCGGAAGGATAGGGTGAACCGGACAACTGCAGATTGAAAATCTCAAATCCCCTCTCCCTCCGGGAAGAGAATCTCAGGTCCCCTCTCCCTCCGGGAGAGGGTTAGGGTGAGGGCGGGGGTGAGGGCAGGTTGGTCGAAAAAGCGATCCGCCTCCTCCTCAGCCATGCTACCAAGCCGCAGGCCAGCCCAGCGGCCAGGAGGCCCAGCGTCCCGGGCTCCGGCACCGCGTTGATCGGGGCGCCCGCCGTTGGTCGAGCAGCCCGCGATGCTCCACAGGAGTCCCGGGCGTTTTCGGGCCGAAGGCCCAGCCGGTCTCCCAGGCCAGGGCAACGCCCTGGTTCACCCTCGCGCGTAACGACGATTCCGGCCCAACGGGCCAGCATTTCGCCGCAATCAAGGTGAAGGTCGGACCGAACCCCAACGTACGGGGTAACCGACGGCGACCCGACGGCACCGGCATCGCGGCACCGGCGGAAATGCCGGCGGGGGATGGTGCTACCAGTGCTGTCACAGTATCCTGTATTGAGTGATTACTTCGGGCGAAATAATTGTGGCTATTTCGTGAGCAGTCCCCGCCGCGATGCCGATTCTCGGAAAGCTGGCATTGCATTAGGTGTACGAGTGTGTACAATTGTATCGTAGCAGGCCACCCCACCGTCGCGCGGAGCGGGCGTGATGCTTAGGCGAAGCAGTTTCCATCCCGATCTCGGTTGGGCCAACGAGCTCCGGCTATCGAAGCTCTCCCCCGCATACAGCACCCCCAGCGGGGCGACGTTCCGCGTTGACGCAATCGAACTACTGCGCAGCCTGCCCAGTAATAGCGTTGACCTGGTGATGACTTCCCCGCCATTCGCGCTTACCCGCCAAAAGGAGTACGGGAACGAACCGCTTGACAGATACCTTGAGTGGTTCATGCCATTCTGCCTGGAAATCAAGCGCGTCCTGAAGGATACGGGGAGCTTCGTCCTCGATATTGGCGGGGCGCGGGTGCAGAAATGAGGTTGCTCACACGCGATTGGCGCCGAGCGCTTGGAGAACTTGCGGCGAGCGCGAGAGCGGAAATGGTAGTGTGTTCGCCATATGTGGGGCGCGAGGGCACGGCGCTTCTAACAGCCAATCTCACGGTCAGTTTTCGGCATTGTGGATCAATTACCTTCATCACAGACTTGTCCGCCAGGAATGTGTGCCAGCGAGCCACCGATCCTGAGGCGTTGCGGCAGCTTCGGGGGTACGCCAGGCACACGGTTATCCGGCACCTACCGGGCGTTCATGCGAAGGTGTATGTCGCAGACGACGATGTGGCCATCATCGGCTCTGGGAACCTGACCGCTGGCGGCCTATACCGCAATTTCGAGTACGGTGTTGAGGTTCGTTCGGACCCTATCAGCCGCAGAATTAAGCGTGACGTCCTCGATTACGGGGCACTTGGCGCTGATATGCCGCCCGCACAACTCGATGCGTACTGCGAAGCAGCCGACGAGCTTCACAGTCTCTTCGACGAACAACAGCGCTCCACCCGCCGGGAAATTCGGCGACTTTTCCAGCAATCGCTTCGCAATGCGCAGGACAGCCTGATCCGCGTCCGGCTTGCCGGCGGGCCAGTCCACACTGTGTTCGCGCGCACCATCGAGTACCTGCTCCGCTCGCTCGGGCCGTTGAGCACGGAAGCGTTACATCCGGTCATCAGGGCGATTCATCCTGATCTGTGTGACGATTCTGTTGACCGGGTGATCGACGGGAAGCGATTCGGGAAGAAGTGGAAGCACGCCGTTCGCACGGCACAGCAGCAGCTCAAGAAGCGAGGGGTGGTTTGCTATGAAGGTGGTCTCTGGCGGCTTGCCCGATCAACCGGGATTCGGTAGCTACTCGTCGGAAGGTGGCGAGGGCTGCGAAGGGTGTGGCGGCAGCGGAATCCGGTGCCCGGCAGAACCTTCGTGCCTCCTGCCCGATCTCCCGGCCGGTTGGGTGGTCGCCGAACGGTGCGACGTATGCGAGCGGTACCCTGACGACCTCTCGGCGGCGGAGGTCGTGTGTGACGATGCGACTTGACTTCGTTGCGAGTCAGGCGGCTGGCATGCCGTCGGCCGGATGAGGATAGTTTCAAATGCGCGCTGACGACACACCCTAGGAGCGGCAGCCTCCCCGCGCCCCGAGGCGCAAACCTTGCAGTTGCCTCCGATTCGTTGCTGCGGTATGCGCGACATGGCGAATCGAGATTGTGACAACACTGCGAGCATACCGAGATTCAAAGTTCCGCCCGCTTGTTTTGCAGGCGTACTCCTACCGCTGCGCGGTTTGTGGTTGTGCCCTGAAACTGGTGGATGCCGCACATATTGTCCCCGTCGCTTATCCACAGTCAACCGATGAAGTGACCAACGGCCTGGCGCTGTGCCGGCTCCACCACGGTGCCTATGACAACGGCTTGCTTGGGGTTCGCTCCGACTACGGGGTGATGGTCAACCCGGAAACGGCAAACCGGCTTGCCGAGTTGCAGCTTGCGGTTGGCTTGGAGGCGTTCAAGGCCAGACTCCCGGCACAGATTACATGCCCGGCTTCCATCGAAGCAAGACCCGAACCCGGCAAGCTCGTCATCGGCTTGCGCGCGCGGCGTTGGCCTGACGATCTCGTTGCCTGAGTTGCAGAGAGCCGCAACGGGGCCACGGCTAGAATTGACAAGATGGGCTAACGATCTCCCCGGCTACGCGATCACCCTCATAGTCTCGTAGAGGAGCTCGGGCGCCAGGTCGGCCCCGTTCTCCCACACGACGGTCTGCAATTCCGGGTCCGCGCGGAATCGCCTGAACTGATCCGGGATTTCCATTCCTGCGCCCCCTTGCGGGGGGCTTGAAATCGGGCCACGCGATCCGCTATTATCCGGTGGCCGGAGCCTCCCGGGGGCGAGGTGTCAGGTGTCAGGTGTCAGGTGCGAGGTGTCAGGTGTCAGCCCACATCTCCGGGAGGGGCCGGACGGCGGCGTTCTTTGACAAGTCGGTGCAAGAGACTCCCCAAAGGAACGGCACTTTGGGAGATCTCGATCTCTGTTGACCCCGAGCCGGCGGACAGGACCCCCCTAGTAGTGGGGAGACTTCTGGAAAATCGTGAAAATGAAGACCAAAAAGCGTGCGAGGGTCAGAGCGACGGTTGCCACAATGCCAATGCTGTAAATGACTTATGGCACGCCCGCGATGGCGAATTGAAGCGCAAATTTCATCACGAAAGCTAGGACCAAAAAGCCCTGGGGCGCCTCGTGCCCACGCTCCGCGCGGGTACGCACTGAATCGCCGCTCCGCGGCCCTGAGACGGAAGGCTTGCCGCCGCAACGGGTTTCAAGGACGC
>Ga0187848_10000978_pt1 | contig 25068 bp, 19 predicted proteins | sample June2016WEW_4_40_FD_132424 | JGI IMG/M metagenome (GOLD analysis project Ga0187848, IMG submission 132424) | Peatland microbial communities from SPRUCE experiment site at the Marcell Experimental Forest, Minnesota, USA - June2016WEW_4_40 | ecosystem: Environmental > Terrestrial > Soil >... | reverse complement strand
CCCAACGGGGCGGGCAAATCGACCACCATCCGCATGCTGTGCGGCATCCTCGCGCCCACCGCCGGCCGGGGCACGGTTGCCGGCTTCGACCTGGCGACGCAGCCCGAACGCATCAAGGCCCACGTCGGTTACATGAGCCAGCGTTTCTCGCTGTACCAAGACTTGACCGTGGAGGAGAACATCGACTTCTACAGCGGCATCTACCGCATTCCGGCCGCCCGGAAACAGGAGCGCAAGGAGTGGGTCCTGGCCATGGCGGGCCTGGCGGAGCACCGGCGGCGGCTGACCTCGATCCTTTCCGGCGGCTGGAAGCAGCGGCTGGCGCTGGGCTGCGCGATCCTGCACCAGCCGCCGATCGTCTTTCTCGACGAGCCCACGTCGGGCGTCGATCCTATCAGCCGCCGCCAGTTCTGGGAGCTGATCTACGAGATGTCCGGCGAGGGCATGACGATCTTCGTCACCACGCACTACATGGACGAGGCGGAGTATTGCGACCGGCTCGGGTTGATCTATCGCGGGGAGTTGATCGCCCAGGGCACGCCCGGCGCGCTGAAGCACGAGGCCATGCGGGAGGACGTGTTCGAGGTGCTCTGCGACCGGCCGGAGGAGGCCATGGGGGCGCTGGAAGGGGCGGTGGGGGTGAAAGAGGCGGCCCTGTTCGGCCGCACGCTGCACGTGGTGGCCGAGGCGGGAGGGCAGGCCGCCGCGGAAATCCGCCGCCGGCTCGCCGCGCGGGGCCATGCGCTCCAGCGGATCGAGCCCATCACCCCGTCGCTGGAGGACGTGTTCGTCTCGCTGATCGAGGCGCGGGACCGGGCCGGGGCGGCGCAGGAGGAGGTGGCGCGATGAACTTCCGCCGCGTTTCCGCCGTCACCCGCAAGGAGTTCCTGCACGTGCTGCGCGATGCGCGGAGCCTGGGCATGGCCATCGCCGTCCCCTTGATACTCTTGCTGCTGTTCGGCTACGCCTTGACGCTGGACGTGGACCACGTGCCGATGCTCGTGTGGGACCAGAGCGGCACGCCGGCCAGCCGCGAGCTGGCAAGCCGCTTTGCCGGGTCGCCCTACTTCTCGCTGCGGGGCGGCCTGGACAACGGCCGCGAGCTGGACCGGGCCATCGACACCCGCGACGTGCTCATGGTGCTGGTGATTCCCTATGATTTCGCCCGCCGGCTGGCGGCCGGCCGGGAGGCCCCCGTGCAGTTGATCGTCGCCGGCATGGACTCGAACACGGCCACCATCGCCATCGCATACGCCGACGCCGTGGCGGACGGTTTCTCGCAGGACCAGACCGTGCGGCAGCTCCGCGAGCGCGGGCTGACGGACGTCCGCATCCCGCTGGAGGTCCGCAGCCGGGTGTGGTTCAACGCGGACCTGGAATCGCGGAACTACATCGTGCCCGGGCTGATCGCCGTCATCATGATGGTGATCGCGGCGATGCTCACGTCGCTGTGCTTCGCGCGGGAGTGGGAGCGCGGCACGATGGAGCAGCTCATCGCCACGCCCGTCCGCGGCAGCGAGCTGATCCTCGGCAAACTGATCCCGTACTTCACCATCGGCATGCTCGACATGCTGCTGGCGGTGCTGCTGGGGCAGTTCCTGTTCCACGTGCCGCTGCGGGGCAACGTGGCGCTCCTGTTCGCCCTGGCCTCGGTCTTCCTCTTGGGCGTGCTGACGATGGGCATCACCATCAGCATCATCACCAAGGCCCAAGTGGTGGCCTGCCAGATGGCGATGACGCTCACGTTCCTGCCGTCGTTCCTGCTCTCGGGGTTCATCTTCGCGATTGTCAACATGCCGCGGCCGATCCAGTGGATCACGCGCGTGGTCCCGGCCCGCTACTTCATCACGATCCTCAAGGGGATCTACCTGAAGGGCGTGGGTCTGGAGATTCTCGCCGCGGATGCGGCCCTGCTGGTGGTTTTCGCCGCGGTGATGCTCGCCCTGGCCGGCTGGAAATTCAAGAAGAAGCTGACGTAGATGTTCGAGCGGATCCGCCAGATGCTGATCAAGGAGTTCATCCAGGTCTTCCGCGACCCGCGGATGCGCTTCCTGGTGTTCGCCATCCCCTGCATCGAGGTGCTGGTGATCGGCTACGCCGTGAACATGGACGTGCGGAACATCCGCATGGGGGTGTACGACCTGGACGAGAGCCCGGCCAGCCGCGACCTGGCGGCGCGGTTCGCGGGCTCCGGCTATTTCCAGGTCGCCGAGCAGATCGGCGACGACCGCCGCATGCGGGACCTTCTGGACCGCGGCTCCGTGCAGATCGTCTTGCGGATCGACCACGGCTTCCAGGGGGACCTCCGCAGCGGGCGCAGCGCGGCCGTGCAGCTCGTGCTGGACGGCAGCGACTCGAACACGGCGGGGATCGCGCTGGGCTACGCCGGCCGCATCACCTCGCAATTCTCGCAGCAGGTCCTCGTGGACCGCTTCACCCGCGCGCGCGGCGCCGAGCTGCTGCCCGCGGGCATCGATCTGCGCTGCCGCGCCTGGTTCAACGAGAACCTGGAAAGCCGCAACTACATGGTGCCCGGCGTGATCGTCATCGTCGTCAGCCTGATGGGCCTGCTGTTGACCAGCATGGCCGTGGTCCGCGAGAAGGAGATCGGCACGATCGAGCAGATCCTCGTCACGCCCATCACGCCGCTGGAGTTCATCCTCGGCAAGACCCTGCCGGTCGCGGGAATCGCCTTCGTCGACGTGACGCTGATCACGCTGATCGGCGTTTTCTGGTTCGAGGTGCCGATCCGCGGGAGCATCCCCCTGCTGTACCTGGCCACGGCGCTGTACCTGCTGACCATGCTCGGCGTGGGGCTGTTCATCTCCACCATCAGCCAGACGCAGCAGCAGGCCATGATGGGGACCTTCTTCTTTCTCTTTCCGACCATGCTCCTGTCGGGCTTCTCGTTCCCGATCGCCAACATGCCCGTGCCCGTGCAGTGGCTCACCCTGGCCAACCCGCTGGCCTATTTCCTGATCCTGGTGCGGAGCATTTTCTTGCAGGGGGTGGGGCCGGAGCTGCTGTGGCGCGAGATGCTCGTGTTGGGGATCATGGGGGTGGTCACGCTATTCTTGGCCGTCCGCCGCTTCCACAAGACGCTATAGGGAAGGTCTTAGGTCTTGGGCCTTAGGTCTTGGGTCGGAACGCTAAGACCTAAGACCCAAGCCTAAGGCCGGACCGGCAGTTTCTGCCGGTCCGGCGGCGGCGGGCCGGCCGGGGACGCGAAATCTCGCCGATTGCCCTTGACCCGGCCCGGCCGACCAAGTATTTAATCGCTCCCTTCTGCCCGGTGGGCCTGATCTTGTCGTAGCAGTGCCGCGGAAGCGGCCCCACGGGCGGCTGGGTGCGATGCTTGACTCGGCGCGACACGGAGCGTGCTTTGGCGCCGTGCCCGGTCAACAGGGTCGGCAGCTCTTCCAGGAAAAGGAGGCTCGTTTTGAAAACGACCGCAAGAATCCTTATCGGCTGGATGGCAGTCGCACTGGGTGTTCCTGCGGGGATGGCCCTGGCCGGGCCGCCGGCAACGGATCCCTTCGCGGGCCGGATGGCGGAAGGTGGCGCGGCCGACGCCCCGGCGACGGCCACTGCGTTCGACGCCGAGCGGGTTACGCGGCTGCCGCCGACGGGGTTTGCAGCCGCCGCCCCCGACCAGGCTTCGCCTGGTGCGGGCGACCGCGCCGGCAGCGATGCCCTGCTGCGGGCCGCTCGCCGGGCCCTGGCCGCCGAGGACGTCCCCCAGGCTGCGGACCTGGCGGCCCAGGCCAAGCGGCTCCGCGTCCGCTATGCCCCGGCGGACGATTGCCCCGAAAAAGTGGAAACGGCCATCGCGAAATACATGGAGGTCCGCGGGCTGGACAAGAGTCGCGAGGCCAACCGCCGGGCCTACGCACGGATGCTGATGGAGCAGGCGGAGGCGCTGTTGCAGTGGGGAGAGATCGCGCCGGCCGAGCGGTTGGCGACTCTTGCGGCGCGGCAGCAGGTCGCCTACGCCCCGTGGGAGGCCCGGCCTGAAGAACTGCTCAAGCGCATCGGCAACCTGCGGCAACAGAGCGACCGTGCGGCGGGCGGCAAGCAGCAGGCGGTGGAGTTGCTCCGCCAGTCGCGGCAGGCCCTGGCCGCCGGGCGCATCGATCGGGCCGAGTCCTTGGCCCGGCAGGCCGAGCAGCTCCGTGTCCCCGAGTCCGCTTACGGTCCCGCCGAAGATCGTCCCGCATTGCTGCTGATGGACGTTGCCGAGGCGCGGCAGCGGACGGGGGCGCCCCCCGGGTCCGGCAGCGTTCCAGGCGGCGGAGGGGGAGTGGTGGCGGCCGGAGGCGCCGTCGACGCGGATCGCGGCGTCGCGCGGGCCTACTATGACCCCTTGCACGACGCGACGCGCACCATCCCCGCCGGCGGCCAGCAGGCCCTCAGCGATGGACTCCAATTCCCCGACGGGGTCGCCGAACCGATCCCCGCGCCGCCGGGGCGGACCGTCTCGGGCACCGAGGCCCCGGCCGAGTCCGTCGCCCCGGCCGGCTACGCCTTGTTCCAACAGGGCCTAGCGGCCCTGCGGGCGTTCGACAAGGAGCGGGCCTACCAGTTGTTCCGCCAGGCGGCGGCCCACGTGAACGAGCTGGACCCGACCACCGCCCAGCGACTCCAGGACTACTTGCAGTTACTCTCGGTACCAAGGAAGCCGGCGGCGCATCCCGGGCTGCCCGGATCGGTCGTAGACGAGGCCGTCGCCCAGCAGCACGCCCTCCTTCGCCAGGTGCAGATGGACCTGGCCCATGCGGAGAGCAACGCCAAGGCCATGAAGGAACGCGACCCGAAGGCCGCCCTGGCCATGCTGGAGGAGATCCGCCGGAACATCGCCGGCTCGGCCCTGGTGCCGGCCGACCGCGACCTGATGCTCAAGCGGGTCGACCACACGCTGGCCGAGTTGCGGCAGTACATCGAGCAGAACCGCCCGCGGATCGAGCTGGCCGAGAACAACCAGGCGACCCGCCAGGAGCTGGCCCGCGAGGCCCACGCCAAGGAGGAAATGCAGAAGAAGCTGGCCGAGTTGGTGGAAAAGTACAACGAGTTGATGCGCGAGCAGCGCTATGACGAGGCCGATGTCGTGGTCAAGCGGGCCACCGCGCTGGCGCCGGACGAACCCGTCGCCCAACTGCTGCGGAGCAAGTACGAGATCCAGCGCAACCTGGAGGTGAGCAAGGCGGCTATCGAGGCCCAGGAGAAGGGCTTCATCCGCGAGATGCAGCGCACCGACTTGGCGGCAGCGCCGCCGGAGAGCGCCGAGCCGTACATCATGCCCAGCCCCACGGACTGGAACGCGCTGACGAGGCGCCGCGGCCGGCTGACGGATGCGGACCGGCACCGCTCGCCCCGCGAGCTGGAGATCGAGCAGAAGCTCCGCACGCCGGTGTCGGTGGCCTTCCACAACAAGCCGCTGAGCCAGGCGATGGAGGAGCTCTCGAAGATTGCGGGGGTGAACATCGTCCTGGACGAGGAAGGGCTGCGGCAGGAGGGCCTCTCGCCCGACACGCCCGTCAATTTTTCCCTCTCCTCGGACATCATGCTGCGGAGCGTGATGAACCTGATCCTCGGGCCCCGGAACCTGTGCTTTCTGGTCGAGGACGAAGTGTTGAGGGTCACCAGCAGGGAGGCGCGGTCCGGGAAGCTGATCGTGCGGAAGTACCCGGTGGGCGACCTGGTGATGCCCATCCCGAACTTCGGCCCCACCCCGGACATGGGGTTGGGCGGGGCGTACCACCACGCGATGTTCAACGCGGGGATCGGCAGCGGGGGTCCGCTGGGCACGGTCGCCGCCCCCATGGCGGTGGTCGCCAGCCGGGGAAGCGGCTCGCAGGGCGCGGCGATCAATCCGGGGCTGCTGGCCCAGGTGGCGGGCCGGCCGGCCGGGGCTGCCACCTCCGGCCAGCAGAACACGGCCGGCGGTGGGGGTCCCGGCGGCGCCGGCGGCGCCAACCAGGCCGACTTCGACGACCTGATCGACCTGATCACGCAAACGGTGGCCCCCAAGTCGTGGGACCAGAACGGCGGCCAGGGCACCATCGCGCCGTTCCAGACGAATTTGAGCCTGGTCGTGAGCCAGACGCAGGAAGTCCACGAGCAGATCGTCGACCTCTTGGAGCAGCTCCGCCGGATGCAAGACCTGCAGGTGACCATCGAGGTCCGCTTCATCACGCTCAGCGACGATTTCTTCGAGCGGATCGGCGTGGACTTCGACTTCAGCATCCGGCAGAACACGCAGAACACGCAAGTGGCGGGGTGGACGTTCGCCCCGGGGCAGGCCAACGGCCAAACGTGGATTCCCCCGCCCGCCGGCTCGCCCACGTCGATCGTCGGCCTGTCCACGGCGGGTTCCACCACCGCCCCCGCGAACCCCAATGCCGGCGGCGGCATCTTCAGCTCCAACCTGGACATCCCGTTCTCGCAGGGCAGCTACGGCCAGGCCGTGCCGACGTTCGGCGGCAGTGCGGCGGCGCTGGCCTCCGGCGCCCAGATGGGCTTCGCCGTGCTGAGCGATATCGAGGCGTTCTTCTTCATCAACGCCGCCCAGGGCGACTCGCGGACCAACGTGCTGCAGGCCCCGAAGGTCACGCTGTTCAACGGCCAGCAGGCGTTCGTGTCCGACACGTCGCAGACGCCGTTCGTGATCAGCGTGATCCCGGTCGTGGCCGACTTCGTCGCCGCCCAGCAGCCGGTGATCGTGATCTTGTCCGAGGGCACGTTCATGACCGTCCAGGCCGTGGTGTCCAACGACCACCGCTTCGTCCGCCTGACGCTCGTGCCCTTCTTCAGCAAGATCGGCAACGTGCAGACGTTCCAGTTCCAGGGCTCGCAGACGACCACGAGCGACACGACGCGGAACGGGCTGCTCAACCCGGCCACGAACCTGTTCAACAACAACACGACCAATAGGACGACGACCAACTCCGGCGTGTCGGTGCAACTGCCGACGTTCTCGTTCGTCACGGTGACGACGACCGTCAGCGTCCCCGACGGCGGCACGGTCTTGCTGGGCGGCGTCAAGCGGCTCAGCGAGGACCGCGAGGAGTACGGCGTCCCGATTCTCGACAAGATCCCGTACCTGAACCGGCTGTTCAAGAACGTCGGCATCGGCCGCTCCACGTCGAGCCTGCTGATGATGGTCACGCCGCGGATCATCATCCAAGAGGAGGAAGAGGAAAAGCTGGGCATCCAGCCGCCGCCGTAAACACGAAGGATGAAGGAAGTTTAGCGGGCGGGCCGGGCACCCGTTGGGTGCGCCTTCATCCTTGCTCGCGTCTTCTCTCCGGGCCGTCGCCGGCCTTTCCCCCCAAGCCGGCGGCGGCCGTTTTTTTCATGCCTGCCGCCCTACGCCGGCAGCCCGCCGCCTTGCGTCTTGGGATCGCTGGGCAATACGGCGGGCAGCTCGAGGACGAAGCACGCGCCCCGGCCCGGCTCGCTGTGGACCAGGATTCGGCCGCCGTGCTCGTTGAGGATCTTCTGGCTGACCGGCAGCCCGAGGCCGGTGCCCCGGCCTTTCTTGGTCGACGAGAAGGGGCTGAAGAGCTTGTCGATCTGGTCGGGGGGGATGCCCGGGCCGTTGTCGCGGACCTCGATCTCGACCAGGGCCTGGTCGGGCCGGTAGCGGGCGGAGACCTCCACTTTTCCGCCCTCTTCCAGCTCGCCGGTGGCGTCGATCGCGTTGCTCGCCACGTTCAGCACCGCGCGGTGGATGCCCTCGGCATCGAACACCAGCTCCGGCAGGGCCGCGGCCGGATGCCAAGCCAGCGCGACGCGGGCGTCGCGGGCCCGGCCGTCGATCAGCTCGATCACGTCGCCCACGACGGCGTTGAGGTTGGCGGGGGCCAGGTCGGGCTCGCGCTCCTTGCTCAGGGTGAGCATGTCCAGCACCAGGGCGGAGATCTTGTTCTGGTTCTTCTCGACGATGCCCCAGCCCTTGCCCACCAGCGACTCGTCGTGCTCGGCCAACCCCATCTCGATCAGGTAGCTGCCGCCGCGGATGCCCTGAAGGATGTTCTTGATGTGGTGCGAGAGGGTGGCGATCGTCTGGCCGACGGCCGCCAAGCGCTCGGCCTGGACCATGGCCGAGTAGTAGCGGGTATCCTCGACGGCCAGCGCCGCCTGGTGGCCGATGGCGATCATCAGCTTGAGATGGTCCTGGGTGAAACGGTCGGCGCCGCCGCGCTCGACGATCTGCTGCGGCGAGGAGAGCGTGTCGACGTAGATCGCGCCCACTACGTCATAGCGGCCCTGCATCGGCACGCAGATCGCCTCGCGGACGCCCATCTTGAGGATGCTCGCCGCGGGACTGAAGCGGTCGTCCTGCCGGGCATCGCTGGTCAACACCCCCTCGTTCCGCCCCTGCACGTAATCGAGGATCGTCTTGCTGATGGTGATCTTGTCGTTCGGGTCGGCTCCTTTCCGCGACCGGCGGACCGCCGGCTCCAGCCGGCCCGTCTTCGCGCTGAGCAGCATGATGCAGCCGCGGTCGGCCTCCACCCACTCGAAGATCAATTCCATGATCCGCAGGAGCAACTGGTCGATGTCCAGCGTGTGGCTGACCGCCAGGGCGGTGCGGTACATCACCTGGAGGTTGCTCCGCGCGCGGGCCAGCCAGGAGTTCTGCGGCAGATCGGCCGTCATCTCGAAGATGCGGCTCCCCTCCTCCTGGGTGACCGAGTGGATGATCCGCGATTGGTCGTCCGGGGCGGGCGCCGCGGCGATGTCCACGGACCGGCGGAGCTCTTCGTCCGTCTCCTCGGCCGGCCCGGTGTAGAGCATCAGCGTGTTGCCCACCTGGATCTGGTCGCCGCTGGCGAGCAAGTGCTGGCGGACCCGCCGCCCGTTGATGAAGGTGCCGTTGGAGCTGTTCAGGTCGGAGAGGATGTAGTCGCGATCGCTCCGCCGCAGCTCGGCGTGATGGCGGGAAACCTCGGTGTCGTGGAGTTGCACCGGGCTGGACGAGTCGCGCCCCAGGCGGACGATGGCTTCCTCCAGCTCGAACCGCCTCCCCTGGTCGTTTCCGCGAATCACGAACAGCGACGGCACGGCCGCGGCCCCCGAGACCCCGAGTCGAGCAATTCCTCGATTCTACGGATCAGGGGGCCGTAGTGGTAGGGCTTGGCGACGAATTCCGCCCCGCCCGGCCGCCGCACGCTCCCCAGCAGGACCAGTCCCGCCCGGTCCGCACGCGACTGCTCGGCAAACGGGGCGGACACGTCCGGCGGGGCGCCGGCGGGCACCATGCCTGCACGGTCGGCCTCGTCCGCCCCCACCCCGTCGATCTCCAGGTCCAACACGATGAGGTCCGGGTGGTGGGTCCGGGCCAGCTCCAGCCCCTGCCGGGCGCGATGCGCCGCGAGGATCCGCACTCCCCGCCGCTCCAGCGCCGTCCGCAGCACCTCGCAGGTCTCCTCGGAAGAATCCACGATCAGAACGCTCGGTTGGCTCTTCAAGGGCATCCTCCATGATCTGGCCGGGGCGGGACGGGGTGCGCGGGCCAAGAGGATAGCGGTCCGCCGCGTGCGTGTCAAAGCGAGTTTCCCGGGCGGCAAACTGGGGAAACCTTGACTCGCATTTCGCACTGTTGCCTGTTGTGGCACGGTCCAGTGCCCACCGCCTTCCAAAACGGCGGGCAGGGCACCACGCGCAGTGTGGTCGCCCGCTAAACTCCCCTTCCGCCCACTGCCCACTACCCACTACCCACTTCGCCCTGCCCGAAATTCTTGCACAGAGCGAAATTGCGGATAAAATATAGAGCAGTGGGTCTGCTGGACCCGATGCCCCTATCGCGACGCCCCCCGCCCGCCCTGCCCTCCGCCTTGCCTACCCCCCGCGGACCGATGCCGTGAAGTTGCCCAGTCCCCCGTGTCGGCTTGATCCGCCCCGTTGGTTCGCTCCAGTGGGCTTGGGGTTGTGCCTCCTGCTGTTGCCGGCGTCGCTGGGCCGCAGCGCGTGGGGCGCGTCGCCGGACCCGGCGGCTGCCGAGCGGCGGATGGCCGATACCGACCGCTACCTGTCCTCGGACGAGCTGGAAGGCCGCGGGTTGGGGACGCACGGGCTGGACTTGGCCGCCGACTACATCGCCGCCCAGTACCGGCAATACGGCCTCCAGGTGGACCTCTGTGAGGGGGGTCCCTTCCAGAGATTCAACGTGTCGATTGACGCGCAGTTGGGGCCGGACAATCGCCTGGCGCTGGTGGGCCCCGCGCCCCGCCGGGGCGACAAGCCCGAGACGACCGAGCTGGTCCTCGGCAAGGACTTCACGCCCTTGGCGATCGGCGGGTCCGGGCCGCTGGATCTTCCGCTGGTGTTCGCCGGATACGGCATTACCGCCCCCGCGGCCCAGTACGACGATTATGCCGGGGTGGACGTGGCCGGCAAGGCGGTGATCGTGTTGCGGCACGGGCCGCGGGAGTCGGTCGAGGACGCCCAGTCGGCCGGCCTGAAGGCCGTCGGCCAGATGCTGTTCCGCCACAAGGCCAGCAACGCCTACGAGCACGCGGCGGCCGCCGTGATTTTCGTCAACGACCAGAGCGCGACCGGCAAGCGGCCCGATCGCCCGGACCCCTTGCTGCCCTTCCTGTTTGCGGGGACGACCCGCAGCCACGCCGACCTGCCGGTGCTCACTTGCCGGCGGGCGGTGGTCGACCGCCTCCTGGCCGCTTCGTCGGGGACCAGCCTGGCCAAGCTCGAGGAGCAGATCGACCGGACCCTGGCCCCCGCGTCCCGCGAGCTGGGCGGGTGGCGCGTGAGCGGGCGGACCGACATCCGCGAAATCCCCTGCGAGGTCAAGAACGTCGTGGCCCAGTGGCCCGGCCTGGGCCCCAACGCCGACGAGACGATCGTCGTCGGGGCGCATTACGACCACTTGGGCATCGGCGCGCGGATTCCGGGGACGAAAGAGCGTGAGATCTACCACGGGGCGGACGACAACGCCTCGGGCACGGCGGCGGTGCTGGAGATCGCCCGCACCTTGGCCCAGCGCCCGCCCCGGCCCCATCGCCGCGTGTTGTTCATCAGCTTCACCGGCGAGGAAATGGGCTTTTTCGGCAGCAGCTACTACGTCAACCACCCCTTGATCCCGCTGGAGAAGACCGTGGCCATGCTCAATCTCGACATGGTCGGCCGGTTGCGGGACGACAAGGTGACGGTCAACAGCGTGGGCACGGGCACGGGGTTCGGCGAGCTGTTGGACCGTGCCAACGCTTCCTACGCCTTTCGGCTGACCAAGGTCGCCGGCGCCTCGGGCCGCAGCGACCAGGCCTCCTTCTACGCCAAGCGGATCCCCAACCTGCACTTCTTCACCGGCAGGCACCCCGACTACCATCGGCCGACGGATGTATTCGCGGGCCTGAACGTTCCCGGGATGCGGCGGGTGGCGGAGTACGTCGGCGATGTGGCGGTGGCTCTGGCCGAGGCTCCCGGTCGGCCCCAGTTCGTGACCGTGGTGATGCAGCGCCGCGGCGACATCGAGCCACCGTTTTTCGGGACCATCACGGACGGCACGCGGGAGGAGGCGGGGTGCCCGGTGGCCAGCGTGGTCGGCGACAGTCCGGCCGCGCGGTGCGGCGTGCTCCCCGGGGACATCATCGTCCGTTTCGGGCGGAGCCGGATCGGCAGCCCGGGCGATTTCGACGACGCGCAGGGGAAATACGCGGCCGGCGAGCGGGTGCGGGTGGTGGTCCGCCGGGGCGATGCCTCCAAGACGTTCGAGGCGAAGCTCGAGCCGCCGCGGTCGTAGTGGGCGGTGGGGGCATGCGCGTGCGGGTCGGTGGACAGTTTGGCGGGCGGGCCTGCCCGCCGCTTACCCCGCGGCGGGCAAGCCCGTCCGCTCGACGGGTGGCCGGCCATTCTAACCCCTTGGTCTGCAATGTCTTGCGGAAGCGGGGGAAAACTTCAAGAATCGCTCTTTACCCGAACGCCCCAAGTCGGCAGAATACCGCCCTCCCTCGGGGCCATTTCGATTCTGCGGAACGGTTCCATCGGCAGGGCGCGTCGCCGGGGGGAGGGCCGCGCCGGTCACGGAAGACCCCCGCAACAGCAAGGAGTGCTCGTCGTGAAAAAGTCTTGTCTTGTGGCCGCTCTTGTCGCTGCTCTGGCAGCCGCCGTGGCATGGATGGACGTGGCCGGCGACCGGGTCGCCGCTCAGTCGCCGCCGGCTTATCGACCGGCCGCTCCGTCCGCGCCCATCGCCGTGGTCGACGTCGCCTACATCTTCAAGATGCACCCCCGCTTCAAGGCCCAGGAGGAGGAAATGCGGGCGGAGGTGGCCAGGGCCGGCCAGGAGTTCCGCAAGGAGCGCGAGGCGCTGAACAAGTTGGCCGAGAAGCTCCAGGGCTTTGCGGTCGGCTCGTTGGAGTACAAGGGCACGGAGGAAGAGCTCCTCAGGAAGCAGTCGGACCTGCAGGCCCGCGGGCAACTGGCCCAGAAGGAGTTCCAGCAGCGCGACGCCAAGATCCACTACGGCATCTACCAGGAGATCCTCCAGGAGGTGCAGTACTACTGCCAGGCGAACGGGATCGCGATGGTCGTCAACTTCAACGGCGAAAAGGTCAACCCCGATGTGCCGGATGACGTGCTCCGCGGGATCCGCCAGAACGTGGTCTATTCGCACAAGGACCTGGACATCACGCCCTACATTCTGCGGCGGCTGGCGCCGGCACCAGCGCCAGCGGACCTGCGGGGCGGCACGCCGGCCCCGATGGGCGTCGCACCGCTGAGGTAGGCGCTGCCGGTGCGGCGGGACGGGCAGGGAACGCCCGGCCGCCGATCTTTCCTCCACCTCTCTTTCGTCATGGACGACGGACACCTCGGGATGGAACCCACACGCAATCAGCGAACGATCGCCGCCAGCGGGGCGGTCGAGGGGATGGGCTATTGGAGCGGGCGGGACGTTCGCGTCGAGTTCCGCCCGGCCGAAGCCCGGACCGGCATTGTCTTCGTGCGCCGCGACTTGCCGCGCTCCCCGCGGATCGTCGCCACGATCGCCAGCCGCGTCGAGACGCCGCGGCGGACCGTGCTCCGCCAGGGCGAGGCCGCCGTCGAGATGGTCGAGCACATCCTGGCGGCCCTGGCAGGACTGGCCATCGACAACTGCGAGGTCTGGGTCGACCAGCCCGAAATGCCCGGCTGCGACGGCTCCGCACTGCCGTTCGTGACTGTGCTGGAACGGGCGGGCATCGTGGAACAGCCCTGTCCGCGGCCGGCCTTCGCCCCCGAGCGGCCGCTGCGGCTGGGGGACGCGGACACCTGGATCGAGCTGCGGCCGGGTGGTAGCGGCAAGACCGTCATCCGCTACGACCTGGACTACGGCGGCGGCAACCCCATCGGCCGGCAGTCGCTGGAAGTCCTCCTTTCGCCCCGGCTGTTCCCCTGGAACCTGGCCCCCAGCCGGACGTTCATGCTGGAGCGCGAGGCGGCGGCGATCCAGGACCGCGGCCTGGGCCTGCGGACCACGTTCCAGGACCTGCTGGTGTTCGACGCCCACGGCCCGATCGGGAACCACCTGCGGTTCCCCGACGAGTGCGTCCGCCACAAGATCCTCGACCTGGTGGGCGACCTGGCCCTGGCCGGCTGCGACCTGGTGGGCCGCTTCACCGCCTACCGCAGCGGGCACCGCCTCAACGGCGAGATGGTCCGCGCCATCGTCGCCCGCCGCCAAGCCGAATCGTCCCGAGACTGGAAACGTTGCGCCTGAGGTTATCCGGAAAAATCACCTAGACCCAAGGAGCCCCGGCGATGGCGACCCGCATTGCCGCCCCTGTCGCAATCGACCCGCACGCCGAGATCGACGACGACGTCCAGATCGGCCCCTTTTGCGTGATCGGCCCCCGGGTCCGCATCGGCAGCGGGACCTGCCTGGAGAACAGCGTCACGCTGATGGGCGACGTCACCCTCGGCCACCGCAACCACGTCTTCCCCGGCGTGGTGATCGGCGGCGATCCCCAGGACATCACCTACCGCGGATCGGAGACCAAGGTCGTCATCGGCGACGACAACATCTTCCGCGAGTGCGTGACGATCAACCGGGCCAGCGAGAAAGAAGACGGCGTGACCCGCGTCGGAAACGCGAACTTCCTCATGGCCTGCAGCCACGTCGCCCACGACTGCCAGCTCGGCGACCACATCATCATGGCCAACGGGTCGCTGTTGGGCGGGCACGTCCACGTCCACGACCACGCCTCGCTGTCGGGGGCGGTGGCGGTACACCACTTCGCCACCATCGGCGGCTACAGCTTCGTGGCCGGCGTCAGCGCGGTCCGCCACGACGTGCCGCCGTACATGCTGGTGGAGGGCTATCCGGCCCGGCCGCGGTGCATCAACGCCGTCGGCCTGAAGCGGAACAACTTCCCCCCGCACGTCATCCAGGCCCTGGCCGAGGCCCATCGCCTCCTGTACCGCGCCAAGGTCGGCCTGGACAACGCCTGGGAAATCCTCCGCAACAACGGGCAATTGGTCCCCCAGGTCAACCACCTGCTGAACTTCGTCCAAGGGCAACACGAGGGCATGCACGGGCGGGGGCGGGAACGCCGCCGCGCCGCTTAGCGTAGTGTAGCCGGCACACGCCGTGTGCCGAAATCCGCCGGCGGCACACGGCGTGTGCCGGCTACGTGTGCGGGAAGACGGGCCGTGAAAAAGCTCAAGATAGCCGTGGTGGGTGCGGGGCGACTCGGCGGATTCCATGCCCACAAGCTGGTCGGCTTTCCCCACGTCGAGTTGGTGGCGGTGGTCGACCCGGACCCGGTTGCCCGCAACCGCCTGGCCGGCGAGTGCAACACCGCGGCGCTGGCCGAGCACGGGCCGCTGTTGGGACAGGTCGACGCCGTGGTGATCGCCGCCCCCACGCGGCTGCACCATCCGATCGCCCGCGACTTGCTGGAGGCCGGAATCCACCTGCTCGTGGAAAAGCCGCTCTCCAGAACGGCCGGCGAGGCGGACGAGTTGATCCGCCAGGCCCGCAGCCGCCGGCTCGTGCTCCAGGTGGGCCACGTCGAGCGGTTCAATCCGGCCCTGGCCGCCGCGGCCCCCCACCTCCGCCAGCCGAAGTACATCGAGGCGGTGCGAGCCTCGGGCTTCACCTTCCGCTCGCTGGACGTCGGCGTCGTGCTGGACCTGATGATCCACGACATCGACCTGGTGCTCTCGCTGGTCCATGCACCGCTGGTGAAGGTCGAGGCGTCGGGGCTGGTGATTCTCGGCGGGCACGAGGACGTGGCCAACGCCCGGCTCGAATTCGCCTGCGGCTGCGTGGCCACGCTGGCGGCCTCCCGCGTGGCCTACGAGGCGGCCCGGCGGATGCAGGTCTGGTCGCCGCGGGCGATGGCCGCCATCGACCTGGCCACCCGCACCACGACCCTCGTGCGGCCCAGCGAGACGCTGCTGCACCGCCGCTTCCATCCCGAAGAGCTTTCCGCCGAGCAGGTCGAATACTACAAGGAACACCTGCTGGAGGAGCACCTCCCGCGGGAGCAGAAACGCTTCGAGGCCGTGGACGCCCTGGCCCTGGAACTTCAGGATTTCGTGGAAGCGATCCTCACGCCGCGCGAGCCGCGGGTCCCGGGCGAGGCCGGCCGCGATGCGGTGGCCGTCGCCGAGCAGATCCTCGAGCGGATCGCCGCCGGCGCCGGGCGTCACGCGGACGACGGCCCGCTGGGCCTCCCGGCCGCGGCCTAGCGGCACATCATCCCCGCCGCCGGGCAGTTCGAGCCGGCTGCGCTCGCTCCCGCCCCGGCCGAGCAGAAAGCGGACCAGTTTAGCGGGTGGGCTTGCCTGCCCCTCGGGAGCCACGGCGGGCAAGCCCGCCCGCTAAACCGTCGCACAACCCACGCGGCGATTTGCTCACGCCAGGTCGCGGTCCTCGAACAACAAGAGGGCCAGGAGCATGGCCACCGCGGTGTACAGCGCGCAATACACCGTCAGCCACAGCAGGTACCACGCCGGCAACGGTAGCCCCCGGGCGATCGCCTCGTAAACGTCGAAATGGTCCAGCACCGGCAGGACCGTGGCCAACAGGTCCGCCACGAACGGCACCAGCGGCAGCCGCTGCGCCACGGCCGATTGGGCCAGCAGCGGCACGAGGTGGCCCAGCACGTAGATCGAGCCGCAAAGGATCAGGTTGGGCAGCAGCGGCAGCCGGGTCGAGATGGCCACGCCGATGGCCGTCAACACGACGGCCTCCAACAGCGCCAGCACCAGCCCCGGCGCGATCCGGATCATTTCCGCCTGGCATTGCAGCCAAGTGGGGTCGGGCAGGCCCGTCTCCCGGGCGTCGTAGGACACCTTGAAGGAAACGCTGCCCAGGAAGATCGCCCCCAGCACGATGAACAGCACGACCACCGGGCCGAGAACGCCCAGGAACTTGCCAAGGATGAACTCCCGCCGCCCGATCGGCTTGGACAGAACAGTCAAGGCGGTCCGCCCTTCGATCTCGTCGGCGATCGACGTGCTGGCCATCCACAGGGCCAGGACGACGCCGAGAATCTTGATCAGCGTCAGCCCGTTCACCTCGACGACCTGCACGTCTTCGCCGAACGTGAAGTACGGGAGAAACAGGAACAGCACCAGGGCAGCGGCCCCGCTGGCCAGGAGAACGTAGAAGATGGGCTGGGCGACGGCCTCCTTGCCGGTGGCCCAGGCGATGGCCCCCACCTTCGGCGCAGCGAGCTGGAGCAGATAAAGGGTCGCCACCAACACCGCGCTGGCCACCGCCGCCCCAACCGCCACGATCCACAGCGGCTTCACCCATACGGGGGTTACGAACCCCAATAGAAGTAGATGGTGCGCGATAATGCTCACGGCTTCCCCCGCTGGGCACATCAAAACCCACTGGGCCGACACCGGCTATTTACGCAGTCGCCCGCGGATTGGTTCGCACGGGGCCGTCTGGGAAGCTCCCCTCTCCCTCCGGGAGAGGGGGCAGGGGGTGAGGGTGGGTGCAGCAGGAACCTGTGTGCTACGGCCGCCCCTGTTCGGCACGGGTCTTCTGACCCCGCCGCAAGGAGCGTGTCTCAAAACCGCACCTCGAATCCGCTGAACCGGCCGGTGGCCGGGCAGGAGGCCTCTTCCTGGCTGGAAACGTAGTGCCGCATCTCGGCTTTCAGCGCGCCGAGGAATGCCTCGATTTCCGCCGGGGCGCCTTCCACGACCACTTGGACCCGGCCGTCCGGCAAGTTCTTGACGAAGCCCCGCACGTCGAAGCCGCGGGCGATAGAGCGGGCCGTATAGCGGAACCCCACCCCCTGGACGTTGCCGGAAAAGAGGACCTCGCGCTGTTGGACGCCGCCCTGGGCCACCGCTTGCGACCTCCCGGATAGAGTATACAAGTTCCGGCTGGCGAGGCAACTGCCCGGCATTCCCCCAGCTTCTCTTGACGCCGGGTGGGGGACTACGTACCCTTTGCCCCCTATGTTGCTAAGACACGCATGGGTGCCGCTGGCCGTTGTGGGGGCGGTCTTGGCGGCGCGCCAAGCGGCGCCGCAAGAGCCTCCGGGGCCCGGGGCACCCGCTTCCGCGCCTGCCGACCAGGGGGTCGTGCTGTTGCAGAACGGAGGGGTCGTCCAAGGCCACGTCGAGAAGCTCGGCGACGGCTACCGGGTCTCGCAGGCCGACGGCGAGATTCGGCTCCGCTCTTCCCTGGTGCAGTTCGTCTGCCGCGACCTGGAGGAAGGCTACCGGAGAAAGCGGGCGATGCTCGATCCGCGGGACGTTGCCGCCCATTTGCAGTTGGCCCAGTGGTGCCAGCGGCAGGGCCTGCTTCGGGCCGCGGCCGACGAGCTGGATGCCGCCAGGCAGATCGACCCGAGCAATCCGCTCGCGGCCACGCTCCAGCGGCGGCTGCAAATGGCGCTGGAGGCCCCGCCCGCTCTTCCGCCTGCCGCCAGACCGGTGAAGGTGGGCCCCACCAGCGAGGAGCTGGATCGGATGGTGCGGGGCATGCCGCCCGGCACGGTCGAGACCTTCGTCCAGTCCACCCAGTCGATCTTGCTGAACCACTGCACGTCGTCCGGCTGTCACGGCGGCTGCGCGGACGATCGGCTGCAATGGATTCGGACTCCGCTGGGCCAGTCGCCGAGCCGCCATGTCACGCAACGCAACCTCTATGCCACGCTCCAGTGGATCGACTGGGAGAACCCGGGCAGCAGCCCGCTTCTGAAGGCCGCCGGCGGCCCGCACGGCCATCTGCCCACGGCTGTCTTCACCGACCGGCAGATCGGTCAGTATCGCCGGCTGGCCGAGTGGGTGTACCGGGTGGCGCAGAAGCCGCTGCCGGGCGAAGCGGGCGGGATGGCGCCCGTTGGTCTGGCGGCCGCCAGCGGAGGTACCGACGCCGCTGAGCCGCGGAGCCTTCCGGCCACGCTGACCCGCCCCCGGCCCCTGCCGCGGACCCGCCAGGCGGGCGGGAGCACCTTGGTCGAGCCCGCCACCGCGACGGCGCCATTGGGAACGACGAACCATGCGGACGCCGGGGTGCCGGCCGGCCAGTCGTCCAAGGCCGCCCGATCGCCGCGCGCGGGCCGGCCGCTCGACCGCCCGGCGGCGAAACCTGGGCCGCCCCAAGGGCTCGATCCCTACGATGCGGACGTTGTCAATCGGCAGGTGTTTCCCGCCGATGCCCAGTCGGCTCCGCCCACCATGCCCACCCCTGCCGCCCGGGCGCTGGGAAAGCCGTAAGTTGGCGCGGTGATCCGGAGTCCGGCAAGTGAAAACCTAGCGCGTTGGGGCAGGCGTAAGGTTCTAGCCGCCGGCATCTCCGCGGCGTGGGTGACCCCAGAGGGGTCTGAGCCATTAGCCCCGGGTCGCGCAGCGAAACCCGGGGATAAGGGTCGCGCCGGGAAAATCGCATCGACGACCCCAGCGGGGTCGCAGCGCCTCGGTCTGCGCGCGTTAGCAAATCGATGGCCCCGAGCGGGTCGCAGCCAAACAACGCTGCGACCCCTTCGGGGTCGGCATGCACGCTTGACCCAGATACCGGTGGTGGCGTCGCCAAAGGCTCCGCAACCACCGGCTAATGGCTGGCATCCCTCCGGGATGAACCTCGGGCAATCGAGCATGGCCCAGCGCGGGCGCCATGGGCTGTAGGGATTTGCAGGCATGCCGCCGGCGATCTCTGGCCGCAGCGATTCTGGCCCCGCTTGCCACGCTCCCCCAGACGGAGTATGATGCAACCTACTGGCTGTCAGCATCACCGTGGGTTTTCCAAGTAGTCTGTCTTGATCCTTCATTTCAGAGAGCATGGCCGCCGGAGGCCCCGTGGCCGCACAGCAGACATGCGTTGTTTCTGCCCATTCCTCGCCGCCCTGACTGCCACATTTTGGTTGCCTTCTTTCCACGAGACAACTTTCGCTCGTGCCGATGAAGAAGCCTTCGCGCCGGGAGAGGTAGTTCGCGCGTTTACAAACCTTCTGCAACGCGAGTCGCTCGGCAGAAAACGATTAGACGGCCGCATGTCCGCCCGGTGGCTTGGCGCTTTCCTGGATCGCCTTGACCCGAAACGCATGTACTTTCTCCAGGCGGATGAGGCCGAGTTCCGGCGCACCGAGGGGCGCCTTGGCGACCTGGCAAGAGCCGGGGACTTTGGATTTCCGCAGAGTGTGCGCGAACGCTATGCGAGACGGGTGGGCGAAGCTGCTTCCTGCGCAGCCCAGAGCCTCTCGCTCCACCACGACTACTCCGTTGACGAAGAATTCCCGATCCGCTTTGCCACCTATGCGGCTGATGCTCGCGAATTGCGCGGGCGCTGGCGATTGCGTATTAAGTTCGAGTTGTTGCTCGAAAAGACGCATGGCGTCTCCTTAAGGGATGCGGAGACCCAACTTCGCAGTCGCTATGCCCGTATAGCGCGCCAGGCCCGTGGCATGAACGACGAGCGACTTTGTGAGCTGTTCCTGAATTCGTTGGCGGCGTGCTACGATCCGCACACGCTGTACCTGCGCCCCAGCCTGGCAGCTTCGTACCGTACGGGCGTTATCCGTCCTTACACCTTGGGTCTGGGCTGCCGAGAATCGCGCGGGGAATTCGTCATCGTTTCCATGCACCCTTCCTTGTCCGACCCGGCCGCGGCGCGCGAGCTGATCGGCTGGCACCTGCTCGCGATCCGTGGTATGGATGGCCCCACATACGATCTCGTGGAGGCCGATGCGCTGGATTTTTCCAACCTCATCCGGGACGGGGCGCTCGCCGGTGATACGGAGGTCATTCTCGAACTCATGAACCCGGTCACTCTTGAGCGGAAGTCGATGACCTGGGTTCGATGCACGGCGTTCTGAGCAGCCAAGGCCGCGGTGCTACCTTTTGACTGCGTCCGACAACGCACGGCGGCAGGGCGAGTCGCCGCTCTACACTCTCACTCTTGGCAGCCCGGCGAGACCACGCCGTCGCGGAGCTCGAAGAACCGCTGGGCCAGGGACTGGGCCTCGGCGCGATTGTGGGTCACGTGCAGGACCGTCACCGTGATCTCGTTGCGGATGCGGCGGAGGAGGTCGTGCATCTCGTGCCGCGTCTGCTCGTCCAGGGCGCTGAGGGGCTCGTCGAGCAGCAGGACCTCGGGCCGCATGGCCAGGGCCCGGCCGAGGGCCACGCGCTGCGCCTCGCCGCCGCTCAGGCCGCCGGGCCAGCGGCCCAACAGGTGGCCGATCCCCAGCAGTTGGGCCAGCTCCTGGACGCGGGCCTCGACCGCCCGGCGGCCCCAGCCGCGGACCACCAGCGAAAACGCCAGGTGATCGCGGACCGAAAGGGTCGGAAAGAGGGCCAGGTCCTGGGGCACGTAGCCCACGCCCCGGGCCGCCGGCCGCAGCCGCGTCACGTCGCGGCCCATCACGAGAACCGTCCCCGCCGCGACCGGCCGCAAGCCGCAAATCACCTCCAGCAGCGTCGTCTTGCCGCTGCCGGTCTTTCCCATGAGCGCCCCATACGTGCCGGTCGGAATCTCCAGCGTGATGTCGGTCAAGGCGAACTTGCCTTGTCGCACGGCAACCTGGCAGAGGGAAATCATGGAAACGGCGCCCTTACGAACGGCCGGGGGATTGGGTCTTGGGCCTTAGGTCTTGGGTCTTACTTCATGCTTTATCCTTCGTCCTTCATCCTTTATCCTTCATCCTTCATCCTTCATCCGTCCGTCACAGCATTCCCGTTCCTCGCAGGCCGAACAAGCGGGCCACGACCAGCACCACCAGGGCCGTCAGGACCATCAGCAGCGAGACGGCGGCGGCGGATTCGATGTTGCCGATGCTCAGTTCCAGGAAGACGCTGGTGGGGAGGACTTCGGTCCGCATCCGCGTGGCGCCGGAGAAGACCAGGATGGGGCCGAACTCGCCGAGTGCCCGGGCCCAGGCCAGCGTGGCGGCGGTGAGGATCCCCCGCCGCGCCTGCGGCAAGAGGACCATCCAAAAGGCCTGGCTGCGGCTGCACCCCAGGGTCCAGGCGACCTGCTCCGTGCGGGGGCTGATCTGGTCGAAGGTGACCCGCATGGTCCGCACGGCGAACGCGCAGGCCACGCTGAACTGGGCCAGCACGACGCTGGGCACGGCGAAGGTCACCGGGACGACCCGCTCGACGCACTGCCCAAGCGGCGTCTGGAACAAGATCAATAGCGCCAGTCCCAGCACCAGGGGCGGCAGCACGATGGGGATGTCCAGGAGGGCGTCGACCAGGTTCTTGCCGGGGAACTCCAGCCGCGAGAGCACGTAGCCCGCCGGAATCGCGATCCACAGCGACAGGAGCGTGGTGAGCGTGCAGGTCAGGAGGCTGAGTTTCAGCGCGAACTGGATCTCCGGGCTGCGGGCGGCGGCCATGAGGTGGGCCCACGAGGTGAACATGCCCAGCGCCACCAACAGCCCGACGATCAAGAGCACGTAGGAAGCCAGCAGGCTGCCCAGGCCGGCCAGGAAGAGGGAGTCGCGGCAGTGGCCCGCCGCGGGGGTCTTTGCGGGCCGCGGCGTGGCGTCGCCGGCGGGGGCCGTCGCAGCGCTGCTCATGGCCCGCGGTCCCCCGCGATCCACTGGAAGCCCGTTTTGATGAAATGCTCTTTCGAGGCGGGGGAGAGGATCGCCTCCAGCAGCCGCCGCATGAGATACTTGTGCTGGGAGTCCTTGGCCACGGCGAAGGGTTGCCGGGCGACGGCCTCGGGCAGGTTCATCTCCACCGTGTCCATGTATTTTTCAACGTTTTCGGGGTTCGCGAGCACGTTGCTGCGATAGACCACGATCAGGTCCAACGCGCCTGCCCGCATCTGGTTGACCAAGGTGTCGGCCGCATTGGCGTGGACGACCGCGTGCTTCCGCCCGGGGTCGTAGACCTTGTCGTGCAGCTTGAGCTTCTTGAGGAGGTCGTCGGTCAGGGCCCCCAGGGCGGAGTTCTTGGGGTGGGCCAGGCCCACGCGGAGCTCGGGCCGGGCCACGTCCTCGATCGACGCGACGTGGTTGGGATTGCCCTTGGGGACCGCCAGCAGCATGTCGTTCCGCGAGACCAGCGTCGAGGCCTGGAACCACTGTTGCACCTGGCTCATGAACGAGACGTCGCAGGAGAAGTAGGCGTCGGGGAAATGCTTCCCCTTGTTCTTCCCGGCCTTGATCAACCGCATCTGCCCCACCAGGACGCCGCAGCCGTTATAGTCCCTCGTGATCTCGACCCCCTCCCGCTCCTGGAACTTATCGAGCAGCTCGTCGATGCCGGGCCTGAGCATGGCGCCGGACATGAGCACCAGCGACGGCTGGTCCTCCCAGGCGTCGGCGTCAGCGATGGGCTGGAAGTGGTGTGCCCGGACGGCCTGCTCCCCGCGGTCCCGCGCGGTCAGGTAGCGGGCGAAGTGCAGGGCCGCGGTGGGGCGGCGCGACGCCGAGGCGACGCCCAGCCACGCCGTCTCCTGGACCTCGCGGAACTCGGGCAGCTCGACCGGTTCCAGGCCGAACTCGCGGGCCGTGGCGTCCCAGAGCACTGCCGCGTCGGCGGCGCCGAGCTCGACGGCCTGAGCGGCCTCGCTCACGGTGCCCACGAACGACATGTGGGTGTCGGCCCTGCGGCGGCGCTCCAGGAGTGCTTCCCACTGCCGCGTGCCCACGGCCCGTGCCGCGCCCTTGCCCACCGCCGTCAGCTCCGGGTTGGGCAGGACCACGCGGACCTCGTCTTTGAGGAGATCGGCGAAGGCGGCGATCCGCTTGGGGTTGCCCGGCGCCACCCCGACGACGACGCGCTGCCGGGCGACGGGCAGGATCTCGGCCACCAGGCCCTGCCGGCGGGCCGCGCGGATGAACGACTCCTCCGCGGCCAGGTAGAGGTCCACCCGATCCCCCGCCAGGCGGAGCTTGCTCAACAGGGCCCCGGAACTGTCCGTGTCCAGGTCGATCCGGACGCCGTACTCCTGTTGGTAATCGGCGGCCACGTCGCGGGCGGTCGACAAGAAGGCGTTGGTGCAGAGCAGCAGCAGGTCGTCGCTCGTCTGGCGGGGGCCCGGCCGGGTGAGCATCCACAGGGAGGCTCCCAGGACGGCCATGGCGGCCAACGATGCGACCGCCAGCAGCCACGGTCTGGCAACCAGGCCTCGGGGCATGATGGGCTCCTGCGAAATTGTTCAGAGTGTAGGGTGGGTCGAGCGCAGCGAGCCCCACCAGTTTGCTGGCGAATTCTTGTGGTGGGGCTCGCTGCGCTCGACCCACCCTACCTGCTAAACACGAAATCCGAAGCTCCAAATCCCAAACAAATTCAAATCACCGAAATCACAATGACAGAAACGGTGCCGCATAAGGTTTGGGACATTGGTTCTTTGGATTTTGGATTTGTTTGTGATTTGGTGTTTGTGATTTGGTGCTTCCGTCCCGCCGGGCAAGCCCCGCGTGCTAAACCGGTGATTCCACGGCGGCGATGCGGCCGGCCTCCAGCAGGACGGTCCGCCCCGCGCGGCGGGCGGCGCCGGCATAGTGCGTCACCAGGAGCACGGCCCCGCCGTCCCGCTGAAACTCGCTCAGGCACTCCAGCACCACCTCCGCGCTCTGGTCGTCGAGGTTCCCGGTGGGCTCGTCGCACAACAGCAGCCGCGGGCGGTGGAGCAAGGCGCGGGCCAGGGCGGTCCGCTGCTGCTGGCCGACGCTCAACTCGGCGGGCACGTGGGCGGCGCGGTCGGCCAGCGAGAAACGGTCCAGAAGCTCGGCCGCCCGCCGCCGCGGCTCCGGCAGCCGCCAGGCCAACGCCGGGGCCAGCACGTTGTCGAGGACGCTCAGGTACGGGATCAGGTAGAACTGCTGAAAGACGAAGCCGACGTGCCGGGCCCGCCATCGCGCCCGGGCGGCGGGCGAAAGGCCGTAAAGGTCCTGGCCCTCGAAGGCCACCAGCCCGCCGGTGGGGGCCAACAGCCCGCCGGCCGCCAGCAAGAGCGTGCTCTTGCCGCTGCCACTGGGCCCGCGGACCGCCACGAACTCGCCGGGAGCCAGCGCGAGCGACACGCCGTCCAGGGCCACTACCGGCGGCGAGCCCCGGCCGCTGCGACTCGGGTATCGCTTGGAAAGATCGCGGATCTCAAGCATTGCCGGCTCGCGGGTCGAAGGGGGTGGGCGATTGCATGGAACTCGTGCCGGTTGCCATCCGGTTGCAAAGCCGCAAGCGGCAAGTTCACTCAGGTCCGTAACGTGGAGGCGGGATCGACTTGGGCGGCCCCCAGCGCCGGGAGCCAACTGACCAAGGCGGACAACAAAGGCGTGACCAACAGCACCAGGGCCAACAGGAGCGGGTCCAGCAGCGGTCCCAGCGGGGGCCCGTCGCTGAGGCGCTCCTCGCCGAGCCAGCTTCCGAGCCAGCCGGCGGCGAAGCCCAGCGCGGCGCCCAGCAGCCCCATGAGCGCGGCCCGTGCCAGGAACAAGGCCAGGACGCCGCGGGTGGGCACGCCCAGGGCCCGCAGGATGCCGATCTCGCCGGTGCGGCTGCGGACATTGCCCCAGGCCAGCAGCCCCACCCAGATCGCCGCGGCCCCGATCACCAGGGGGATGAGCACCGCGAACAGCCGCTCGCTATCCAGTCGTGCTCGGGCGCGGCCGTCAGCCTCGCGCTGGGCGGCCTCCTCCT
>Ga0187848_10000977_pt1 | contig 25080 bp, 17 predicted proteins | sample June2016WEW_4_40_FD_132424 | JGI IMG/M metagenome (GOLD analysis project Ga0187848, IMG submission 132424) | Peatland microbial communities from SPRUCE experiment site at the Marcell Experimental Forest, Minnesota, USA - June2016WEW_4_40 | ecosystem: Environmental > Terrestrial > Soil >... | reverse complement strand
CGGCCTGCATGACGAGAAGCAGGAGCAGGTACGTCTTCATCCGCGACGCGTTGGACTGGAGGGCGAAAAGACCCGCGGCCAGGCCGACGATCCCGGCGAGGACGAAGAGCGGAAGCGATATCCCGTTGAGCCCGAGCTTAAGGCCGATTCCCAGCGCACCCAGTCCCGTCGGGTAGCTCGTGAGGAACGCGTGGCCGTGGGCCTCCTTGGAGGCGGCGCCAAAGCTCCACCACGCATAGAGGGCGACGAGCGCCGGCACCGCGAACCCCGCGTAGGCGAGCTTCACGACGAGGCGCTTGGGCACGCCGACCGCGATCGCCGCGGCCACCGCGAGCGGCGCGGCGACCGCGAGGAGCGCGAGCACGGCGACGGCGCTCAACCAACGCGGAACGGGGCGGATTTCTGGGTCGAGCGGCATGAACGGGCCCGTTGCGCTGGCTTCTGCAGAAAAGCAATAAATCGTTAACGCTAACGGATCGTTAACAGGCGATTTTGGGACTCGGCGACGGCGGGGCGCGCCGCTATGATCGATCCGGCCAATCGAATCGGATAGGAATTTCGCGCTTTGACCGCTTTTTTCGCCCCGCCCTCGTCGGACGCCATTCCCGTCTGGTTCGCGAGCCCGGAGAATTGGGGCGACCTGCGCAAGGCGATCGGCGCCGGCGCGGCGCGTTTCGCCGAAGCCTGCGGCTTCGAGCCGAAGGCGGGGCGCGTGCAGTGGCTGCCCGACGCCGAAGGCCGTCTCGCCGGCGTGCTCTACGGACTGGCCGACAGAAATGCGCGCGGGCGCGATCCGATGGCGCCGGGCGCGCTGGCGAGCGCGCTTCCGGCGGGCGTTTACCGCTTCGCCAACGCGCCGCACGAGCCGGAGCTCGCGGCGCTGGCGTTCCTGCTCGGCCTTTATCGGTTCGAGCGTTACCACGCCGATCCGGCGCCGCGGCCGAGCCTGGTCGCGCCCGAGGGCGTCGACGCCACCCGCCTCGAGCGCATCGCGGCGGCGGTCGCCTTCGGCCGCGACCTCGTCAACACCCCCGCCAACGACCTCGGGCCGGCCGCGCTGGAGGCCGAGGCAGCGCGCCTTGCCGAAGCATTCGGCGCCAGCCTGGAGGTGACGCGCGGTCCGACTCTGATCGAACGCAACCTGCCCCTCGTCCATGCGGTCGGCCGCGCGAGCGCCGAGGCGCCGCGTCTCGTCGACATCGTCTGGGGGCGGCCCGCCGCGCCCAAGGTGACGCTGGTCGGCAAGGGCGTCGTGTTCGACTCCGGCGGCCTCGACATCAAGCCGTCGAGCGGCATGCAGCTGATGAAGAAGGACATGGGCGGCGCCGCCGCCGCGCTCAGCCTCGCGCGCCTCGTCATGCAGTCCGGCCTCGACGTGCGCCTGCGCGTGATCGTTCCGATCGTCGAGAACGCGATTTCCGCCGGCTCGATGCGCCCCGGCGACGTCCTGCGCAGCCGCAAAGGGCTGACGGTGGAGATCGGCAACACCGACGCCGAAGGGCGGCTCATTCTCGCCGACGCGCTGGCGCTCGGCGACGAAGAGGCGCCGGACCTCATGTTCGATTTCGCCACCCTGACCGGCGCGGCGCGCGTCGCCCTCGGCCCCGATCTGCCGCCGTTCTACACCGACGACGAAGCGCTCGCCGCCGAGATCGCCGAGAGCGCGGCGCGAGTGCGCGATCCGCTGTGGCGGTTGCCGTTATGGCGCCCCTATGAAGCGATGCTGGAGAGCAAGGTCGCCGACCTCGACAACGGCCCGAGCGGCGCCTTCGCCGGGTCGGTGACGGCGGCGCTGTTCCTTGCGCGTTTCGTCTCGGCCGCCAAGGCCTGGGCGCACTTCGACATCTACGCGTGGAATCCCAAGCCGCGCGCCCACGGGCCGCAGGGCGGCGAAGTTCAAGCCGCGCGCGCGGTGTTCGAGCTTCTGGAGGCGCGTTACCGGAGCTAACGCGGCGCGGGCGTCCGGTCGACGAGGCGCGTCAGCGCGACGACCTCTTGCGGGTCCGACCCGGCGACGGCGAATCCGTCGCCGGCGTCGGTCCAGACGGCGACGCTGATCCCGGCCAATTCGCGCAAATTCGGCCGCGACGGCGCGGGCGCGTCGAGGGGCTCGATCAGCAGCCCGACGCGTTCGCCGCGTCGATCCTCGTAGACGAGAAACGCGGCGCTCGTCGTCGTCCCCGGCGCGATGCGCGCACCCAGCAACCTCAGTTCGTCCGAAGAAAATCCGGGAACGACGATCCCCCTTGGGAATTGCGGCGCCAGCCATTTGGTCAGCGTCTTGGGGTCGCTGGCGGCGAATTCGACCGGCACGTCGGCGCCCGCCGCAAAAGCGCGGTAGGCGGCGACACCGGCCTCGATCAATCGGCCCTGCGGCCGCGGCGGCCCGCCCGGCGCGCTGACGACCAGCAGAACCGCCGCCAGAGCGACGATCGCCGCGACGCGCCGGCCCGCGAGGCGCCGCGGCGCGGCCGACGGCGTGTGCGGGCCGGCCGCAGCGGCGGAGCGCGGCGACTTTGCGCGCGCTTCGCCGGCGACGCGAGTCGCAGCGGCGCTTTGCCGCGAGCGCATCGACGAGGCCAGCCACAGCGGGCCGTTCTCGTTGGAGTTTCGTCCCAGGTCGACGGCGGGGCGGGCCGAGGCTACGCCGCCGTAGGCGGCGCGGATCGCCCTGTTTTGCGACTCCCACTTTGCGACCTGGCGCCTCAGGTCCGCGTCGTTGCGCAGCCGCGCCTCGAAAGCCAGCCGTTGGTCCGGATCGAGGCTGTTGTCGACATAGGCGAAAACCTCCGCCGCTTCGACTTGTCGCCTCACTTGACGATCCGCAAATGCGCGGCGTTCGGCCAGGCCGCTTCCCTCGGCGTCGATTCGTGCGCCGCGTCGACGTGCGTGCTGATGCGCGCGCGCGCCCGGCCGAGCCGGTCGACGACGGCGGCCAGGGGAATGTCGAGAGCCGCGGCCGCGTCGCGATGGGAGAATCCGGCGAGGACGACGAGCAGCAGCGCTTCGCGCAGTTCGAGCGGCAGATTTCGCACGCCTGAGGTCACCGAAGCGTTGGCCCGCCCGTTCGACCCGCAGGCCTCGATCCAGCCGCCGTCCGCTTCGTCGGCCGCCAAACGGCGAACATGTCGTCGATAGAGCCGGACAAACTGGGCGAAAGCGCGCACCCGCGCGCTGCGGAAATCGTCGGCGGGATCGTCGATCAAGGTCAGCGACGCCTGACGGAACAGTTTGTCGACCAGCGAAGCGGCCGAAACGTCGTCGCAAACGAACCGGTCGTCGCGCACAAGCGCCAATCCGAAGCGCCGCATAGCGCCCGCGTCGTCACACCACTCCCGGCTCGAAGACACGACGGCAAGGTCCGTTAGCGCAAATTAAGCCTAATAACTCTATTCCGAACGATTGGCCGTTCCAAGGGGATATATGAGCGGTTTCACACATTTTGTGACAGGCCGCAGCGGCGCGGACCCTTCCCATGCGCCGCGGCCGACGCTAAGGGAGGGCGCTTTGTCGCTCCCGACCGATGGGGGCGGGTCGGAGGAAAGAGGGCTCGATGGCGCAGGAAGGCTCGAACGGATCCGGTGAAAGCGGCGTCATGCGCGGGCTGCGCGGCGTCATTTTCGGCGTCGCCAACAATCGTTCGATCGCTTGGGGCATCGCCAAGGCCGCGCGCGCCGCGGGGGCCGAGATCGCGATGACCTACCAGGGCGAGGCGCTGGAAAAGCGCGTTCGGCCGCTTGCGCAGGAACTGGGCGCGCATGTTCTCGGCCATTGCGACGTCACCGACGGGGCGACCATCGACGCGGTGTTCGCCGAGGCGCAGAAGCTGTGGGGCTCTCTCGACTTCGTCGTCCACTGCATCGCCTTCGCCGACAAGGACGAATTGACCGGCCGCTATGTCGACACCAGCGAAGGCAACTTCAACAAGTCGCTCGCCATCTCCTGCTATTCCTTCACCGCGATCGCGCAGCGCGCCGAAAAGCTGATGAGGAACGGCGGCTCGCTGTTGACCCTGACCTATTACGGCGCCGAGAAATGGATGCCGCACTACAACGTCATGGGCGTCGCCAAGGCCGCTCTCGAGGCGAGCGTGCGGTATCTGGCCGCCGATCTCGGCGAGAAGGGGATCCGGGTCAACGCCATTTCCGCCGGGCCGATCAAGACGCTGGCGGCCTCCGGCATCGGCGACTTCCGCTACATCCTGCGCTGGAACGAGCTGAACGCGCCGCTGCGCCGTTCCGTCACCACCGAGGAAGTCGGCGAAACCGCGGTCTATCTGATGTCGCCGATGTCGCGCGGCGTCACCGGGGAAATCCTGCACGTCGACGCGGGCTACCATATCGTCGGCATGAAGAACCCCGCCGCGCCCGACATCTCGATCGTCAAGGAATAGCGGGTCCCGTCCTTGCGGGGACGCGGGGTTCGCTGATCAGACGCCAAAGCGCGAACGCCGCGATCGCCGCATGCACCAGCGCGCCTTGCGCAAACAGCGCCGACGGGCCGAACTGTCGCATCAACAGCGACGCCAGCGCCGGCGCGACGATTGCTCCGATGCAGTAGATAAATAGCAGCCCGGCCGAGATCAGCACCATTTCAGGCGGTTTGGCCCGGTCGTTGGCGTGCGAGGTCGCCAGCGTATAGAGCGTGTAAGTGGTGACGCCGACCAGGAACCCCATGACGATGAGCGGCGCGCCGGCGAGCCGGAAGCTGGCCAGCGCAACCTCGAACGCCGCCCCGGCCGCCATTGCGACGACGATGACCAGGCGGCGGTCCATGCGATCGGAAAGGAAGCCGGCGGGATAGACGCCGAGCGCCGAGCCGACGACGATCGCCGCGGTGAACAGCGGCACCGCCGACGGCTTCACGCCGATTTGCAGGGCGTAAACCGGACCGAGAGCGAACGCCGCGCCGTTGGCCGCGCCGGCCGCGAGCGCGCCGAACGCGGAAACCGGGGCGAGGCGAACGAGCCAACGCAAGCGCAGCCGCACGTATTTGGGCTGGGCGGGCGGATCGACGCTGGTCATCGTCAGCGGCACGATCGCCAGCGCCAGCAGCGCGCCGCCGATGGTGAAGGCGAGGAACGAGACTGGCGCGAAGACGCGCAGCAGCAACTGGCCGCCGGCCGAGGCGGCGAAATTGACGATCTGGTAGACGCCGTAGAGCGCGCCGCGATTGGCGTTGCTCGCTTTGGCGTTGATCCAGGATTCGACCACCGCGTAAATCCCGGCGAAAGCGAAACCGAGCGCGCCGCGCGCGACCATCCACGGCGCGGGCGCGGCCCAACCGGGCATCAGGATGACGGAGACGATGGCGAGCGCGACGAAGGCGGAAAAGGCGCGGATATGCCCAGCCCGACGCACGATCGCCGGCGCCGCCAGCGTCCCCGCCAACATGCCGGCAAAATAGACCGAGCCGAGGAGGCCGATGGCGAGATCGGGGAACCCGTCGAGACTCGCGCGCAACGGCGTCAACACGCCGATCAGGCTGTTGCCGGCGATGAGCAGGAAGACGGAGAGAAGCAGCGCGGCGAGGGAGGAAAGGGTTTTCAAGGGGGCGAATCGGAGTTGGCTTCAGGTCCGTCATGCTCGCACGCCACGGCGCGACGCGCGACCTCGGATGACGGCGCTGCGCAAGCGGGGGCGCGCAATTTTCTCGCCCCGGCGACGAAAATCGGCATATCGCCATCGTTGCCTCGTTCCTGTATAGACGGCGCGCGCGCGGGCGCGCCGCCGCCGCTCGCGAGCAAGCAGAATTGTCAGTCGAGGCAAGTGATTATGGCCCAGAGCCGTTGGAGTCCCGAGAGCTGGAGGCAAAAGCCGATCGAGCAGGCGCCGGTCTATCCCGACGCGGCGGCGCTCAAGGAGGTCGAGCGTCAGCTCGCCGGCTATCCGCCGCTGGTGTTCGCCGGCGAAGCGCGCAAGCTCAAGCGCGCGCTCGGCAAGGCGATGATCGGCGAAGCCTTCCTGCTGCAGGGCGGCGATTGCGCCGAGAGCTTCGGCGAGCATTCGGCCGACAACATCCGCGATTTCTTCCGCGTCTTCCTGCAGATGGCGGTGGTGATGACCTATGCGGCGGCCTCGCCGATCATCAAGGTCGGCCGCGTCGCCGGGCAGTTCGCCAAGCCGCGCTCGTCGGGGACCGAGACGATCGGCGGCGTCACGCTGCCCTCCTACCGCGGCGACATCGTCAACGACATCGAATTCACCGCCGAGGCGCGCACGCCCGATCCGCGCCGGCAGCTGGAGGCCTATCGCCAGTCGGCGGCGACGCTCAATCTGTTGCGCGCATTCGCCACCGGCGGCTACGCCAATCTCGAAAACGCCCACCGTTGGATGCTCGGCTTCGTCAAGGACAGCCCGCAGTCCGAGCGCTACCAGGAGGTCGCCGACCGCATCACCGAGACGCTCGGCTTCATGCGCGCGATCGGTCTCGACGCCGAGGCCCAGCCGGAACTGCGCGCGACCGACTTCTACACTTCGCACGAGGCGCTGCTGCTCGGCTACGAGCAGGCGATGACCCGGCTCGACTCGACCTCCGGCGACTATTACGCGACCTCTGGCCACATGCTGTGGATCGGCGACCGCACCCGCCACCTCGGCGGCGCGCATGTCGAATATTGCCGCGGGATTCGCAATCCGATCGGCCTCAAGTGCGGCCCGACGCTGCAGCCCGACGATCTCATTCGCCTGATCGACGCGCTCGACCCGGCGCAGGAGCCGGGGCGCCTCACGCTGATCTGCCGCTTCGGCGCCGACAAGATCGAGGCCGCGCTGCCGCCGTTGATCCGCGCCGTCAAGCGCGAGGGGCGCAAGGTTCTCTGGGTGTGCGATCCGATGCACGGCAACACGGTCAGGACCGCGACCGGCTACAAGACCCGCCCGACCGAGCGCATCGCCTCGGAAATCCGCTCCTTCTTCGCGGTCCACCGCGCCGAGGGAACCTACGCGGGCGGCGTCCATCTGGAGATGACCGGCAAGAACGTCACGGAATGCACCGGCGGCGCGCGCGCGATTTCCGAGGGCGACCTGCGCAACCGCTACCACACCTATTGCGATCCGCGCCTCAACGCCGAGCAGGCGATCGAGGTCGCGTTCCTGGTGGCCGAGCTGCTTAAGACCGAACGCCTCGCCTCGCCGGCGCGCCCGGTCGAGGCGGCGGAATAGCGCGGAGCCGCTTGTCTCAGTCTCAGTCTCGCGACTTCGACTGCACCGTCGTCGGCGCGAGCTTCGGCGGGCTCTCCTGCGCCATGAGCCTGGCCGAGGAGGGCCTGCCCGTCCGCGTGCTCGAGCGGAAGATCGATCCCGGCGCGAAGCTGCATACGACCGGGATTCTGGTGCGCGACGTGATGGACGGCGTCGCCTGGCTGAGCGAAATGCCGAGCGAAATCGTGCGGCGGATCGACGGCGTGAGGCTCTATGCGCCCGACATGCATTCGGTCGAACTGACGGCGCCGGGATATTACTTCCTCGCGACCGACACGCCGCAGCTCATGCGCTGGATGACGGAGCGATGCCGCCAGCTCGGCGCGACGGTGCGCTTGGGCGCAACCTATACATCGGCGCGGCGCGACGGCAGCGGGTTTCGGCTCGACGGCTTCGGCGCGACGCGATTTCTCGTCGGCGCGGACGGGCCGAAGTCGCGGGTCGCGCGCGATCTCGGTCTGGGCGAGAACCGCAAATTCCTGTTCGGCGTCGAGTACGAATACGCAGGTCTCGATCTCGACGAGCCGCATCTGCTGCATTGCTTCATCGATCGGCGCCTCGCGCCCGGCTATATCGGCTGGATCGTCGCCGGCGTCGGCATCGTCCAGATCGGGCTCGCGCGGCGCGCCAGCGCGCCCGGCGCGGCGAAGGAGGCGATGGCCGCCTTCATCGAAAAGATCGCCGGCGTGATCGACGTTCGCCGTCGCAAGCCGCTGCACATTCGCGCCGGGCTCATTCCCTGCGGCGGCGTCGTTCATCCCGTCGCGGCCGAACGCGTCCTGCTCGTCGGCGATTCCGCCGGCATGGTCTCGCCGGTGACCGCGGGCGGCATCCATACTGCGATCGAACACGGCCAAGCCGCGGGGCGCGCCATCGCAGGCTTCGCCCGGGGCGAGCACGACGATCCGAGCCGCTGGTTCGTCGAGAGCTATCCGCGGTTTCGCGCCAAGCGAACCCTGCGCTGGCTGTTCGATCATTTTCAGAGCGATCTCGCCTTCAACCTCCTGCTGGGGTCCTCGCCCATGCGCGCGGCGGCCCGGCTGGTGTTCTTTCATCGCCTGCAGGCTTGAGGCGGCGCCCCGCCGATGGCGCTTCCGATAAAGCGGAAAAAGCTCTAAACGCTCTTCTCATGCCCGCTCCTGCCGACCGCCTCGTCATCGCCCTCGCGCAAATCCCCTCGATCGTCGGCGACATCGCGGGCAACCTCGCGCGCTTGCGCCAAGCGCGCGCCGAGGCGGCGGCGTTCGGCGCCGATCTGGTGATGGCGCCGGAACTCTATCTCGCCGGCTACCCGCCCGAGGATCTGGTGCTCAAGCCAGCGTTCCAGGAGGCCTGCCGCGCCGCCTGCGAAACGCTCGCGCGCGAGACCGCGGACGGCGGGCCGGCGGTGCTGGTCGGTCTGCCGTGGGTGGAGGAGGGCGCGCTGCACAACGCCGCGGCGCTGCTCGACGGCGGGCGGATCGAATCGGTGCGCTTCAAGGTCGACCTGCCCAATTACGGCGTGTTCGACGAAAAGCGGGTGTTCAAGCCCGGTCCCGCGCCGGGGCCGATCGTGTTTCGCGGCGTGCGCATCGGCGTGCCGATCTGCGAAGACATCTGGGGCCCCGACCCAGTCGAATGCATCGCCGAAACGGGGGGCGAAATCCTGCTCGTTCCCAACGCCTCGCCTTACGAGCGCGACAAGCTCGCGATCCGCCAGAACGTCGCCGTTACGCGCGTCGTCGAGAGCGGCCTGCCGCTGATCTATCTCAATCAGGTCGGCGGCCAGGACGAGCTCGTGTTCGAGGGCGCCTCGTTCGCGCTCAACCCCGATTGCTCGCTTTGCGTTCAACTGCCGGCGTTCCGCGCCTGCGTCGCACGCACGGTATGGCAGCGCGGCGCCAAGGGCTGGCGCTGCGTCGAAGGCCCGCTCGAGGTCGTCGAGGAAGGCGACGAAGCCGATTACGCCGCCTGCGTGATGGGCCTGCGCGATTACGTCGACAACAACCGCTTTCCCGGCGTGGTGCTCGGCCTTTCCGGCGGCATCGATTCCGCCTTGTGCGCGGCGATGGCGGTCGACGCGCTGGGCGCTTCGCGCGTCCATGCGGTGATGCTGCCCTACCGCTTCACGTCAAGCGAATCGCTGCGCGACGCCGCGGCCTGCGCCAAGGCGCTCGGGATTCGCTACGATGTCGTGCCGATCGCCGAGCCGGTCGAGGGCGTCGAACGCGCGCTCAAAGCCATGTTCGAAGGAAAGCCACGCGACATCACCGAAGAGAACATCCAGAGTCGCGCGCGCGGCCTCATCCTGATGTCGATCTCGAACAAGTTCGGCGCCATGGTGGTGACGACCGGCAACAAGTCGGAAATGTCGGTCGGCTACGCCACGCTCTACGGCGACATGAACGGCGGCTTCAATCCGATCAAGGACCTCTACAAGATGGAGGTTTTCCGCCTCGCGAGCTTGCGCAACCGCTGGAAGCCGGTCGGCGCCAAGGGGCCGGACGGCGAAGTGATCCCGCCCGCCATCATCGTCCGCCCGCCGTCGGCCGAACTGCGCGAGGACCAGAAGGACGAGGATTCGCTGCCGCCCTATCCGATGCTCGACGCGATCCTGCTGCGGCTGGTCGAGAAGGAAATGCGCGTCGGCGACATCGTCGCCGAAGGCTACGCCCCCGACACCGTGCGCAAGATCGAGCGGATGCTGTATCTCGCCGAGTACAAGCGCCGGCAGTCGGCGCCGGGCGTCAAGGTCGGCCCGAAGAATTTCGGCCGCGACCGCCGCTACCCCATCGTCAACCGCTTCCGCGACTCCGGCGCGCCGCTGCAAGCCCCGGACGCCTCGATCGCGCCGCGCAAGGCGCAGGGGACGAGCGAGCGGTTCGAAGAGTAGGGCCACGGCGGGCGGCGGCCCAGCAGGCGTTCGGGGCAGGCTTCCACGGGCGCGCCACATCGCATATTGGCGGAGCAAGTTTCCAGGGCATTGCGCACGCATGATTCGACTCGACAACATCGGCAAGCAGAACGGCCATCAGATCCTCTTCATCGAGGCCTCGGCGGCGCTCCTGAAAGGGGAAAAGGTCGGTCTCGTCGGCCCCAACGGGGCCGGCAAGACAACGCTGTTCCGGATGATCACGGGTGAGGAGGACCCCGACGAGGGTCAAGTGGGCGTCGATCGGGGCGTCACCATCGGCTACTTCAGCCAGGACGTGGGCGAAATGTCGGGCCGTAGCGCCGTGTCGGAGGTGATGGACGGCGCCGGCCCTGTGAGCGCAGTGGCCGCCGAGCTGAGGGAATTGGAGGCCGCCATGGGGAATCCCGACCAGGCGGACGACATTGAAACGATCGTCGAACGCTATGGCGAGGTGCAAGGGCGCTTCGAGGAACTGGGGGGCTACGCCCTGGAGAGTCGGGCGCGCGAAGTCCTTGCGGGCCTGAGCTTCAGCCAGGAGATGATGGACGGCGACGTGGGCGCGCTGTCGGGCGGTTGGAAGATGCGGGTGGCGTTGGCCCGCATCCTCCTCATGCGCCCCGACGCCATGCTCCTGGACGAGCCGAGCAACCACCTGGACTTGGAGAGCCTTATCTGGCTGGAGGAATTCCTCAAAGGCTATGACGGCGCGCTGCTGATGACTTCGCACGACCGCGAGTTCATGAATCGCATCGTCACCAAGGTGGTGGAAATCGATGGCGGCGCGCTGACGGCGTACGCCGGCAACTACGAGTTCTATGAGCAGCAACGCGCCCAGAACGAGAAGCAGCAACAGGCGCAGTTCGAGCGTCAGCAGGCGATGCTCGCCAAGGAAATCAAGTTCATCGAGCGCTTCAAGGCCCGCGCCTCGCACGCCGCGCAGGTGCAGAGCCGCGTGAAGAAACTCGACAAGATCGAGCGCGTGGAGCCGCCGAAGCGCCGCCAGACGATTCTGTTCGAATTCCCGTCCGCGCCACGCTCCGGCGACGACGTGGCGAGCCTGAAGAACGTGAACAAGGGCTATGGCGCCCGCATCATTTACGAGGGACTCGATTTTCAGGTGCGCCGTCGAGAGCGCTGGGCCGTCATGGGCGTCAACGGCGCCGGCAAGTCCACGCTGCTGAAGCTGGTGGCGGGCGCCGCGCAGCCGGACGAGGGCGACGTCGCCATCGGCGCCAGCGTGAAGATGGGCTATTTCGCGCAGCACGCCATGGACTTGCTGGACGGCGACCGCACCGTGTTCCAGTCGCTGGAGGACTCGTTCCCGCAGGCGGGGCAAGGCTCGTTGCGCTCGCTGGCCGGCTGCTTCGGTTTCTCCGGCGACGATGTCGAGAAGAAATGCCGAGTGCTGTCGGGCGGCGAGAAGGCGCGGTTGGTCATGGCGAAAATGCTCTACGACCCCCCGAATTTCCTCGTGCTCGACGAGCCGACCAACCACTTGGACCTGATGACGAAGGAGATGCTCATAACGGCGCTGTCCAGTTACGAAGGCGCCATGCTGTTCGTCTCGCACGACCGGCGCTTCCTGGCCGCGCTTTCCAATCGAGTGCTGGAACTGACGCCCGATGGCATTCACCGGTACGGCGGCGGCTACACGGAATACGTGGCGCGCACCGGCCACGAGGCTCCCGGCCTGCGGAGCTGAGCCGACAAGGCGAAGCGGTCGCGCGCCCGGCCGCCATAGGCGATCGTCCGGCGTCGGACCTTCTTGCGCGCCCGTCACGCTCATGATAGCCGACGGCTCGTAAATCAGGGCGCTGAGCGCGGCGGGCCATGGGGCCGGCAACCGCGGCGCGCAGCCCCGGTTCGCATCGCGTCGCGGGGCTTTCAGGAGAGCCCTATGAAGACGATCATCGAACCCTTCCGCATCAAGTCCGTCGAACCGATCCGCATGACGAGCCGCGCCGAGCGGCGCGGCTTGCTCGCCGCCGCGCATTACAATCTGTTCGCGCTTGCTTCCGACGACGTGCTGATCGACCTTTTGACCGATTCGGGAACCTCGGCGATGAGCGCGCGCCAATGGGCGGCGATCCAGCAGGGCGACGAGAGCTACGCCGGTTCGCCCTCGTTCTTCCGTTTCGAAAAGGCGGTGCGCAATCTCATGCCGTTCCGCCACATCATCCCGACCCATCAGGGCCGAGCGGCCGAGGCGATCCTGTTCCACCTCCTCGGCGGGCCGGGGCGCAAGATTCCCTCGAATACCCATTTCGACACCACGCGCGGCAACATCGAGGCGACCGGCGCCGAGGCGCACGACCTCGTCATCGCCGAGGGGCGCGATCCTCAGGCGCTCCATCCCTTCAAGGGCAATATGGACGTCGAGCGGCTCGCCGAGTTCCTCGCCGCGCATGAAGCCAACGTGCCGTGCGTGATGCTGACGGTGACCAACAACGCCGGCGGCGGACAGCCGGTCAGCCTCGCCAATATCCGCGCCGTCGCGGCGCTGGCGCGCCGCTATTCCAAGCCCTTCATCATCGACGGCTGCCGCTTCGCCGAGAACGCCTGGTTCATCAAGATACGCGAGCCCGGCCAGGACAAGCGCGCCGTCGTCGACATCGTGCGCGAAATGTTCGCCGAGGCCGACGGCATGACGATGAGCGCCAAGAAGGACGCCTTCGCCAACATCGGCGGCTGGCTCGCGCTCAACGACGACGAACTCGCCGAGCGCGCGCGCACGCGACTGATCCAGACGGAGGGCTTTCCGACCTACGGCGGGCTCGCGGGGCGCGACCTCGAGGCGATCGCGCAGGGGCTGACCGAGATCGTCGACGACGACTATCTCGCCTATCGCGTGCGCACCAGCGAATACATCGGCGAACGGCTCATGGCGCTCGGCGCGCCGATCGTGCGGCCGACCGGCGGCCATGCGGTGTTCGTCGACGCGCGCGCCTGGCTGCCGCATATCGCCCCGCTTCGCTATCCCGGCCAGGCGCTCGCCTGCGCGCTCTACGAGATCGGCGGGATCAGAAGCTGCGAAATCGGCACAGTGATGTTCGGCCGCTTAGCTGACGGCTCGGAGAAGCCGGCCGCGATGGACCTGGTGCGCCTAGCGCTGCCGCGCCGCGTCTACACGCAGTCGCACGCCGACTACGTCGTGGAGACGTTCGCCGAAGTGGCGGCGGAGAAGGATCGGCTGCCGGGCTATCGCATCGTGCGCGAGCCGAAGGCGCTGAGGCATTTCACCGCCGAATTCGCGCCGATCGGGGAGGGGTGAGGCAAGGGGGCGGCGGCGCTCCTCTCCCGCAGACGGGGAAAGTGGCGGCGCGCGGCTTTGCCTCAATTATCCAAGAAGCTCCTCAGCTTCCTTGACCGGCTCGGGTGCTTGAGCTTGCGCAGCGCCTTGGCTTCGATCTGGCGGATGCGTTCGCGCGTCACCGAGAACTGCTGGCCGACTTCCTCCAGCGTATGGTCGGTGTTCATGCCGATGCCGAAGCGCATGCGTAGCACGCGCTCCTCGCGCGGGGTGAGCGAAGCGAGCACGCGCGTCGTCGTCTCGCGAAGATTGCTCTGGATCGCCGCGTCGATCGGCAGCACCGCGTTCTTGTCCTCGATGAAGTCGCCGAGGTGGCTGTCTTCCTCGTCGCCGATCGGCGTCTCCAGGCTGATCGGCTCCTTGGCGATCTTGAGCACCTTGCGCACTTTTTCCAGCGGCATCGCGAGCTTTTCCGAGAGCTCCTCGGGCGTCGGCTCGCGGCCGATCTCGTGCAGCATCTGGCGGCTCGTGCGCACGATCTTGTTGATCGTCTCGATCATGTGCACCGGGATGCGGATGGTGCGCGCCTGGTCGGCGATCGAGCGGGTGATCGCCTGCCGGATCCACCAGGTGGCGTAGGTCGAGAACTTGTAGCCGCGCCGGTACTCGAACTTGTCGACCGCCTTCATCAGGCCGATGTTGCCTTCCTGGATGAGGTCGAGGAACTGCAGGCCGCGGTTGGTGTATTTCTTGGCGATCGAGATGACGAGGCGCAGGTTGGCCTCGACCATTTCCTTCTTGGCCTGGCGCGCCTCGCGCTCGCCCTTCTGCACCATCTGGACGAGCTTGCGGAATTCCTGGATCTCCAGCCCGGTCTCGGTGGCGAGCGCCTGGATCTCGGAGCGGATCTCCTTGATCGGGCCCTTGTCCTTGGCGATGAAGTCCTTCCAGCCGCGCGAGCCCAGCTTGGAGACGCGCAGCAGCCATTTCGGATCGAGCTCCGAATTCTGGTAGTTCTTGAGGAAGTCCTCGCGCGAGACGCGGTGCGATTCGGCCAGCCGCATCAGCTTCACGTCGAGGCCGATCAGGCGCTTGTTGATGTCGTAGAGTTGCTCGACCAGCGCGTCGATGCGGTTCTGGTTGAGCGAGAGCGACTTGACGTCGGCGACGATCTCCTTCTTCAGCGCCTTGTACTTGCGCTCCTGTGCCGGCGACAGCGTCTCGTTCTTGAGCTTGTTCTCGACGTTCTGGTCCTGCAGCCGCCGCAGCTTCTTGTAGGCGTCGGCGACGCGGTCGAAGGTCTCCAGCACCTTGGGCTTGAGCTCGGCCTCCATCGCGGAGAGCGAGACGGAGTTTTCGAGATCGTCGTCGTCGTCGAACCCTTCGGGCGGGGGCGGCGAATCGCCGTCGAAGCCTTCGGGCGGCGTCTGCGGCGCGGTCGAAGGCGCGATGCGTTCGCGAATCTGCGCGGCGAGCGCCTCGGCGGCGCCGGGCGCCGTCATGTCGACCTTCGGCGTCTTCTTGCCGTCCGGTCCGGCGTAGGTCGCTTCCAGATCGATGATGTCGCGCAGCAGAATCTTGGCGTCGTTCAGTTCGTCGCGCCAGATGATGATGGCCTGGAAGGTCAGCGGGCTCTCGCACAGGCCAGCGATCATCGCTTCGCGGCCGGCCTCGATGCGCTTGGCGATGGCGATTTCGCCCTCGCGCGAAAGCAGTTCGACCGAGCCCATCTCGCGCAAGTACATGCGCACGGGGTCGTCGGTGCGCTCGACCGGTTCGGACGTGCGCGTCGCCACCGCAGTGGCGCGCGGCGCCTCGACGAGTTCGCCGCCCTCGGGCTCCTCTTCGTCGGCGGTCTCGGCGGGTTCCTTTTCCGCCTCTTCGGCGTCCTCGCTGTCGACGACGTTGATGCCCATTTCGCTGAGCATCGAATTCATGTCTTCGATCTGATCGGAGGAAATCTCTTCCGAGGGCAGCACCGCGTTCAGTTCTTCCTGAGTGACCCAGCCGCGCTTCTTGGCGATCTTGATCATGCGCTTGACGGCGGCGTCGGTCAGATCGAGCAGCGGGCCGTCCGCGGCTTCCACAACCGCCGCTTCGCCTTCGGCCTTCGGCTCGTCGGTTCTTGCCATATCGGCGTCTCCATCAGCTCCGCGCGCGGCGCGGAAAGTTGTCATCTGGCCCTCGTCCGGCGCTCGGACGGGGCCGTTCAAACCCAAACGCGCGAGGCCGGCGTTCGAGAGGCCCCTTGGCCGGTCGATTCGCCGCTCCTCAAAATCGGTCGTCGCGACTAACCCCGCGTTAACCCCCCGGGACTCTCTCTCGCCCCTGGACCTGCGCCGCGCCGTCGCGCCCGCTCAAAGCGGCGCCGATCCGCGCCCGGAAAGGTCGCCAAACCCTTCTATCGCCGCCTCGGCGTTCGCCAAATCGGCCAAATTCGCCTTGATGTCCAGCAATCTCGCGAGATTCTGCTCGGTGGGGTCGGCGGCGAGCGCCTGCTCGGCCAGTTTCAGCTCCCTATTTAGCGCCCCGGAACTTCGTTGCAAGGCCATGGTTTGGCGAAGAACGTGCTCGGCGTCGGAGGTCTCGGCGTCGGCCCGCAGGCACCACCAATTCGGCATCCCGGCGGCGAGGCCCAAGATCCGCGCGCGTTCGCCCGCCAACCCGGCCGAATCGAGCGCTTCCGCCCAGGCGGAAGGCCCGCCGTCCGCCGGCGCGGGGAGGGCGAGCAACTTGTCGCGAAACGCCGCGAGCCCGGCGCTGGCGATCTCGAGCGCGGCGACTTCCTCGAAATGGCGCTCCATGAGGACGGGATGGCCGATGAGAATAGCCAGGATGGCGATTTCGCGCGGGGCCTCGCGCGGCCGGCGCGCAAGATGGCGCGGCGTCGGCAGCGCGGCGCCGGCGATGCCGACGCGGGGCCCCGAATCGGCGAAGGGCGGGCGCCGCGGGCTGCGCGCGCCGCGTTCGGCCGGCCGCCGCGCTGGCGACGGGCCGGTCAGCCCGAGGAACGCCGCGAGGCGCTGGTCCATGTCGGCGGCGTAATGGCGGCGCAGGGTTTCGTCCGTGATCGAACCGACGAGTTCGCGCAGGCGACGCTCGAGGCCGGCGCGCTTTTCCGGGGTGTCGAAGCGCTGGCCCTCGGTCTCCCGGACGAACAGCATTTCCGCCAGCGGCTGGGCGCGGCGCAGCACCTCGGCGATTGCGGCCGGGCCGTCCGAGCGCGCGAGGTCGTCGGGGTCCTGTCCCTCGGGCAGCATGGCGAAGCGTAGGCTCTTGCCCGCGCCGATCAGCGGCAGCGCCATGTCGATAGCGCGAAACGCCGCCCGTTGGCCCGCCTTGTCGCCGTCGAAGCAAAGGATCGGCTCGCTCGCCATGGTCCAAAGCAGCGCGCATTGGTCGGGCGTCAGGGCGGTGCCGAGCGGCGCGACCGTCTGGGAGAAGCCCGCCTGGGCCATCGCGATCACGTCGATATAGCCTTCGACGACGACGACCTCGTCCTGCTCGTGGGCCGCCCTTCGCGCACGATGATGATTGAAGAGCAGGCCACCCTTGTGAAAAAGCTCGGTTTCCGGAGAATTGAGATACTTGGCTTTGGCGCCCGGCTCCAGCGCCCGGCCGCCGAACGCGACGACCCGGCCGGCGCGGTCGTGGATCGGGAACATCACGCGGTCGCGAAAACGGTCGTAAGGCACCGCGATGCCCTCGCCGTGGGTCAGCAGGCCGACGTCGATCATCTGCTGGGCTTGAACGCCGCGTTCCGCCAGCGCGTCGCGCAAGGCGAAGCGATCCGGCGCGGCGTAACCGAGGCCGAACTGGCGCTGCGTCGCCGGGTCGAGGCGCCGATCGGCGAGATAGCCGCGCGCTTTGGCGCCCACGGGCTCGTGCAGGGTCGACTCGAAGATCTGCGCGGCGAGCGCGAGAACTTCGTGCAGGCTCGCGCGCTTCTTGTCGCGCTCTTCGCTTTCTCTGGTGCGCGCCGGCATCGGCACGCCCGCCATTGCGGCGAGCCGCTCGACCGCCTCGGGAAAAGCGAGCCCTTCGGTCTCCATCAGGAAGGTGAAGACGTCGCCGTACTTGCCCGACGAGAAATCCTTGTAGAACCCCTTCTGATCGTTGACGAAAAACGACGGCGTCTTCTCCGCGTTGAACGGCGACAGCCCGGCCCATTCGCGCCCCTGCTTGCGCAGCTTGACGCGCGCGCCGACCACCTGGGACACAGGGACCCTGGCGCGAATTTCGTCGAGGAAAGCGGTCGAGAATTTCATCCCAGTCCTGAGATCGGCGCTCGCTCGCCGCTTGGCAAGGCGCGGCGCGATTTCTCCCCGGCATCCACAGGGCGGCGCCGGTTCACAGCGGCGCCGCGCCCATCAGTTTGCGCGCCGCGGCGGCCGTCATCGGCTGGCCGAAAGCGAACCCTTGCGCGAATTCGCAGCCCAGTTGCGACAGTTCGACCGCGTCCGACTCGGTTTCGGCGCCTTCGGTGATCACGTCCATGCCGAGGTCGTGCGCCATCGTCACGACCGAACGCAGGATCGCCGGACGCCCGCTCGGGCCGTTCGGCTTGACGAGCGAGGGGTCGATCTTGAGCGTGTCGAAATGGTAGCGTTGCAAATGGCTCAGCGACGTGTAGCCGGCGCCGAAATCGTCGAGCGCGAGGCCGGCGCCGAGTTCGCGAACCCGCCGCAGCAACTGGACGGCGTATTCCGGGTTTTCCATCACCAGGTTCTCGGTGATTTCGAGTTTCAGCGTGCCGCGCAGCACGTAGTGGCGGTTGAGCGCGGTGCGAACGTCGGTGAGAAGGTCGTGGCCGAGCATCTGGCGCGACGAGATATTGATGCTGGCGAAGATCGGCGGCGTCACTTCGAGCGCCTTCTGCCACGCCGCGAGTTCGCGCGCCGTCGTTTCGATGGCGAACACCCCGATGTCGACGAGCACGTCGTTCGCTTCGGCGAGCGAATAGAAATCGGCCGGCCCGAGCAGGCCGAGGCGGGAATGACGCCAGCGCGGCAACGCCTCGAATCCGGCGACGGTGCGGTCCTCGAGCCGCACGATGGGCTGAAACAGCACGGTGAATTCGCCGCGATCGAGCGCGTGGCGCAGGTCGTTGGCGAGGGAAAGGCGGCTCGAGCGCTCGGCGCGCATTCCGGTGGCGAAAACCTCGGCGCGGTCGCCGCCGGTCTTCTTGGCGTTGGCGAGGGCGATTTCCGCGTCGGCGAAGAATTCCGAGGCTTTGCTGTGCAGGGCGGGATCGAACAGCGCGACGCCGATGGAAACCGTCAGCGCGATTTCGCGATCGCCGAAGCTGATCGGCGCGGCCATAAGCGATCGCAGCGATTCGACGAACCCCGCGATCTCCTCTTCGCCGCCGTCGAGTTGCACGACGACGCCGAACTGGTCGCCGCCGATGCGCGCGAGCGTGTCGCCGGGCCTGAGCTCGCGGCCGAGCCGGCGCGCCACCGTCAACAGCGCGGAGTCGCCGAACGACATCCCGAGGGCGTCGTTGATCTGCTTGAAACGATCGATGTCGATCGCCAACGCCGCGAAGGTCGGCGCGCCGGGACGCTGGCCTTGAATCAGCGCCGCGCCCAGCCGGTCGAAGAACAGCTCGCGATTGGGCAGTCCGGTCAAATTGTCATGGATCGCATCGTGCAGGATGCGCTCTTCGGCCGCCTTGATTTCGGTGACGTCGGAAAGCGCGCCGATCACGCGCACCACCTCGCCCTCGATGTTGACGACCGGACGGGCTTTCAACACGAAGCTGTAGTACCGGCCGTCCGCGCCGCGCAGGCGGATGTCGTGATTGATGCGGCCCGAACTCTGCTGCAGGACGCCCTCGAGCGCCGCCGAATAGCGGTCGCGATCGAGCGGGTGAAGAATATCGAGCCAAGCGGCGGCCGGCCCTTCGAGCGCGCCGCGCTTCAAGCCGAGCTGGTTTTCGATCTCGCCGCTGACGTAGATCTGGTCCGCGCCGACGTTCCAGTCGAAAATCGCGTCGCCGCATCCGGTCATCGCCAGCGCCCGGCGCTCGGCGTCGGAGCCCCCCGCGCGGACGCTGCCGGTCGCCGAGAACGCGCTTTGCATGATGGTGAAACCGATCAGCATCACGATGAGCACCAGCCCGCCGATGAGGCCAGGCGCGGTCAGATCGTTGGTCAACGCGCCGAGCGCCGCGGCGCCGGCGGCGCCGACCCAGACGACGAGGAGGAACCAGGTCGGAATCAGCATGACCGCGCGATCCGAGCCGCGCGCCGCCATGCTCAGGATCAGCAGAAGTCCGATCGTCGCCACGGTGGCGATCGAAATGCGCGCCACGCCCGCGGCGACCGGCGCGTTGTAGACGGAAAGGCCGACGACCGCCGCCATCAACAGCAGCCAGACCAGCCCTATATGCAAGAAGCGCACGTTCCAGCGGCGCAGATTCAGATAGGCGAACAGGAAGACGATCAGCGTCGCGCCGATGGTCGCCTCCACGCTGGCGCGCCAGACGCGCTCCGCCTCGTCGCCAAAGCCGAAAATCTTGCGCCAAAATCCGAAGTCGATGCAAACGTAGGCGAACACCGCCCAGGCGAGCGCCGCCGCGGCGGGGAAGACCATGGAGCCGCGCACGACGAAGACGATCGTCAGGAACAGCGCGAGCAGCCCGGCGATGCCGATGAGGATGCCCTGATAGAGCGTCAGGCTCGCCGCTTTGTCTTTGTAAGCGTCCGGCTCCCACAGGTAGATCTGCGGCAGCGAGGGCGTGCGCAGTTCCGCGACGTAGGTGACGGTCGTGCCGGGATCGAGCGTCAGGGCGAACACGTCGGCGTCGAGATGGTCCTCGCGCTCGGGCGGACTGCCCTGGCTGGCGGTGATGGTGACGATGCGCGAGGAGCCGAGATCGGGCCACACCACGCCGGAACCGACGAAGCGGAAGTGCGGCGCAACGATAAGGCGCGTGAGCTGCTCGTCGGAATCGTTGGTGAGCGCGAAAACGATCCAGGCGGGCTGCGCCCCCGCCTCCAGCGCGCTCACCTCGATGCGTCGCACGATGCCGTCGGCGCCGGGCGCGGTCGAAACCTGAATGCGGTCGCCTTGCGCGCCGAAATGCTCGACGGCCGAGGACAGATCGATCGCGTCGGCGTCGACGGGAACGCGAACCGACTGAACCGCCAGTGCGGCCTGGCAACCGAGAACCATCCAAAGCAGGAACGCCGCCAAACCCGAGGCGCGTCGCAGCAGTGCGACGGGCTTCCGGGCCGCGCATGGACATGGGCCAGGCTTGACGAACTCAATCAAGGGGCGTCGCCTCGCCCTCGAGCAGCGCGAACAAGATGTGATCGCGCCACGCGTCGTTGATTTTCAAGTAGGCGCGCGCCAACCCTTCGCGACGGAAGCCGTTGCGCAGCAGCAGCGCCATCGACGGCGCATTGTCGGGAATGCACGCCGCTTCGATGCGATGCAGGCGCAGCGTCGCAAATCCGAACCGGACCGTGGCGGCGACCGCGCGCGTCATATATCCCTTGCCGGCGTGCGGGGCGCCCATCCAATAGCCGAGCGTCGCCGCCTGGGCGACGCCGCGGCGGATGCCGCCGAGGGTCAGCCCGCCGACCAATTCCTCCGATGTCGCGTCGAAGATCAGGAAGGCGAAGGATTCGTCGCGCTCCATTTCCTCGGCCTGACGGCGCAGGCGTCGGCGGAAGGCGGCGCGGGTGAGGTCGTCGTCCGGCCAAGTCGGCTCCCAGGGCGTCAAGAACGCCCGGCTTTGTTCGCGCAGGCGCGCCCAGGCGGGAAAGTCGCTGCTGACCGCAGGGCGCAGGACGACGCCGGCGCCGCGCAACAGCGGTTCCGCGTCCATCGGCTTGGTGAGACGGAAAAGCGCCATATCCGGCCCTCTAGCCTCCTCTCAGGCGCCGCGCGACCCCGGCCCCGTCGAGCGCCTTGCCGACGCCGCCGATCACGGCGACGGTCGGCGGCGATATAAGCATGGCCGCGCCCGCCTTGCGAACGTCGTCGACGGTGATCGCGTCGATTCGCGCCAACATCTCTTCGAGCGAGAGCGGGCCGCCGTAGACGAACGTCTGGCGCGCCAGCTGCTGGGCGCGCGCGCTCGGCGATTCGAGGGCAGTCAAGGTGGAGACCTTCATCTGCGCCTTGGCGCGCCGAATCTCGTCCCCGTCGAGGCGCTCGGCGGCTTCGCGCAGGCAATCGAGCGCGGCGGCCATCAGTTCGCCCGCGTCTTTGGCCGCGGCGCCGGCGTAGAAACCAAACAGGCCGGCGTCCGAATAAGCCCAGTGAAACGTGTAGATGGAGTAGGCGAGGCCGCGTTTCTCCCGCACCTCCTGAAACAGACGCGACGACATGCCCCCGCCCGCCGCGGCGGCGAAGAGGTGCGCCGCGTCGTGATCGGGCGCTTGAATTGCGCGACCTTCGAAGCCGACGACGATATGGGTCTGCTCGAGTTTCCTCTTGACCAGGATTTCGCCGCCGCGGTAGGCGGCGGGCTCCGGCGGTTCGGCGCTTTGAGCCCCGAGGCTTGCCAGAAGCGCCTGGGCGCGGGCGACGATTCGCTCGTGGTCGATCGCGCCGGCGGCCGCCACGATCGTCGCCCCGGCGCGATAGTGACGCAGCAAATAGGTGTCGATCGCCTCGCGATCGAAGGCGCTGACGCCTTCGCGCGTGCCCAGGATCGGCCGACCGATCGGCTGTCCGGGCCAGGCCGCCGCAGTGAAGAGATCGAAGACCAGATCGTCGGGCGTGTCCTCGACGGCGCCGATTTCCTGGATGATGACGTTCTTCTCGCGGCCGAGCTCTTCGGCGTCGAACCGGCTTTCGGTCAGGATGTCCGAGAGGACGTCGAGCGCCAAGTCGACGTCCTCGCCGAGCACGCGGGCGAAATAGGCGGTCTGCTCGACGCCGGTCTCGGCGTTGAGGTCGCCTCCGGCGTTTTCGATCGCCTCGGCGATTTCGCGCGCGCTGCGCCGGCGCGTTCCCTTGAACGCCATATGCTCGAGCAGATGCGAGAGGCCATGTTCGTCGTCGTATTCGTGGCGCGAGCCCGCGCTGACGAAGACGCCGAGCGACGCCGTCCGCGAATGCGACGTCGCGTCGGTGACGACGCGCAGGCCCGAAGGCAGGGTTGTGAACCGCACGCTCATGCCGCCGCCCTCGAGCGAAGGCGAACGAATTTGGCCACTGCGTCCGCGTCGTTGGGAAGAATGGTGAAACGCTCCTGGCGAGAATCTATGTCGCGCAAGTGCGGCGGCAAGAGCGGGCGCTGGCCGATCGCTCGTTCGACCGCGTCGGGGAACTTTGCGGGATGCGCCGTCGCCATGGCGACGACCGGGGTGACGGGATCGCGCGCCAGCGCGCGCCGCGCCGCGCTCACGCCCACCGCCGTATGGGGATCGATGACGACGCCGCTCGAGCGGTAGGCGCGACCGATCTCTTGCGCGCAAGTCTGTTCGTCGACGCGATAGGCGTCGAAATCGCGGCGGATCGCCGCCAGAGGCCCCGGCGCGACGGCGAATTCTCCCGATTGTTTGAGGGAGCCCATCAGCGCGCGCACGGAGCCCGCGTCGCGATCGTAGGCTTCGAACAACAGCCGCTCGAAATTCGAGGAGACCTGGATGTCCATCGAGGGCGACTGCGTCGCCTTGACGCCGAGCGGCTTGTAAACGCCGTTCGCCAACGCCCGCGCGAGAATGTCGTTCTCGTTGGTGGCGATCGCCAGGCGGTCGATCGAAAGCCCGATGCGCTTGGCGTAATAGCCGGCCAGCACGTCGCCGAAATTGCCGGTGGGCACGGCGAAAGAGACGCGCCGGTCGGGCGCGCCGAGCGCCACCGCGCTGGTGAAGTAGTAGACGATCTGGGCGAGGATGCGCGCCCAATTGATCGAGTTGACGCCCGACAGCTTCATCGCGTCGCGAAAGGCCAGATCGTTGAACAGCGCTTTGACGATGGACTGACAGTCGTCGAACGTGCCCTCGATCGCGATGGCGTGGACGTTGGCCTTGTCGACCGTCGTCATCTGGCGGCGCTGCACGTCGGAAACGCGCCCCTGCGGAAAGAGGATGAAGACGTCGGTCTGCGATTGGCCGCCGAAGGCCTCGATCGCCGCCGCGCCGGTGTCGCCGGAAGTGGCGCCGAGGATCGTGGCGCGGGTCTCGCGTCGCTGCAGCGCCCGGTTCATCAGGCGGCCGAGCCATTGCATGGCGAAATCCTTGAACGCCAGCGTCGGCCCATGGAACAATTCGAGCAGGAAGAGATTGTCGTCGAGCTGGACCAGCGGCGCGGTGGCCGCGTGACGAAATCCCGCGTAGGCGTCCTTGGCGAGGGCCGCGAGTTCGGCGTGGCCGACTTCGTCGCCGACGAAGGGCTCCATCAGGCGCGTCGCCGCCTCGGCGTAGGGGAGGCCGGCGAGCGCGCGGATTTCGGCGGGCGTCAGTCGTGGCGCGGTCAGCGGCGTGTAGAGGCCTCCGTCGCGGGCTAGGCCGGCGAGCATCGCCTCGGAGAAACCGAGCTTCGGCGCTTCCCCGCGCGTCGAAATATAGCGCACGTTGTCTGAATTCCCTGGCTTGAGCCTGCGTCGTCTAGCGCATCTCGCGCCAAAGGTGAAACGAGGAGCGGGCAATGTTGCGAAAAATAAGGCCAAAGCAAGACGATAGACGCCGCGCGACGGCGGCGCGCCGTCGCCTACTTGCCGATCCGCGCCTCGAGGGCCTCGTAGAGCGCGTTCTTGACGTCGAACACCTGTTCGAGGGCCATGACGCTGACCCGTTCGGCGCCTTGGGAGAGCAGCCAGTCGGCGAGGTCCGCGGCTTTGGAGCGCGCGCAGTGCAGCGCGACGAAGCCGTGCGGATCGGCCTCCTCGCCGAAGGCCGGCGCGGCGTCGAAAACGGCGCACGCCTTTTCGACCACGATATGGGCCGGGGTCGGCAGGCGCGCGCGGATTTCGCGCGACTTTCGCGCGTCCTCGCTCGCGGCCACGCGCATCAGGATGGCGCGCGCGGCGGCCCGCGCGCTCGGCGTCCATCGCGCCCGCAGCGAGGCGACCAGCGTCGCCTGGGAGCGCAGAATAACGCCGTCGTCGAGCGTTTTCAAGGCATTGGCGGCGAGCGTGGCGCCGGTGGTGGTGATATCGACGATCAGCTCCGCGGCGCCGGCGGCGGGCGCGCCTTCGGTCGCGCCGAGGCTTTCGACGATGCGGTAGTCGGCGACGCCGTGGGCGGAAAAGAAGCGGCGCGTCAGATTGACGTATTTGGTGGCCACGCGCATGCGCTCGCCGCGCCGGGCCCGGAAGCTTGCCGCGACGTCTTCGAGATCGGCCATGGTGCGCACGTCGATCCAGGCTTGCGGCGCGGCGACGACGACATTGGCGCGCCCGAAGCCGAGCGGGGCGAGAAGCGCCAGGCGCTCGTCGGCGTCGGCGACCTTCTCGCGCACCAGATCCTCGCCGGTGACGCCGAAGTGGGCGGCGCCGGCGGCGAGCTGGCCGACGATCTCGGACGCGGAGAGATAGGCGACTTCCACCCCCGGCAGCTCGGCGATGGCGCCGCGATAGTCGCGCGCGCCGCGTCCCTGCACCAATTCCAATCCGGCGCTGGCGAAGAATGCGGCGGCGTTTTCCTGCAGCCGCCCCTTGGAGGGCACGGCGAGGACCAGCGGGGTCTCGGCGGCGCTTTCAGCCTCGGCGGTCATGCGCGCTCTCCTGAGACCGGCAAACGGTCGATCCATACGGCGGCGCCGACGGCGGG
>Ga0187848_10000975_pt1 | contig 25103 bp, 24 predicted proteins | sample June2016WEW_4_40_FD_132424 | JGI IMG/M metagenome (GOLD analysis project Ga0187848, IMG submission 132424) | Peatland microbial communities from SPRUCE experiment site at the Marcell Experimental Forest, Minnesota, USA - June2016WEW_4_40 | ecosystem: Environmental > Terrestrial > Soil >... | reverse complement strand
TGCGTCAGCGAGTCGCGTCCACGGCTTGGGAAAGAACGGCCGTGTGCGCTCGACAAATCATCTGCTGCGTTGTTGTGCCGCCTTGCGCGATTGCGTCCCCACTGCCCGGACGAGGGCGGCATGGTCATCGGCGTTCGCCTTTTCGGCCTGCTTGAACGCTTGGTAGCTCGCATCTTCGAGCTTCGTTACCTTGCTGTCAGTGACTTTCACGACCGCCTCCCTTGGTCGAGGACGTGCATTGGTGGGACGACGACGTACTGCCGCCGTTCGTCCCTCGCGTTGTTTTCCAGGCGTGCCTTGACGATGGCCCGCCGCGCCTCCTGCCGTTGCGATTTCGTGACGCCGTTCACAATGCGTTCGATCTTCTTCTGGTCCATGTTGTGTTCCTACTTGGTTTTCTTCGGGTCATTCTTGCCGGCCACAATCCGCGCCAACTGCCTCTGCGCGGCGTCCGGCGACTGCTTGCCGACCTGCGCCCGTGTCGCGGCCAGCTTTGCCGTAGTGGCTTCGCCCGTCGTTCTCAATGTGTCACCCCCTTTCTTTCTGAAAAAATGTGTTTCCGCTGCGGGCTGACCGGCCGCCGATCCCCACCAGCCATCCTGGTCAGCCCGCAGCACTTGGCTCAACGCGCGACGGCGCGGAGCCATTGTTGTTCACGTTGATAGAATTGCCGGCGACGAATCGCGTCGAGCCGGCCGCTACGTTCGAGCGGCTTTCCGCATCCGCACACGGTCTCCAACAACGTCATAGCCCGCTTCTTCAAGCAGTTCTCGAATCCGACTGACGCCGCCGGCATACCGGTGGGACGCTGCCTCGAACGCGACCTTGATGTGGGTGACGGTGCCGCTGAGCCGCCGTCCTCTGATCCAGTCGCGGAAAAGCTGAGCGGCCAAATCCTCATGTGCCCGGACAAACACGCCCTGGAACTCGGGATCGAACTGGAAGCATTCGGGATGTCGCGCGTGATCGTCGAGCACTTTGAGCCAGCGAATCTCGTCGGGTGTCAGTGGCCGCGGATCAACGTCCAGGCGCTTGAGCAGGACGGGCAGATCGGCCAAGGCGACGTGGTGGCGCTGGTTGGTATCGAGATCGTGGACCTCACAGTGGTCGGTGTATTCTGTCACGGAAATCACGGCTGGTCTCCCTTTTCGTGGGTGAGTAACGGGACGGGTACGTGTTGTTCGCGGCCGGCAGTCTCGACCCCTTCGACGACGGCCGGAAGAATTTGGTCGATTAGCAGTTCGTAGTTCGGCATCCCCGATAGCCGCGAGCGGATACCCTCGCAGATGGCTCGACCTGCCGCCTGCAAAGCGTGTCGATCCAGGAGGTTGCCGAGCCGTTGCTGCTGCGCGACCTGAATCAATTCCATCTTGGCGACAACGTGGAGGAGTTGCCCTGCAAGGCCGACGTGCCCCTCGTTCACACTGATCTCGGCCAGCAGCCTCGTCAGCGCGATCTCGTCCGCCAGGTCATTGGGGTCCGACTGCTTGAACTCGGCGAGTCGTCTTGCCCATTTGGGATCATTGAGCTTGAACACGATTGCACTCCAAGAAATAGAGAAGGCCCATGACGGGGCCATGATGAATTGACACACTGACGCCGACCACAACGATTATTGGCCGCTCGTGGCACTGTGGCCGACATAGCCGGCCGGCTGGGATCGGCGATAGTTCAGGCATCGGTGCCGACGACAACCAGCCGGCTGGGATCGGTACTCACCGATGCCTGAAGGTCGGGCCGACTACAGAGGCTACCTACTCCTCAGCGTGAGCGACCAATACTCTGTTGGTGCATGGATTCATTCTCGGGTAAAGGGTGCCCGGAAACCGCCGGGACGGTGCCACCGTGACTGGGATCGGTGACTTGATTTCTAGCGAGTGGGAAGTCGCAAGTAGATTGGAAGAAGGGCTTTGTTGTTGGACACATAGCCGTTCTCGAACAGGAACTCGATGATGTTGATTGGCTTGACCGCAACTTCATTTGATTGGATCAGGCGTTGCAACACGTCGGCAAACGAAGGGCTTACGCACTCCACGAAGACATGCTTGCCATCGGTGAGTTCGCACCACCCTTTCGCCTCGAAGCCGGCGGCCTGGGCAGCGACAGCCAGATTATCCGGCGTCACGTCACCATGCTCCTGAAGGTAGCCGAGGATGAAGTTCTTCATGCCAACACCTCCAGGACGACTTCCCGCTGGGTCTTGGATCGCTCGTATGAAACCTTGACCTTCTTCTTCAGCAAGACCTCCTCAAGCGCTTTGAGTTGCTTGCCGAAGGACGTGGCGACCGTTGACCATTCGCCGTTGGACTTGCCGAGGGCACCGATCAGTTCCGAGGCAGTACCCTTCCACTTCTTGTTGCCGTGATTGGCAAAGGCGAGGATCGCTTGTAACAAGGTTTGGCGACCTTCCTTTTCCTCAGACTCGCGGCGTGCCGACGCCAGCAAGTTCTTCTTGAAGGCCGTCGCCAACACGGGCAGGTAAAGTCGCTTGACGCCGCGCTCGGGCATTTCAATCGACCACAGCCGGCCGAGGAACGTGGGTGCCTCAGTTTCAAGGCCGATCTTGAGATCGCGTTCCCAATCGAGCCAGTCCTTCGGGTCCAGCGGCAGGACCTCAACGACCACCACGCGCGTGTCACCCAACTCGAAGGGGCAGTTGCTACCCTTATTCCCGGATTGGACCATGTGGACGTAGTTGGGGATGCTATAGCCGTCGCGGCGCATCGCGCGGATCATCATACGTGGTGAGTCGAGCCATGCCTTGATTTTCAGGTAGGCATCGTGGGTGAGCGCGGCTTCCTCCAACCAGCAGAACACGGCACCGGCCAGTGGCAGGTTGAACTTCTCAGTGAGCGCTTGCTTGGCGTCCACGCTCCCGCGGGCGAAAAGCAGATCGACCGCCCGTGCCCAGGTGCTCTTGCCGGTTTCCTGACCGGTCTCCCCTTCGCTGACAAAGAACAAGTAGGGGAGTTTCTCCTTGGGGAACCGAACCATCCGTGCGACATACCAACGGAGGTAATCACCGCCGGACAGGATGCCATGATCCTGGCACCACTTGTCTGCCGCCACCGCCTCGTCCAGTCCCAAGCCGCAATGGTCGAAGACGCGATCCCACATGGGCGTCGGGCCAGGTTCGGTAGGTGCAAACCGGAGTTTCGCACCGCGGATGTTCCAGTGCCGATCAGGCAGGAACTCGTCCGCGAACGGTTCGTTCATTTCATACCACGGGCGACGACCGATCTCGCCCTGCACTATTTGGGCATCCGTCTTGCTCATGGGGACACCCATGAGCGTGATGTTGGCTCGCCCGTCGCTCACTGCACACCACTTGCCGTTCGCGGCCCTGATTACATAACCACCATCCTTGTCGATTCCGTCGTCGTTGTTTCGGATCGCGCGGACGAGGTGATCGAATGTGGCACCACTGTCGTCGGGATTCGGCGCGGGCAACGGAAATGACACACTGAGACGCCGAGTTGTCGCCGCCCACCCTTCCGGCGTCTCCTTCTTCTCGCGCTCGGCCGCTACAACCAACAGCCCCTTTTCAACCGTGAAGTTTACGGAGCGGTCTTCCAGATCAGGGAGTTGTAGGCCGAGCGTGCGGGCGGCCTCCTTTGCCTGGGCGACGTGCGCGAACGTAAAAAACCCCTTACCCATCACACCCCCAGCCGACAGGCAGGCGGTCCGAAGATCGGGTGTGGCATTGTAGACGATGTAGGGCTTCTTCTTGTTGTTGATGGACCAGCAGGATTCCTCAGTCGGCGTCTGAAACCGCATGACGAAGAATGCGCCGTTCGGCCGCAGGAAGGCATAGGCGTTGGGACGGGTCTTGTCATTCCCCGGCGAAACGGTCTTGAAGGTTCCCTTCAGTTCAAGTGCGTCGTGTACCTCAGCCAAGCCGGCAGTGTGAACACGGTAGCACCGCTTGTCGGCAACCCATGCCAGGGGCCACCCACGGCTGACATACTCCTCCAGGATTCGAGTATGCTCGGCGTCCTTCGTGACGGCCGGGAACGCGGAACACAACTCGTCGAACTCGTCGGAGGATTCCTCGTCGCCGCTCACACTCGCCGTTCGGGTTCGCGGGGGCAGCACGGTCGCACGCCAGCCGGGAAGATCGGCCTCCGTAAGGACCTGCGTGCTCGCCTTCAACAACTCGTAGCTGCGTTTGGCTTCCGAGGCGCGGGTGGACCAGCAGAAGAGGATTGCACCGAAGGCGTCCACGTCGGCGGAGAAATCGCGGCCGGTGTCAGCGGAAATCTTCGCCAGGATCGCTTTCGCCAGGATTGCATGAACAACATGGTTCACGCACGGGATGTGGTCCACATGCACGTAAACGTGGATGCCCTTGCCCTGGGTGGATCGCCGCAACTCGACATAAGGCAACGCTTCTAAAGCAGCGCGCACCTCCTCCAATTGCTCCGGGGTCAAGCCACACGCATGAGTCAGGTCGTCGAGATCGAAACCGACCCATAAAGAGACAAGATGCTCCCAGTCCCAACCCGACATCCCGAAGTCAGAGGCGTAGTCGTCCAGTGGGTAGGTCAGAGCGTAGTCATCAAACCACGGCTCGGTGTCCGAATCCTTGGGGATGTGGACCGACCACCAGCACCGCACCCCATCTGTGTACAGGGCACCGCTCCCGCCGACTGGTTCGCCTTCACCCTGCTTGACGAGAAGCTGGCCCTCCATTGAAGGGCCATACCGCCCGATCAGATCGCGGTTGAAGATCATCGCCTTGCGGTTGAGGAACAAAGACAGGGACTCGGTGACTGGTTTCGCCATTGGTGCCTCTTGGGTGCTTCGTTGACGTGATCTAGGATGCCCGTAGGTGGTAGAAGCACGTTGACCACCTACGGGCCGCGCGTCCGGCCAAAGACGCGCGTTGACGGGATGGTGACAGATTAGTCATCTGTCACCGTTTGATGTTTCGCAAGTCACGACGCAGACGCGAGTTATGTTTTCGTGGTGACTGTGACAGCAGGCATCCCCACTTCACATATAGGAGGTGTATGTAATTTTTCATACACTCCTATGTATAGAACTGGGCTTCTTTCCCTGTTGACACCACGGTGTCGCAAGTCACGTTGAGATAAGAACTTGCGTGGTGACGGGTCCGCACACGCAGTCACCTGTCACCTGTCACCGTCACCGTCGCTGTGCTTTGACCTTCAGGCGACAGGAGCGTTTACACGTCGATTGCAAGTCGGCCAGTTGGCGTCTTGGTGCCTGACCGAACGGTCAAAGTCACCTGCGACTTGGAGCCCCGCCCTGGCGGCAATGGTCCCCGGCCCTGGCGGCACGACTACGGGCTCGGCGGCACAACCCTGGCGGCAACGGCTCCTGACGCCTGAAGGTCCCGCTAGGCAGCCGCCGGTTCGCCGGTGAGCGCCGCTGCGGGTTCCGCGGCGAGCGCCCTGTTGGATAGGAATGTGCGCCCTTCCGTGGTGAGCAGCGCATAGCCACTCCCCGCAAGCTCGATCAAGAATTGGGTGCGGGGAATCGGCCCGTGCTTTTGCTGGTACTCGCGGCGCACTCGTGCGACACTGACACCAACGCCGGGTGTCGGGATCGTGCTCTGTTCGACGAAATCTTTGATGGACATGGACGGTCTCCTCGCTGCTGCGTGGTCTCAGATGTCGTGCAATGATCTTCTACCCGAAGACACCAGTCGCCAAAATCTGGCGTTTCGCGCATCGCCAGGAGAAAAGATTTTGGTCCTGGCAATTCCGCTCGGAGTCCGGCACAATCGACCACGCCGCCGCGTCCCGCCGGCCCGAAGCCCCGCCTCCAAACAGTTCAGATTCCGGTCAGCCAGCCGTCAAGGATGCCCGGCTTGTCGCGTTTACACGCAGGTAGTAATTCTCTCAACACGGTTAGGTTCCGTGGTTAGACCAGCGGCGGAGGATCAACGCCCCGCGTCGAGCAGCGCGCCGTCAGCAATCCGGTCGCGGATCGGTCCCGTAGAGACGAGCCCCAACGCCTTCGCCGCGTCCAGTTGCGACGGCCAGATGGTCAGCGAGCCATCCGGCTCCACGCGGGCGACGGCTCGCGGCCCGCCGGTCCTCTTCTTGATCGTGCCAAACACGTCGGTCAGCATTCTGGCCGCCGAATGTGCCGTCGCCGCGTGCAGACCAACTGCGGTCCCGAGTAGGACCACCTCGCGTGGCTCCGCGTCGAGCGTGCGCAGCCAGCGTGCGAGTTCCGTGTTCAGTCGATCTCGATAGCGCCAGATCGTTCGCCAGACCGCCGGCTTGTCCGCCCGGTCGGCTCCGATGAACTTCACGTTCCCCTCCGCGTCGAGCAGTCCGAAAACACGGTACTTCGGCTTCGGGCCACCAAGATCAATGAACATTGCAATACTCCTCTTATGATCGCGTACAACGCACGCTGGCGAACGCTGGGAAAAGGCACCTGTTCCGAGTCAAACCTACGTCCTGGAAGCAGCCGGTGGGCCGGCCTCGCTGCCTGCTGGCCGGCCACGGGCTGCCTGCCGCACGACCTTCAGGCGACCAAGAATCGCTGTCGTTGGCGTCGAAGTGGCTGGCACCGATGTGGCACTGGCTCTCTGTCTCTCCGGTTCCTGAAGGTGGCCGCCGGCCCGCCAGGGACTTCGCTGGACGGCCCGGGCCGCCGGGCCGCAGTCGTGCCGCCTTGACCGCCCCGGCTTAATGCCGAGCCGCCGGGCGCTTCCGGCCGCCATCGCCGCTTGCCGCGATCCTGCCGGGCCGCCGGGCCGTCGCCGCTCGCCCCGCCGGCGCAAGGAAAAGGCCAGCCAACAGCCGCAACAGCCCTCGCCCTCAGCCCTTTCCCAGCACGGCGTAAACTGTCGGCCGGCTGAGGGACGTGGCCCGAGCGATGGCCGCGATCTTCCGGCCCTCCACCTTCATGCGGTGAATCGTCTCTTCGGCTTCCGGCGTGACTTTGACGCGGCGGCCGGGCTTGCCGCCGCCCCACACCTTGCCCGCGGCCCGCGCGGCGGCCTGGCCGGCGATGATCCGCTCGGCCCGAACCTCGGTCTCGAATTGCGCGACGGACGCGAGGACGTTCGCCATGAGCCGGCCGGCTGGCGTTGACAGGTCAAGACCGTCTTTCAAGCTGACGAGGTTCACCTTGCGGCGTGCCAGGTCGTCAAAGAGGGCCGTGAGCCCCTTCGCCGTCCGGCCCAGGCGGTCGAGCCGCCAGCAGACGATGGTGGAGACCTCGCCGGCCTCCACGGCGGCTTGCAGGCGTTGCCAGCCCGGCCGGTCCATCGTCTTGCCGGTGAACTTGTCCTTGTACCACTTGACCGGCTGGTCCTGGGCGGCGGCCCACCGCTCCAAATCGGGAAGCTGCGAGCGAACGTCCTGTCCTCGCTTCTTACTGACTCGCGTGTAAACAGCAACATGCCGCATGGTGCGATCTCCGGGGGTGTGCTTCAAGTATGCTCGGCGCTTTGTCATTTGTCAAGTTGGGTCTAAAGCCTACGCCTTGCGCTTTTCTGTTGTCGCAAGTCCTTATTCCTCGTTGCAAACTGGGCGTTTTCGGGTTGGATGTTGGCTCTTTACACTTTGGGACGCTCAGCACTATGGATTGCGGAGGGTCACGAGGAGCCACATAAGGTTCCTGGGAGGGTCCGACGAGGGGCCATAAGGATTCTCGGTGGCGTCCCCGGGACCTGAGCATTCTCGGCCGGTTATGCAGCCGGCGTCCATCCCCGTGCAGCAACCCATCATTCAGGCCCACAACGGCCCAAGATCAGGCCACAACCGTAGCGATCCGCGTAGACCGAACTGCCCTGGCCTGCGCCGGGGCCAACGCGCACGCCCTGACCGAGCGGAAAAGGCGTGGTCACGCTGGCCCCGGCACACCGTCAAGAATTACCAGGCTTCAGTGATTCAATTGTGGGTCCTCTCGGTCTGCGATCCGCGGCCATCACAATTGCCGTCGTTTGGTCGCCTGGTCGATTGACCATTTGATGCTGGCGGCCATATTGCCAGACGGTCATGGCCCTTGTGGGAGAGGAGAGAATGGTGAACGCTGATGCCTGCTGGCCGAGCGGAAGTCGGTTGGACCTTGACCGCCGGCCGCTGGCGGTCCTGCTGACTGCTCGTTGATCTTCGCCGCTCACGATCCGATCACGCGAGGGATTGACGGTGGGACTGCGGCCTCCGATGACCTTGGAGATTGGCGGACGGATGCCAGAGGTTTTGGAGGTTCTTCTTTCGCAGAGCGGCGCGATTTTCCGGCGAGATTTTCAATTCCACCGGCTGGCTGCCGGCGCAAAATACGAATCGAAATCCCGTTTTCTGTAGCCGTTTTGCGTCACGGTTTACGTGCGTGAGACGGAAGGTTCTCCTCCTCGTTTCGTCTCACCGCTGGAGGCGTGTTTCGTTCGCGCAAACCCTTGATTCCGCGGAGAAGACACACTTCGTTTCCTTGACGGTCGATTGCTGGAAAACCGCGCGGAATTCGCGCCGATGCTTTGACTTCTTTTCGACCCAGGGCAGGCTTCTCCTGTGGCAAACATCTTTTCACCTTCTTGGAGCAAAGCACCATGAGTACCGCAACGTTTGACCGCAAGACCGACTTGCATCAACTCACACTGGAGGGAATCCTTATGGATAGCGGGGTTCCCCTGTGCCATTGGACCGAATGGTTTGACTTCGTTTACTACGGGGTCCCGCGGTCCGATGCGGCGCGCAAGTGCAAGGGCAGCGCGGCCGCGCTCAATTCCATCTTGATTGAATTGAGTAAGCAATGCAAGCACAAATTTCCTCCGAAGAATTGGAAACCGTCTTGCCGCAAGGCAGGCTAGCAATCGGCCGCATGATTACGGGCAAGGGGAATGGACCCTTGCCCGTTTCCCTGCGCCCTGTGCAATCGCCCAGGTGAGCAAGCGCCGGCCCGTTCCCGCGGCCCGTGCAAGCGCGGCCGGGTGAGCGGACCCCGCGGCCCGTTCCCCTTGCATCGGACCCGCGGCCCGTTCCCTGCCCAGGGAGCAAGCGCCGGCCCCGTTCCCGCGGCCCGTGCAAGCGCGGCCGGGTGAGCGGACCCCGCGGCCCGCGGAATGATCGGCCCCGCGGCCGGGTTTACACGGTTGCAATTGCCCGTATGCAAGAGCGCAACCCGGCCGGATTGTGGCAACGGCGGGGGTAGGGGGTCTAAATGAGATACGATTGCAACGATCATTCCGGCGCGGGATGGTGGAGGGTCGATCTATTTGGGAAAACCGACACAATCGAAAAAACCGGCAAATCCGGCCGCTCCTTCGACTGGATTGGTCCGGCGATCAGGACGACTGACGCGGCGACGACCTTCAGGCCACTGGTGTCCGTCCCACAGATGATCTCTACGAGATGCCTGAAGGTCAGTCAGCGCCTTCAGGAGACAGAGAGTATTGTGTCCAATGGCCGGCGCATCGTGTCCGGCGTCGTTGGGGCCAGACCGCGGAGGACGTTCACCAAGCAGTCGATGCCGTTGGGTCCAACGGCCGGACACCGGACGCCTGGTGGGTCAGAACCTCGTCCCCGCGGAAGCGCTCGTCTGCGATGAACGCAGTTGCGATTTTGGTTGGCGGGAATTTTGCAAACGCCCGTCAGACCTGCCGCAAGATCAAACCCTGTCCGCCAAACACTTCGACGAAACGCTTTCTTTCCGGTCCCACGTAGCAGATCAGCGAGCCGAAAGGTGGATCGACCAGCCGGTCGGTGGTGGGATCGTGGAACTTCGGTCGCTCAGTGGGCACAAGCAGCAGACCACCCCGCAGCAGTAACGGCCGGAACGCCGATATGTTGGCGGGACCAACGACGACGGCTTGCTTTACGCGGCCGGACTTGATCTCTTGGTCCAGCTTGGACATCCAATTCGGCCAATCGTTGAAGGGCGGGTTGAGGAAGACGCGACCGTGCCAGCGCTGCTTCAATCCATCCATCCGTTTGTTGAAGAAGGATGTCGCTTCAACCGTTTTGTTTGCTTCACGGCTGGAGGCTGGATCAAGGTCGATCCGCCCAAGCGCGCGGCGAACCGCGGTCATCAATTCGGGAGGTGTGTAACGCTCGGTGGATGCCGGGGAGCCCTTGATCGGCTTGTACGTCTTTCCGTCGCTGCCCACCCGCTGATCCTGTTGGTAAATTTTACCAACAGCCTCCAGGTCGGCACGGACGCTCGCCACGGTCGGATGGCTGACCCCGAGCATCTTGGCAATGACGCGGTTCGTCCGATCCGGGGTCTCCTGGAGTTGATCGGCGATGATCTCGCGTTTCTGGACCTGGCTGAGTTGACGGCGGGCGAGGTTCAGCGCCCTCGCCAGTGCCCGCAACTCCTCCTCTTCCCCTTTGTGGACAACCTCGGGGCAATCGTAGCCAAGATCGTCGGCGGCCTGCTTGCGATGGTTGCCGTCGATGATGCGGCGGCGCGGACCGTTGCCGTCCACGAGGATCGGCACCAGCACGCCGTTGACGGCGATAGACTGGCAGAGCCCGTCGTATTCCTCATTGGACAGCGGGGGAAGTTTCAGCAGAGGCTCATAGCGGGGCTTCTTGCGCGCTTTGGTCGTTGTCACGTAGGTTCCTCGTCATCCCCGGGCGATCACGGTCGCAATCCAACGCTGACTCAGTTTCTTGGCAGCCAATCGGCAGCCATACGAAAGTCTAGCTTACTGAAGACCTTCAGGGCTCCGGCATGTTCTGGCCGGTGTCGTTGGGCCAATGGCCGGACACCGGACGCCCGATGGGTCAGAACGTCGTCCCCGCGAGGTCGCAGTTGCGATTTTGGAATCGGCTCTTACGCCGCCACCCGCCGCCGGGCAACACGCGCGATGCCCGAGTCGATCTCACACGCGAGCCAGTTACGACCAAGCCTCTTGCAGGCAGCCGGCACCGTTCCTGATCCGCAGAACGGATCGACAACGAGCGAACCCGGCTTGGTCAACTTCTCCACGAAATAGGCTGTGTCGTCGCCCGTCTTCTGAAAATCGTGTGAGTCCTTTTCCTTGCCGCCGCCATGCAGATGATCCGTAACATACCCCGCCGTGGACTTGCCCTTGGAGCAGGCCACCACAGGTTGCCACGCATTCTTAACCTTGGGGTGATGAAGCATGGAACGCTGACCCGTGAACTCGACGGCGAACGTCCAATAATAGTCCAGGTGTGCGCTCATTGCTTCCAACACTGCCGGCAAATATCCGATCCCCGCGTAGGCGAGGCACAGCCCGCCAGGTTTCAGCTTGGCCGCCGCAAGTTCTGCGAGTTCGCGGTATAGGTTGATCTCCGCGTATGGCGGGTCTGTGAGGAACAGGTCTACCGAATCGTCGTCGAGCCGTTCCCACAGTGTTGTGGCCGGGGCGCTCAGGATGTTGCCGCCCGACCTTGGGCCGGACGTGTCTCGCTGCTCTCGGACGAGCTTCAACACCCCGGCCGTGGTCGGCTCGCGGGCCGTCGCCAAGTACCGCTCGAAATCTTTCGCAGGCACCGAGGCAAGCGCCTGCCATTTGCTCGATTGGTTGCGCGTAATTCCCAACTTACCGAGTCCAATTGTCACCTCGGATGACAATTGGGGATTGCCGCGTTTGACGGTTGCCGCCAGCAACTCGCCGATCCGACGCTCGGCCAAAAGGCGAATCCTAGCACACTGGCGCTCCATTTCCCCTGCCTGTTTTGCCTGCTTTGCCCAGACGCGCAAGGCTTCCGCCTTGTCGCGGATTCCCTTGGCTTCGTCCAGACTGGCGGCCTTGGCGATTGCAACGCGAGCGCGATCGAAGTAGATGAGGTCCATTCCCAATATATCGGCAGCCGCAGGCGTCCCGCAGAAGGCGTCTTCTGGCCGGTGTCCAATTGTCTTGCGTTGTGACGGGCTACGAAACGCCCGCCGTGTCGATGGTGTCCCTCAGATCGCCGTACACTACCCCGCGGTCCTTATCTGCTCCGTCGCGGCACCGGCACATTCCCTCCGCGGAACGGAATTCGATTGCTCCGTTGGCGATCCGCAGTCCATAGTAAACGAAACCAAGCCGACGCCCATTCGTATCAACGTAGGTGCCGGTCAAGAATCGCTGAATCGTAACGTCGAACGTGCCGCTGAACTGGACTTTGCCACGGGACTCAATCAGGTCAAGAAACATCGCTTCGGGAGAGGGCGCAGAACGCTTATTGTCGTAGGCAATCCAGCGGACTTTTCCATCTTCCGTCAGGTGGAAGTCGATATGCCCTGTGCCGTGCAGACGCCCTGTGTCGTCCCGATGGTAACACATCGGGCTGTCGTCAACCATCGGGCCAGCTATCGTGCCTTCCAGTGTGACGATCTTGTTTCCGGGACGGTCCCGGATCACCTGTAGCACGCGATTGCCGAGATCGACAGGCGCGTTCTCCTCGGTCAGTGTTCCACGCATGGTCAGAATCTCCAGGTATCCGGCCACCTCGCTGCTGGAAGTCGGCGGCGTTGAATGGCCTAACAACCCTACGTCGTGGATCAGTAGCAGGCCACTAAGGGTCCCGTCGAACCGCTTGTGCCGTTCTTGCAGGGCTCACGATGTTTCGAGCGTCAACCGTTCCATCATGGACCAGGCCGCATCCAGGGCCTCTTCACGGGTTGGGGCGATGGCAATGATGACCTCCCTGTCCCTCATGGCGAGCGCCGACCACCTATCATCCGTTGTCGGTTCGGCGTCGAGAGTGATCCAGCCCCAGCGATTCAAGGTCTCGGCGGTCATGGTGGCCTCCCCAATAAAGCATAGCTCATTGGGGCTGCGGCGAGCACTCGGTCCTCTGTGCCGGCCTGGACGACAGGCATTCATTCGCATTGACCAAGAATCCAAACACTCTCCCGCGGCATTGTGTTCCATGCGAGTCCAATTAGGATCGAGGTATGAACGCACAAATCAACATTCTCTACGCCGAGTACCTCGGCCACACTGGCGGTGACAAGGCCGCCGCCGCCAGCCTGACGTTGGCGGCCATAATGCTGGAGGGCCATAGTGAGTCGCCGGCCACGCCCGCCGGTGCGCCGCTGACGGTCAAAGAAGCGGCATTCCAACTGCGGGTCAGCACGCGGCGGATTTACGAGATGTGTGCGGCCGGGGAACTGCGGGCCTTCAAGGTCGGACGCGGGCTGCGAATCACCCCGGAGATCCTCAAAGAGTACCAACGGCAGGGAGCCATCGCAGCGCGCCGCCGGGAGCCGTTTAGCAACCGTCCCAACCGCTGCCTCTAAAGCCAAGCGAGGATGATGTTCGTGACTACACGGCTTTCGTCGCCCGGCCGGAATCCGTGACAGTCTTTCGCCGATGCCGGCTGCAATCTGGCCCATTCGCTGCCGAAGTGCAGAATCTTCGGGGCCAAAGCACGCGGTATCGCATTACTCGGCAGCTACCTCAGTACCCAAGTGCCCGCAACAGCATATCGAACTGGCGCTCCGCATCTTCAATCTCAGCACTTGAGAAACAACGTAAATGGACTTGTCGGTCCTCAAAAGCATACACGCCGACTGAAACCTCCGAAATGTTGACGTTCAGGACAGCGGTGGCGAGAGCGTTTTGAATTAGCGGCAGCCGCAACTCATCAGCCCAACCATCTGATGTAGCGTTCCGCAAGAGCCATGCCGCATATCCACCCTCCCGGACAAGATCAACTCGCGCGATTTGGCCCGTGCATATTAGCTCCGGCGGCATTCGAGGCACCCTGATTGCGACATTCATTCGTGTTTGGAATGTCGGCCAGGCGCGAGTGGCGCATTCGTTCGCATACCAGAGAAACTTGTCCAGCGTGGCGCTTTTCTTGTCGTCGTTTTTGAATCCCCGCAGCCTTTTGTCGAGGTAACGACGAGATCGCGTCAGCCCTTCCCGATGGAAGCGAGCCACCGCATCTCGTAGCGCCATGTAGTACGATACACGGAAAGGAGGAACGATGCTCGGTTGCAGCATCTTCTGGCGATAGGCATCCGGGTCTCTCCGGGCCTCCTCAAGTTCGCGCAGTGGCAGACGAGGCATAAATCACCGCACCAGCTTACGAATGTACCTGTAATTGTCGAACACCGACCGCGCCTCGACGGCAAAGCGGCGGTACATATCCACGGCCCGAGTGCCGTCATAGTATTGGCTTACCAACTCTGGATAGAGCACTTCCATCTCAGCAAGCGGGGCGGAGTTGGCAAATGTGCATACGAATTCGGCAAGCTCCATCAGGTTGCGCTTTCCATCATCATCCGAGTCCAGTTTCCCGACCTTCTCGGACAAAATGTCGCGCTGGTACTCGTCGATTGTCATACCCCGGTACTCCAGCGCAATTCTCCTGACTAGGCAAGGAATGCAGAAGCCGCAATGATTCTTTCCACCAGCGATCCGCGATGCCTTCCAGCAACTTACGGCTACTGGGATGATCTCGGAGTGTGACTTAGCAAGAGCTTCGATCACCTCAGCCTTTGTCATGTACAAGAACGGGTTCTCGATATTGATTCGGAACCCGAGCAACTGTGTCAGCATCGGCCCCATCCGGGCGACGAATTCTGGATGGGCGGTGTGCGTGGAGAACGCGCTGATGCGAGCAGCGGTCAAGGGTAAATGGATTGCCAGTTGGCCGTTCTCTGCGATCACAACAACGTCATGGATACCGCGGCGGCGAGCGGTCAAAGCCGCCAAGCACAGGAAGAGGAAAGAACGGGTGCGCTGGGTTTCTTCACGGTTTTCATCGCTTAGAAAGGGGTATTGTGGTCGGTTGACACCGCCGACCCTGACGGCAATGCGGTCAAGTTTTCCCGTGTACGTCCGGTCGAGGTACTTGAACAGCGATGCCTGGGCTGTGGCGACGGTTTGGTTCCCGGTCGTGTGGCTTACGAGTTGAACGGCTTCTTCGGACTCGGCGTAGCGAACCGCCGCTGCAAGGGAGTCAAGACCGCCAGAGAAAAGCAGAACCTTCCCTGGGACATTGCAGTCATCGGTGCATGGGATTTCCGGGCTGCCTGGCTTCTGGCTGAAGCGAATGTTCCAGGCATCGTGACTCAGAATGAACAGAATATAGACCAACTCATCGCGGATGCCTTGGAACGCTGCCAAATTCACGACCGGGACGGTAAGGTCAATAGTCCGTGTGAACTGCTCCCGAAGCCCTCTCTTGAACGCTAAATCAGATGCAAAGACGGCTGATGCGAGAGTCAGAACGTCCTCTTCCAATGATGTCGCGTGCTTGAAGCGGGCCTGGAATTGCCCCTCACCCGTGCGCAGATTCTTTCCTGGCCGCAAAACGAGATCGGCGTTGGGCGCGAGATCGGTGAATGTCACTACTGCAATGGACATGGCTACTCTCTCCCCTCCAGCCGTCCGACGACAGTAGTGATATAAGACTTCCAGGACGATGGCGACGCCTCCACGCCGGGAGGCCGAAGGACGCTTTGTGCCATCTGACGGGCATGGTCAAGAACCTGTGCCTTAAAGCTCATTGCATCGGACACCGTGGCGATACGGTTGCTTCTGCCCACATGTCCAGGCAAATCCCGTGAGACAAGATAGTTGGTTGCCTCCCCGACGAGAGACTGAACAAACGCGCCTACGCGATCACCAGGAGCCGCAAAGCACGAGACGGCTGCCCGCTGAGCAATGTCTGTCGCAAGCGAGGCGACACCAGACATGGCGAGCGTTTGGCGAACGCGCGCAATAGCGTCAGCGCGCGAAGGTATGTCTCTGACGATCTGCGCGCAAGTGGCAACAACAGGATGCCCCAGGTCAGCACCAAGATTCCCGGCAGGCTGATTCGTCGCGGCCCGCCAGAGTTCTTGGGATGCGCGATCTGCCGGAATCATCTCCGACTCATAGATCGCCCCCACGGCTCGCCAGTTGGCGGTCCGAGGGGAGGCATGGCTGATGGAGGTGCCCATACTTGTCTCACTTCAGGGCGTAGCAGGGACTACCTGGTCTTTGTTAATTGCTTCGATTTCTTCGGCAACTCGGGCAGAGTCAACAATCGCGTCCGAAAACACTCTCTTCCAGTTGATGGCACGTCGGGTACGTGGGGTCTGGCACAACTGGTTTAGAATCTCCACAAGCACGTCGCATGTCAAGAAAGCCAAGGGAACCCCACACTCTGCCAGAAGGTCGCGTGATCTGTTCTCCAGTGTCGCTTTGTCGTGAGGAAAACGGCCGGAAATCACAATGAAGGCGTGCAATCGTGGGAGAAATGCGTTGTATCGCTGCTTGAACTCCTCAACATACGACCTGAATTGACGGATGCTCGTGGCAGTCACCTCATAGCCATCCGAATATGCCTTCGCGTCGTAAAGGGCGGAAAAGTCCTGATATGGAAGGACTATCCCGTCGGGGCGAGCTTCAAAAAGTCGATTCTGACCGTATCGAACCACACGAACTCCAAGTGCGAATTCGAGTGCGACTCGCACATACGCCTCCAGCAGGTCGTCCGCCGTGCCTTTCAAGTCTTTGGGAAGTCTGTTGAAGCCGAGAAGTCTTAGGTGTTCGCAGAAGTCGGAGTCGAGCGCACTGGTGGACAACACGGGCCCGCCCAAAAGGCCCAAGAATCGGTCCCAGGGAATACTCGGATTCGCATCATCGGCTTTTCCGACGAGAATCACTATCGCGTTGTGTTGGCCCGCTGCGATCCGAGCCCCCTTGACCTCGGCATCGCCGAAAGCATCCCTTTCTGACAATGCGAAACAGTAGCGATGCTGTGCCCCGAACTCATCCGGTCGAGACATGAGTATCAGCGCGTAGCCGGGCTTCCTTTCCGCACCTTCGAGCGCAAAGCCGGCGACCGTCAGAGTGCGAATCGCGGTGGCGAGGTCGGGGATCATTGGAATCGGTTCGTCGGCGGACATGTGAGCGTTAGCTGGAAGCGGCTTTGCTGCTATTCTGGAAGGCATCTCTTGGTCGTCCTGACGCCTCGGAGAGCCGCGTCGGCGTAGGGTTGGCGAACTGGAAAGCGTTTATAGCCATTCCCGACCTCACTCCTCCTCAAACCCGTGGTCGTCGAACTTCAAGGTCCGGCAGTTCTCCGTAATCGTCCGCACCAATTCGGGTGAGGCCCCGTCAGGAATGTGGGCCTGGATCTCCAGCGTGACCTCGACATCGGCCCCGACGATGCTGGATAGGTGCTGGACGATCTCCTCGGCAATCTTCGCGGCATCTCGTCCCAGCCGCATCGGATCGAGTTTCGCCGAGCCGTGGAACCGGCAGAGTTGCGGTGTTTCGACAACAACAGCGCCACCGTTGACCCCATCGGTCTCCCCGTTGCCCTTCTTCTGGACAACGGTGACACCGCCGCCACCACCATTCCCATTGCCCTTGCCGTTACCATCAGGCGGTTCGGCCTTCTTCTTTTCTGCCTCAAGCTGGGCTTCGGCCACTTCAGGCTTAACCACCAGGCTGGTCGCGTCCACAAGCACACGGATCGACTGCGCGGCTCGAAGGCCCTTGTATCGTTTCTTCTGGTCGTCCCAGCCATCCGCATAGGCGAAGGTCTCGCAGTGCCAGGTGAGGCGGGCCACGCCCGTGCGGATCGCCTCGACCAGCACATCCTCGTTTTGCAGCCGCGGCAGGTAGAGGTACTTGGCAACGTCTTCGGCCAATTGCTTGACGCCAACGTGATCGCCGCGCCACAGCGGCACACGGTCAAGCTCATGGCGCAGGGTAACGTCCCCAAACTGTAGCAAAAGCTGTCCCTCATTCTTGAGCTTCTTCGACGCCCGCACCGCCAGGGAATCCTGTCCCTGGAGTCGAATCTCGGTCCATTCGATTTCGCCCTTCGGGTCGGACTGGCCGGGCACAATCAACCATTGGAAGGTCTCGGGGACGCGGGCGTCCACGGTTTCGTCGGCGTTCTTTCGCTTCGTTTCGGCCTGCCTGGTCTGGAACGGATCGAGGTTCAGGGTTTCACGGTCGCCCCAAATCGAATTCCATGCGAGATATTGCCTGACGGCCTGGCGAAGCTCCCGCAGGCGGTTCACATCGGGGGCGAGGAATACGATCGCGTTCTTGTAGTTCCGCGGGCTGGAGCCCCGGCATTCAAGGACCTGGGCCGCCTCTTTCCTAGCGGCGCTCTTGTCGTCCTTCGCGGTGTGCGGATGCTCGGGACCGAGAATGACTAGGCGGGCCTCCTTGTCGTCGGGCACGTCGCCGCTGGGAAGACACGCATGGACTTTGACGAAATCGCCGCGGGACTTGGCTTCGTCCCGCAATCGCTGGACGATTTCGTCCGTGACGGCATCGTCGTCCAGTTGAGAGGCTCGATCTTCGGCGAGCCGGGTGACGGTTGGCTGCGTGGAATACCAGTACCGCTTGCCATCGACGTAGAGGTAGGTGGCCCGGTCGGTCAGCCGACGCAGCGCGTCCCCGAACGTGGCGACGGCTTCGCCTGGCTGGACACACCCGAGTTTCACCTGCCGGTCTTCAATCCCACGATTCGCGGCCTTCTGGATCGGAGCCGAGCCCATGTAGATCGTCCGCGACACGCGGCGGGAGGCGGAGTACCGCCCCAGGTTCGGGTTCTCGCGGTCCAGGGCCAACGGCAGCGAGTTGGCCCCGTCCACGTCCTTCTCGATGACTGGAACCCAGTTGTCTTCCATGTAGCGGGTCAACTCGAATTGCACCGCAGGATCATCGACGGGCACGGTGGCCGGCATGATGAGGAGGTTGCTGTCGTTGCGCTCCCACAGGGAGTGGATCACTGCCGCCATAAGACGCAGCACCCCGCGGGTCCGCTGGAACTTATCGAGCGTGGACCAGTCGTTGTAGAGCCGGTCGAACAACTCAGGGTGGATGGGGTAGGCCATCTTGATTCGGCGTTCGTAATTGGCCTCGCGGCATTCCAACGGGAACTCCTGGTGCTGCGAGCCATACAGGTCGGAGAACGCGCGAGCGACGGCATCGCGGGCCACGAAGTTATCGCCGGTGATGGGCTGGAACAGCCGGCGGCGGACGATCTCGAACCCCTCGTCGGGGCTGGCCGGCCGCCACGATGACTCCACGCGCCCAATGCAGTTCTTGAGCCGGGAAAGCGCCTCTTGGCCCCACCGCCCGCCGATCTCGTTGTCCGACGCCGGGACGCTGACGACCAGCAGGGTCTTCTTCGCCGCCTTGGCGCATTCGCTGATCGTCTGGGCGAAGGTGAACTGCGTGTCGAACGTGCCCGCCGGCAGGTCCGTGCCGTCCCGCAACTGCCGGGCGTAGGCCACCCATTCGTCAATCAGGATCAGGCACGGGGCGTACTTATTGAAGAGTTCCTTGAGGGCATCGCCGGGATTGGTGGCCGTCTTGTCGGCCTGCTCGACCAGCTTGTAGCCCTCCTTGCCCCCCAATTGCCATGCCAGTTCGCCCCAAAGCGTTCTGACCACGGTTCCATCGGGCTTCTTGTGGGGTTGGCCCGGAGAAATCTTCGTGCCGACCAGCACGGCACGCTTGACGCCGTTGGCGATCGGTACGCCCGCCTGCTTGACGAGTTCCTCGACGCCCGGCATTTCGCTGGCCGGGGTGCCCGAGAACGTATGCCACAAGGCGAGTTCCGAGTGAGTCTTGCCGCCGCCGAAGTTCGTTTGCAATTCGACGACGGGATCGCCGCCGGTTCCGGCCATCCGTTCCAACGCCCCTTGGAGCAGCCGTTTCAGCCCCTCGGTGATGAACGTGCGGCGAAAGAACTCGGTCGGGTGCTTGTACTCGTCCGACCCCTCATTCTGGTACACCTGCCAGAGATCGGCGGCAAACTCGGCCTGCTGATAGCGCCCGGAGGCGACATCCGGGTGTGGAGTGACGATCTCCCGCCACGGTTTCAGGCCGCCCTGCGGCTTGCCTTCGGTGGGAGTGAACGACGCCTTTCGCATCTCGCCCCGGCGCTGCTCATCGAATTGCACCCGCAACAGGTCCATCCGCATCTGGCCGATCTCGGACGCTTGCTCGGCCGAGACTGCCGTGAGCAGGCGTTCCATGCTGTCCAGGCCACGGTAGGCGTCGCTGCTGCTGAAAGCCTCCTGATGCGCCCATTTGTTCCGCGCATCCCGAAGTTCGCTGACGATGCTCCGTTCGGCGGTGCCCAGCGTGCGATTGAAGACCTGATTCCATTGATTCCACATTACGGCCAATAGCGCCTGCGTGTCCAGGTGGAGTTTCGCGGTCTTCTTGGGCTTCCCACGAACGGGCGGCTGGCCTTCGCGGGCGACTTCTTCCCATTTGTCGCCGTGGACCAGCTTGAGTTCCCGTTCCACGAAGGGCGCGAGACCTGCGCACAGCAGGTCGAGCGCCTTGCCAACACGTTCCCGGTTGCTTATTGCCATGATATTTCCTCTATGTCCTGGGGATGATCGGCAGCGCCCGAATGCGCAACCGGTTGGGTTCGATCACCACCACGGCCCCCTTGTTAAGATCATCCGCAATCGTCGCCATGTTTGCGAGCAACACCGCGACCTGGTTCTCAGGCTGCCGAGGCGAGGCACCACGGAAGAGAACAACCGAGGGCTTGGTCTCCGACCGTTGCGCGAGCAAGGTCCCGAAGTCGGTGTCGGCAGAGACGATGATCCGATCCTCGTGCGCCGCGCGCTCGAAGACCGCAATATCCTCGGCGGCGGCGAGTCCGTAGTCACGGACGTGAACGGCGTCGTGACCAGCTTGCCGCAGTCCCTCGGCCACGACGGGGGAGAGCGCGTTGTCTACAAGCCATTTCATGGCGTGTTCACCAAAGGAAGTTCCCGCTCACGCACGGCCTCGGCCGCGAGTTCCATCGCCTCGTGGATGTCCTCAGCCTCCAGGTCGGGATACGCCTTCAGGATTTCGCCGGTCGTCATTCCTTCCGCGACCATGCCCACGACCGTGGCCGCGGGAATTCGCAAGCCTCGGATGCAGGGCACTCCCCCCATCTGGCTCGGGTTCACTGTGATGCGTGTCAAGATCATTCATCATCCTCCTGTTCGCTCAGGGAACATTTCGTGTTGAGTCTCCACCGTCCGGGTGCGCTGGGCAGCCGCCAGCTTTGTCAGTTCCGGCCAGGCGATCACCAATCCATTATATGCCAGGGCCTCCTCGGCCCATTTCTTGCGTTCGCAGACCGTGTAGAGCCGGTAGGCAAGATCACGGGCTGCCTCGCCGAGCCCACCGAGTTTGTGGAGGAGGGCCGCCGCCCCGGATTCGCCCTTCTGGTCCAGCGTGCGCATCAGATGTTGCGTCACTTCCCAGATGGCCAGTCGCTTGCCCTCGGCGGGCTTCCAATCCTCCGGGAGTTCCGCTCGCTTTAGAAGTTGGACCTTGCCGCCACGGGCCTTGGCGATTCCCGCCTCGACCAGACCATTGACCGCCGTGTTCTTTGCCCTGCTAAGCGTTTCAGCCACGCCAAACGGCCCTTCCTCAACTCCAAATTGCTCGAACCACGCCAGTGCCCAGCGAGTGTCACCGTCGAACTCTCCCTCTTGCTCGGCCAGAACTTCGTCAAGAGCCTGGTTGATGAGCCCCAGTGCGGCGCGGACGGTCATCGCTGCGCCATCGCTCTCCAGCACTTTGGCGTAGCGGGTGAAGACGGCCATGCCCGGCCCAATCGCCGCCTGCGCGAGGTCCACCGGCGCGATGCTTCCCCGTTGCAGATTCCGCAACGCCTCGGGCAACTCGCGCCGCAACGCCGTAATGAACTCTTTGCGAGTTGCCAGCGAGGCGTTATCGGGACGGGGCCGGCAAACCAAGACTACCGACGAAGCGAGAGCATTCATCCCGATGCTCATGGTCCGGGCGCTACGCTCCGTGCGTATTGGCCATGTGCCGTCGATCACGAAACTCGACCGAATCAGTCCTTCCAGCATCGTTTCCCATCCCGTCGAGGCAATTGCCAACGTGTGTTCCGGCGAGTCGTCCTCCGATTCCTCCTCTGTCTCAGCCTGCTTGAATGCGTAGAAGACCGTGAGCGGGTAGTCCTCAGCCCCTATCTTCCTCATGTTGTGGAACGCAGATTCCAGTCCTGCCTCGAAAAACTCGCGGCAACGATCCTTGTCGCCATCAAACCGGTACGGGGTTGCCACAAGTTCCTCCGACTTCGGCGTCGCCACCGTTGCGAACAGGTCGGGGTACACGTCCTTGAGGCACCGTCGAAGCCAGACGTAAAAAAAATCAGACAAGTCGGCGTAGTCAATGTTGTTGTAGTATGGCGGATCAGTCGAGATAACGATCTTTTCCAGGCTCGTGGATGCAATGGTAGCGTCCGCTTGCCCGACGTTGCCAGGAACACTGGCCAGGGTCCATGTATCTATCACCTTTGCGACCCAGTCGAACGCCTCGTGCCATGCGCAGTGGAAGTCTGCAAGCAGATTTGCTTCTGGGTAATCCCAGGTCATCGGTATCGACTGCTTACTGAATGCGTGTCCGACAGTCCCTCGCGGCATCCATGTCGCAATGGTGTTTGAGTAGTCTGCGCACTTGTTCAGCGCAAACGCCAGGTAGGTGGCAACGGCATCGCTGTAGCCTGGAAGTCGTTGGCGTTCTGCCAGGGCCTTTCTCACCTCGTCGATGAGTTCACAGAGCAGCGAGAGCACGCTCAGTTGGCGATTGGTGAATAATTGAGAGAAGGCATCCAGACCGTACAGTGGGGGCCGCAACGAAAACGGGTTGTAGGCCATCGTGTTATCTGGAACCCATGATGGAACCACCTCGCACGCCACCCGCTCATGGTCTGGCAGAGCAGGCAGGAAGAGACGTTCACCTTCGGCATCAGCGATCATCGCAATAAGCCGGGTGCCTAACCGTCCGGCTTTGCCCTCTGCTCGGATGTAATCGAATGGAATCGGGGCACCGGACAACAGACACTTGCCGCCTTTCCGGTTTACCGTGCCTTTTACTGCCCGTTCGTCGTTACCGAAGCGAATGTCGAAACGGTATGAGTTGTTCGCCCGATCTATGACAGGGCTAAGCCACACCGGATGTCCCTTCCTGTTGCACAAACAGAGAGATTTCACGAGTGGAACGTGAGTTCCCTTGCAGGATGGATCGGGACTCGCTATGGTCCTTGACCACAACCATGCAACGACCGTCACCTCCTGCCCGCCGTACTTCTTGAGGTCCGGTCGCCCCTTCATTAGGTCGCTGGTGATCTTCGCCTTCTGATACAAATGTCCGACACGCTTCTCGGCTTCGTGGCGCATCCACGTACCGTAGAAACGAACATCCTCGGCCAGCCCTTGCGCTCCCTGCCAAACCGTCGCCGCCTTTCCTTCCCGTGACTTCTTTTGCCACTCGGGATTAACGGGCGGCATCCCCGCAAACTTGGGCGGTATCTCGATCAAGGCTTTGGTGATGAGTACCGCCACGGGGTTCAGGTCCGATCCGTAAGCCCGAAGCCCGAGTCGCTGGGCCTCCAGTGGAATCGAGCCGCCGCCGCAGAACGGATCAAGCACGGGCGGGCCGTAGGTTGCCAAGAAATGGTTGACCGCCTCGGGCGAGGCGAGCATGTGCTTGATTTCGTGAGGCGTGTAGGCCCGCACCACCGGCCCGCTTCCCGGACGCGGGAGAGCGGAGGCCGCCTTGCCCTTGACTGCGGCCCGTTTCCTGTCGGCCACGCTCGACTCCCCCTCGCCCTCACCCCCGGCCCCTCTCCCGGAAGGAGAGGGGAGAGGGATGGCCTGGTCCTTTTTCAACTCGCCCGTCTCGATCTTGCGTGAGGCGATCGAGCGGGCAATCTCGGCCCGAGCCTTGTTGATGACGCGGGGATTGTTCGAGTTGTCCCACTGGACCAGTTCTTCGATCAGGTTGAACAACTCGGCCCGCTTGCTGGCCTCGATGCCCTCGTCGCCGCCGAACATGGGATCGCTACCTGGATCATCGACCAGCGACGCGAACAGCACAGCCCGGCAGGCGGCCAACGGACGCCGTGCCCACCATAGGTGGAGCGTGGACGGGTGCCCGTGCCGGATCGACTTCTCCCGTGCCGACGCAACGTTGATGGCTTCGAGGGGAAGCGCAACTTCGATGAGCTTCTTGCGGTAGTTCATTTCCACAACGCGATCCGCTTCTTGCTAACTCGACAGTTTTGTTCGCTTGGGACTTTTGCGACTGGGGCTGGCGGCCGGTGTGCTATCTCCGGCACTTCCGTCTCCAACACATGACACTTTCTCAACGTCGGCGGTGTCTGTTTTCTTCTCGACGCGCCAACAGTTTTGGTAATCGGGGCCGCGCGAGTCCGGCTCCTGCTCTGGCTTGGACACCTGCACTGTGAAGGGAATTGCAAAATCCACGCCGATAATCACGGCCTGCCCCGGTGCCAAGGTCGGAAGGAACGCCGCTGCCGACCGGTCAATGTCGCCGGATGCCTTCTCGACTACCTCCCGGTCTTTCTCGTTTGTCAAGCGATGGACAAGCATGGTGCCCATTTGGCTCAGGACACCATCGGGAATGTCCCGCGGGCGCTGCGTGGCAATGCAGATATTTAGGCAGAACTTCCGCCCCTCCTTGGCAATGAGTTCAAACGAGTCAAGCGGGAACTTGGTATTCTCATCCCCCAAGGACTTGTCGAGGAATTGATGGGCCTCGTCCAAGAAGACGACCAGGGGACGATTGCGGAAGTCGCCATTTCGCGCCCTCGTGAGAAAATGTCGCCCGATCGCGTTTGCCACAATTTCCCTGGCATTATGGGCAAAGGCCAGATACTTCAATGAAATGCGGAGAACACGGTCGTCTTTGCTGTCGAGGAACTCGGAGACAACCCGTGTCAGTGACGGCTTACCGCTTGGCTTGAAGACACAAGCCAACTCCTTTGACTGAAGCATGTCTTCGATGCGGGTAATCAACGTAACGCAATAGCTACGCTCGTTTTCGCTGTAGTCCCCCCAACAGGACTCGTCGTTCCTGGCTGTTGAAAAAATGCACTCTTCGTTGATCTGCTGGCTTAGTTTGGTGATATCAAAGTTGGCCTCTGGCCTCTCGATCACCGCCACATGTTGGGCATAGGCGGTATCATACGGGGCCTTTCGTTTCCTCGCTTTGACGATAAGGCCGTTGCTAGCGATGGACGGTTCCAGCTTGGCCAGTTTCAAGCTCTTCATAGTTCGACTGTGTATTGGTCTTGATCGGATCTAAGTTGTTTTGTAAAACGCCTTTCCGTTGGATGGAACCCACGGAAAGGAGGAAGCCATGGAACGGCGGTTTGCAGTGCGTTACGCGGAACTGA
>Ga0187848_10000972_pt1 | contig 25132 bp, 19 predicted proteins | sample June2016WEW_4_40_FD_132424 | JGI IMG/M metagenome (GOLD analysis project Ga0187848, IMG submission 132424) | Peatland microbial communities from SPRUCE experiment site at the Marcell Experimental Forest, Minnesota, USA - June2016WEW_4_40 | ecosystem: Environmental > Terrestrial > Soil >... | reverse complement strand
GGTTGAGATCGCGACCGAAGAGATAGCCGACGGCGGACCAGTCGGGCACGGTCTGCGGAGTGCAGACCTGCCATGCGCCGACGAGATCGGATTGCGGACCGTACGCGGTGGCGTTCTTGACGGTGAACATGCGCAGTTGCGGATAGTTTGCGGCGGCGATCTCCTTGTCCTCGTTGATAAGTCCGTAGGGCGGATGGCCCTTGGCCGAGACGTTGAACTGCATGTTGGACTGGCCGGAGCCGAGCCACACCTCGCCCACCAGAACGTCCTTGACCACGATGGGCGCGTCGCCCGCGCGATCGCCGGCGATGGTCATCTCGAAGGGCCCGCCGGCCTTGAGGTTGTAGAGGCTGACGGTCCACTTGCCCTGCGCGTCGGCGGTTGCGGAGCGAGACTGGCCGCTGAGCGTGACGGCGACCTTCTCGCCCGGAGTGGCCGTGCCCCAGATGGGAACCAGCGTGCCGCTCTGCAGGACCATGTGGTCGCTAAAGAGCGGGGAGGGCTTGACCTCGGCGCGGACCGCCAGCGTGAAGCAGAGCGTGACACAGAGGGATGCAAGGAGCGAGAGTCTCTTCAGTAAGTTCATAAATAGCCTCGTTGGTGCCTTCCGATTCAAGTATGTTGCGGTCCGATGATCTTCAGTGCGGAGACGAAAACGCAAAGCGGTCGCTGGGGAATTATGCCACTCGCGGGAGATCGTTGAATATGGAGAAACTGAATATGAAAAACAAGGGGATGGTGGGCAGTGAGGGACTCGAACCCCCGACTTCCTGCTTGTAAGGCAGGCGCTCTAACCAGCTGAGCTAACCGCCCGTGGCGCGCGGGACAGACCTCAGTGTAGGTCAGGGCTGTGGGCGATGCAACGCGCACGCGGATGCAATCGGGGCCGACGGTCTGAATCTCCTGAGCCCACAGCTGGTCGCACAACCAGCGCATCGCAACAGGTATTTCCATTCCGTCTAGAATAGCTTTATGTCCTACGTCGCTGCGGTTGAACATCTGTTTGGCCTGGGCCAGGAGCTTGCCTCCCCGGCCCCGCGGCGGAAGTTCGACCTGGCGCAGATGCGAGTTCTGGCAGCCGCGCTGGGCGATCCGCAGAAAGAGTTTCCCGCGGTCCTGATCGCGGGAACCAACGGCAAAGGGAGCACGGCGGCGACGCTGGCGAGCATCTGTGCCGCCGCGGGGTTGCGCACGGCGCTGTATACTTCGCCGCATCTCTCGCGCGCGACTGAGCGGATCCGCACGGCCGAACCGGCGGAGGCTATAGATGAGGCTCCAGGAGCCTTCGCATTGCGAGAGATTCCGGAAGAGGAGTTTGCGCGGCTGTACTTCCTGGTCGACGAGACGGCGCAGCGGTTGGTAGCGACCGGCGAGCTGCCGCACGCTCCCAGCTTCTTCGAGTCGCTGACCGCACTTGCGTTTCTCTACTTCTCCGAACGCAAGGTGGAGATCGCCATTCTTGAAGTGGGGCTGGGAGGGCGGCTCGATGCCACCAACATCGTGGAGCCGATACTGTCGGTCATCACCGACATTGCGCTGGACCATCAGGAGTATCTGGGCGAGACGATCGCCGAGATTGCGCGCGAAAAGGCCGGAATCCTGCGGGCGCGCGGAACGCTGGTGACGCTGCCGCAGCACGCGGAAGCCAACCGTTCGATTGCAGAAGTCGCGGCGATGCTTAATGTGCGCGTTATCGATGCGGCGGAGTTTCTTCCCGGCCGCAGCTTCCCGGCCGGCTTGACCGAGCAGGCGTCAACAGCCCTGCTACGCCCCAACGACTACGAAATTTTGCTCGATGGCGAGCGACTGCGGGTGCGCTCTCCGCTGGCCGGCGAACACCAGCGGCGCAACCTGGCGCTGGCGATTGCCGCGGCGGTTGAATTGCGGAACGTAAAAAACCGGTCGACATGTAACAGTAAAAGTTACAATATCCCGAACGCGGCGATTGAAGCGGGGATTGCCAACACATCGTGGCCGGGCCGGCTGGAGTTCCTGCCTCCCGACCTACTGCTGGATGTGGCGCACAATCCGGCGGGCGCATGGGCACTGCGCGCGGCCATCGCCACGCTTGCAGAGCAGCGTCCGCGCACGCTGATCTTCAGTTGCCTGCGCGATAAAGACCTCACCCAGATGGCGCGGATTCTGTTTCCGCTCTTCGACTCGAACGCGGGAAGGCCGCTCGACCACATCGTCTTCGCGCCCATCGACAACCCGCGCGCGGCGAGCCTGGAAGCTTTACTGGCATCCGCACGGGCGCTGGAGATTCCGGCGCAGACTGCAGCCAATCCATCCGAAGCCCTGACTCTGGCCAGAGGCCTGACACCAGCCGGCGGCCTGATCGTGGCGGCCGGCTCCATCTACCTGGCCGGCGCGGTGCGCGAGGCGAACCTGGAACCATGAGCGAGAGCATGAGCCGGAACAGGATCGAAACAGATGCAGACCCGGGCGGTGCGCCGCCGCCCGTTCACCGGATTCCCGCCCATCTGCGCTTGTTCACCATGTTTGTGTGCATCCCTCTGATGGCCCTGGCAACCGCCGGTTTTGGGAGTGTCTCCCTGATCTGCGGGTTGTGGGACCGGTCGGGCCGCCAGCAACACCTGGTGGCGCGTGCCTGGGCGGCGACGCTGCTGCGCATCGCTCTTTCGCCGGTGCGCATTGTGGGCGCGGAGAAGCTGAGGAATTACCCCGTCGCGGTGTATGCCTCGAACCACCTGAGCTACATGGATACACCAGCGCTGTTCGCCAAGCTGCCCTTCCAGTTCCGCATTATGGCAAAGCAAAGTCTTTGGAAGGTCCCATTTGTCGGCTGGTACCTGAAGCACTCGGGTCAGGTGCCCATCGATATTGGAAACTCCCGCTCAGCCATCGCGGGGCTGTTGCGCGGGGTTGCGGCGCTGAAGTCTGGAATGCCGCTGGTGCTATTTCCCGAGGGATCGCGAAGCCCGGACGGGCACATGCAGATCGCCCACTCGGGTTGCGCCTTCATGGCGCTGAAGGCTGGCGTTCCGCTGATTCCGCTGGCTCTGATCGGGACCTACGAGCTGCTCCCGATCCATGTGTACAGCCTTCGCCCGCGACCTTTAATGATTATTGTCGGAGACCCAATTCCCACCACCGGGATGACCACCCGGGACGCCGACGCCCTGACTGTGCGTCTCTACGAGGAGATCGGGAAGATGTACTATCAGTACTCGGATTTCACGGCAAAGCCGGTGGCCGATTCCGACAACGCGACTCCCGGAGCCTAGACACCGCCATGAGCAGACCCCGCATCGCCATCCCTGTCCCCAGCACAGATCCCGAGTACAGCGCCCGCGCCTGGCAACAGTATGCGACGGCTGTCGAGCAGAGCGGAGGCGAGGCCGTGGAGGTGCCGCTGGGCGAGCCTCCGGCCACGACCGCCCGGCTGATTGGGGAGTGCCAGGGCGTTCTGCTGCCGGGCAGCGGCGCGGACGTCAATCCGCAGAAGTATGGGCAAGAGCCAGTTGCGGAGTGCGCTCCGGCCGACCAAGCCCGCGAAAATGTCGACGAGCTGCTGCTGCAGGACGCTCACAATATGGGCAAGCCGATCTTTACCATCTGCTTTGGGACCCAGATGCTGAATGTGTGGCGGGGCGGGACGCTGGTGCAGCACCTGTCCGGACAGGCGGTGAACCACAGGCAGCGCGGCGTTGTTGTCGCTCATATAGCAGCGGTTGCGCCGGATTCGCTGCTTGGCGAGCTGGTCAGCGATGAAGAGGTTCCCGAGCGCGACGGGGCCCTTCTGCTGCCAGTCAACTCAAGCCATCATCAGGCCATCGCGACTGCCGGCGACGGGCTGCGCGTCTCCGCCCACACTCCCGAAGATGGGGTTGTGGAAGCGATTGAAAACACACAAGATGGGCTGGGAGGCAGTTTTGTGCTCGGGGTCCAGTGGCACCCGGAGCGTACCTTCGACGAGAGCGCCGCGTCCAGGGCGCTGTTCGCGCGATTCGTCGCCGAGGCAGCGGCGTGGGCTCCGCGTCCAGCGTCCACACCTGCGGTTTAGAGGGTTCCCTTTGACTTCCGAATTGATCGCTAAACTGTTGGAGCCGTATGCCGGTTTGCCAATCGGGCAGGCCGGGGGAATGGGTGCAGAAGGGGCAGACTGGCCTGGAATATGCGAGCAACTCCTTATTTATCTTGAACTTATCGTAAAATGGAGCGCGCGGATCAACCTGACTGCGATTCGCACGCCCGAGGAGATCGTCCGGCGCCACTTCGGCGAGAGCCTGTTCGTTGGGGCCCATCTCGGCGAGTGCGGAACGCTGCTCGACTTCGGATCTGGCGCCGGTTTTCCAGGGGTCCCGATCCAATTGTTGTGGCCGGAGGTGCAGGTGACACTGGCGGAATCCCACGGCAAGAAGGCGGCGTTTCTACATGAGGTGGTCCGCAGCCTTGGTTTGCCGACTGAGGTCTGGGCCGGGCGGGTGGAGGCGATGCCGGCGGTGCGGCGGTTTGATACGGTGACTCTGCGCGCGGTGGACGAGATGGAGCGAGCCGTGGGTGAGGCCGGGCTGCGGGCCAGGGAGCAGGTGCTGATTGTGGGGACGGCCCGCCAGCCGAGCTATCCTGGGCTTGCGGAGAAGTTCCGGATGGATGAGCCAGTGCCGCTGCCGGAGTCGAACGACGCCGTGCTATGGATTGCGCACCGCCGTCCATCTAATCCACACTGCTGTTAATCAAAGAGGTACGGTTTGCCCCGTTCTGCCAGATGTTCCACGTGGAACACCATCCGCACTCGTGATCCTGCGAGAGAGATTCCAGGGAGAGAGAAATAGCCGGGTAAGTCCCGAATGTTCCACGTGGAACAATCCCATTTTGCCGCTCACTGAAAAAAGTTTTCCACACCTCCCATACACAATCTCCCGTCGTAGCAGCGTCATTTGAAAGCGTCCACAGTTTCTCCACAGGGATGCAAACTTCTTCACAGCCTACGGCGTTGCCATCCAACCCTATCGCCCGATAGTCTTCCCCTACACCGTGTCCAGCCACCCTTCAGATCTGAATCCGCTGCCCAACCCCACCGCAACGCCTTCCTCCAAGGTGATCGCCGTGGTCAACCAGAAGGGTGGAGTGGGCAAGACCACCACAGCCATCAACCTGGCTGCCGCGCTGGCGCTTGAAGGGCTGTCCACGCTGCTGATCGACTGCGACCCGCAGTCCAACGCCACCGGCGGACTTGGCGTAGCGCGCAGCGAATCGCGGCTGAGCATCTACGATGTGCTGATGGGATCGGCGACCCTGGAGGAGACACTGCTGCCAACTGAGATTGCGTCGCTGGTCCTGCTGCCCGGAAGCAAGGACATGATTGGCGCAAACCTGGAATTGGTCTCGCAGGAGCGCCGCGAGTTCTGCCTGCGCGAGGCCATCGCGCCCATCCGCGGCAGCTATCCGTTCATTGTGCTCGACTGCCCGCCCGCGCTCGACCTGCTGACCCTGAACGCGCTGGTCGCCGCCGATGGCCTGCTGGTGCCCATGCAGGCGGAGTACTTCGCGCTGGAAGGCATATCGGAGCTGATGCAGACGCTCGACCAAGTGGCCCAGGCGTTCAACCCCACGCTGGCGCTGGAAGGGGTGCTGCTGACCATGTATGACGATCGCACCAACCTGTCGCAGCAGGTCACGGAAAACCTGCAGGCATTCTTCGGGGAAAAGCTGCTGACTACAACCATTCCGCGCAATATCCGGCTGGCCGAGGCACCAAGCCACGGCAAGCCCATACAGCTCTATGACCCGCGGTCAAAGGGCGCGGAGGCGTACACTGCACTGGCGGTCGAACTGCTGCACCGCAATGGAATTGCCAGTCCGAAGGCGCAAAAGCAACAGAATGATGGAGATAAAGGCATCAAGGCAGTTCCCCGATTCTGGCCCTATTCGAAGTAGTCTCCGCGGAAGAGGTTTTTGTCAGCGATCAGCTTTCAGCGATGAGCGCTAGACGCAACGCAGAAAGAGGTTTATACGATGGAATCAACTGCAACCCACACTGAGCTGAAGCGCCGGCCGGCACTGGGCAAGGGAATTGAATCCCTGCTTGGACCGCGTCCGCAGATGGTTCCCGCACCCGAAGCAACGGGCAAGCCGCTGGAGATCGCGCTGGACCGGATCGACCGCAATCCCAACCAGACCCGCAGCGGCTTCGACGAGGTCCAGCTCGGCGAGCTGGCGCAGTCGATCGCCGCGACCGGCGTGGTGCAGCCGGTGGTAGTGCGCGAGCTAGCGGGCGGGCGATACCAGTTGATCATGGGAGAGCGGCGCTGGCGCGCCTCCCGGGCGGCGGGCAAGACGACGATTCCAGCCATCGTGCGCCAGGTCTCCGATGAGCAGGCGCTGGAGATGACCATCGTCGAGAACCTGCAGCGCGCGGACCTGAACCCGATGGAGCAGGCGCGGGCCTTCGAGCGGCTGGGCCGCGAGTTCAAGCTGACCCAGGAAGAGATGGCCGTACGCACGGGAAAGGACCGCGCCAGCGTTGGTAACTTCATTCGTTTGTTGAAGTTACCAGTTTCCATCCGGGGCCTTGTGGAGTCTGGCCAGCTCAGCTTCGGACATGCGCGAGCACTGCTGGCGCTGGAGTCGGCAGAACGGATTGAGAAGGCTGCGGTGAAGATCACCGCGCTGGCGATGTCTGTGCGGCAGACCGAGAGCTACGTGCAAGGGCTGCTGAATCCTGAGTCGAAAAAGAAGGTTACGCTGGCCGCGGCGGCTGAGGCGCAGGACCCCAATGTGCGCGAGGCGCAGGAGCGCCTGCAGCGGCGGCTGGGGCTGAAGGTGCGGATTGAGGACAAGCGGGGGAAGGGACGGGTGATCATCGAGTACTCGGGGGTGGAGGACTTCGACGCGATCCTGGCAGCGCTGGGCGAAGGCTGAGGAACGGATGCGACTGCGCGACCCGCACTCGGCAAGCTCACATTAGTAACAAATAGTGTTACAATTACTCCGTAGATCCACAACCGCACCTGCATCTCACAACGAACTCCTAATCACTTCCTATGAAAGCCACCGCCTTCGAGTTCCGGCACCGCTTCTGGATCATCATGGCGATCTATGTCCTCGGATTCGTGGCGCCGTGGAATGTGGAGATGCACCTGGATGGGACGGGGCCGAATGCACATCTGTGGGGGGTGCTGGCGGCGTACGTGTCGAAGACCGGGATTGTTCGCATTGGGCCGGCCTTCGATGTGGTGCTTGTGGTGGGGATTCTGTGCGCGGGAACGGGGGCGTGGCTGCGGACCTGGGGTTCGGCGTACCTGGGCACGGATGTCATGCGAGACGCGGCGATGCGCGGAGAGGGGGTGGTCGCGGATGGGCCGTACCGTCATCTGCGCAACCCGCTCTACCTGGGAGCCTGGGTGAATACGCTGGCGGTGGCGCTGCTGATGCCGGCCAGCGGAGCGGTGTTCACGATTGTGGTCCTCATCGGCTTCCAGATGCGGCTGATCCTGGCGGAGGAGTCGTTTCTCGGCGCGAAGCAGGGCGAGGCGTATCGGGCATACTGCGCGCGAGTGCCGCGTCTGATGCCTGCGCTTCGGCCACGGGTTGCGGCTTCGGGGGCGCTGCCGCGGTGGCCGCAGGCGGTGCTGGCGGAGATCATGATGTGGGGCGTGACGGTGTCGTTCGCCGTGCTGGGCTGGCGGCACAACGCCTTGCTGCTGACGAAGTGCCTGCTGGTGTGGCTCGGCGTATCGCTGGCGGTGCGGGCGTTTCAGATGCAGGACCGGCCCGCCGCCTGAGCGGTCGCACTGTTCCTGTGGCTTTGCAAGGGGGGGCGATGCGGTCTCTTTGCGAGAGACCGCGCCCAGATCCGTTGCTTTGCCTCCACAGGAGCAGTGAGACCGCTCTCAACCGCGGAGATTCCGCGGGGCAGCGGGCCGGATTGCTTCTGCCTACGATTCAGTCAGACCCAGGGGGAGGGACTACTTCTTCGGCGGCGCGATTGCGTCCTTGGCAGCCTTGGCGACGCGGAACTTGACCACGGTCTTGGCCTTGATCTTGATGGTTTCGCCAGTCTGCGGGTTGCGTCCGAGGCGGGCCTTGCGATCTGCCTTGACCAGCTTGCCGATGCCGGGAATGGTGAACTCACCGTTCTTCTTGGTCTCCTTGACGGCGGTCTCAGCCAGCACTTCGAGGAAGCATGCGGTCTGCTTGTTGGTCAATTCGAGCTTTTCTGCCAGTGCGCGTACCAGCGCTGTCTTGGTCATACCTTTTGCCATAATAAGTTGCTCCTTGGTTCCAAGTTGGTGGTTCAGGATTGTGCTGCGAGTGCATTGTGGTGCCGATCGGTCCGCCTGAGTGGCCCGCATCGAACCGGCTTCTGGAGTCCGTGCTGCGAAATCGCCGGTGTTTATGCGGGTGTCAGGAAACGTACCGCAATTCACCTTCGACCATTCGGGTTGCTTTGTCAATGGGTTTTATCTGGTTTCCACAGTTATTTTGCCGTTTTCTTCGGGTTTTGTCCCATTTTTGGCACAAATACGGTTTTTTCTTGGAATTTTGCAGGTTGTGCCGAAGAAATCGCACGGTTCAGGAGGTGGACGATGGGGGCTGCGAGCTCGAAGCGCGAGGTGATGTCGCGGAGCAGCGTGGGCCGGGTTGCGCGCTCCGCGGGAAGCGTGGCCGAGACGCCCCACTGGCGGCAGAGGAGAAGATCCAGCGCGGGCGAATCGGCGCAGAAGCCGCGCGGCGGACGGATGAGGCGGTTGCCGTCGAACTCGCACATGGCGGCGCGCAGCTTGCGGTTGGCGAGGAGGGAGCGCAGCTCGGCGTGGTGGTCGAGAAGATAGCGGCGGATCGCGAGCGTCTGCTCGGGGGTGGGCATGTACGCGCCGGCGGCGATGATGGTTTCGGTCGGGCTGACGTGGAAGTAGAAGCCTGCGCCGGAGGTCTTCTCCATTCCGGAGCGGACCCACCAGGCGGCGACGTGGGTCTTGTAGGGGCGTTTGTCAGCGGCAAAGCGCGTGTCGCGATAGATGCGGAAGAGGCACTTCGGCGCCGGGCGGACGTGGTCCGGCGTGAAGCCGGCGAGGGAGGCATTCACCTCCTCGATGAGCGCGAGCATGGGGGCCTTGAGCTCGCGCTCGTAGACGGCCTTGCGCGGCTCGAACCAGGCGCGGTCGTTGTGTCGCTTGAGCCCGCGCAGAAACTTGAGGGCCTCCGGGGTGAAGTGCGTCGCCACTCTCGTTCCTCCTGCATATATGCCCGGATGTGGTTAAGGCGTCAACGAAAGGATGGCAGGTTGTAAGGGGACTCGCGTTAGCTAGCCATTTTCCGCTCTTCGGTGCGACGAATCCAATCTAGGTCTCTACTAATGAGCAGCTCTGTCATTTCGGCATGATGAGTATTTTTCATTCCGACCGTATGCATATCGAAGTTATGCTTGCGCGCCAGATCAGTAACACCATCAGCATTATCGTATGTCATTAGGAAATCGCCGTTTAGGACGGCAGCTGATTCGAAAAGGCGATCATGATCTAACTCGTTATGAGCGTATAGCCTTTTGCCAGCTTTCTTCCCAGCCGCTGTGTACGGGGGATCAATGAAGAATGCAGTGTCTTTGCTCGCTTGATTCTCCCGCAGAACGGCCATACCGTCGCCATGTATGAATCTAACGGTGTCCCTAATACGCGCAATGCTAATAATCCGCTTATACAGCGTATCCGCATACCACCTGGACTTTAGCCCCTTGCCATTCTCGCCGTGCTTCAATAGGCCGCTTCCGGGAGCAAGGATGCCACCGTGGTTGACTCTGTTACGGAGAATTGTTTGGAAAGCTAGTTCCTCTAGTGAAACATCTGTCTTCGACAAAACAGATTTGACATTTTCAATTGTCATCTCAAAATTGACAATCCTATCGGCAAGTCGCTGATCACCGCCATTGAAGATCGTCTCCCAAACTGCGGCCACTTGATCATCAAATTCCACCATGGTGACGCGTTCGACCAATTCCTCAAACGCGGCTGTAAGACTAATAATTCCGCCACCAGCAAAAGGCTCTATCAGCTCCCTAACTTTTCGTGTTTTTAGCCACCTTCTGACTATCGGCACAAGCCAAGTCTTCCCACCTGGATAACGAAAGGGGCTTCGTTGTGGAACGGATGCCACATTCACAATCTTGTCGTATTGGTTTTCAATTTCAGTGTTCGCGAAGAGATTCATTTGAGCCCCCACCATCAGAGGTTTTCGAGTTCGTCGAGGATGTCCGGTTCGTCTGCCGGCACATCCGGAGCTGTGTCTGAGAGTTGAGCCAAACTCGCACCCTCAAGTTTTGCGTCAAGCTTTGTCTGAAGTGTCGCCAGAAAATCATCGACCGAACCTGGCTTTGAAACTGTGATTTTCTTTAGTGCAGATTTAAATTCCGTGTAGACGGTGCGCGTGTGCCTGAGGTTATAGCGATTATCTCGCTCATCAAATACCAAATCGTATATCAGCCAAGCAAGGTCAGCGCGATCTTGGGGAACTTGGCGCAACTTGGGTAGTGTTGCATAAAAAGCACTGTGAACTGCCACAGCCTGCTTTCGTTTCCATGCCTTCAGTATGCCGCCTTTGAAGATCAACTGTGGCGCAAGACGCTTACGAGAGGATGATAAATAATCAGGACCAGGATTCTTCTTGCGGCTAGAGGCCCAATCCGTCGCAAGGTAGGCTGCCCTATCCTCCATCAGAGGCTTGAAGAAAGTCTTGCGGAGAGTTCCGCTGATATAGACCGTTTGGACTTCCAAAGAGCCAAAATCGGTGACCCTATCGTTTTCGTCATACGCCACTAGCACGACATCAATATTGCCAGCTGACTTGCCGTACTTGTCTTTTAGACGGACTTCTACCAAGGTGGTCCATCGTGTCCCTGGCGGAAAGAAGAACGCCGCTGCTTGTTCGGCGATCATCCAGTCCTGCCTGAGCCGGACAGGGCATATCACCGCCAGCTTGTCTCCGTGAAATATGGTGCAGACACCTAAAGGGTTGGTGACACTGTCCTTGGTGCAGCTCGGGACTTTGTTGTTATACGGGCAAAGGCTGCTTGTCCGGTAACGAGCGGCCTGCTCGGTCTCACTTGCGGGCGGAAATCCAAAAAGCTCTGCAATCGGCTGAATCGCCACGAGATTGTTTACTCCCTGTCAGTGATTTGAAACTTCCACGCTCTGATCCGATCTATGTTGCGTCGTATCCACGATACCTCTTCGTGATTGAACTGCCGTGGAAAACTTTCAGGTACCTCATTTTTGGTTCCTTTGTGTCGGTGTTGCGGACGGCAATCCATCTTCTCATTCTGACTCGACACCACAGGAATTGTGAGGCGGCACTATGATGTACGGTGTGCGCGAACATCTGGCCAGCCTTGTGGAGGAGTTTCGACGGCACGCCGGGGAGACGGCGGTGGTGGCGCACCGCGGCAACCGGCGCTACCCGACGAGCTATGGCGAGCTGGCCGGGATTGCGGGGCGCTTTGCGGCGGAGCTGGAGCGGCGCGGCGTGGCGCCGGGCGAGCGCGTGGCGCTGTGGGGCGAGAACTCTGCGGAGTGGATTGGGGTCTTCTTCGGCTGCCTGCTGCGGGGAGTGATCGCGGTGCCGCTGGACGCGGCGGGCTCGAGCGAGTTCGCGGGGCGCGTGGTGAAGGATGTTGCGCCAAGGCTGGTGGTGGGCGATGCGCGGCTCATCGCTGCGCTCGACCCACATCTCAAAAGCGAGATGCTCACCCCAGCGAGCAAGCTCGCCGGGAACCCCGAGATGTGGGGCACCCAGTTCGGTGAGAACGCGTACGGCAACCCACCCTTTCCACCCCACCAGCAAAGCTGGCGGGGACCCCGGCCCTTTCGCGATGAGGCCGCGAAAGGATGGGGCACCCGGTCGGAACAGGTCGGCATGGATAAATCCGTGCCCTTAAGCAAGACGGAACCTGCGATCCCGATGATGGAGCTGCGTGGGATTGCGCAGCGGCTGCCTGCGGAGCCGCTGTTCGCCGTCAGCGATGCGGTCAACCGGGAGACGCCTTTCCAGATCGTCTTTACCTCGGGGACGACGGCGGAGCCGCGCGGCGTGGTGCATACCCACCGCAACGTCCTGGTCAGCCTCCAGTCCATCGAGAACGAGATCGACAGATACCTCAAATACGAGCGCGTCTTCCATCCGCTGCGATTTCTGCACAGCATTCCACTGAGCCACGTCTTCGGGCAGTTCATGGGGCTGTGGTGCCCGGCGCTGCTGGCCGCCGAGGTCCACTTCGCCGAGCAGCCGGAGCCGGCGCGGATGACGGAACTGATCCGGCGCGAGCGCATCTCGGTGCTGGTGGCCGTGCCGCGCGTGCTGCAGATGCTGAGGGCGCATCTGCTGGGCCGCTTCCCTACTCTCGCCGCGCAGATTGACGCGTCTGCCGGGCTTTCGATCTGGAGGCGATGGTGGGTCTTCCGGCGCGTGCACAGCGCGCTGGGTTGGAAGTTCTGGGCCGTGATCTCGGGCGGCGCGACGTTGCCGGCGGAGTTGGAGGCCTTCTGGAGCCGGCTGGGATTTGCGCTGATCCAGGGCTACGGAATGACGGAGACCGCAGCGCTGGTGACACTGAACCATCCCTTCCACATCGCTCCGGGGACGATCGGGAAGGCGCTGCCGGGACGCGAGGTGCGAATCAGCGGCGATGGCGAGATCCTGGTGCGCGGCGAGATGCTCTCCGGAGCCACCTGGTCTGCGGGCCGGATGCACGCGCGCGAGGGTGAATGGCTGGCCACCGGCGACCTGGCCGAGAAGAATGCCGAGGGCGAGCTGCGATTCCTGGGGCGCAAGGGCGATGTGATTGTGACCGGCGCGGGGATGAACATCCATCCCGGCGACCTGGAGGCGGCGCTGGCGGCGCAGGCTGGTGTGCGCGGCGCGGTCGTCGTCGCGTGCGAGATGGCAGGCGGCGCGGAGCCGGTTGCCGTGGTGCTGTTTTCCGGCGGGGAAGAAGAACTGCGGCGCGCCGTGGCAGAGGCCAACCGCAGGCTGGCCGAGGTCCAGCAGATCCGCCGCGTGCTGCGCTGGCCGGAGATCGAGTTCCCGTATACGTCGACCGGAAAGCTGGTGCGGCGGGAGGTGGCGCGGTGGGCCTGCGAGACGCTGGCGGGAGGACGGCAATCGGCGGCGGGCGGAGCTGCGGAAGATCGCGATGAGTTGCTGGAGCTGATCGCCGAGGTCACGGGCGAGGCGATTGCGGTTGATGAGAGACGGGATTCCGCCGCGGTCAGTCAGATGCGGCTCAGCGAAGACTTGCATCTGGACTCGCTGGGGCGCGTGCAACTGCAGTCCGCGCTGGAACAGCGCTTCGGAGTGGAGCTGGAAGACGATGCCGTCGCAAACCTGGAAGATGTGGCGGAGCTGCGCGCGCTGGTGGAGCAGCAACTGGGGCCAGATGTTGCAAGGCTGGCTGGTCCGGCTTCGACCTCGGCGACCAGCGAAGCACAAATGACAACGGACACACTGCAGGCTGCGACAGCTGAGCACAGCTATCCGCGCTGGCCGTGGAGCTGGGCGATGCAGGCGGGGCGCGGGGCGTTTATTGAACTGGCGATGCGGCCTGTGGTGTGGCTGCTGGGGGCGCCGCGCGTGGTCCGCGAGGCGGCGGAGCTGCCCGAGGCGCCGGTGCTGGTGATCGCCAACCACGTTACGGCTTACGATGGGGCGCTGGTGCTCTACGCGCTGCCGGCGAAGCTGCGCAGGCGTGTTGCGGTTGCCATGTCGGGCGAGATGCTGATGGACATGCGCCACGCGCGCAACCAGCCGAACGCGGTGGCAAACTTCTTCGGGCCTGTGACGTACTGGCTGCTGACGGCGCTGTTCAACGTATTTCCGCTGCCGCGGGCGCGGGGGTTCCGGCACAGCTTTGCGCACGCGGGCGAGGCGATGGACCGCGGCTATTCGGTGCTGATCTTCCCCGAGGGAACGCGCAGCCGCGATGGCAGGCTGCACGCGTTCCGGCCGGGCATCGGGCTGCTGGCGGCGGAGTCGCAGGTGCCAATTGTGCCGGTGGCGCTGGTTGGGCTGGGGGAGCTGCGCGCGAGCGGCGAGCGCTGGTTCCGCTCCGGCAAGATCGAGGTGCGGATCGGGCGGGCCATCCCGGCGGCAGAGGAAGAGAGTGATCCGGCACAGCTCACGGCGAGGCTGGAAGAGGCCGTGCGAGGGCTGTGCGGTGCGGTGCAGAATTCATAACAGACTCCGAATCACTTCAGCGGGCGGGTGGTTCAGGGGAAGGCCCGGGGCTGAAGCCCCGATCGATTGACCTTCCGATTTCAGGGGCCTGAAGGCCCCTGCTCCCTCCGGGGTCGAGCGCTGCTCGACGGAAAATCAGACGAGGCGAGGGATGGTTGGTTGGAATGCACGTTTCACGGTGCACCATAAACCCACATCTCAGAAGCGAGATGTGGGGCACCCGGCTGAAGGGCGTGGTAGGTGACGATACAATCGGCGTCGTAAACCCACCCATGCGCGATGAGACTGCGCATGGATGGGGCACCCGATAGTGAATGACAGGAAGAAGCAGATTCCTCCCGCTTCGACATCGCTCAGGGTGCGGAATGACAAGCGGAGAGCCCTAGAGGAGCTTGGCAGCGTCTTTGGCAAAATACGTCACCACAAAGTCCGCACCGGCGCGGCGGATGGAGGTGAGGGACTCGAGGATGGCGGGGCCGGGCGAGAGCCAGCCGCGGGCGAAGGCGGCCTGGAGCATCGAGTATTCGCCGGAGACCTGGTAGGCACCGAGCGGCACATCGAAGCGCTCGCGGGCGGCGCGGATGACGTCGAGGTAAGGGAGGGCGGGCTTCATGAGGACCATGTCGGCTCCCTCGGCGATGTCGAGGTCGATCTCGCGCATAGCCTCGCGGAGGTTGGCGCCATCCATCTGGTAGCTGAGGCGGTCGCCAAATTGCGGGGCTGAATCGGCGGCCTCGCGGAAGGGGCCGTAAAAGGCGGAGGCGAACTTGGAGGCGTAGCTGAGGATGGGCGTGTTCTCGCAGGATGCGGCGTCGAGGGCGGCGCGGATGGCTTCGACGCGGCCGTCCATCATGTCGCTGGGTGCGACGATGTCTGCTCCGGCCTGGGCGAGGGAGACGGCGGTGCGGGCGAGGAGCGCAACACTGGAATCGTTCTCGATCTCGTAGTGGTCGCCATCGCGCGCGACGATTCCGCAGTGGCCATGGGAGGTGTACTCGCAGAGGCAGACATCGGCGATGAGGACGAGGGAGTCGAGGGCGCGAATGGCTTTGAAGGCGCGCAGGCCCTGTTGGACAATCCCATTTTCTGAGTAGGCGCCGGTGGCGAGGTCATCCTTCTGCGCGGGAAGGCCGAAGAGGAGAAGGCCGCCGAGGCCAAGCGCGGCGCAGGATTCGGCCTCCTTGAGCGCCTCGTCGATGGAGAGGTTGAAGACGCCGGGCATGGAGGCGACCTCTTTGCGCACGCCCTCGCCGGGACAGAGAAAGAGCGGATAGACGAGCGCGCCGGGGTGCAGATGCGTCTCGCGCACCAGCGAGCGCAGGGCTGGAGTGCGGCGCAGACGGCGCATACGTGTGGCGGGAAAGTTCATACTTAGAAACTTAACACCGATTGGCACCGATTGAACCGATAAAGACGTGAAACAGAGAAAGAGCGATCACGGATTGACGCGGATGAACAGGACGGAGATTTCGTGCTTCGTGCAGAATGACGAGCAGGACGCTGCTAGGAGCGGTCCACGATGGCGTCGTACTCCGCGCCAGACGCAGACGGAGCCAGCACCCAAAGCGTATAGATTCCCAGCGCGGTGCCGAAGGGAATCTTGATGAGCGAAAGGATGGCGACGACGATGGCAAGGATTCTGCCCCAGGACTTGCGCATCAGAAGCGAAATTCCGGTGGCCAAGTCCAGCACCGCGCCGATCGAGGTCAACACCACAATGAGCGTTGCCAAGCCGCCCATCCAGGGAGCGAACGGCATAAAGGGAAGGCCGCGCGGTACACCGAAGCCGGAGATGAATCCCGGCGTAGAGATGCCCATGAGAATGAGGGCCGCGATGATCCCCGTGATCGCGCGGTATGCGCCGAAGACGCACCAGAAGATGCCCAGCATCTGCAGGTGTTGCTGCACCCGCGGCGCAACCAGGACCGGTTGAGGCGCGCCATAGACCGGTGGTGGAGGAGCCGGTACCGGAGCGCCACACTTCGAACAAAATGCACCCTCTACTGGATTACCGCATGATTGACAGACCATCGCTTGCCTCCCTGAACCAGCATCTCCAACATGCGATACGCAGCGCAGGCGCAAATGGTTCCGCGCACGGCGCAACGTTTCGATGTGTTGCCAGATACCATAGCAGATATGAGCCTTCTGCCCAATATTCCGTCGCCGCTTGCCGAGACCAGCTCCGCCGCGCTGGAGTGGCCGCGGCTGCGCGAGCTGATTGCGGGCCAGGCCAGTTCTCCGCTGGGACGCGCGCGGGTGCTGGCGCTGGAGCCGAGTGCGGACCGGATGTGGATCGAGGCGCAGCAGCAGCGGACGGGCGAGATTCGCGATCTGCTGACGGGCGGAGGGAGCTTCGAGTTCCACGGGATGATCGATCCAACGGAACGGCTGGAACAGGCGCGGATTGAAGGCGCAGCGCTGGAGGCTCTGGAGATCAATGCGCTGCTGACGGTCGTCGAGCGCATTGCGGCGTGGCGCGCGCTGCTGATCTCGCCTGCGGGGCGGGCGCGGGTTTGGCCGGGGATTGCCGGGCTTTCGGCGGCGCTGGTGGAGCACGACTTTGCGCCGCTGCTGCACGCGCTGCGGGGAAAGATCGAGCCGGACGGATCGCTTTCGGATGAGGCGAGTCACGAGCTGCGACGCATCCGGCGCGCAATGGATCGGCAACACCGGGCGATTGAAGAGAGCCTGAGAAAGTCGCTGCGCGCGCTGGCGAGTGAGGGATCGACGCAGGAAGAGCTGATCACGGTGCGCGGCGAGCGGTTTGTGATTCCGGTGAAGGCGGAGTTTCGCAAGCGCGTGCCCGGAGTGATTCATGGGTCTTCGTCGTCGGGGCAGACGGTGTTTGTGGAGCCACTGGAGACGATCGAACAGAACAACGAGCTGGTGCGGCTGCTGGACGAAGAGCAGCGCGAGATCCATCGGATTCTGGTGGCGATGACGCGGGCCATCGGCGAACAGGCGGACGCGATCCTGCTGGGCACGGCGGTGCTGGCCGAGGTGGAGAGCTACTTCGCGCGGGCGCGGTTTGCGGACGAGCTGGGGTGCGTGCGGCCTGTGTTTACATCCCACATCTCAGAATCGAGATGTGGGGCACCCGCACCCTGTGATCCCACTCATGACGATGAGACCGTCATGGATGGGGCACCCAAATCCGTGGGGCTGCGGCTCACGGCGGCGCGGCATCCGCTGTTGGAGCTGCGGCTGCGACGGTCGGGTGAGGCAGCGGTCCCGATTACGCTGGCGCTAGAGCCCGATGCGCGGCAGCTCATTATCAGCGGGCCGAATACCGGCGGCAAGACTGTGGCGCTGAAGACCACGGGACTGCTGGCGCTGATGGCGCAGTCGGGAGTGCCCGTGCCCGCGGAGGCCGCGACGCTGCCGCTCTTCCGGGCGATCTATGCGGACATTGGCGACGCGCAGTCGATTGAGTCGAACCTGTCGAGCTTTTCCTCGCATGTGTTGAATGTTGATCGGATCGCGCGCCTGGCGAATGAAGAGTCGCTGGTGCTGCTCGATGAACTGGGATCGGCGACCGACCCCGAGGAGGGCGCGGCGCTGGCGGTGGCGATTGCTTCATACTTCCTCGAACGCCGAGCCTGGAGCTGCATTACGACGCACCTGACCTCGCTGAAGGTGTACGCGGCCAATCGCGCGGGAGTGCTGAATGCGGCTGTGGGATTCGACCAGGCGACACTGTCGCCGACCTACCAGTTGCGGCTTGGGGTCCCGGGGGCGTCGGCGGGGCTGAACATCGCGGAGCGGCTGGGGCTGAATGCGGAGATTGTGGCGGCGGCGCGGGAGCAGTTGACTACGCAGGCAGCCGACATTGGAGTGCTGCTCGATCAACTGCACGCACAACTGACCGCGGCCAGCGGCGAGCGCGAAGCACTGCGCCTGCACGAGCGGGAGATTGTGCGCGAACGGCTGCGGCTGGAGACGGAGGGACGCGCGGAGCAGAAGGCGCGCACGAAGGAACTGGAGGCGAAGCTGAACTCGCTGATCGGGGAGTTTGAAACACAGCTGCGCGAGACGGTGAAGGCTATCGACGACAGGGCGGTGGCAAAGAGGATTGCGCGCAAGGCTGGTTCGGCGGTGGCGCGCGTGAAGCGCGAGTTTGCCGAGCAGTTCAACTCGACGGTGGTGGCGCATACGACGGGCGCGAACAAGGACGATGCGGCGGCGCAGGCGGGCGGGCGCGGGGTTGCAGTGCGCTCAGTGAAGGCCGGCGATCTTGTGAAGTTGAAGAGCCTGGGGCGGGAGGCGCGCGTGGAGCGCGTGATCGATGCGAAAAACTTCGAGGTTTTGGTGGGGACGATGAAGATGCGCGTGGCGATAGGAGATGTTGCCGAGGTGACGCCGGTGGTGGCGGTCACTCCACTGGAGGCTGTGCGGAGGCGAGGCGGAATCACGGTGCAGACTTCGACTGACAGTGACTCTGTGCCGATGGAGATCAATGTGATTGGGCGGACGGCGGAGGAGGCGCAGGACGAGGTCTCGCGCTACCTAGACCGCGCGTTTATGGCGGGGCTGCCGCACATCCGCATCGTGCATGGGACAGGGATGGGCGTTCTGCGGCGGACGCTGCGGGAGTTCCTGAAGAACCATCCACAGGTGACCAGCGTGACCGAGCCGCCGCACGATCAGGGCGGGCAGGGGGCGACCGAGGTGGAGTTGAGGCAGTGAGGGTTTGGGCAAGGAAAAAGCTTAACACCGATGTACACCGACGGGCACCGATATAAGGACCGGGGCTAAAGCCCGCTATCTACGGCGACGAGTTTCAGGGGCCTGAAGGCCCCTGCTCCCTCCGGGTCGTGCGTATATTCCCACATCTCAAAGGCGAGATGTGGGGCACCCAATTTATATCACTCAATTCAGATGCGCATGGGCATGAGGATGTAGCGGTACTTGACGTCTTCGGAGGCGTCTTCGGGGCGCATCTGGCCGGCGGACTGGGCGTCCTTGAACTCCAGGCGGACCTCGCCGGAGGCGCCGATGGCCTTGAGGAAGTCAATGAGGTACTGGCTGTTGAAGCCGACGACGAGCGGGTCGTAGTTGTAGGGCGTCTCGATGGTGTCCTCGGATTCGCCGGAGTCGGTGGAGGAGCTGGAGAGCTTGAGTTCGTTTTGTTCGAGGCGGATCTTGATGGCGCCGGAGCGCTCGTCGGCGAACTGGGCGACGCGCTGGATGGAGCCCATGAGGTCCTCGGAGCGCACGATGACGAACTTGTTGTTGTCGCGTGGCAGGACGGCCTCGTAGTTTGGGAACTGGCCGGTGAGCTTGCGCGAGGTGAGCACGCGGCCGCCGACGCGGAAGAAGAGGGTCTGCTCGTCGTCGGCGAAGTCGAGCGTCTCGGCCTCGGTGGAGTTGAGCAAGGAAAGCAGCTCGCTGAGCGCCTTGCGCGGGATGAGGGTCTTCTTCTCGCCGGAGACGCCCGCGAGCGACTCACCGAGTTTTTCAATGTGGGCCAGGCGGTGGCCGTCGGTGGCGACCATGGCCATAGACTCGGCCTTGAGCACAAGGAGCGCGCCGTTCAGCGTGTAGCGGGACTCTTCGTTGGAGATGGCGAAGATGGTCTTGGAGATCATGTTTTCGAGCGAGGCCACGGAGAGCTTGAACGCGCCGGCGGCCGGGAACTCCGGGACCTGGGGGAAGTTGGCGCGCGCCATGCCGACCATCTTGGTGTTGGAGCGGCCGGCGCGGATCTGCACCCAATGGTTGTCCATCAGCTTGATCGCGATGTCACCCTCGGGCAGCAGCTTGATGTAGTCGTAGAGTTTGCGCGCTGGAATGGTGCATGCGCCGGGCTTCTTGACCTTGGCCGCGCAACTGGTACGCACGCCCTGGTCGAGATCGGTGGCGGTGATGGTGAGCGTGTCGTCCGCAGCCTCGAAGAGGAAGTTGGAGAGGATGGGGATGGTTGTCTTGCGCTCGACGACAGACTGTGCGGCGGTCAGCTCGCGCAATAGCTCGGCGCGGGACACGGTGATCTCAAGGTTTCCAGCAGGCGCGGCTGTCGTCGTCATCTCGGGCTCCTGAGTTGTTGCGGCGGTTGCATCCTGAATTTCTTTAGGCAAGGCAGTCTCTCCGGGCATTCTTTCGTTGAAACGGATGCTGGCCAAACTGTACACCGAATCCGATGCAGTGTGTACTGCCCAGCCTCGGTATTCTCGATTCTATTGACTCGCAGCCTGGTCGCGCGACAGTTTTCTTTGTGGAAAGCGCAGCACCTAATGTGTGACGAGTGCATTCCATGCTGGCAAAGGAAGAACGGCACAAGTGTGTAGACATTCCCTCGGGGGCTAAAGCCCCATTGCAAATGCGGTGCTTGCGGCGGGACTGAAGTCCCGCCCTTTCAAAACGCGGACTGGTTCAGGGATTCCCTAACGCAAATCGTACTGCTGTTACTAAAACAAGGATTAAGAAAGAGAGAAACCAGTAGCAGAAGCCGTTGCCGCTGGAAATGTGGAAACCAGGCCGATGTATCAACGTGACGGAGAGTTGCGGTGCAACCGAATTTAGAAAACCGCGTGCCGGTTCTCGAAGAAGAAGCAAGAGTGGTGGACACTCATACAGAGACGATCCTGTTATCGCACTTCTTCACAGTTGAGCACGCAGGCCTGTCGTGCTCACTTGTCCGGTTCGTGGAAATACAGAACAACGTCAGCAATATCAGTGAGATAGTGAGTCCGGCTTTTGAACAGTAGAGCTATCCGCAAAGAGGATAATGAGGTATTCGCATCGGAAGGGGGCAGGATGAAGATCGCACTCTTTGGAGCGAGCGGGGCCACCGGGATGCTGCTCACGGCGCGCTGCCTGGCTGCGGGATACGACGTAACGGTGCTGGTGTGGAGGCTCGAGGCGTTTGCATACGCTGGGCGAGTGCGCGTGGTGGAGGGCACGGTGTTCGATGCGGAGGCAGCACAGCAGACAATCGCAGGACCGGGGTCAGGCGCCGATGTTGTGCTGTCGGTGCTGGGAGCGCGGTCGCTGCAGCGGGAAGACGTACTGGAGCGGGCCGTCCCGCTGATTGTGGAGGCGATGAAGGCAGCGGGTGTGCGGCGGATCGTTGCGCTGGGGTCGGCCGGGGCAAAGGATGATTCGCTGAAGAAGCAGCCTGCGTGGCGGCGATGGTTTGTGCAGAAGATGGTGTACAACACATTTCTGAAGTGGCCGGTTGCATCGCAGGTGGCGCAGTGGAAGACGCTCTCGGGGTCGGGGTTGGATTGGACGATGGTGATGCCGCCGATGCTGACAAATGGAGCGGGGCGCGGGACATATCGCGTAAATGGGGAGGCGCTGCCGCGGAGCGCATGGAGGATTGCGCGCGAGGATGTGGCGGACTTTATGATGCGGCAGATCGGGAGCGCGGAGTGGGTTGGACGGGGCGTGTATATCGCGTGGTGAGCGGGAATCGCGAGAGAAGGAAAAGTACAGGGCGAGAGTGCGCCGCGCGAGCAGGCCGGAGCATCTGAAAGTAAGGTGCGTCTCAGGGAACAACGCGGCGCAGCGTAAAATCGAGCTGTTGCGAATTCGAATTTCTGAATAGATAGGAGCATCCGGTGGTAGAGACGATCTTCGATGTGATAGTGGTGGGTGGGGGCCCGGCCGGATACACCTGCGCGATCCGTGCGTCGCAGTATGGGTTGAAGGTGGCTCTGGTGGATGCCAACGACCGGCTGGGAGGGACGTGCCTGCTGTGGGGCTGCATTCCCACCAAGGCGCTGCTGTTCACGGCGGAGATATGGAACCAGTTGAAGCACGCAGAGCGCTACGGCATTGAGGGCGTGGCCGGCGCGAAGTTGAACTGGAAGGGCGTGCTGGCGCGCAAGGACGACGTGATCGCGCGGCACACCAAGGGCCTCGACTTCCTGATGAAGAAGAACAAGATCACGACTTTCAAGGGATTCGGACGGCTGATAGGTGAACCCACCCTTTGCACCCCAACGAGCAAAGACCGCTCGCTGGGGACCCCGCTTTCCGATAAGGCCGGAAAGGATGGGGCACCCGAGCGCGTACATTCAGTCGAGGTCAAGCTGGCGGACGGCAAGACGGAGACGGTGAAGGCGAAGAAGGTAGTGCTGGCGACGGGTTCGGACGCGAAGATGCTGCCGGGAGTCAAGGCAGACGAGACGGTCCTGACCAACTACGAGATTCTGAAGATCGCCGAGCCGCCGAAGTCGCTGGTGGTGATCGGGTCGGGCGCGGTGGGCGTGGAGTTTGCGTCGATCTTCAAGAGCTTCGGCGCGGAGGTGACAATCCTGGAGATGTTGCCGCGCATGGTCCCGGTGGAGGACGAGGGGATCAGCAAGGAGCTACTGCGGCTGTTCAAGAAGCGCGGTTTCGATGTGAATCTCGGGATCAAAGACACGAAGATCGAGAAGAACAAGAACGGCGCGCTGGTCTCGTGGACGGACGCGAACGGCAAGGCGCAGACGAAGCAGGCGGAGAAGGTGCTGGTTGCGGTGGGACGCGCGCCACGGACAGAGGGCCTCGGGCTGGAGAAAACCAAGATTGTGCCGGATCGCGGCTTCGTGATGACGAATGAATGGATGGAGACGACCGAGCCGGGCGTGTACGCGATCGGCGACATCGTTGGCGGAATGCCGCAGTTGGCGCATGTGGGAAGCATGGCGGGGCTGATTGTGGCGGCGCGGATTGCGGGCAAATTCGCGAAGCCGATCAACAAAGCGCGCATTCCGGGCTGCACTTATTGCGAGCCGCAGATCGCCAGCGTGGGGCTGACGGAGGCGAAGGCCAGGGAGCTGGGGCATACGGTCAAAGTCGGCAAGTTCCCGTTTGTGGGAAACTCGAAGGCGACGATCCTGGACGCGCACGACGGATTTGTGAAGGTGGTGGCGGACGCGAAGTACGGCGAGATACTGGGCGTGCACATCATCGGGCCGTACGCGACGGAGATCATCGCGGAGGCGGTGACCGCGCTCGAACTCGAAGCTACCGTCGAGGAGATGATGTTCACGATCCACGCGCATCCGACGGTGGCTGAGGCGCTGCTGGACGGATTCAGCAGCGTGGAGGGCATGGCGGTGAATGTCTAGTCTTCGCGAACTGGAACCGACCGCTGCACGTATAGTATTTGCATGAAAGCGCATATTCGTTTCGCCGGGTTCGTCTTTGTTTTCGCCGTTCTGTTATCTCCAGCCACGCACTCGCAGGCTCCCGCCGCCGCTCCGCCGACAGCCCAAGCCGCTCCCACACCGCAATACGAGTACGCCGTTGCCACCGTCAAACCCGACAAGTCCGAGGGGGTGCAGTCCTACTGGCGGAACACGATCGACGGGTTCTCGGCCATCACACCGCCCATCGGATTCATCATGAGCGCCTACGACGTCCACACACCCGAACAGATCGTTGGCCTGCCCGCGTGGGCCGGCAGTGAAGCGTTCGCGATTGAGGCGAAGATGGATGGGGATACCGTCGCGGCGCTGGCCAAGCTCCAACCCCAAGAGCAGTGGCAGCAGAGACAGAAGATGCTACAAGCGCTGCTGGCGGACCGCTTTGCGCTGAAGGTCCACCGCACCACCAAGGAGCTGCCGATCTACGTGCTGACGGTGGTCGATGCGGGCAAGCTGAAGAAGTCGGTGAGCGAGACAGGTGGAAGCTCAACCTACAGTGGAAAGTTTACAGCGCGTGGGATTTCGATTGACAGCCTGGCGATGAACCTGTCGAACACAGTGGGACGAACTGTGGTGAACCAGACCGGCCTCGCGGGCACGTACGACTTCACGCTGGAGTGGGCGCCGGAGGGTGCGGACGCGTCCGATCCGCGGCCCTCGATTTTTACCGCACTGGAAGAGCAGATGGGGCTGAAGCTGAAGCCGTCGAAGGGACCGGTGGATGCAATCGTGGTGGATGCGATCAAACGGCCTTCGCAGAACTAAAGGTTGCGTAGTGTACGCGGGCACTGGTAATCCAGCAGCGCGCCGTCGCTGCACTAAGCCTTCAGTGTTGCCATATCGATGACGAAGCGGTACTTCACGTCGCTTCGGACGACGCGGTCGTAGGCCTCGGCGAGCTTGTCGATGGAGATCAGCTCGATGTCGGAGACGATGCCGTGGTCGGCGCAGTAGTCGAGCATCTCCTGCGTCTCCTTCATGCCGCCGATGTTGGAGCCGGCAAGCGCGACGCGGAACGAGGTGAGCGAGAAGGGCGCGACGGGAAGCGGCTTCTCCGAGAGGCCGACCAGGCAGAGCGTGCCATCCAGGCGAAGCAGGTCGAGGTAGGAGTTGAGGTCGTGCGGGGCGGAGACGCAGTCGAGGATGAGGTCGAAGCTGGCGGCGTGCTTGGCCATCGCGTCGGCGTCGCGTGAGATGACGACCTCGTCGGCGCCAAGACGCTGGGCGTCGGTGATCTTGCTGGAGGAGGTCGTGAACTGGACGACATGCGCGCCGAAGGAGTGGGCGAACTTGAGTCCCATGTGACCGAGGCCGCCCAGGCCGACGATGCCGACCTTCTTGCCGGGGCCGGCGCCCCAGTGGCGCAGCGGCGAGTAGGTGGTGATGCCGGCGCAGAGCAGCGGGGCGACGCCGGCGAGCTTGTCGCCAAACTTGGGCGAGATAGTGTGGACGTAGCGCTGGTCGCAGACGATGTTGTTGGAGTAGCCGCCGTATGTGATGGCGCCGTCGTAGCCCTTGGCGTTGTAGGTGCCGACGAAGCCCTTGACGCAGTAGTTCTCCAGGTCGGCCTTGCAGTTGGCGCAGACGCGGCAGGAGTCGACCAGCACGCCGACGCCGGCCAGGTCGCCCGGCTTGAAGCGCGTCACCTCCGCGCCGACCGCCGTCACGCGGCCGACGATCTCGTGGCCGGGGACCATGGGATACATGGAGCCGCCCCACTCGTCGCGCACCTGGTGGATGTCGGAGTGGCAGATGCCGCAGTAGGCGATCTCGACGACGACATCGCGCGGGCCGGGGTCGCG
>Ga0187848_10000968_pt1 | contig 25204 bp, 17 predicted proteins | sample June2016WEW_4_40_FD_132424 | JGI IMG/M metagenome (GOLD analysis project Ga0187848, IMG submission 132424) | Peatland microbial communities from SPRUCE experiment site at the Marcell Experimental Forest, Minnesota, USA - June2016WEW_4_40 | ecosystem: Environmental > Terrestrial > Soil >... | reverse complement strand
CTCGGTCCGGCTGGGACCGCACTCCATCAGCCGCCTGATCGTGGGCTGGAACCCCATCGACGGCCACTCCCATTCGACCCCCGACATGTCGCTGACGATGCGCGAGTGGTTCACCGTGGACCGCACCGTCGCCCTGCTGGAGGACTGCCTCCGCAACGGCATCACCACCTGGCAGTACGATCACACGCCCAAGTCCGTGGAAACGCTGCGGAAACTGTGGGAAAAGGGGCTGCGTCCGAAGACGATCTGCCTGCACGCCGAGCGGAAAGGCCACGACGCCCCGATCAAGACTGTCATCGACGAGACCAAACCGATCGGCATGGTCCATCACGGCGGGGTGACCGAGTCCAAGTTCCGCGCCGGCCGCCCCCAGGACGTCCGCGACTACGTCAAGAAGGTCAAGGACCAGGGGATCCTGGCGGGCGTCTCCACCCACTGCCCGGACACGATCAAGCGGATCACCGACGAGGGCTGGGAGAACGACTTCTTCATGTGCTCGTTCTATTACCTCACGCGGCCGCGGGAGGAAATGCAGAAGCAGCTCGGCAAGGTGCCCGTCGGCGAGCCGTTCTTCGAATCCGATCCCAAGGAGATGACCGCCGCGATCCGGCAGGTGTCCAAGCCGTGCCTGGCGTTCAAGCTCCTGGCCGCCGGCCGCTTGTGCTGGAACAAGCGGTCGGTGGAGGACGCCTTCCAGTTCGCCTTCGCCGGCATCAAGCCGGGCGACGCCGTGATCGTCGGCATGTTCCCCCGCTTCTCGGACCAGGTCCGCCAGAACGCCGCCTACGCCCGCAAGTACGGCGCCGCGCGGGCGTGAGGGGCGGTTTTCTACCACAAAGGCACGAAGGCACAAAGAAAGACAGCCGCCTTTGGGTTCGTCTTCCTTCGTGTCTTTGTGCCTTCGTGGTTACTGACCCTATAGCACCATTCTCTTGATGCCGTCCTTCAGAAGCGGCACGTTGAAATTGATCAGCAGACCCAACCGATGGCCGGTGAGTTTGAGATAAGTCAGGAGCTGGGCCTCGAAGAGCGGGTTGTGCTTTTCGACGGCTTTCAGCTCAACGATGACCGCCTCGCCGGCGATCAAGTCCAAGCGCAATCCGGCGTCCAGTCGTACCCCATCATAAACGACGGGGAGTGCAACCTGGGATCGGAACGGCACTCGCCGCTTCGACAACTCGTGGCATAGACATGCCTCATAAACCGACTCCAAAAGCCCAGGACCCAGCGTCTTGTGTACGGCGAACGCCGCATCAATGACAGCCTTGGCTATCCGTTCCGTCTCCTCAGGTATGGGCCCCTTCTCATTCATCGCTTTTTTCCTTTGTGTCTTTGTGCCTTTGTGGTTGGATTGTCTTGGGGATGAACCATCAAGTTCGTCCGCCGCCCTTGCGCCGCCGCCAAGCCAGGAGACAGCCCGTGGCGGCGATCAGCCCCGCCAGGCCCATCGCCGCCGCGGGCCTGGCATACTCCAGGGAAACAAAGGTGCCAGGAACGAATGGCACTGGCGTGAGCGTAACATCTTTCGTGTCAACGGGAAAGGGTCACGGGCTGTGATGGGCGAGCGGGGCGTGCGATAGCGCGCGAAGAGACGAGACGAGATCCGGCGACCGCGGGACGCCGGCGGCCCGCGGGAGCACGTTTCGGGCGGTCGGCGCGCAGCGCGACCAAGGCGCCTGCGGACGAGGTTCGACAGGCCCATGGCGTGCGGGTGAGAGTAGAGCTTGTGAAGTTGTACCTCCTTGCCGAGAAGTTGAAACGCACCGGGAGGGCGCGGCCGGCTAAGCGTGTGTCACGCCCGCGCCGATCAGGTTGGCCCGCGCTTCGGCATGCGGCCGGTCCAGCAGCTTGTGCGCCTTCGGGCGACGTTTGATCGCCCGTGGCTCGACACGGTTCGGGCGGTGCCCTACGCGGGACGACGCGATGCCGCGCTGTTGCGCTTTGGCGTGCAGGGAGAGGCTTGATGCATCGGCTACGCTGGCCAGCATCCACGCGCCCGTGACGGCCGCCAGCACGCTGGCGAAGCTCAATTCCCGCGGCAGCTTCTCGCGCGCGAGCGCTGCCTGCGCCGTTACCTTGCGGATCAGATTGTAGGCCAGCCAGTGGCCCCAGATCTCGCGGCGGACGGTTTCCGGCGTCTTGCCGCGCAGATCGTCCAAGTGCAAGCTGGTCTTGATGTCCCGCAGATGGAGTTCCACGTGCCAGCGCAGGCGGAACAACCGCACGAGTTCCTCGTGCGGGTAACGTTCGGCGTCGGTCAGCGTGGTGACCACGACCAGCTCGCGGACGCGGAAGCCCGGCACGTCCACGCGGACTTTCAACTCGCGCACCGCGAGCGTCTCGGGGATGGTGGCGTAAGTTCCCTCGTCCATCCACGTTGGCCGCTGCGGGCGTTGCCAAACGACCGCGTGATCGGCGTTGCCCAGTCGCTGCCCGGAGCGGAAGTCGGTTCGCCGACCTTGGTGCTGACGCGTCACCACGTCCACGCCGCGGGCCAGCAACAATGCCAGCAGGAAGTACGCGCAGTAAGCGCAGTCGCCCAAGAACACGTCGCCACGCTGGAAGCGCTCCAACAACTCGCGCAACAAGGCCGGTTCCCCGGTCTGCTTGCCCTTGTACGGTCCGAACGCCAGTCCGCACAACGCGGCCGTGGCCAAGGAGAGCAACACGACCATCCGCAGGATGGGGAACCCCACGCCCGGCTTCTGCGTTCGCGCCTGAGGCCACTGGGCTTGGTTCGCTTCCGTGTCGGGCGTCAGCAGGGTCGTGCCGTCGCCCACCTTCACGTGCCGCCCCAGCCACAGCCATTCGGCCGGCACACGCGACTCCAGCCCGTCGCCCACGGCATACACCAAGCGCCGCAGTACGACCACGGGCAGTTTCGCGCGGGCGCGGCAGTAGGTTCCCGTGTCGGGCGATGGGGCCTTGCGGCCCAGAGCCACGCACAACGCCGTGATCCGCGCCACCGCCGCAACGCAAGACCGCGCCTTCCCGGCATGCGTCACCTGCGCCAGCCATCCCCACAGGGTGAGCGCCGGCGTGTAGACATCGTCTTCATCTTCGCCGAAGCAAGCCTGCTCCGCGACAAATGCCGCGTCGATCTCCTCTGCGGGCAGGACATCGCGAAACGGCAGATCGTCGGCCTGCAGGAAGGCATCGGTCACCAGGGAAAAACTCTTGGTGCCGATGCGCGGGAGAGTGTAGGATGAGGACATAGAGGCCCTCCTTGATCCTTGGCAACGGGATCGCCCAACAAGGAAGGCCTCGTGAATTGCGGCGAGATAGGACAAGGAAGGTCCTCGCCGCAATCCCAAAATCTTGCCAAACGCCGCACAGTCTGTCAAGATAGCGCGTGCGGCGCAGAAAGAGAAGGTCTGCGCGGATGGCGTCACCTGATGCGAAGACGCCGGGACACACTCAACTCCCGGCTGCCGCCAGCCTTACGAAAACCGCCGCCCCACGCCAGTGCCATTCGTTCCTGACACCTTTTCTTCCGCCACCTGCTCACTTGCCTTATTAAGCTCGTGTAGGGTGGTGAAGTGGAAGTCCATCCCCAACCCGTCCGACTCGGCGAAGTGCAACGACATTTGTAAGCGTTTACGGGCTGCGGGGGAGCGTCGCCATCGGCTGCGAAGCGCCCGGCCCCGGCGCCGCGGCTGGGACGCGAAGCATCGTGCCCCGGTTGCCGACGCACAGGAATCCGCCCGAAACATAGGTCGCATCCCTCAAGGAGTCGCGGGTGCCGAGCTTTAGCGGCTTCCATGTCGCGCCGCCGTCGCGGGTGAGGACACATGCGCCGGAGTCGCCGACTGCGATACCCAGCCCGCCGTCACCAAACGCGATTGCCCGCAAGTCGCGGGAGATCCGGGTAGGGTGCTTTTGCAGTCTTTGGACCTCGCCATACTTCCCCCAGGCGAACGATACCAAGTACCCTTCCGCTCCGACGGCCCATAGCGTGTCGGCGGCGGCGCACGCGCCGTACAAGTCCCGGGCGTCGCCGATCTGCGTCCAGCCAACCCGGTCCCGCGCCTTCGTCCAAAACGGGCGATCGTAGCGCGCCGCCGGGTCCACCAGTCCGACGAGGCGCAGGCAATTGGCTTCTTTTGACATTCCGAGGATCAAGGGGCGCCTTTCGGGCGGGAATTTTGCCAGAAAATCCTGCCTCTCTTGCTTCGAGAGCTCGGAGAGGGTTTTTCCCTCGATGACCCACGTATCGATATACTGTCGGGCGGTCAAGCCGTTGCCGTTCGCGTCCAAAGCGAGAGCGTGGCACGCGCCGGCCCCTCTTTGCAGAATGATCCACGATTTGCCGCCGTCCCGCGTCAGAAAAAGGTCTCCGTCGTGGCTAAGCGGCAACGAGATCAGCCCCCCTAACTTGATGCCCGCGACGTCACCGGTGCAAACGACGACGCACTCGCGTGTGAACCAGCGGAGGTCGGTCAAGCAGAAGTTCGTCGGGACCTCCCGACGGCGCCACGTTTGTCCCCCATCTTCGGTCACGACGATCGACGATGGACACGATTCCGTCACCAGCATGTGGAGGTACCGCTTCTCCCCCTCGGCCACGCCGAGCTTCCGATAACTCCCCCCGTCGCCGATGGCCCAGCCGACGTTCTTGTCGAGGAAACGCACCCTCCGCAACACCGCATCGGAGCCGGACTCCACCGCCGTCCACGTCTCGCCGCCGTCACGGCTGCGGAGAATCGTGCCTTTCTCTCCCACGGCGAAGAGGGTCCCGTCCGTAGTTTTGCAGATAGAAAAGAGATCAGCCTTGCTCGGGACGGTTATCCTCCGCACGGAGACTTCTGAGCGCGCCTTTTCCGCTTCCGCGATTGCGGCCCTGGTGTGGTTCAACCCCATCGTCAGAAGCAGGCTCAAAATGAGCAATCGATTCGCGATCATTGCTCTTCTCCGGTCATTAGTGTTACGAGTTCTTGGCACGGCGAGGTGACCCGCAAACAGCAGCCTGGCGCTGCCAGTAGCCGTTCAACCCCCGGCGCAAGCCAGAGAATCAAGTCAAACACTGATAGGAACTGATAGGAAATTTGATTCCGCCATCAGGATTGAGTTTAGCCGGGGGAATGGGTGGGTCAAGGGGGCCCGGAGGTGCAGGGCGGCCATGGTCGCCCTGCTCCTCCGGGCCTCAAGCCGGCCTTGGGACGGCCCCGGGAGGGCTTCTGCGGGCCTTCCCGGAAGCAAGCCGGGCGTCGATTCGCCCGCAGGCGCGCACCCTCTGCGGGCCGACGGGTCGGCGGGGATCCTCAGAAGGTGGCCTCGAACGTGTCGATGTCCACGTACGTCCATTCCCGGGGCTCATCGGAAGACGCCGTGTGGCGGTCCGAATCGCCATCCGGGTCGTCGACCGGACCCCCGGACCCCTTGGGCTGACCCGTCACAAGGTCAGGGGCGCTTGCGGCGCCGCCAGACCAGGACGCAGCCCGTGGCGGCGATCAGCCCCGCCAGGCCCATCACCGCCGCCGGCTTGGCGTAGTCCATCCGGTTCGCGGGCAGGTGGCCCAACTCGACGCGGAGCATGTGCCCGGCCGGCAGGAGGGCGCCGTCGGACTCGAAGAGGACTTCTCCGTCATGGTCGGCGGGCAGCCGCGCGAGATTCGAGCAGACGTCGCCCGTCTGCGACGTGCGGACCGAGAGCCGCACGCGGTAGCACGGCAGGTCCAGCGGCCGCTCCCAGCGGCGGCAAACCCGGTCGTTCGGGAGCACGTAGGCGTACTGCACTTCCCGCCGGCCGGGCGGCCACGGAATGCCGGTGGCCACCCTGTGGCCGGCCATCGCGGAATGCCTTCCGTAGAACTCCTCGCGGAACGTGATCCGCTCGAAGCCGGCAGGGATGGCCAGCGCCAGCGTCACCGGGTCGCCGCCTCCCGAGAGCGGCTCGCCCACGTAGCAGGTGGAAGAAGGATTCTCGATCAGGAGCGACTCGGTCACCCGCAGCGCGCCCGGCTCCGGCACGATGACGATCTCCAGATTGCGGAGCACGAGGGGATTGGGCCGGGCAACCGCGTCGCAGACGTCCAGCTCGACGGCGACGTCGCTCTGGGCCTCCGTCAGAACGATCCGCGGCCCGGGGTACTCCACTTCGTCACGGTTCGCCCCGATCCGGTAGTGGTACCGGCTGCCCACCGGCAGGTTGTCGAAGCGGAAGTGTCCCCGGGCGTCGCTCCGGCAGCGGCGAAAGGGGACGTACCGGCCGCCCGTCTGGGTACTCAGCTCGACCTCGGCCTGGCACGGGGCGGGCGTGGCGGCCGAACGGTTGAGCACGACCCCGCGGATCGTGCCGCTGCCTCCCGCGGGCAGGTCCGGCAGGGCCGCGGCGATCAGCAACAGCAGCGAAAGCATGCCCATGCAAGCCCCCTTTGAATGCCCTCACCCCCGGCCCCTCTCCCGGCGGGAGAGGGGAGCTTTTGAAGACAGCCCCTTACTGTTGCTCTTGCCAGCGCCGCACGGCCTGTTCGAGGCGTCGCTGCCGGACGGCCAGCCGCAAGACGTAGCAGAGCAACCCGAGCCACACCGCGAAGTACGCGATCCACAGGCTTAGCATGTTTCCTCTTCCTCAACCAGGTTTTCCAGTTCCAGTTGCCTGCGGCGGAGTGTCAGGAGCAGGGCCGCCAGCGCGGTAAACGCCAAGACGCTCAGCAGCAGGACGGCGCGCATCCGCGGCTCCATCGCCGGCGACGCCGGGTGAATCGAGCGAAAGCACCGCGTGGCCACCAGCACCAGCGGGAGATCGGCCGCGCCGACGATGGCCAGCACGGCCCCCAGCCGCGCGCGGCGGTGGGGATCGTCCACGCCCCCGCGGAGCAGCAGGCAGCCGGAGTAGATCGCCCACAGGATCAAGGCCGTCGTGAGCCTGGGGTCCCAGGTCCACCAAGCGTTCCAGGCGGCATGGGCCCAGATCGAGCCGGTCACGAGGGTGAGGGTCGAGGCGAGCCATCCCAGCTCGGCGGCCGCCTGGGCCCAATGGTCCCAGCCCAGGTTGCGGCGGACGAGATAGGCGGCCCCGGCGGCGGCCATCACCAGCATGCCCGCCAGACCCACCCAGGCCACGGCCACGTGGAGGTAGACGATCCGCTGGGCCTCGCCCATCGTCTGCTCGGTCGGCGCGACCAGCAAGGCGGCGGCCAGCGCGAAGAGCACCAGCGCGGCGACCGCCACGCCGGGCAAGAGCCAATAGCGTCCTCCGTGCATGGCCTCAATCCTCGATGACGAAATCGAACAGCGCAATGCCGATCGTTGTGAACAGGACCGCGAACGCGGCGAGCAATTGGATCCAGTGCCACCACGGCTCCCCGAACTCGCCGTCCATCGCCAGCCGCGTCGCCTCCGCGGCGGCCAGCACCGCTGGAACGGCCATCGGCAGGACCAGGAGCGGCACGAGGTACGGGCTGTGCCGGCTGCCCGCCGCCAAGGCCCCCAGCAAGGTGCCGGCGGCCGCCAGGGCAAGGTTGCCCAGCACGGCCACCAGGAGCGTGGCGCCCGGGTGGGCCAGGAGCGGCACGCCCGAGAGCACGACGAACAGCGGGATGAGCACGCCCTCGAGGACGGCCAACGCGACGACGTTCACGGCGAGCTTCGCCAGGTAGATGCCGCCGGGGGAAATCGGGTACAAGCGGAGGCCCTCCCAGCAGCCGTCCTCGCGCTCCGCGGCGAAGCTCCGCTCCACCGCCGGCATGCCCGCCAGAAAGATCGCCAGCCACACCAGCCCGCCCGCCACGCGCTGCTGTTGCTCGGCGGGCAGGTCCATCTGGCCGGCAAACGTGAAGCCCACCACGATGCCCAACAGCAGCATTGCCGGCCACACGCGCCGCGAGCGGCATTCCGAAACCAGGTCCTTCCAGAGGATCCACCACAGCCTGGCGGTCATGCATTCGTCCCGTGCCGCGTTGGAGTGCTGAGGTTGCAATCAGGTCCCCTCTCCCAAAGCGAGAGGGGAGCAGTTTAAAAAAGTCCAACCCTACGCTGCGCGGGCCAGGCGTGGGCCGACCACGGCGCCGCGGGACTCGAGGTATCCGTCGCGGAGCTGGACGACCGCGTCGGCGAGCCGCCGGGCCAGCACCTCGTCGTGGAGGACCAGGCACAGGGTTCTGCCCCGGGCCCGCAGCTCCAGCAGGCGGTCGGCGAGCCAGTCGGCGCCTGCGGTGTCCAGCCCGGCGAAGGGCTCGTCTGCCAGCAGGATGGGCGGATCGTGGACCAGCGCCCGCGCCACGGCCGCCCGCTGCCGCATGCCCCTGGAGAGCGCCGGCGGCATCCGCGCGGCGTGCGGGCCGAGGCCGGCGTCTTCCAGCAGCTCGTCGGCCCGCCGGCCGGGCCAAGGCACGCCGTGCATCCGCGCGGCGAAGACCAGGTTTTCCCGCAACGTCAAGTGCGGGTACAGGCGGTTCTCGTGCGCGACCATGCCCACCAACTCCTGCGCCGCCGGATCCCCGCCGGCCGGGCGGCCGAACCAGTACACCTCGCCCGACGTGGGGCGCACCAGCGACGCCAGACACCCCAACAGCGTGGTCTTTCCCGAGCCGTTGGCCCCCGTCACGACCAGGCTTTCTCCCTCGGCCACCCGGGCGTCGATCCGGCGGAGGACCGCGCGGCGGCCAAAACTCTTGGACAGCCGGCGGACCAGGATGGCGGCAGCGGCCTCAGGCATGGTCGTGGCTCCGGGCCGGCGTGGCGTGAGGCCGGTAGCCCGAGCCGGCCAACGCGATCAACACACAAAGCTGACCGAGAGTTGTCATGGCGGTGCGTCGGCGGCCAAGGTCATTCGGAGGCTGGCGGAACGTCGATGGCCGCGGGTACGCGCCGGGATTCGTACTTGCTGGTGCAGCGCGTCAGGATCTTGTTGCCGCGCAACAGGCATGGCGGCGACTCGAGCCGCCCTTCCACCACCACCTCCATCCCGGCGGCCAGCGTGTCGGGCAGCAGCCCGGCGTACACGACCGGCAGATTGCCGGCAGAGCCCGCAAACGCGAACCGCGCCTCGCTGCGGTCCGCGGCCATTTGCACGGAATCGGCGGCGATCGTTCCGCTGACGCGGACCCGGTGGCCGGCAGCCTGAGCGGCGCGGGCCAGGCACTCGTCCGCCGTCATATAATATTGCCAACTGCCGGACGCTCCGACGAAGGCCATGTATCCGATGGTCATCCCCAGCACCGCGCCGGCAATCACCAGCTTCCTGCCGCCGGTGCGGGACAGACTCGACTGGAATATGCGGGTAGAGAAACTGCGCAGCATGGGATTGCATCCCGGGTTAGCATCCGTTGTCTTGGGTCGCAGACGATAACTTCGTTGGATGGCCCTGTCAACGGAACTTTCGGGCGAATGCCATGGATCAGATAAGCTGGGGGAAATCGGCAACTACGCGACACCGCTCCGCAGTGGCCAGTGTGCGGTCGGGACACACTGTGGTACCCCGGGGCACGCCGGAGCACCCCGGGGCACCCGCGCAGTGGGTCCTGGTCGGCGGCTCGGTGGGTGGGTTGGTGCAAATGCCATGCTCACGCTTGCGTGAGCATGCCCACACAAGCGTGGCCATTGCGCCCAACCGGGGGGAATGGGGACACGAGACCCCGGCGTATAATGCGGTCTGGTACTGGCTTGGGCGAGTTCGCGGAGATTGTTCTGGCCGAGCGGGCCGACACGATGGAGAAGACGGCTCAGATTCTTGATCTTGGATTTTGGGATCGGAATGCAAAATCGAAAATCCAAAATCGAAAATGAAGGAGGAGCGGAAACCCATGAACCGACTTGCGCTGCGGATGCCGATGCTGGTGCTGGGCTTCTGGCTTGCCGTGGTTGCCTCGGGTTGGGCCGCAGAAGTGACTCTCGAGCAGGCCGCAAAGGCAGTCGCCGAGATCGAGGAACTCGGCGGCACGGTCTTGTTCGACGAGAACAGTCCAGGCAAGCCGGTAACCAGTGTGGAGCTCGGTGGCAACGCCGACGCCGGGCCGCTAGACATCACCGGTATGTCTCAACAAGACCCCAAATGGCTGACCGACTTCTACAAGCGGCGCCTGTGGGGAGCGCTAAAATCGCTGGCCAAGCTCCAGATCCTGGACCTGCGGAGCGTCCAACTCAGCGACGCTGAGTTGGGAAACCTGAAAGGCTTGACCGGGCTCCGGCACTTGGACTTGGCGGACACCTGGGTCAGCGACGCTGGGCTGGTTCACCTCAAGGCGTTGAGCAATCTCCAAGACCTGTTCCTCCAGCGGACCCGAGCGAGCGACGCTGGGCTGGCTCATCTCAAAGGGTTGCTCCAACTCCAGCACCTGGACCTGGAGGGCACCCAGGTCAGCGACGCCGGCCTGGTCCACCTCAAAGGGCTCGTGCAACTCCAATCGCTGAACCTGTCGCACACCCGGGTCACCGACGCTGGGTTGGAACATCTCAAAGGCTTGACGAAACTCCGGGCGCTGGACCTGGGGAACACCGAGGTTACCGACGCCGGGCTGGAGCACCTCAAAGGCTTGAGCAAACTCCACGTGCTGCGCCTGGGGAACACGCAGGTCGGCGACGCTGGGCTGGAGCATCTCAAAGGCTTGACCGAACTCCAGGTGCTGGACCTAGGGAACACCCTGGTTACCGACGCCGGGCTGGCGCATCTCAGGGGCCTGGCCCAACTCAAAGAGCTGGACCTGAGGCTGAGGGGAATCTTCGTCACCGACGCCGGGCTGGCAAGCCTGAAAGGATTGGCCAAACTCCGGGTGCTGGACCTAGGGAACACCCTGGTTACCGACGCCGGGCTGGTAAACCTGAGGGGGTTGCCCCAACTCCGACAACTATTCCTCGGGGGAAACGAGGTCGGCGACGCCGGGGTGGAGCATCTCAAGGGCTTGACCGAACTCCAGGTGCTGGACCTGCAAGAAACCAAGGTCACCGACGCCGGGCTGGCTCGCCTCAAGGGGTTGACCCAGCTCAAAACTCTGCTGCTTCAGTGGACCCAAGCCAGCGACGCCGGGCTGGTCCACCTCAAAGGATTGACCAAGCTTCAATGGCTGGACCTGTCGGGAACCAAGGTCACGGACGCCGGGCTGGCGAGCCTCAAGGGGCTGGCTGGCCTGCAGTCGCTGTGGCTGCGGGGAACCGGGGTCAGCGACGCCGGGCTGGCAAGCCTCAAGGGATTGCCTGAACTCGTGTCGCTGGAACTGGGTGAAACCAAGGTCACGGATGCGGGACTGGTTCGCCTCAGAGGGTTGGCAAAACTCAGATGGCTGGGCCTGATCGAAACCAAGGCCACGGATGCTGGGGCAAGAGGCCTTCAGGAGGCACTGCCGGCGTGCGGCATCAGGACGGCAGACGCTGCGTTCTTTCCCGCCGTGCCGCCGGGCGACCGCACGCCGGACTCGTAGCGGCCCGCTCCTGCCCCGAAGAAGCCCCCGCCCGGAAAAGGTGTCAGGTCCCTCCCCCTTTTCTCCTGCCCGAGGGGAGAGGGAGATTATTGATCGGCCGGCACTGAGCGTCGAGGCGCCGGTCCTCGTGATCGGGCAGCCGATCCTGAACCAGCCCCGTCTCGTCCCAGCCGCTGACGCCCACGGCCAGCGGCCGCACCGGCAGATCCCCGGCGTCTATCACCCCTTCCGTCCCAGCATCCGGTCCAGCGCGTCCGACGTGTGGTAGGCCAGTGCCTCGGGCCAGTGCGGATAGGGGTTGAAGTACTCGAACGTCAAATAGCCCCGATACCCGGCCTTGTCAAAGGCTTCCAGCACGGCCGGCCAATCGGTGGTGCCGTCCAGGAGCGGGCGGAAGGCGTTCAGGTTGAACTCGTGGACCTTTTTCGAGTACTCCTTGAGGTGCACGTTCCGGATCCGCGTGCCGAGCATGGCGATCCAGTGCTCGGGGAAGTGGTACTGCATGACGTTGCCCGTGTCGAAATGGACGCGCACGTTCTTCGAGCCGAAGCCGTCTACGAACTGGATCATCTCCTGGGGACTGTGCAGGAAGCCGTTGGCGAAGATGTTCTCGATGTTCAGATACACGCCGGCTTTCTCGGCTGCGGGAATCAGTCGCTTGACGGCCTCGCGGGCGCGTCTCTCGCACGTCTCCGGCGGGACCGGCGGCTCGTCGGCAAGCCACGGGATGTAGACCGCCCCCGGCACAACCAGCAGATTTTGCGTCTCCAGGGAGCGGGCGGCCTGGATCATCTTCATGGCCAGGTCGAGTCCCCGTTTGCGCCGCTGGGGATCGTTGTGCGTCAGCGAATACGGCCAGAAGAGGAACGAGCACAGCCCGCTGATCTCAATGCCGATCTTCCGTGCCGTCCGGCCGATTGCCCGGATCTCGGCTTCCGACGAATTGGGCGACAGATCGCCGTCCAGGGCGTAATTGACTTCGACCCCGTCGAACCCGGCGTCCTTGCACAATTCGAGGCACGCCTTGAGCGTCATCTTCTGCGGATAGGGCAGTGCCCAGAGGTTGATCGACTTCTTCATGTCATAGCGTTTCGCCGGGCGCTTGGCGGCGGCGGCGGGCTGGGCGCCCGCGTCGGCCGCCAGGCCCTGCGCGGCCAGGAACGCGCTGCCGAACGTCGCGGCGTAGGCCAGAGCCTCGCGCCGGCTCAAGGCTCCCAGGGGGTTCTTCGTCCTATCTGCCATGGGGGAACTCCTCTTGAGTACATGACCGCTGAGGTGTGCAGTTCCGGTCGACGGACCAGGAAGCCAGCTCGCACAGGCCGTGACCGCTGAGAGTGCAGACGATGCACGATTCCTTGCTCGTTTCCCGGCAACGCACGGCCTCGTTGACGGCGGCGCGGATGGCGTAAGCGCTTTCCAGGGCGGGAATCGTGCCCTCGGCGGCGGCGAACATCCGCGCGGCCTCGAAGCACTCGTCCTCTCGATAAGCCACGGCCTCGACCAGGCCCAGTTTCGCCAGCAGGCTCACGGTGGGGGCCATGCCGTGATAGCGCAGGCCACACGCCCGGATTTCCGGCGGAACGAACTCGTGGCCCAAGGTGTACATCTTTACAAGCGGCCCCAGTTGGCCGGCATCCGTCGAATCGTAGCGGTATTCGCCCCGGGTCAAGGTGGGGCAAGCCTGCGGTTCGGCCGCCAGGAAACGTATCGCCTTGCCGCGCAGCTTGTGCGGCACGTAGGGGAAGATCAGGCCGGCGAAATTGCTGCCCCCGCCGGCGCAACCGATCAGTACGTCCGGCTCGTCGCCGGCCATGGCGAGCTGTTTTTCCACCTCCAGGCCGATAACGGTCTGGTGGAGCAAGACGTGGTTCAGCACGCTGCCCATGGCGTAGCGGGCGTCGGGGGCGGACGAAGCGGCTTCCATCGCCTCGCTAATGGCGATGCCGATGCTGCCGGGGCAATCGGGGTCGGCGGCCAGGATGCGGCGTCCGACTTCGGTCTCCTCCGACGGGCTGGGAATGACGTCGCCGCCCCATAAGCGGATCATGGTTTGGCGATAAGGCCGCGACCGGCAGGTGAGCCTTACCATGTACACCCTGCACTGCAAATCGAACAGCGAGCAGGCGATGGCCAGCGAGCAGCCCCATTGGCCGGCCCCCGTCTCCGTGGTCAACCGCGCGACGCCTTCCTCTCGCGCGTAGTAGGCCTGTGGAACGGCCGTGTTGAGTTTGTGGCTGCCCGGCGGGCTATGGCTTTCGTCCTTGAAATAGATCCGCGCCGGTGTTCGCAGTTCCCGTTCCAACCCCGTGGCACGGAGCAACGGCGTCGGCCGCCAGAGGGCGTAGGCGCGCCGCACCTCATCGGGGATGTCGATCCAGCGGGCCGCCGCATCTCCCTGCTCGATCAGGGCCTGCGGGAAGAGCCGCGCCAGGTCGGCTCGCCGGGACGGCCTGAGCGTGGCTGGGTCCAGGGCCGGCGGCAACGCCTCGGGCAGATCGGCCAGAACGTTATACCAGGCCGCCGGCAACTCACTTTCCCCGATAATCAAGCGGCGAAAACTCACGGAAGGTCTTTTTTCTCCAGTTCAGGGCCGCGGCCCGGTTCCCGGCCTGGCGTGTCGAGAGGCCTTCTTGCGGGGGACAACGGAGTCCCTCAAAGCGGATATCGGACATCCCGGCGATCAAATGAACGCCATTCTAAGTGTTGCGCGCCGTCCGAGAGTGTCCACTAGGGCCAAGGGCTATTCGCCATTTTCGGGGCACACGGCAACTTCGGATTCCCCGTCGCTGGGGGGTTGGCTAAGTCCTGTCCAGAATTGCTGACGCGAAGTCATTGCGTAAGGCATTATTCATGGGACACTTATAGCCCATGCGCGGCATTTGACACTAGCCGCCCCCCATTCACCATAATAATATGTTGCAAGGTCCCTGGGTTCCTGTAATGAGCATTTGTCTTGATCAAACGACGACTGGGGCGACAGCCGCTCCAACCATCGCGCCGGGACCGCCCAAGCGGCTTCGGACGCTCGTCGAGGTCGCCCGGTGGCGTGCCGAACGCCAACCGGTCGATCCGGCGTTCACTTTCCTCGTTGACGGCGAGCAGCAGCAGGAACGGATGACCTACGCCGGCCTGGACTCTTCCGCGCGGCGGATTGCGGCCGAATTACAGGCCCGCGGCGCCACGGGGGAGAGGGTGCTGTTGGTGTTCGATCCGGGCCTGAACTACATCGCGGCCGTGTTCGGTTGCCTCTACGCCGGGGCCGTTGCCGTTCCAGTATATCCGCCCGACCCGTTTCGCGCGCAGCGAACCTTGCCGCGTCTCCAGGCAATCGTCAAGGACGCTCAGGCGAAACTGGTGTTGAGCTCGCGGGAGATCTTGCAGTGGGCTTGCGGGCCGCTCAAGAATCTGTGCGGCGTGGAGAGTCTGGCCGTGGAGGACATCCCCCCAACGCGCCAGCAGGATTGGCGGCGCATCGCTGTCGATCCCAACCGCCTGGCGTTGCTGCAGTACACTTCCGGTTCCACCGGGACGCCGCGGGGAGTCATGTTGACGCACGCCAACCTGATGTGCCACAGCCTCGCCGCCCATCAGCGGCTGGATGTCCCGGGGGCGGTCGCCGTCGGCTGGGTGCCGCCATACCACGACATGGGACTGATCGGCTGCATTCTCTTGCCCCTGCACAGCGGCCGGCACGCCGTCCTCATGTCGCCGTTGGCGTTCGTCCAGCGGCCGGCACGGTGGCTGTGGGCGATATCGCAATACCGGGCGACAACGTCCGCCTCTCCCAATTTCGGCTACGACCTGTGCGTGCGCAAAGTGCAGCCGGCCGAATGTGAAGGTCTGGACCTCAGCTCGTGGCAAATCGCCATTAACGGCGCCGAACCCGTGCGGGCGGACACCATGCAGCGCTTCGCCGAGGCATTCGCTCCCTACGGCTTCCGCCGCGAGGCATTCTACCCCGCCTTCGGAATGGCCGAGGCCACGCTGCTGGTGACGGGAGGCACGGCGGGCCGGACGCCGCGGACGCCCGCCTTTTCCAGCCGATTGTTGGCGGAGGACCGGGTGAAGGAGGTCGATCCGGCCGACGCGGACGCCCGCAGGCTGGTCGGCTGCGGTCGGCCGCTTGATGGGGCGGAGGTCTTGATCGTCGAGCCGGTTTCGCGCCGGCCGCTGCCACCCGACCGCGTAGGCGAGATCTGGCTCCGCAGCCCTGGCGTCGGAGTCGGCTACTGGAACCGTGCGCAGGAGACCGACGACACCTTTCGCGCCCGGGCGGTCAACGGCCACAAGGACGAGTACCTGCGGACGGGCGACTTGGGGTTTGTCGACGGCGGCGACCTGTTCGTCACGGGCCGCTTGAAAGACCTGATTATCGTCAACGGACGAAATTACTATCCGCAGGACATCGAGCGAGTGGTCGAGCGGTGTCATGCGGCGCTGAAGCCGGACGGCGGCGCGGCGTTCTCCGTCGAAGTGGCCGGCCAAGAGCAACTGGTGGTGGTCCACGAAGTGCTGCGACCGAAGCGGTGCGATTTGGCCGAGGTGCTCGACGCCGTTCGCAAGGAGCTGGTGGCGGAGTGCGAGCTCTGCCCGCACGCCATCACGCTGATTCCGGCGGGGACATTGCCCAAGACATCCAGCGGCAAGACGCGGCGGCGCGCCTGCCGGGAGTCGTTCCTGCAAGGCCAACTCGCCGCGCTGGCGCAGTGGCGCGCCGAGTCTGCCTGCAACGCGGCAGCCGCCGGCCCGGCAGCGGCCGATCCGCCCCAAACCGCCGTCGAGGAGACGGTGGCCGGCATCTTGGGCGACCTGCTGGGGCTCGCAACCGTGGGACGCAACGACGACTTCTTCGATCTCGGCGGAAACTCGCTGCTGGCAGGGCAACTGGCCGGCCGGATCAGTGCCGAGTTCGGCCTTGAGGTGCCCCTGAAAGCGGTGTTCTCCCACCCGACCGTGGCCAAGTTGGCGTACTGGATCGACGCGTTGCGGGCCGGCCCGGACGTGCAGGGCGAGCGGTGGCGGCCGATTCCGGCGCGTCGCGTCGGCGAACCCGCGGTGCTGTCGTCGGCCGAGCAGCGGTTATGGTTCCTCGATCAATTGGAGCCCAACAACCCGTTTTACAACATGCCCGTGGCGGCACGCCTGCGAGGACCGCTGGACGACGCGGCGGTGGAGCGCAGTCTGCAAGAGTTGGTGCGGCGACACGAAAGCCTGCGGACCGCGTTTCCGGCGAATTTCGGGCGTGCGGTCCGCAAGGTTCGTCCCGCCGGCAAGGAGCCGCTCGGCCGCGTGGACTTGCGAGTGTTCCCGGCGGAGCAGCGCGAGGCGGAGCTCCAGCGGCGATTGTATGCCGAGGGGCGGACGCCTTTCGACCTGGCCCATGGACCGCTCTTCCGATGCATCATGTACCGCCTGGGAGACGAGGACCACGTGCTGCTCTTGGCCATGCACCACATTATCGTCGACGGCTGGTCGCTGGGGGTGATGGCCCGCGAGTTCGGCGTCCTGTACGACGCCTTTTCGCACGGCCGGCCGTCGCCGTTGTCGCCGCCGCAATTGCAATATGCGGATTTTGCGGCTTGGCAACACAAGCGCGTCGCGGACGAGGCGCTCGATCGCGAGCTGCCCTACTGGAAGGAACAACTGGGCGACAAGCCGCCGCTGCTGGATCTGCCCACCGATCGCCCGCGGCCGGCGAAACCGTCGTACCGGGGCGCATGGCAGCCGCTGGACTTCTCCGCCGGCCTGTCGGTGAAGCTCCGCGAGCTGGCGCGGCGCGAGCGGACCACTTTGTTTTCGGTGCTGTTGGCGGCGTATGACGTGCTGCTGGCTCGCTACTGCCGGCAGGAAGACGTCACGGTAGGGACCGTGCTGGCGAACCGCACCCGGCCGGAGTTGGAGCCGCTGGTCGGCTTCTTCGCCAACACGCTCGTGCTTCGCGCGGACGTGTCGGGGGATCCGACGTTCCGCGGGCTGCTGGCGCGGCTGAGCCGTGTCACGCTGGACGCCTATTCGCACCAGGAGTTGCCCTTCGAAAAGCTCGTCGAGCTATTGGCCCCCGAGCGCCGCGGCAACCAGGCCCCGTTGTTCCGGACGGCGATGGTTCTGGAAAACATGCCCCTGGAAATGCCGGAGCGCTCGAATTTGCACATCGAGCCGCTGCCGATCGACAATGGCACGGCGAAGTACGATCTGGCGCTGCTGGTCTCCGAATCTCAAGGGCGGCTGACGGGGAACTTCGAGTACGCCACCGACGTGTTCGACGCGGCGACCATCGCTCACATGTGCCGGGCGCTGGTGACTGTGCTCGAAGCCGTCGTGGACGATCCCGACCGGCCGATATCGCGGTTGCCGCTGGTCGGGGCGGCTGATCGCTGCGCCTGCTCGGATGCGACCGCCCCTGCGGTTGCGGAGGCCGAGCAACATACCTTGCACGGCCTGTTCGAGGCCCAGGCCGCGAGAACGCCGGATCGCACGGCCGTCCGCCACGGCCAGCGGCAGTTCACCTACGCCGAGCTGGATCGGCGGGCCAGCGCCGTCGCGCGGCATCTGCGGTCGCACGGACTTCAGTCCGAGCAGCCGGTGAGCGTCTGCTTGGAACGCTCGGCGGAGCTGGTGATTGCCATGCTGGGCGTGCTCAAGGCCGGCGGCGTGTACGTGCCGCTGGACCCGCATCAGCCGCCCGAGCGGCTCGCCTATTTCATCGAGGACGCCCGGGCCCAGGTGGTGCTCACGCGGCAGTGCTGGATGGATCGACTGCCGCGGACCGCGGGGCGGGTTGTGTTCTTCGAGCACATTGCAGCCGAGGCCGGCAACCGCAACGAGGCAGTTGCACCGTGGCGCGTCGAACCATGCCAATTGGCCTATATTATCTACACGTCCGGCTCGACGGGGCGCCCCAAAGGCGCCATGATCGAACACCGCGGCGTCGCCAATTTCCTGCCGGGATTCCGCCGGGCTTTGGGTATCGATGCCGGCTCCCGCGTGCTGCACTGCTTCTCGCCCATCTCCGACGGCTCGATTTCGGACATCTTTTCCGCGTTGACCTGCGGGGCGTGCCTGGTCGTCGCCGATCAGGAAACGATGTGGGCCGCCGACGGCCTGGCGGGAGTGATCCGCCGGGAAGGCGTTACGGTGGCAACACTCACGCCTTCCATGCTGTCCATGCTTCGGCCTGAAGGTCTCGACGAGTTGCAGACGATCTGCTCCGTGGGCGAGTCGCTGTCGGCGGAAATGATCGGCCGCTGGTCGGCGGGCAGGCGGCTCATCAACGGCTATGGGCTGACGGAGACCTCGGTCGGCGCTTGCCTGGGGTCGTTGGACGGCTCGGCGTCGCACCGCCCGCTGATCGGCCGGCCGCTGGACGGCGTTCAGGTCTACGTGCTCGACCGGCATTTGCAGCCTTTGCCGCCGGGCGCGCCGGGGGAGATTTGCATCGGCGGGGTGCAGGTGGGCCGCGGCTATTACAACCGGCCCGAGTTGACCGCCGAGCGTTTCGTAGCCGATCCTTTCCGAAACGTGCCCGGCGCGCGGCTCTACAAGACGGGCGACCTGGGGCGGCGACGCGCCGACGGGGCCGTCGAACTCATGGGCCGCATCGACGACCAGATCAAGGTTCGCGGCTACCGGGTCGAGCTTGGCGAGGTCGTCTTGGCCCTGGAGGGGCATCCGCGCGTCAAGCAGGCGGCCGTAGTCTTGCGTGAAGACAAGCCGGGCCAGCAGCGGTTGGTGGCGTACGTGGCGCCGTCGGTCAACGGCGACGCCCCGGAGGAACTGTCTCGGCGGCTGGTGCCGGCGCTGCGATCTCACTTGCGCTCGCGGCTCCCGCCGCACATGGTCCCCGCGGCGATCGTTCTGTTGGAGAGCCTGCCTTGCTCGCCGCAGGGCAAGGTGGATCGCGCGGCGCTGCCGCCTCCGCCGAGTAGTCGCCCGGATATCGAAGAGACCTATGTTGCCCCGCGGGATGAGCTGGAAAAGTGCGTCGCCCGGGTGTGGGAGGAACTGCTCGGCGTGAGCCCCATCGGCGTGGCGGACGACTTTTTCGATCTGGGCGGACACTCGCTGTTGGCCGTCCAGGTCATGGCGGAAATCGAGAGTCGCACCAAGCGCAGGCTGCCGCTGGCGGCGCTGTTCCAGGAGGCGACGGTCGAGCACCTGGCCGCGCTCCTGCGCCAGCCGAGCGGAAACGCCTGCGAGCGCTCGCTGGCGCCGATGTGCCGCGAAGGGGGTGGCCGGCCCTTCTTCTGCATTCACCCCGCCGGCGGAACGGTGTTCTGTTATCGCAGCCTGGCCGAGCACCTCGGCGCGGATCGGCCTTTCTACGGCCTACAGGCCCGCGGCGTGGACGGCGGTTGCGAGCCGCACACCGAGGTCGATCAGATGGTGGCCCACTACATGGCGGCCATCCGCTCCGTGCAGTCGCGGGGGCCCTACCTGCTGGGCGGCTGGTCGCTGGGCGGCAACCTGGCCTTCGAGACCGCCCGCCGGTTGATCGAGCAGGGCGAGCAGATCGGCCTGTTGGCGCTGCTGGACGCCGGGGCATTGCCCGGCGACAAGCCGCCGAGCGAGACCGACTTCCTGCCGATGATGATGGCCCTGTTCTCCGACGAGCAGAACCTGCCGCTGGAACGGATCAACGCGATGACGCCCGGCGAACAACTGCAGTACTTCGTCGAGCGTGCCGCGCAAGCCGATGTCGCACCGGGCGATTTTGCCGCCGGGCGGCGCGTCTTCGAGGTCTTCAAGGCCAGTATGCAGGCGATCCTCGACTATCGGCAGCAGCCGTATCCGGGCAAGCTCACGCTGTTCTCCGCCGAACACCGCGAAGACTGGTTCGGCTCCAACCGCGATCCGCAGCTCGGCTGGGGCGCTTGGGCACGGGGCGGCGTGGAGGTGCATCGCATCCCCGGCGGGCACATCCGCATGGTGCAGGAGCCCAGCGTGCGGGTCCTGGCGGAAAAACTCCGCCGCTGCCTCAACCAGGCGGATCCGCCGCCTACTCGTGACGCAGACCGACCGTCGGCATGAGCCGGGCGGCGCGATAGGCCGGGTAGGCGCCGCCCAGCACTCCCACGACGATTGCAATCGCCAGCCCTTGGAGCATGACCGCCGGGGCGATGTTGCCGGACACCAAGCCCCCGGAAGCCGGGAGCCGGCAGAGGACGAGCGTCAAAGCCATGGCCAGCAGCGTTCCCGCGACGGCCCCGACCGCGGCCAGCAGGAGCGACTCGAGCATCACCAGCTTCATCACCTGGAACTTGCTCCAGCCGATGGCCCGCAGCACGGCGAGCTCCCGGGTCCGCTCGAAGACGGCCGTGAGCATGGTGTTGATCATGCCCACCGCGCCGATGAGGACCGCGATCGTCGAGGTGAGCCAGGCCACCGCCCGCGCCGTGCGGATCTCCACGGACGAGTCGGCATATTCGCGCGTCGGCAGCGCCTGGAGGGCAGGGGCCAGCGCTTCTATCCGCCGGCGAAGCTCCTCCAGCGCGGCCCTGTCCTTGCGGTCGGCCGTGACGCTGAAATACGTCACCTCGCCTTTGCGGTCCATGAGCTCTTGCAGATCGCCGAGCGTCATGATCATCGAGCCGTTTTCGAACACGTTGAAACTCTCGCAGATTCCCACGACCCGGTACGCCTGGCCCTTGACCGGCTCCACCGCATCGCCGGCCTTCTTGTCCAGATTTGCCGCCAGCACGCGTCCCAGCATGACCGCGCGGCGGTCGGCCGGCTCGATGCGGCGGCCGGCGATCACCTTGATTTGCGCGAGCGGGCTGCTCTCGATCGGCATGCCTTGAATGGCCACGCCGAGCATGCCCGCGTCCTCGAAAGACACCGTTTCGAAGAGGCATGGCACGACCTCTTTGACGCCGGGCAGGCGTGCGATCTTGGCGCCCAGGCCTTCATTGAGCACGCTGCCCATGCGCTGCACGCTTCCGGAGCGGACCACCATCAGGTCCACGCCGCGCGACTCGTAGACATTGCGGAGCGATATCTCGAAGCTCTGGGCAATGCCCACCAGGGCCACGACCGCCCCCACCGCCATGGCCACGCCGCTCACGGTCAACGCCGCGCGGAGCGGCCGGCGAATGACGTTCTTGAGGACCACCGTGCTAAACCGCATGCTTCACCGATATCCTCACGGCCGGCCGGGTTTGCGGCAAGGACGCCTAAAGTTCCTTATAATGTTGCGGCGCCGGCGGCTGCACGGGGCCGCGAGTTGGGGTGTGAAAACGAACCAGGGAACGAAACGCCGCGTCAAGCTCCACGGCGACAGCGACGGTCAACTCCTGCCGGCCGGCGATGTCGCCGGCCGCCTTGGGGATGGGAAGTGCGGTTCCCGGCGGCATCGCGGTGGCCGCGAACGCCTCGTCGCCGGGAATGCCCAGGAAGAACTTGCGCTTGTCCACGTGCAATTGCAAAGTGGCCACGATGTTCGGCTGCATGAGCACCGCCGACTTGGCGGCTGCGCCGTAGGCCCGCTTGTCATCCAAGTCGATCTTCCACACCACGCTCGCCAACTGCCCGGTCTGGGGATCCGCCAAGAAGAGATACCGCAGCACCACGTTGCGATGCTGGTTGTCGGAATACATGACCGTAGGCGCGTCGACAACGGCCATCGAATCGGATTGGGCAACGAGCCTGATTCTGTTCAGGCGCTCTTCCGCCTGGGAAAGGACCGTCGCCTTCAGCGGGCCCAGATTGGCGCCGAGTTTCCTTTGCGTCTCGCTCGTGACGATCATGTCGTCCCGGCCGACGCGCGTACCCATGCCGATGGCCACCTTTTCCAGTCGATACTGCCGGGCGCCGTCGCCGGACGGCGGCGCGACGCGCACCACCATGGCCGTGAAAAACAATTCTGCCAGGGATCGCGAGAACTCCGGCAGCGATTGCACGTCGCCGCCGGCCAACTGCGAGTGGGTCTTGAAAACGAGGTCCGACCATCCTTCCGGCGCCTTGTCGGCGACCAGCGTTCCCGCGGCTATCCGATCGACTTGCCGTGAGGCATAGCGGACATCCGCCGCCGGCTCGGCGTGGTTGCACGTGACGACGCCGACCAGGACCGCCGCGATTCCCGCCGCGGCAATGCCGCCCAGCGCAGCCATTCGGTTCATGGACATGGCGATCCCCCCGGCGGATGCATGGGTGGACGAAAACCCATGACCATTTTAGCGAAACGAGCCGCCTTGAAAAGAACAGGAACGACGCCTAAAGAGGTTGCACATGCCCCGGCGGTAGGCCCCCCACCGGTGGCATTGCCAAAGGAGTGGGAACCTCGTTTGCCCAGCTTTCCGCCTCTCAACGCCCGCCGGCCCGGTGCTCCAGCGTCGGCTCCGGTTGCCAGATGTAGAGGAAGGCGGGCAATTGGGTGCGTTCCAGGCCGGGCAGGCTCAGCGGCAGCATGCCGGTTTGCATCGGCGAGTTGGGCGAAACCGCGTAGGGCGAACGCGCCGGGTCGTTGCACCTGTGGAACATGACCACGCAAGCCCCCGGCGCATTTCCCAACCGCCGCGCGATGTCGGCCGCGTCGTCCACGTAGCCGATTGAGTCGATCAGCTTGCGCTGGAGCGCAGCGGCGGCCGGCCATATCCGCCCGTCAAAATCCTCCGCCCGGCCGGGATCGTGTTCGGGGCGCGTCATCCGCACCACGTTGCGAAAACGCTCGTGAAACTGGTCGGCGATGTGCTGCAGAATCTGACGGGCGTCCTTGTCCATCGGTTCCAGGGGAGTGCCCAGGTCCACATGGGCGCCGGCCTTGACTTGCGCCCCCGCGATATTGTACTGCATCAGGGTATCCTGCAGGTTGTACAAATTGAGAATGACGCCCATGCCTCCGGTGATCGTCGTCGGATGGGCGACGATATGGTCTGCCGCGGTCGCCAGATAGTAGCCGCCGCCCGTGGCCACGTCCATCAGGCAAGCCACCACGGGCAGCCCGGTCCGCGCCTTGAAGGTCCGCAGGTCGCGCCACATGATGTCGCTGGCCGTGACGCCGCCGCCGGGGCTGTTGATCCTGACGATGACTGCGCGGCAGCAGGGGTCGGCGGCAGCGCAGTCGAGCCTTTCGCGAAACACGGCCACCGGGTTCTCGCCCATCGAACCCATCCCGGCCAGGGGAGCGTCGAGAATCAAGCCATCGACGTCGATCAAGGCGATCTTGCCCGACTGCTGTTGCCTGTCGGCGATGACCGGCATTTGTGCCAGCGGCCCGCGATCCTCGACGGGCGAGCTGTGCGTGATCACGTGCCCTTCCGTGACCACCTGGACGGGCTGCTTGCACCCGGCACAGACCAGCAGGGCAAGGCAGATCGGACCAACGACGCGCCTCATGTTCGCCATCGCATTGGACCCGGCATAATTGCTACTTCCCCTATTCTTGTATCGGCCGGCGCCTTGCGCCAATCGGTGCAATTCGGACTGACCAGTACAAACAGGCGCCTGGAAAGGCCCGGCGACGCGGACCGGGAAAAATGGCTGGACCGCGGAAAAATGCCGACACTGCCCAAAGCGGGCGGATGCGGTAAAATGATGCGGGAGCGGCGGGAAATGGTCTCCCGCCGGCCGTCCACCTCGAGGCCAGGGGGGATTCTGCGATGAGTTTGCTGATTGTTCCGGTTGTGCTGTTTGCGTTGGGATCTCCGCCCGAGAACCAGGTTTTTCGGCAATTGACCGCCGAGGGGGTGCCGGTCGATCTGAAGGGAAGCGGTCATATCCGGCTGGAAAAGCCGACGATGGCCGACGGCTTGGATGCGGCCGCCCAGGGCCGGGTGATCGCGGCGGTGGCCGGCGCCAATCGCCGGGTCGAAGACCTGTTGCACGATGCCGTCGTGGCGCCGTTTGTGATGAAGATCGACGATATTCCCGCCGCCGACGGCGGCGACCTCTTCCGCCGCGTGGACGTATGGTACGTCGCCTATGGCAAGCTCGACGCGCTTTTTACGGAGGAGTCGTTTGCGGAGATGGTCGAGTTCGCCTCGGGCCAGCAGAAGAGCCGCCTGCCCGTGAGCCACGGCGTCGTCAGCGAAGATCGGCTGCGGAAGCTGGGCATCGCGATTGCCGGCACGGCGGACCGCAAGGAGCAATACTGCTACGGCGCGTTCGACTTGTTCGATCGCGTGCTGTTGAGATCGACGCGGCGGGTGGTGGCAACCCGGGGGCACGAGTCGATCGTGGTGGCGTCGCTCGTTGATCCGCGTTTCAACGGCGACGCGCAGCATCCCAACCAGTGGCAGCCGGTGCAGGTGGACGCCCAGCGCGCTTTCAAGTTGGGCCCGCCGCAGCCGTATGTTTCCTCGGGGTCTTACTGCAAGATCACGCGGCTGGCGGCGCCGCCGGCGGCGTTGTTCATCGAGGGTCACCATTTGTTTGCCGAGCCGCAGGCGTGGTTCGGGGGCAAGAACCTGATGCGAGCCAAGCTTCCGCTGGCCGTGCAGGACAGCGTGCGCAAACTCCGCCGGCAACTTCGCGCCGACAGCGCCGCGCCGCCGGAAAAGTGAGCCCCGGGCCGGGCCGATGAAGAGCCGGCCTTGGGGGCAAAACCATTCGTCCGGAATGTGTCTCGTCGGCGGTGCTGGCTTTTTTCTTTCTCTAGCCCAGGCATTTGTGCCTGGGACGCCGAGCCAGCATCGCAATGCAGCCCCGATTTCGCCGTTCCGCCGCCTACGGCGGCGGAACGGCGAAATCGGGGCTGCGCGCCGGGAACGCCGCAGTCCCAGGCATGAATGCCTCGTTGTTACACACAAGTCGGGGGTGTCGCTTGGGCGTTCGGGCCGAACAACTGCCAACAGGTAGCAAAGTCGTGCATGCGTTGAAGCCCAATCCAGACCGTTTGAGGCCCGGGTGGGTCG
>Ga0187848_10000963_pt1 | contig 25313 bp, 23 predicted proteins | sample June2016WEW_4_40_FD_132424 | JGI IMG/M metagenome (GOLD analysis project Ga0187848, IMG submission 132424) | Peatland microbial communities from SPRUCE experiment site at the Marcell Experimental Forest, Minnesota, USA - June2016WEW_4_40 | ecosystem: Environmental > Terrestrial > Soil >... | reverse complement strand
GCGAATGGTGCGTAATGGGTGGTCCGCCGGCACACGATCCTCCGGCGACAAATAGCTGAACATCGGCTTCTGACTGAGATCATCTCCGCGCATACAACATAGACGTCACAGAAATGTTCCCGGCAGCCAAAAACTTACTTTTTCAGCAGCCTCTTTAAGCTTGCCTGCTTTCGTTTCTAGAGTAGACTAAAAAGATCCGTTCGCATCTCGAAACGAAGCAACCGACCATCATGCCTGTTCCCATCGTCCAAGTCGACGCTTTCACCAACCGGCCTTTCGCCGGCAATCCGGCGGCGGTTTGCGTTCTTTCCGAACCGCGCCCGGATACGTGGATGCGCGACGTCGCGCGCGAGATGAACCTTTCGGAGACTGCCTTCTTGCATCCGGAGGCCGGCGGCTACCGGCTGCGTTGGTTTACCCCCGCGGTCGAAGTGGAACTGTGCGGCCACGCCACCGTCGCCAGCGCGCACGTGCTTTGGGAAGATGGCCATTTGCCCGGCGGAAAGCAGGCGCGCTTCCACACCCGTAGTGGATTGCTGCTGGCGGACCGGCGCGGCGAATGGATCGAGCTCGATTTTCCGGCCAAGATCGCCACGGACGTGGAAGCGCCACCGGCGGTGGTTGCCGCACTCGGCGTGAAGGCCACGAACGTCGCGCGGAACCAGTTCGATTACCTGGTGGAAGTGGCGACGGAAGAGGAAGTGCGCGCGGCCGCACCGGATTTCACCGCATTAAAGAAGGTGGGAGCGCGCGGCATCATCGTCACCGCACGCGCATCCACCGCCGGTTTCGATTTCGTCTCGCGATTCTTCGCTCCCGGATCAGGCATCGATGAGGACCCGGTCACCGGTTCGTCGCATACCGCGCTGGGACCTTACTGGGTACCGCGCCTGGGCAAAACCGAGTTCACCGCGTACCAGGCTTCCGCGCGCGGCGGGGTAGTCCGCGTGAGAGTGAATGGCGACCGCGTGATCCTAGGCGGGCAAGCGGTAACGGTGATCCGCGCGGAGCTAATGGCATAAACGTGCTTCGCGGATCTGCGGGCCAACTGCCTGGCGGGTGGCCGCCTTCCGGTGGGACAATACGAGAGTGGCCGGCCCGTTGCCTAATCGGCTTTTCCATTTCACGTCAGCCAAGCACGCGCTGGATGACCTCCGCAATCGACGGCTGAAGATCGCTCAGTTTGACGACCTCAACGACCCGTTCGAACTCAAATGTGTCGATTTGTCCGGAGATGGGCACGAAGCGGCGTTTGATCGATTCAAGGCGGAGATGGCTCTTAAGTTCGGAGTGGTCTGCTTTAATGAGCGTTGGGACAACATTCTCCACTGGTCTCACTACGCCGACCGACACAGAGGGGCGTGCCTCGGGTTCGACGTGTCTGGTAGCGTAGAGAAGTTCGGGCCAGTGAACTACAAACCGGATAAGTTGTCGTTTCCAAGTGACCCCAGTCACCTCGATAAGTCCTTCGTGTGGGAGCTGTTGCGGACGAAGTTCGAGGAATGGGTGTACGAGCACGAATGGCGCGTGTTTGCGCGCCTTCAAGACGGTACGTGGAGTGACTGCGCCAAGCGCCTCTTGTACTTCGCCGAATTCAGCGACGAGCTTGTTCTCCGCGAGGTGATTTTGGGCGCAGATAGTCCGGTTCAGCCGTGCGAAATCCACGAAGCAATTCGCGACTACCCGGACCCAGGAGCGATTGCTGTTCGACGTATCCAGCTATCGACCGCCGCGTTTAAAGGGACGTAAAGGGGAAAGGACGTAAAGGGACGTAAAGGGACGTAAAGGGGACGACGTAAAGGGGACAGACGTAAAGGGTAAAGGGGACAGACGCATTTACCGTGGCGGGGCGGCGTAGAGGAGGCGAAGCCATCGCCGTGACGCGCGCCGGGTTGTTAGCATAAACCTTCATGAACGCACTGCTATTGAAACAATACCGGCAACTGGAACTGGTGGACATGCACGCCCCGCAGCCGGGAGCGGGTGAATCACTGGTACGGGTCCATTCCTGCGGCATTTGTGGCAGCGACGTGCATGGCTTCGATGGCAGCACCGGGCGCCGCCAGCCGCCGCTGGTGATGGGGCACGAAGCCGCCGGGACGGTGGCTGGCGTGGGTGCGGGCGTGACCGGCTTCCGCGAAGGCGACCGCGTCACCTTCGATTCCACGGTGTATTGCGGCGCGTGCTTTTTCTGCACGCGCGGCGAAGTCAACCTCTGCGACAACCGGCAGGTGCTGGGCGTATCGTGCGGCGATTACCGCCGCCACGGCGCGTTCGCCGAATACGTGGTGGCCCCGGCGCGCATCACTTATCACTTACCGGATGTGCTGCGCTTCGAGCACGCCGCCATGATCGAGGCGGTTTCGGTGGCCGTACACGCGGTTGGATTGACGCCGGTGCGGTTGGGAGATTGCGCGCTGGTGGTGGGCGCCGGCATGATCGGCACGCTCGCGTTGCAGGCACTCAGGCTCGCCGGCTGCGGGCAGGTGATCGTTGCCGACGTGGATGCGGGCAGGCTGGAATTGGCGCGCGAGCTCGGCGCCACCGCCGCAATCAATCCCAAGGAAGGCGACGTAGGGGAGTTTGTGCGCGAGCGGACCGGCGGGCGCGGCGCGGATGTCGCCGTGGAAGCGGTCGGCGCCACCGAACCGATTCAAACCGCCATTGCTGCACTGCGCAAGGGCGGCGCGCTGACGCTGGTGGGCAACGTGGCGCCTAAGATTGAGTTACCGCTGCAAGCGGTCGTCACACGCCAGCTTCGCCTGTTCGGCTCCTGCGCGTCATCCGGCGAATACCCAACCTGCATCGATCTGCTGGCGCGCGGCGCCATCCGCGTCGAGCCGCTCATCAGCGCCGTTGCGCCGCTGGCCGAAGGCCCGGCATGGTTCGAGCGCCTGTACGCCCGCGAGCCCGGCTTGATGAAAGTGATCTTGCAGCCGTGAGCGGAAAAAAGCCGAGATGACTCTCGGCTCAGCAGGCCCGACAGCCCGGCCACGGCGCTTGGCTCGGATGCCGCTCACATTTCGCACATTTCGGGGACACATTTCGGGACACATTTCGGGACACATTTCGGACACATTTCGGGGACAGACATTTCGGGGACAGGCTACGAAAATCCGAAATTCGGCGGAACTTCTATTTCGGAGTTTCGTAGCCTGTCCCCAATTCCCCCCTCCCCCAATTCCCCCCTAACCCTCCGCTCAGGGCCAGCCACGGCTCTGGGCCGAGTCCGTGGGATGCAACAAAAGGAGATGATTTATGTCGACGTCGTTTAAGAGATCCAGTCCAAGCGGGCTTTACAGAGCCGCGACTGCCTTTGGGCTCCTGGTCGGCGCCGCGGCGTGGGCCAACCCGAGCGTTGCGTCTGCGCTTGCAGCCGAAAAGGTGATCGAGGTCGAGTCGCAGCACGGAAGCGACGCAGTGATGGTGACCAAAGTCACCTTCGGAAACTCAGAGGTGCAATGCGGCTTGATCGTCAGTCCGACCGAGGTCCAACCGGTCACGCCGATTGAGGCGGGCGACGATTGGCTGCAGAATCTGACGATTTACCTTCTCAACAGAACCAACAAGACCATCGTCTTTGGCCAAATCGCCCTTGCCTTTCCGGAAACGGGAGACGGGAGCCCGCAGCATCCTCAGGCAGTCTACATCTTAACCCTCGGCCGATTGCCAGAATCTGTCGCGTTCTCCGGCACCGGCCAACCCCTCCGGCAAGACCCCGGCCGGCAGCCCATCTGGTTTGCGCGCGGCCAAACGCTGCGGATCCGCGTTGGCGACTATACCGAACAAATCAGGACCTATGTTGATGGCGTCAGGGCCTCCGGCACCCCCTCCTTCACGGCGCTGACAAAGTGCATCATCCGCAGGAGTTCCTTCGTGTTCGATGATGGAATGAGATGGGACGGGGAGTACTCTCTACCCGATCCGGAACACCGCGGCAAATGGAAGCGAATAGAGGGGGACTACTTTCCACACGATGGCGATAGGTACCCTCCCTGGCCGCCAAACTATCACAAGTAGGGTCCTCCAGCGCCGTGCGCGCTGAGGCGAGAGGAGAAGCTCATCATGAAGAGGATTTTTAGGGGTCTACTACTCACGGGAGGTGCTTTCCTGCTGTTCGAGGGGCCGGGGGGAACCAACGGTGAAGGCGCAGCAGTATTGTGGCGCTACTTGCGTTGCGGGCATCGATACTGACTATCTCACGTATTGTCCTGGTGTATGCACCATGCCAGATCAGGACCTCGCCACAGCAACGACCATTTCGGACCCAGCCTACGGTCCATGGAGCTACAATTCAACTTCGGTCAACTGCGGCTCGTGCCCGCAGAACTACCCTCCTGGGACCTGTAATGTCAATACATGCGGCGTCCAATATCATCAGACCAAGTACGTCGACCCCTGCTGCTGTAACGGCTGGGGTGATGGGTGTGCTAACAACAGCGATTGCTGCAGCCCGCTGAAGTGCCTGTCCTCGGGCATGTGCCTGTACTGCCTATCGAGCGGAACTTCTTGCACGGTTGCGACGGACTGTTGCTCCGGAACCTGCTCCTGCGGCCTGTGCCAGTGAGACTGAACCGGCCGGCGGTCAGCCTGAACTACTCTCTGAGCGAAGGGGGCCGACCAGCCCCGACTGACGGGACAGGCGTGATCGGTGTCACCGGATCTAGCAGCATCCAGAAGACGATGCCGGTCAGGTACACGCCGGCTGAAACGTAGAACGTCAGATTCCAGTTGCTGTGCGTCCAGTCCAACAAGTGGCCGATGACGACGGGCGCCACGAAGCCGGCGAAGTTGCCCACATGTTCATGGCGCCGGAGAGCGTTCCGGCGAACTTGCCGCCGATATCCATCGCCGCGCCCCACGCGCAGGGCATTACCAGATCGTTGCAGAAACTCGCCATAGCGATGGCCAGTGTGGCCGCCAAGGGCCCGGTCCGGGTGGTCGAGAACACCAGGAACGCAGCCGCACCCGCGAATCCAAGGGTGGTCATGGTGCGGCGGGCGCGCGTCACGCTGACATTGCGCCGCCGCAGCCAGCCTAGCGCCGCTACCGACGCGAGATTGCCCAATCCACCGAAGAACAGCGGCAGGATGCCGAACCACGCGGTGGAAGAGGTTTGCAGATGGCGCGCTTCGCGCAGATAGGTGGGAAGCCAGGTGATGTAGAAATACCATCCGTAGGAGAGCGCGAAATATTGCCAGCAGAGCATCCACACCCGGCGCGAACGCACCAGCCTGCCCCAGGGAACGTCGCCGTGGCCGGTGGCCAGCGTCGCGCTTTGGCTCAGCAGGCTGCGCTCCGCATCGTTCAACCGCTTGTTGTCCCGCGGATCGTTGCGGTACCAGCGGTAGAACAACACCGCCCAGACCACGCCTACCAGTCCGAACAGCGCAAAGGCGTTGCGCCACCCGACGAACCCGATCACCATCGCCACCAGCGGCGGAGTGAAGGCGCCACCCCAGCGCGCGCTCAGCCACATGATTCCTTGCGCGCGCACTTTTTCGCGCGCCGGGAGCCAGGTGGTGAAAGCTTTCGTCAGGTTGGGAAAGCAGCCCGCCTCGCCGGCGCCAAAGAGGAACTGCGTGGTGGTGATCGAGGCCAGGTTCCACGCCCGTCCGGTGGCCGCGGTGAAGAACGACCACCAGAGTACGATGCGCAGCAGCACGTTGCGCGGGCCCAGCCGGTCGCCGAGATACCCGCCCGGCATCTCGAACAGGGCGTACGCCAGCCCGAAGGCGCCGAAGGCCCAGCCCATTTGAGATTGGGAAAGACCCAGATCGTGGCGGATGAAGAGCGCCGCGTAGGAAATGGAGACGCGATCTATGTAAGTGATGATCGCCAGCGTAACGGCGAAGACGATCACCCAGTAGCGAACCCGCGTGGGGCGCTCAGTGGTAACGGCGCCGGCGGGGTTCATTCGCGTGGCCGCGGCCGGAGAGCGAAGTGGTACACCAGCGCACCCACGCCCACGGTGGCGAACGCGGTGAGCGACGCGACAGTCGCTTCCTTAAAGCCGAAGATCACCATGGCGGCACCTACCAGAATATACGAAAGCGGCAGCAGGGGGTAAGCGAAATCGATCGCCCGCAGCCGCTGCCAGCCCGGGCGCCGCCGCCGGAAGACCATCAGCGACGCGACCGAAAGCACGGTAAAGATAGTGAGGCTCATGCCGATGTAGGTCAGCAGATCGCGAAAGGAAGTCAACGTCATCAGCATGGCGCACAGGCCCTGGCTGAGAATGGCGAACACCGGCGTGTGATACCGGGCGTGCACTCGGCCGGCCGCCGGAAAGAAGGCGCGGTTCTTGGCCATGGCGTAATAGACGCGCGGCCCGATGGTCAGCTCGGCGTTCACCGTGGCGACAATGGAGAGCGCCATCAGTGCGGAAAACACGCCCGCTATGCCCGGCCCGAACAGGTTTGAGGCGGAGAGCGCGCCCACCTTGATCACACCTTTCATCTGCTCGAGCGGCGTGGAATAAATGTAGACCACATTCAGCCCGAGGTAAAGAACGGCTACCAGGGCAGTGCCCGCCGCCAGCGCCGCCGGCAGCGTCCGCTCCGGCCGGCGCACTTCCTCGGCCACGTAAGTCGCCGCGTTCCAGCCGCTGTATCCGAACATCACCCACAGCAGGCTGATGGCGAACTGCGCGGGCAGCGAGGCGGTGGACGTGCGCACGGCATGCTGCGAAAAGTGGCTCCAGCTCCCGGTTCCGAACGCTAGCCCCAGCACCACGAAGCCGGCTAGCACGCAGAGGTTGGTGGTGGTGAGCGAATTCTGCACCTTGGCGGCGAGCCCCACGCCCAGGCAGTTGAGAATGGTGAGAACGGCGATCAGGCCGCACGCTACAGCTTGGGCCGGTCCCAGGTGCAGTGAAAACATTCCCGAGCCAATCACGATCGGCGTGCGGGCTTGCGCAATCGCCGGGAAAAAGTGGCTGAGGTATTCAGTGAATGCCAGCGCCGTCACCGCGATCGGCGCCGAAAAACCGGCGAAAAAAGAAACCCAGCCGGTCATGAATCCCCATTCCGGGCCAAACGCTTGTGTCAGGTAAACGTACTCGCCGCCCGAACTGGGAAAGTTGACGCCCAACTCCGAGTAGCTGAGCGCGCCGGCGAAGGCGAACAGTGCTCCGGCCGTCCAGCAGGCGATGATCAGCGCTGCGCTGCCCAGGTCGCCGGCCATGAAACCGGTGGTGGCGAAGATGCCGGTGCCCACCATGTTGGAGATCACCAGCGCGGTGGCGCTGAAGAAGCCGAGTTGACGAAGCAATGCCGGCCTGGAAGTCTGCGGTTGTGTCTGGGGCATGCGCGGCCTAAACGTTATTGTAGATGAGTCGTGAACGGTGCCTATTGGCTTTTGGGCCGCGCGTAGAAGCTGGCCGTGAAATCGTAGAGGGAAGGCTCCGGCTGTGCGGTTCGCAGATGTTGGAGGATGCTCTCTTTGTCGGCTTCGCTGCGTTCCTGCCCCAGCTTGAACTTGCCTTCCAGTAATTCAATCTCCAGCGCAAAGGCGAGAATGCCTGCCATGAGGCCGGACGTGTAGCTTTGCGGGAGCTTGGCGAAATCATACGAGCTGGCCGGCCCCTCGAACTTGCGGACCAGTTTCGTCAACAAATCGCGCACGGCATTCTCGCGAGTCACGGCCATCAGCTTTCCCGTTGCATGGACGGTGGCAAAATTCCACGTCGGAACAACTTCGGTCTTCGCGTACCAGGTCGGCGAGATGTACGAGTGCGGCCCGTGGAAAACGATCACCGCGCTCCGCCCGGCCAGAATGGCCTCCGTCTGCGGGTTTTGGCGCGAGATGTGACCGTAGAGCACGCCGTTCTTTCCGGCGTTATGATCGAACACAACCGGGATGTGAGTGATGCGAAGAGAAGGCTCCGATGTGACGAAATCGACGAAGGCGAACTCGTCCATGAAGTCGTGCAGCAGCTTACGGTCCTCGACGAGCTGAGCTTTGGGAATGTAAAGCGATTCCGATCCGAAAGAGTTCGTCTGCGCCTCCAGGTCGAGTCCGGCGGCGGCCAACCCCACCAGCATGCTGCGTCTTTTCATGTGAGGGCTCCCTCTAACGTTATAGTAGAGGTCCTGGCGCCGAATGTCACCATGCCGCGCCATAATCTAGCTATGCTTGTGCTTGCCTCGCAGTCGCCGCGCCGCAGTGAGATTCTGCGCCAGGCCGGCATTCCATTCATGGTCCGGCCGGTCGAGCTGGATGAAACGCCGCTGGAGGGTGAGAGCCCGCGCGCTTACGTCGAGCGGCTGGCGCTGGCCAAGGCGCTGGCGGCGCCGGCCGGGCCGCGGGAAACGGTGCTGGCTGCCGATACGACCGTGACCATCGACGGCGCGCTGCTCGGCAAACCCGCCGGCGCGGCCGACGCCCGCCGTATGCTGGCGCTGCTTTCCGGCAGGCGGCACGACGTGCTCACCGGCATCTGTCTGCGCAAAGGCGATTCGCTGATTCGCGATTGCGCATCCACAGGGGTGTGGTTTCAGACGCTCAGCAGCGAAGAAATCGAGGAGTACGCAGCCAGTGGTGAACCCGAGGGCAAAGCCGGCGCGTATGCCATCCAGGGGCGCGCCTCGAAGTTCGTCGAGAGAATCGAAGGTTGCTATTTCAATGTAATGGGCCTGCCGGTGGCCCTGGTCTATCGCCATCTTGTGCGGTTGGGCTGAAGCGGTGGATCACATGACGGCGGCCAGCGCGCGGAAGATCGCCTTGGCCGCCAGCACAGACCACAGGCTCAAATAGCTTCCCAGGGACGTAGCCACCATCAGCACCACCAGCACCAGAAAGCCGGCGCGCGCCAGCTCCCGGTAAAGGGTTATCGGAATGCGCGAGGCCAGCAGCAGCTTGGAACCATCAAGCGGCGGCACCGGCAGCAGATTGAACAACGCCAGGTAGATACTCAAGAGCACTCCGCGTTGCGCAAATCCGGACAGGCCTGGCGCGGTGCGGACGGTAGCGATGGCGACCGCGGCCAGCAACACCGCCATCACGATGTTGCTGGCCGGGCCGGCGAGCGCTACCAGCGCGAGGCCGTTCAGACCGCCGCGCAGCTTAGCCGGATTGGTAGAAACCGGCCGTCCCCAGCCGAGGAAGCCGGCGCCCGTCAGCGAGGTCACAAACGGCAGCAGGGCAGTGCCGATCCAATCCACGTGGGCCAGCGGATTGAGCGTGACGCGCCCGTCGTTGCGCGGTGTGTCGTCGCCCAACCGGGTGGCTACCCAGGCGTGCGCAAACTCGTGCGGCGCGGTGAGCATCCACAGCAGCAGGACGTTGATCAACGCATACTGGATCTGTCCGAGGTGCAGTCCGCCTCCATTTCCCGCCGCTTCACCCACGCCGAGCCACGGCCGCCCACAGCAACAGCAAAGCGACTACCGCCAACACCGCAACTATCGCCGTGACTCCGATACTTGATTCTAGCGTGACGCGAATTCGCCCACGGGGAAATCGCCAAGTTACTGGTAGGTGGTGCTTTCGAAGACGGATGCATAGGAAGTCGCAAATCCGAAATCGAGTCCAGTCGCGCTGAAGCTCGTCGGGAGAGTGAAACTGCTAAACGTGATCCCGCCGCCGGCCGCCGGCAGCGCCAGCAAAACGGCCGGCGGAACGGTGAATGTTCCAGCGCTAGCCAGGGCGTCGCAAGTGAAGAAGACGGTGACACCGACAGTGGTCGCGCTACCGGCGACCTGGACATAAGTGTCGGGATCGTTTCCAGTCCAATTGACCGTAAGACCTTGGGCGCGAGTGATCGCGCCGGCTGTACTCTCGTTGGTCCAGTTCAGCGGGTTGGGAAAAGCGAGCGGGGCGTTGAACGCCTGCACTGTTCCGCCCTGGCCCACAAAGGTGAACTGCCCGCCGGTGGAAGGAATAAATCCCAACGTCAAGGCGACGGTGTAGAGTCCGGGACCCGAGGGCACCGTACTCAAGGCTTCGGTGCCGTTTGGTCCGGTGACGTCTACGGTACCCGGATTCAGCCCTTCCAATTGAAATGGATTGGTGGGGGCCGGAGGGGCCTGCTGGTAAACGACGCAGCTTCCGAGCGACGGCAGCGTATTGCTCAGGTAGGGAAAGAGCGATGCTCCTGGGATGCTGGCGAACTGTGCGCTTGCGGTCTTGCTGATTCCCGACGTGTTCGTGATCTGGGCCAGGGTGAGAGACCCGAAGTTCACCAGCGTGTGGCCGGACAGCGCGGCAGCCTCGGTCGAGCTGATGGGTTGCAGCGGGTCGGTGCATGCGCCGCCGTTGGCGGCGATCGGAATCGTCACCGTATTGCTGACCACGGCACTGCTGCCGGCGCCGCTCACCGCCGTTACCGAAACCGCGCAGCCGGTGGGCACGTTTGGCGGGAGGGTCACGTCGATCTGATCCACACCCGGATATTGCGTCGACCGCCCCTGGTACACGATAGGCACCTCGACGCCGCCGATGAAGAGCTGCGTGATGTAGGTGAGCTGGTCGATGCTGACGGGCGGGTTCCGGTCGTTGTTCTTGATGTCCGGGCCGACGCCCGACCCCCAGAAGACAACAGTCTCCCCGGGTTTCGCGGAGTTGGTGGGAGTGATCAGGGGATTCGGGTCGTTGGGGTTGTTGTCGGTCACTGCCGCCATGCCGCTTCCCGTCCCGTAGTAGGTATCGAATCCGAAGGCGCTTTGCGCCACGATGGTGTCGTACGGCTGGCTGGGTGTGTCATTGTAGGTCACCGTAACGGTCACCGAGGTCCCCACCGGTGTGGTGGAGGGAAGCACGGCTGCGATTGCCGTCGGGGTGGCGTAGTAAAGGGCAGGCTGCGTGGTCACGCTAGTCGCGCCGTCCGGGCCGGGCACGCCGTCCACGGTGACCGAGACGCTGGCTCCGTTCAGTGTCAGGGGCAGGGGCACGGTCTGGGTGGGATTCTGCAGGGGATAGGCCTGGCTCCCGGGCTTCGCCAACCCAGTGCCGATAATGACGAACAAGCTGCCCGGTGCAATGCCGTAGTTGGGCAGGTTGGGCAGAATGTAGCTGTAGTTGTTCTGCACTGCGGTGATGACCGGCTGGGCCGCCAACGGGAAGCCGGCGGGAAGCAGCGCCAGCACGACCGTGGCGGCGCCGGCGAGCAGATGATGCTTCATCGCATTTCCTCCGTAACTGCGCCCTTTAGATGCGTGAGAGTTTGCGTGAGTTGCGGGGCTACCGAGTCCTTAAACCATATCGTGACGCCGTGGTGATAGCGCGCACACTGGGGCAAGCGGTTGGCCGGCTGCTCAGTTTTCACCGCGATCATGAACCACTCTCGACGCCCTTCTGTAGTAACTTGCTCTTCAAAGGGATTTTCAGTAGCTCCTGCCTACACCATTCTACTTTGTCGGGTGCTCCGCAGTTCGGGTCCGGTCCAGTGCGAGGTGCCGGGGAACGTCGGCGCTTCGCGCCGACGGGCGCGGCGTGAACCGGCCTCACTATACTGTAGGTATTGGGTCAGCATGGAACGGCGCGGGTGGAAAAAGACGGCTGCTTACGTGGGACTGCTGGCCGCGGCCTTTGTGGTAGCGGTGGCGGGAAGTTGGAAGTTCGGCCGGCAGTTGGACAACAACGCCTACGATTTCATGTTCCGCCTCTACGACCCACCGCCATGGCAACCCGAATCCGTCGTGCTGGCCATCGACGAATCCACGCTCAACGCGTGCGGCGGCATGCCGCACATTCGCGGGCCGCTCGCCCGTTCGCTTCGCCTGGTGGCGGCGGCGGCGCCCAAGGCCGTTGCCGTGGACGTGATTCTTGCCGCCCGCAGCGAAGACCCGAGGATCGACGCCGCTCTCGCCGCCGCCTTCGCGCAAACGCCCAACCTGGTACTGGCCAGCGAGCTGTTGCCGAACGGTTGGGAGAATCCGATTCCGGAATTCGCCCGCTGGGCCGCCGCACGCGGCCACGTTTATGCCAAACCCGACGACGACGACATCGCGCGCTCGATTCCGCTCGAAAAGGCCTTCGGCCACGAACGGTTGTGGGCGCTCTCGCTCGAAGCTTATCGGCTGAGCCGCGGCGCCGAAATCGTGGAATCCCCGTCCGGCCTGCAGGTGGGCCCGCGATGGATCCCCATTCCCAAGGTCCCTTCTGGATGGCGCCACAGCCGCGACCGGGACGACAGCCGGTTCATGCGCGTCCGCTTTGCCCCGCGCAACGCGGATACCGGCGCCGACGTCATCCCGCGTATAGGCATGCAGCAACTGATCGATCACCCCGAACTGGCGCGCTCCTTTAAGGGCAAGGTGGTGTTCGTGGGCCTCACCGCGGTGACTGAACTGCACGACCGCCTGCCGACGCCGGCGGCGCCGGCCATCCCCACCAGCGGCATCGAAATCAATGCCAGCGCGTTCGAAACCATCGCCCGCGGCCTGTTCATCACCGACTCTAACCAGGCCTGGGTGCTGCTCTTCAGCCTAGCGTTGCTGGCGGGCGCGGGTGTGAGCTTCCGCTACCTGCCCGGCTGGTGGGCTTATCTCGGCGCGCTGGCGGTGCTGACCGCGGCGCACATCACTCCGTACGTTTTCTTCACGCGCGGCCGCGTGTTTTCGTTTGTTACCCCGGCTTCGGTGGCCTGGTTCGGCAGCCTCACCGCAGCCGCATATTACCAGCTTGTGGTGCGCCGCAATTGGCACATCGAACAGGCGGCCCGCACACGCTACCAGCAGGCCATGCAATTTGTGACGCACGAAATGCGCACGCCGCTTTCCGCCATCCAGGGATCGAGCGAGCTGATCTCCCGATACTCGCTTACCGAGGAGAAGCGCAAGCAGGTGGCCGACGTCATTCACTCGGAATCGAAGCGGCTGGCGCGCATGGTCGAAGTTTTTCTCAGCGTGGAGCGGCTCTCGGCCGGGCAGATGGAATTGAAACACGAAAGCATCCCGCTGGCTGGGATGGTCGCCACCTGCGTGGAGCGCGCCCGCCCGCTCGCCGATCGCAAGCACATCGCGCTGACGCTCGAACCTATCGCCGATGGGTTGCAACTTACCGGAGACCGCGAGTTGATGGAGTACGCCTGTTACAATCTGCTTTCCAATGCCATTAAGTATTCGCCGCAGCGGACTGAGGTGACGGTTTCCGGCTGGAAGGACCAGGCGCACCTGCGCATCGCGGTAAAGGACCAGGGCATCGGCATGGATCAGAAGGAAGTCAAGCAGATCTTCCAAAAGTTCTACCGGACGCGGAAAGCCGAAGAATCGGGCGAAGCGGGCAGCGGAATCGGGCTCTCCATCGTGCAACAGATCGTGGAGCAGCATGGCGGCACCATTGAAGTGTTGAGTCAGCCGGGCGCCGGTTCCTGTTTTACGCTGGTGCTGCCGGCGGCGGCCACCGTGGCCGCGTCCAGCTTGGCGCAAGGAAATTGATGCTGAAGCTATTGTTAGTGGAAGACGATCCCGCGTTGCAGTTCACCATTCAGACAGCGCTCGAGGCAAAGGGGTATGTGGTGGACGCCGTTTCCACCACCAGCGACGCCCTCGACCGGCTGAACGGCGAAGCGTACCCCATCGTCGTCTCCGACATTTACGTGGATGAACGCACCGGCCTGGACGTGCTGGAGGCCGCGCGCCTGCGCGACCCGCTCTGCGCGGTGATTTTGATGACCGGCCGCGGCACCATGGAGACCGTGATGGCCGCGACCCGGGGCGGCGCCTTCGACTATATCGCCAAGCCCTTCGATCTGGACGTGATGATCGACTCGATCGAGCGCGCCGAGGCCGCCCGCCGCGACGAGGGCGGCGAGGCCGCCAGCGAAGACATGCCGGAAACCGAGATGATCGGCAACACGGCGGCCATGGTGGAGATTTACAAGATGATCGCGCGCGTGGCGCCCACCGACGCCACGGTGATCATCGAAGGCGAAACCGGCACTGGCAAGGAAGTGGTGGCGCGCATGATCTGGCGCAATAGCCTGCGCGCCGGCCAGCCGTTCGCCGCCGTGGATTGCGGCTCGATCGCTCCGTCGCTGCTCGAAAGCGATTTGTTCGGCGCCGTGCGCGGTGCCTACACCGGCGCCGACCGCGACCGCACCGGCGTCTTCGAAGCCGCCAACCGCGGCACCGTATTCCTAGACGAAATCGGCGACATCGATGCCAATTTCCAACTGGCCCTGCTGCGCTTCCTGGAGAACCATGAGATCCGACCGGTCGGTGCGGCGCGGCCCAAGGATGTCGACGTCCGCGTGCTGGTCGCCACCAACCGCGACTTGCAGCGGCAGGTGGAGGAAAAGAAGTTTCGCGAAGATCTGTGGTACCGCCTGAACACGGTGCGCATTTCCATTCCGCCGCTGCGCGAGCGCCGCGCCGACGTTCCGCTGCTGGCGCGGTTCTTCGCCAACAAATACAACGCTCGCTACCAGCGCGAGGTCAAGCTGATGGATTCCGGCGTGCAGGCGCTCAAGGATTACACGTGGCCCGGCAACGTGCGCCAGTTGCAGCACCTGGTGGAACGGTTGGTCATCCTCGCCGATCGCATCGACGACGAAACCGTGCAGAACGCCCTCACCAGCATGGACTCGCGCGAACGCCCCGTCGAAACCCTGGCCGATGCCGAAGAGGAACAGATTCGCCGCGTCATCGCCGCCACCGGCGGCAACAAAAGCAAAGCCGCGCAGGTGTTGGGAATCGAGCGGAAGACGCTGTACCGGAAGTTGGAGAGGATGAAGCTGTAGGGGGCGAGCAGTCCACCTCGGCACCGGAAAAAATCATCGGCCCACAACCTGTACTTCTGGATGCGCCGGTGGTCGGTGGATCGCGGTGGTTTGGAGAAGCAGCGGCTACTGATTACTGAAGTTGATGTCGAGGGTCGTTTTTAGTTCCACAGCTTCGGAATCAATCATGCAGGGGGCGTAGCGCCATTGCTTGGCGGCACTGAGTGCCGCAGGCACCAACAGGGGGTCGCCCTGAAGCACCTCGAAATCACAGAGCCAACCTGACTTGGTCATGACCGCTCGCAGCATAACCATCCCCTGGATGCGTTTTTTCTTCGCTTCTTGAGGATAAACAGGCCTGACGTAGTGAACGAGCTTATTGCAGTTGAGGGTCTCGACGACCCTGATCTGCGGACGTTCTGAACCTGTAGAGCTGGTTCTTTTGGGCGCAGGCGATGAGCACCCTGCCAACATGAGCAGCGTTAATAGCCCGACGCCTGGTTGCATAAAGAGTTAGAAGCCGAAAAGTCGCTTTCAGTTCCCGTGCGAGTTGGCTTGCCCTCTGGAATGATATTCAGAATCAGCCCGTAACCCCGTTCAACTTCAGCCCGGAGTCGTGTTCGGCTTCGTCGGGTTTCCTTATCGTCGCGACGCCGGATCTTCTCAACCCAGCCAGTTCCAGCGGAGCGCCGCCAAAGAAGTTTTGCGCATCGAGAACTGCAACTGCCGGACGTTCCAGGTTGAAGACCTTCTGCGCCGGCGTGCCATTCGAACCGCGGAACCGGAACAACCCTCGATCGATTCTCATCATCCGAAACATGACCTGACGCGGAGTCATCCGGGCTGCGGGGCACGTGAGCTTACTTGTGTCCTTTGAGGTACGGGGCAGCCGCCGCGCCATAGGCCAGATTCAGGTGGTAATCGATCTCGCCGGTGTTGTAGCTCCCTAGCCTTGGCAAGTCTCGTGGATCCCCAATCCAGGTGAGACAGATCAGCGCCTGTCCGCGCACCGTCGTACCCTGTTCCACAATGCGCCACAGCAGGTCGCGCGATTGGTCCGCTTTCCATGTGCCGAGGTAGAGCGCGAGCGGCTGAAGGATCGTGACATCGCGCGTTTCGATAAAACGATCCGCGCGCGCCAAGACTTGGTTGTCCATAAACGCGGGCATTCCCGGATCCGCCTTCCAATCGTAGCCCCCTTCACAAAATACAGTGCCTGCAGTGCCCCGGAGCTAAGAAGCGGAGTTGGGGAGTCAAGGTATTTCACAATCGAATGCACCAGGGCCGACGCCTGTGGCTGAAACTGGTTCCGTCGCCAGCTCAACAGGTAGGCCAATTCATCTGTAGGTCCACGCTTTTCGACGAGACGAGGTATCTCCTGAATGACCAGATCGTTGTCAAAGGCATAGAGCGCGTACATTGTGTATTTGCGAACCAGATCGCTCGAGTTGTACAGATAGTCTTCCAGCATGGAGAGAACCGTGCGGTCCGGCACGGCCAGTATCGACGGCAGGAAGTCGCTCATCAGTTCAGCAGGATCGGAAGGGGCCGTTCGGCGCATCTCCGCCAGCCACGCGGTGCGTTGCGAAGGCGGAAAATCTTGTACCTCGAACTGGAGCCAACCGGAGCGGACCAGAACCTGCCCGCCCATATCGCGACCCGTGTAGCGGACCTCGTATCGACCCGGCTGATCGAACCGGTAGATCAGGTGTAAGGGGAGCCGGGACCGGTTCTTCGGCTCGTGCGGAAGGCCCAGCATGCTGCCGCCTCCGATCATGCCGAGCCCGCCCGGGCCGCTGAATGATTTTGGAAACGAGTTTGCCAGCTTGATGGGTGGAAAGTCGACACCGTCCCTACGTACTTCGAACTGATGCCCGCCGAAATCGGCAGGCCAGATGGTGACCGGATAACGGAGAGAGCGCCACTGCGGATCGGGCAGGCCGACTTGGATCCAGATTGGCATGTCTATGTACGCGGGCCCGGTCAACTTGATGCTCGTGGGCAACGGCGGAAATGGAATCGGGACCGGAGCGCTGCTGAGCCCGTTATAAGTGACGACGAAGTCGACCATCCCCTCGGGCGCAGCGGGTACCCTCAGGTTGATCTGCTTTTCCTGCACGTAGAGCAAGCCGGCGTTTCTGCCGCCTACGGTGACGCTGACGCCACACAGTTCGGCCGGTTCAGGGGAGGTGCCGCGATCCGGCGTGCAGCCCGGATCCGGACCCAGGTGGCGCCCGTAAATGGACACCAGCATGAACTGCCGGAATGGCTCTGACGGAGCCGCATTTATCGGTACGACGGAGGAAGCGGTGAATGTCGGCGTATCGGCGGCGAACGCCACGAATGGGAGCAGTAGCCCCACAGCACGCACAATTGAAGCGGCGCTCATACAGCTATGATGGCACCGTCCGAGGCCGGGCGTCGGCACGAATGCCGACGCGGCACGCACGAGTGTGTGCGCCACATCCGCTGATCTTATGGCCTCGGGATCTCGTCTTCCGTCGTAAACGGCGACGCGGGCAATCCCTCTGAGTTAAAGAGGTTGACCACGGGCGCATTGGCCCAGCCGTAGCGGACGTACTTCGGGTCGGCCACCTGCGGGTTGCTGACCACCACGGTCTCGCCGTCAATGCGCGCGGCCGCGGTCACGAAGCGGCCGTCGTCTCCGGCAATCTCGAAACCCTGGAGAGCGTCTCCCTTGGCAACCAGTCCATGCGCCGCGTGATCGAACCAGACGCGCACGCCGTCAACGCCGGGCGTGGCCTGTCGAAACAGCGGGCCGGAATACTCGACATTCTCGCCGTAGGCCAAGGCCCTTGCAGCCAGGGCGAGGCGCGCTCCGACGGTTTGTTTATCGGGTGGATGGACATTGTCCGGAACGCCGATATCGATCGTCACGGCCATTGCCGTATTCGCCACCGATAGGCTGCGGCGTTGCGCCTCGCGGATCATGGCATACGATTCGGTCGCGTCCGATGTGAAGCTGGAGATTTGCACGAAGAGAAACGGAAAATTCCCCTCATGCCACTGCGCGCGCCAGTCGGCAATGAGGGCTGGAAATAGTTTGGCGTACATAGGGGCGAAGGCCAGCTTGCTGTTGGACTCGCCCTGATACCAGATGACGCCCTTGATGGTGTAAGGCGTAACGGGAGCGACCATTCCGTTGAACAATGCGGCGGGAGCCCAGGACTCCGGGGCGGGGTGCCAAGGGTGTTTCGGCGGGGCCTGGCCCGCCTGCTGGGCGGCCAGATCTTCGCGCTTTTCCTTCGCCAGGATGGCCGCCATTTCGCCTTGCGTCTGCATCATGCGGGCGCGCGTTGCGAAGACAGGCATGAGAGCCGCATCGGCCGAGATGGCCTGGAGACTCGTCCATGCTTCGGCGACCGTGCCACCCCAGGTGGCGTCGATGAGTCCGATGGGAACGTGCTCCCGCGCGGTAAGCTCGCGTCCGAAGAAGTACGCCACCGCCGAGAAGTTAGCGGCCGTTGCGGGAGAGCAGACAGTCCATGATGCGTCGCTGTTCCACAGGGGGAAGGCGGCGGCCTTTTGAGGAATATGGAGCAGCCGAATCTGCGGCTGGCTGGCGCGGGCGATTTCCTCCGCGGAGTCTTTGAGCGGGGCACCGGCAAAGCCTTTCAAGGGAAACTCCATGTTGGACTGGCCCGATGCGAACCAAACGTCACCGATCAGAACGTCGTCGAGAACGATTCTGTTGCTGCCAGTCACGCTGAGCTGGTACGGGCCGCCGGCAGTTTCGGGAGGCAGGAAAACGCTCCAATTTCCCAAACGGTCGCCGGCGACAGTGCGGCTGATTCCATGGAACTCGACCGAGACCTTCTCGCCGGGGTCCGACCAACCCCAGATGTGAATGGGCTTATCGCGCTGCAGCACCATATGGCTGCTGAGAATCCCAGGCAGCCTGGCTTCGCACGTTGCAGTGCGTGGGTAGCAGGCCAGTAAAAGGGCGAGAGCGAAGACGCGGAGGTTTGTAATAGCGGGCATAAATACATTTTGATGCAAGAAGCACCCTGATAGGACCGGGGGTAGTGGGCGACTCTGTTTTGAGGTGCCGCAGGATGCCTATCCGAACCGGGCAAGGGTGGCGTGATCCTCTCTCGCGCGACGGCCGGCCCGCCGGTGTGGGACGAAGCCGTCCGCTATTACAATGTCCACGATGAAAGCGGCGAATTCTTGGGCGCCTTCTACACCGATTGGTTCCCGCGCGAGAACAAACGCGGCGGCGCCTGGATGGACGCGCTGATCACCGGCGGGCCGGATGGCGCGCAATTCCGCCCGCACCTGGGCCTGGTCTGCGGCAACCTGACGCCGCCGGTGGGCGGCAAGCCGGCCCTGCTCACGCACCGCGAAGTGGAAACCATCTTCCACGAATTCGGCCACCTGTTGCACCACCTGCTGAGCCGCGTGGAATCGCGCGGACTTGCCGGCACGAATGTGGCTTGGGATTTCGTCGAGCTGCCGTCGCAGATCATGGAGAACTGGTGCTGGGAACGCGAATCGCTCGATCTGTTCGCGCGTCACTGGGAAACCGGCCAGCCGGTGCCGCACGAGTTATTTGAGAAAATGCGGCGGGCGCGCACGTTTCGCGCCGCCAACCAACAGATGCGGCAGCTCGGGTTCGGGTACATCGACCTGTTGCTGCACGTGCGCTACTCGCCCGAGCGCGATGGCGACGCGGTGGATTACGCGCGCCGCATTTTGCAGGAGTTCAGCCCGGCGCCGCTCCCGCCCGCCCACGCGATGCTGGCGGCCTTCACGCATTTGTTCGCGAGCCCGGTGGGTTATGGCGCGGGTTATTACTCCTACAAGTGGGCCGAAGTCTTGGAGGCCGATGCGTTCACGCGCTTCCGCGAGCGTGGCATCTTCAGCCGCGAGGTCGGCGGCGAATTCCGGCGGAATATTCTCTCGCGCGGAGACAGCGCCGACCCGGCGGAGTTGTACCGCGCGTTTATGGGGCGAGATCCGGACCCGAGGGCGCTGCTGATTCGGAATGGGCTGGCGAGGTGAGGGGGGGCGGCGCGGTTTGAGGGATTGATTGTAATTCTACGAGCTTCGGGAGGGAGGTCGGGGCGCAGTTCGGCGGAGAAAAGGTGCTAATCTCAGGATCGTGGTGAACGGATTGCAGGTGCTTGGTAGGTCCCTGTCCTTCTTTCAGGCGCGCTCGAAGCGGGACAAGGACGTCGCCCGCGTGATAATCGCCGAACTGAACGGCCGGGACACCGTGCACGCGAGAGTCTGCAACGAACACTGCCGGGCGACGTACGAATCGGTCAGGGGACTGCGGGCGGCAGTGAACGCCCAGCTCGGGAAAGAGATGAGCACGGAGCTCGCCTTCGTCCTTCGCGAGCTTGAGACGTCGTGCCGGCAGTATATGCGGGCGATGGAGAAGGCGGACCTTGCGGACAAGCCGATCCTGCCCCATCACGGCCCGGAAATGGAGAAGTTCGGCGAAATACTCGATGCGTTCCAGGAATCGGCGCAGAAGATAGGAATCGCGCTGGCGGCAAAGTATCACATAGTCCTACCGTAGCCCGGCGGCCGATGGGTTGGCCTCAACATGAAGACGGTCGCATTGTTCGCGTTGCGGCCATTCACATTGTACGGGGACAACTCGGGGGCGAAACGTTCCCCAGAGCCGCGCGCTTTCGTGGGCTGGGGAATCACGCCCGCTCTGCTTCCCTGCGGATTCCTTCGGCGATCCACATGCGGAGTTGGGTTTGGTAGCCTACCGACTTCGCGGCTGCGGTGTGCTTCGCTGCGGCGATCTCTCGGGAGCCAAGCGAATAGAAATCGGAGACTTGGCCCGGGCGCGACGGTCGCGGATCTTGCAGGCCAGCGCGGACGACGGCTTGGCCTGTGGGGCAGCGTACCGCCTGTGGCAAGATGCTGGTTGGCGTAAGCCATTGAATCTATTTGCCATTGAGACTATCTGCGGCTCAAGCCAAGGACCGACAACATAGTCTTGGTGACGATTACCATAACGTCAGACAACCTGGGGCTTGTATTCGTGCGGCAAACAGCCGTACAATTCCCACAGGGGGGATTTTAAAGATGGCTACGCTGGTCCCAACGGAACCGACGGCCCCATCCGCTGCCAAAGCGGAGCGGCTTGAGGCTCGCATCACGGCACCGTTGAAGGAGACTCTGCAACGCGCGGCTGATCTGGAGGGACGTAGCCTCACGGACTTCGTCATAAGCGCGGCCCACGATACCGCCAAGCGGGTCATTCAGGAGCATGGAATCCTGCTCTTGACCGCCAATGACAGCAAGGTGTTCGTCAACGCTCTTTTGCACCCACCGGCCCCTAATGAGAAATTGCGCAGGGCCGCGCGCCGCTACAAGCAGAAGCACGGCTGATCGGTTATTCTGGACGTTTGAAAGACAGAGTCCCCGGACGTTCGATCGAGGCCCTCGATGCCGGCCGCCACGTGCGCGACGATTTCTCATGCGGAGTCGAATCGCTCGACGCGTATCTTCATTCGCGCGCAAGGCAAGACAGAGAGAGATACACCGCCGCGGTATTCGTATTGGCGGAGGGACCCAGGGTCATCGGCTACTACACCCTGTCCTCTTACACCATAAATCCGGGCGAGCTACCAGTTGAATTGGTACGTAAGTTACCGCGCTATCCCAACCTGCCCGCGACACTATTAGGCCGTCTTGCCGTCGACGCGAGATACCACAAACAAGGCTTTGGTGAAGAGCTTCTCCTAGACGCATTGAAGCGCTCCTTAAACAGCACCTCCGAAGTCGGCTCGCTGGCGGTGGTTGTGGAGGCGGAGAATGAAACCGCGGTTGCGTTTTATCGGTCTTACGGGTTCATCCAATTTCCTAGCCATCCCGATAAGCTCTTTCTGCCGATGCAAACGATTCGGCGCATGTTTAGCTAAGGGCAAGCTAAAGCGTGCCCTACCTCCGCGCGGGTTGCGGCGAGCTCCGCACTATGTGTGGATGATCACGTCCCCTAGCAGCCCCATGGCACCACGGAAGGCAAGGCGCGGACGGTGGGAATTAAAGGGCGTTACTGGTCCAAAACCACCAAAAGTGGCTGAAAAGAGCCAACAACCGCGAGGCGGTTTCGAGCGTCCAATTGAGTGAAGGCCAGGAGCGCGGGGCCGGCGGTGAGGCCGCTGGCGGGCACTCCGTGGCAAGGAGGTGGCGAAATGGAACGCGGCTCGGTGCGACAGTGGTTTCGGCGGGCGGTGCCGGTGGCCTGCGTTTTGGCGATGACGGGGTTTGGAACGGTTGCGCTGGCGCAAGGACCAGCTACATCTCCGCCTCCGGGTCAGGCCCAGGCTCCGACCAATGCGCCGGCTTTGGCCCCGCAGCAACTGGAAAACCTAGTTTCGCCCATCGCGCTTTATCCGGATCCGCTGCTGGGACAGGTGCTGGCTGCCTCGACATATCCTGTCGAGCTGGTGGAGGCGCAACAGTGGCTGCAGTCCCATAGCGACTTGCAGGGCCAGCAGTTGATGGATGCCGCGCGGCAACAGAATTGGGATGCCAGCGTGCAAGCGATGGTGGCCCTGCCGGACGTGCTGGCGAAGCTGACGCAGAACATCCAATGGACTACCGATCTGGGCAACGCCTTCCTGGCGCAGCCGGCCGACGTGATGCACGCCGTGCAGCGCCTGCGGTCGCGCGCGCAGGCGAATGGCAGGCTGCGGTCGACGCCGCAGGAGACGGTAACCACCGAGAACCAGGGCGATCAGGCGGCAATCGAAATTCAGCCGGCTAATCCCCAGGTGATCTACGTCCCGACTTATGACCCAGCCTACATTTGGGGGCCTCCGGTGTGGGGATACTATCCGCCGCTGTTTTATCCGGGCTTCGGATTTGGGTTCTGGCCGGGAATCGACATCGGGTTCTTTTTTGGCGGCTGGGGTTGGGGCGGTTGGGGCTGGGGCGCCTGGGGCTGGGGCCCGAACTGGTTCGGCGGCGGCCTGTTCGTCAACGCCGGCTTTTTCGGTCACTATGGATTCCACGGTTACGGTTTTGGCGGGGGATTTAGAGGGAGAACGGCGTGGATGCACGATCCCTCTCATCGGATGGGCGTAGCCTATTCGAACAGCCGGCTCAACGCCCGGTACGGCGCGGCTTCGCAAGCTTCGCGCATGGCCGCCGGGCGGAGCGGAAACTGGCAGCGGTTCGGCGCGAGCGGCGCGGGAACAGGGAGCTCGCTCCGGGGCGGCACGGCGCAGGCGGGCGCGCGCAGCTCTTCGGGCTGGCAGCACTTCCAGGGCCGGCAAAGCTATCACGGTGCCGCTCAGAGCTACCGGGGCTCGGCCCAAAGCTACCGGGCTCCCACGCAAAGCTATCGCGGTTACGCGCAGCGTTCGATCCAGTCGGCGCCTCGCAGGTCCGCCCCCAGCTACCGCGGCGGTGGCGGCGTACGGAGCTATAGCGGCGGTTCCCACAGTTTTGGCGGCGGCGCGCACAGCTCCGGCGGCGGTGGCCACAGCGGCGGCGGCCATGGTGGCAGAAGGTAGTAACGCAACGCGGGGAGACAAACGGGCAAGCTAAAGCATGCCCGACCTACGGGCTGAAGAAGCTCAGTGCGTTGTCGCCCTGTTTGACCACGCGGGTGCGGCGTAGAGAGCCAAACGTCTCGGGGAGCGGCAGGTGGATAGAATGCTGCGCGATGACGAGCGGCGGGGGCGTGGATCCCAGGAGGTCGAGCGCGGCGAGTAATTCGACCTCGAGGGCGTAGGGCGGGTCCAGAAACACGATGGAGGCGGAAAAGCGGCCGAGCGACAGCAGCGCGGGGCCGGCGATCACCGAAGCGCGCGCCTCCAGCTCCAGCGAGGCCAAATTCTGCCGCAGCACCTGGAGGGCGGCGCGGCTGCGTTCCAGGAACCAGGAGTGGGCAGCGCCGCGGCTGAGCGCTTCGATGCCGACGGCGCCGGTGCCTGCGTAAGCGTCGAGAAAGGTCGCGCCCCGGATGCGCGGCGCCAGAATGTCGAACAGCGTCTCGCGCAGGCGGTCGGACGTGGGGCACGTCGAATCGCCGGGAATGCCGGCGATACGGCGCGAGCGAAGATCTCCCGCGATGACGCGCATCAGTATCCCGCCTCTGAAGTTCGTTGACAAGAAGCCCACGAGGCTGTCGTTCTGTTGCAGGGCCTAAAGGCCATGTTGAGTAAAGCCCACGCCGGCACGGCTGAAGCCGTGCCCTGATACGGAGCTCCGGTATCATCTTGCGAACTGGTGAGACAGCGCATCAGCCCACCGTCACCAAGCCATACCGCCGCTGCCAGTGGTCGCGGATGTAAGCCACCGCGCGGCGCAGGTCCTCTTCGCCGGGCGGCCGCGCAACGAAATCGACCGCCTCCCGCCGCGCGATCTCCAGAATCTCCGCATCGCGCAGAATATTGGCCACCCGCAGCGCGGGCAGCCCCGATTGTTTGGTGCCGAAGAATTCGCCCGGCCCGCGCAGCTTCAGGTCGATTTCCGAAATGTGGAAGCCGTCGGTGGAGTCGACCAGCGTGCGTATCCGTTCGCGCGCGGCATCGTTCATCTTTTCCGTTACCAGAATGCAGTAGCTTTGCGCCGCGCCGCGGCCGACGCGCCCGCGAAGCTGGTGGAGTTGCGCCAGACCGAAGCGCTCGGCCTGCTCCACCACCATCACGCTGGCGTTGGGCACGTCCATGCCGACTTCGATCACCGTGGTGGAAACCAGAATTTGAATGCGGCCTTCCTTGAAGCGCTGCATCACGTCTTCCTTTTCGTCGCCGCTCAGGCGCCCGTGCATCAGGCCCACGGCGAGACCGGGGAAGACCTCGCGCGACAGGTGTTCATACATCTGTTGCGCCGCCTTCATGGCCTGGGTCTCCGATTCCTCGATCACGGGGTAAACCACGTAAGCTTGGCGGCCCGCGTCGATCTGGCGCTTGAGGGAACTGTAGACTTGCTCGACGCGGTCGGCGGTCACGTGTTTGGTGATGATGGGCTTGCGGCCGGGCGGCATCTCGTCTATTACCGAGACGTCCAGGTCGCCATAGAGCGTCATGGCGAGCGTACGCGGAATCGGCGTGGCGGTCATCACCAGCACATCCGGCTGCGCGCCTTTTTGCACCAGTTGGAGCCTCTGCAGCACGCCGAAACGGTGTTGCTCGTCGATGATGGCGAGGCCCAGGCGGTGGAATTCGACGTCTTTTTCGAGCAGCGCGTGGGTGCCCACCACCACCTGCGCCAGCCCGGCGGAAACCAGTTGCTTCAGCTTGTCCTTTTCGCGGCTGGTGAACGATCCGGTGAGCAGTGCGGTCGCGTACCCCAGCGGAGAGAAAATCTGGCGAAGGTAAAACGCGTGCTGCGCGGCGAGGATTTCGGTGGGCGCCAGCACGGCCACCTGGTAACCGTTCTCGATGGCGATCACGGCGGCCTCGGCCGCCACGATGGTCTTGCCGCTGCCCACATCGCCTTGCAGGAAGCGGTTCATGGGATGCGGCTGGCGCATGTCGGCGACGATCTCCTGGATCACGCGCTTTTGCGCGCCGGTGGGCTTGAACGGCAGCATTTGCTTGACGCGCTGGCGCACGCGCTCGTCGATTTCGAAGGCAATGCCGGTGACCGTGCGCGCCTTGGAGCGCTTCAGCGCCACCCCGCATTCCAGCCAGAAGAACTCTTCGAAGAT
>Ga0187848_10000962_pt1 | contig 25320 bp, 25 predicted proteins | sample June2016WEW_4_40_FD_132424 | JGI IMG/M metagenome (GOLD analysis project Ga0187848, IMG submission 132424) | Peatland microbial communities from SPRUCE experiment site at the Marcell Experimental Forest, Minnesota, USA - June2016WEW_4_40 | ecosystem: Environmental > Terrestrial > Soil >... | reverse complement strand
TGGGCAGCCCGGCGATGTTCGACGGGAACATGTTCTTGCCCGAAACCGGGATGCCCATCTGAAAGATGGCGCGCATCAGAACGGTGTTGGCGGTCTGGCTGCCGCTCCCGTTGACGGTGGCGACCTGGAGACTAAAATCGTTGACGAGCGAACGGCCGGCGTGCGCGGACAGGAGATCCGCCGGCGATACTTCTAGCGTGGACATTTGTGAGAATAATCCCCTCTGCAAGGGTAGGTAACCCAGTTCACTCTGCTACCTAGATTATAAGTCCAAATTGGTGGGGCATGCTTCAGCTTGCCAACGCCGCCTGCGCGCTTCCACCCAGGCTGGGAACACTTCGGCGTTTTCCAGCCACACGAGCATCCACTGAACCATCTCCTCTTTCTGGGCCCGCTTTTCACGGTTGCTGCGTGGGTTGCGCGCAGCGAATTTGGCGCGGTCTTTGGCGGCGATCACCTGGCGGCGGGCATGGCGGGCGCGCTCGCGGTCACCCGCGGTTTGGGAGGCGCGATAGACTTCCAGCATCTCGCGCAAGGAGCTTTCCAGTTCTTCGAAGGTGTGTTGACGGATGCCGGCCCAAGGCTGGTCGACGGGGATGCCAGTGGCCTGTAGCAGGTCGCGCAGGTAGCTGCCGGAAACGGGAGCAAGGTGAGCGCGCGCCTCAAGCCACACGGTCTCAGTGATGCGCGCTGGCTGCCGGCTTGCCAGGTACTCGGCCAACCGGCGCTTGGTGGAGGGCCGGTTCGCCCCGGCGCTACTTTTTCTTGGCACGGCGGTACGCAGCGACGGCGGCCTGATGCGCCGTCACAGTGCTGGAAAACTGATGCGCACCGGAGCCATCGGGACGCAGCACGAAGTAGAGAGCATCGGTATCGGCCGGCTCCAGAACGGCGCGCATGGCATCCAGGCCGGGATTGGCGATCGGGCCCGGCGGCAAGCCGGCATGGCCGTAAGTGTTGTACGGGTTGTCGCTCTCGAGATCGGAGCGGTGGATCGCGCCGCGGTAGCGTTCCTCCACTAGCGCAGCGTAAATGGTGGACGGGTCGCAATCGAGCGTCATTCCCAGGCGCAAGCGGTTGGCGAAGACGGCGGCCACGCGCGGCCTCTCGTCAGGCAACTTACATTCTTTCTCGACCAGCGACGCCAGGGTGACGGTGCGGTGCACGGGCGCAGAGACTCCCAGGCGGCGCCAGGCGTCGCGGAACCGCGCTGTCATCATGCGGCACAGCGCGGCCGGAGTGGTGTGACGGCCCGCCCGGTACGTGCTGGGAAAGAGGTAGCCTTCGAGAGTAGGCGCATCGGGGTCGAGATCGCGAATGAACGACGGATTGCGCGCCGCATCGAGGAACTCAGGTGCGGTGAAGAGTCCCAGATTCGCGGCGGCGGCGGCGATATCGAACATGTTCTTGCCCTCCGGCACCATCAGCGTGTAATAGAACGCGTCGCCGCGCGCGATGCGGTCGAGGACTTCGAGTGGCGACGCCGGCCGGGTGAAGCGGTATTCGCCGGCGCGGAGCACGCGGGTGGGCGAGAGCGCTCTTGCCAGCAGAAAATCCCACCGGCTGCGGACTACGCCTGCCTGGGCGAGTGCCGCAGCCAGGGCGCGGGAACTCGATCCGCGGGGGAATTCGACGAAGGTCTCCGCGCCGAACGCCTGGTAGGGTTGGGTGAGCCGCCAGCCGCACCAGCCGGCGAAGGCGACGGCAGCCAGGATCGCTATGCCGAGACGACGCGCGAGTTTCATAACGAATCGAGGTAGCTTTGCAACAGGATCACGGCGGAAAGCCGGTCGACCGCGGCAGCGCGCTTCCGGATGCTAACGCCGCTCGCACGGAGCACGCGGCCGGCTTCCACGGTGGTGAGCCGCTCGTCCCACAGTGTCACCGGCACACCGGTGCGCCGCTCCAGCGCGCCGGCGAAATCGCGCACCCACGCCGATTGGCGGCCTTCATTGCCGGCCATGTTGATGGGATTGCCCATCAGGAACAAGCCGACCTCGCGGTCGCGCGCCAGCCGCCCGAGCGTATCCAGATCGGCGCGCTTGTTCGTGCGTTCGAGGTTGGGAAGGCCCTGCGCCGTGACACCTAGCGGATCGCTGATGGCCAGGCCGATGCGCCGCTTGCCGAGATCGAGCGCCAGAATGCGGGAGTGCGGTTCAGTCAATTCCATTACATTATAGACGTGCGCGTGCTACATTCGAGACAAAAGGTCCGTTTCGCACCGTGGCGCCAATCGCTCAGTCCGGCACCGCCGCCAGCGCGGCTAAAGCCGCACAGGATGCCCGTCAACTCGCCCTGCCTGTGGTGGCGATCGGCGTGATCATCGCGGTTCTGTACTATGGCCGCGTTTTCTTCATCACCTCGATCGTGGCGGTGGTGATCGCCTTTATTCTGGAGCCCTTCGTGATGCTGCTGACGCGCATTCGCTTTCCGCGTCCGCTAGCCAGCTTCGTGGTGTGCACCGTGGCGCTGCTGTTGCTGTACGTGGTGGGCGCCGGAGCTTACGCGCAATTGGCCGTGCTGATAGGCGACCTGCCGCGCTATGGCGAGCGCATCGGCCAGATTGTGGAAGGCGTGCAGCAGAAGGTTGACGACGCCGAACAGCAAACGTGGCGCCTGCTGGCTCCCAGCAAGCCTGCGCCGCCGCCGCAGCAGCCGCCGGCGCGTGGTGGCAAACGCTCCAGGACGCAGCCGCCGCCCGTGGCCCAGCCCGCCGTGATTCCGGAAGTGCGCATTCACGAAGAGCGAAAGCCGGTGGCCGATTTCGTCACCGCCAACATCGGCTCTTTTTACCAGATTCTGCTGACGGTCTCCTTCGTGCCCTTTCTGGTTTACTTCATGCTGAGCTGGCACGACCACATCAATCGCAGCTTCCTGCAGTTCTTTCACGGCGAGGACCGCCTGGTGGCCGCACGCAGCCTGCAAGGTGTGGCCGAAATGGTGCGGGCCTTCGTGGTGGGTAACTTCGTGCTGGGCTTATTGCTGGCCGTATCGAGTTCGATCGTCTTCTGGATCATGCGGCTGCCGTATCCCATGCTGGTAGGGCCGTTGAGCGGATTTCTGAGCCTGGTGCCTTACGTGGGACTGCCGCTCGCCATGGCGCCGCCGCTGTTTTCGGCGCTGGCGATCAACCGGGTTCCGGTGTATGCCGGCGTGATCGGCGTGACTGGGGTGCTGCACCTGGTGGCGCTCAACCTGCTGTACCCGAAGGTGGTGGGCTCGCGCGTCCATCTCAATCCGCTGGTGGTCACGTTTTCGCTGATGCTGTGGGGCTTTCTGTGGGATGCGCCGGGCCTGCTGCTGGCGATTCCCATGACTGCCGCGCTCAAAGCTGTGTGCGACAACGTCAAAGGCTTGCGGCCGATCGGCAAGTTCCTCGGCGATTAATTTGGCGTAAATTCTCTAATGATGGAGAAAGGTCCGGTCTAATCCCAATGTACTCGCGTTTCCTGATAGTCTCGCTGTTCATACCGCTCTTGGCGCTTGCGGCCGACCCTGTCGCATCCGGCCCGGCTTTCGACTCGAGTGCGATCGATCAATCGGTGAATCCGTGTGTCGATTTCTATCAATTTGCCTGCGGCAAGTGGATCGCGCAGCATCCCCTTCCGCCCGACCGCTCGCGCTATGCGCGTTTCACCGAGCTGAGCGAGCGCAATGAGAAAGTGTTGCTTCAGATTCTCGAAGCGGCGTCGGTAGCGAAGCCGGGCCGCACCGCCGCGGAGCAGAAGATCGGCGATGAGTTCGCCAGTTGCATGGACACCGCCACCATCGACAAGAAAGGCATCGCGCCGCTGAAGCCCGAGCTCGAACGGATCGCCACGCTCGCGAGCCACAGCGACATTTTCGACGAGACCGTGCGCCTGCACCGGTTGGGAACGAGCGTATTTTTCGAGTTCGACTCACAGCCGGACTTCAAGAATTCGAGCCGGACGGTCGCCAACATTCAGCAGGGCGGCCTTTCGCTGCCCGATCGCGATTACTATCTAAAGACCGATCCGAAGTCGGTGGAAATCCGCCAGCGTTACATGGAGCATGTCGCGAAGATGCTGGAACTAGCGGGTGAGCCGGCCGAGGCGGCCAAGGCTCACGCTCAGATGGTGCTGGATATGGAGACCATTCTGGCGCAGAACTCGACCGACCGCGTCAGCATGCGCGACCCACTCAAGCGCTATCACATGATGACGCGGGACGAGCTTGCCGGATTGGTGCACTTCGACTGGGATAGCTATTTCAAAGCTATGCACGCACCGGATTTCGAGTCCCTCAACGTCAGCAATCCGGACTTCCTGAAAGGCATGGCGGCCGGCATCGTCGACCAGCCGATGGAAGCGTTCCGCGCGTACCTGACCTTCCACCTGCTGCGGCGCTTCGCGGAGCTTCTTCCCGAGCCGTTTGAAAAAGAGAACTTCGATTTCTGGGAACGGTACCTGACCGGCGCCCGCGAGCCGCGCCCGCGCCAGTTCCGCTGCGTGCAAGCGGTGGACCGCGGCCTGGGCGATCTGCTGGGGCAGCAGTATATCGACACCGCTTTCGGTCCCGATGCCAAACGGCAGATCAGCGAGCTCGTGAACCAACTTGACAGCGCCTTGGGGCAAGACATTAAAACGCTGAGTTGGATGACGGAGGATACCAAGAAGGCCGCGCTGGCCAAGCTGGCCGCCATCACCAACAATGTGGGCTACCCCAAGAAGTGGCGCGACTACAGCGCGGTGACGATTGCGCGCGACGACTGCCTGGGCAACGGCATGCGCATGGCGGAGGCTGCGCTGCAGCGCGACCTCGACAAGATCGGCAAGCCCACCGATAAAACCGGATGGAACATGACGGCGCCCACGGTGAATGCGTTCTACTCACCATCGCTTAACAGCATCAATTTCCCGGCCGGCATTCTGCAGCCGCCGTTCTTCGATCCGCACCGCGACATGGCTTTGAACTATGGCGCCATCGGCGCGGTGATCGGCCACGAGATGACGCACGGTTTTGACGATCAGGGCCGCAAGTTCGATGGCGATGGCAATCTGCGCGACTGGTGGACGGCAGCCGACGGCGCCGCGTTTGAAATACGCGCCGCCTGCATCGCCGACCAATACTCCGGATTCACCGCCGTGGGCGACGTAAAGGTGAATGGCAAGCTGACCCTGGGCGAGAATACCGCCGACAACGGCGGCGCGCGCATCGCCTACATGGCCATGGAGAATGCGCTGAACGGCAAGGGCGACACGATCGACGGATACACGCCCGAGCAGCGCTTCTTCCTGGGATTTGGGCAGATCTGGTGCGAGAATCAAACACCGCAGTTCGAGCGGCAGCAGGCTCTCACCAATCCGCATTCCCCCGGCCGTTTCCGCGCCATCGGCACGGTGGAGAACATGCCCGAGTTCCAGAAAGCGTTCTCGTGCCAAGCCGGCCAGCCGATGGTCAGCGCCAACGCGTGCCGGGTCTGGTAGAGAAGTGGGGCAGGCGCCTCCGCCTGCCAACCGATCCTTCAGAGCGTTTGGTCGCGGCCTATCCCAGATTCACTTCGACCTTAACTTCGGTGATGCCCGCTGCCTGCGGCGGCACCACGGCGCCCTCAATCGGCCTTCCATCCACCGACAGGCTCACCGCGTTGCCCTTCCCGGCGCGGCGCACCGTGATCCTATACGTGACACCGCGGAATTTCCGAACTGCCTCGAAGCCCTGCCAGCGTTCCGGCACCACCGGCGCGATGCGCAGGCCGTCATACTCCGGCCGGATCCCGAGGATCCACTGCGTGATGGCATAGTAATTCCAGGCTGCCGTGCCGGTCAGCCACGAGTTCTTGGCTTCCCCGTGCGTGGGAGCGTCGCGGCCGGCGATCATCTGCGCGTACACATACGGCTCGCAGCGGTGCACGTCGCTGATTCTCTCGCGGGCCGACGGGTTGATGCGCGAGTAGTAATCGTGCGCGTTGTCGCCGTCGCCGGCCATCGCTTCGGCGATGATCACCCACGGATTGTTGTGGCAGAAGATCCCGGCATTTTCCTTGTAGCCCGGCGGGTAAGAGGAAATCTCGCCGAGGTTGAGGTAATAGCGCGAATACGCCGGCTGCTGCAGCACGATGCCGTGCGGAGTGGCCAAGTGTTTCCGCACCGAATCGAGCGCCTGCCGCGCCCGCCCGTCTTCCAGACCAATTCCGGCGAGCACGCAAAAGCCCTGCGTCTCGATAAAGATCTTGCCTTCCGCACACTCCTTTGACCCGATCTTCTCACCCGCGTCGTCGTAAGCGCGCACGAACCATTCGCCATCCCAACCGTGTTGGCGCACCGTCTCTTCCATGCGCGCACCTTCAGCCAGGTAATTCTTCGCCTCTTCAGCCAGCCCGCGCCGCTGCGCGATCGCAGCAATTTCCTTGGCCGCCAGCACGAACAGGCCGGCGATGAACACCGATTCGGCTACCTTGCCTTCCTTATTCGTCGTAGTCTGGAACGATTGGCCAGGCGTATCGGAGAAGCAGTTCAGGTTCAGGCAGTCGTTCCAATCGGCGCGGCCGATCAGCGGCAGACCATGCGGCCCCAGCCTTTCGAGCGTGTAATGGAAGCTGCGCCGCAGGTGATAGTACAGCGGTTGCGCGCTGCCCGGCTGGTTGTCGAATTCGACCGGCTCGTCGAGAATGCTCCAGTCGCCGGTCTCTTTCAGGTAAGCCGCCACGCCGACGATCAGCCAGTGCGGATCGTCGTTGAAATTGCCGCCGATGTCGTTGTTCCCCTTCTTGGTCAGCGGCTGGTATTGATGATACGCGCCACCGGTTGGAAGTTGCGTGGCCGCCAGGTCTAGGATGCGCTCGCGGGCGCGCTCCGGCACCATCTGCACAAAGCCGAGCAGGTCCTGGTTGGAGTCGCGGAAGCCCAGGCCGCGGCCAATGCCCGATTCGTAAAACGACGCCGACCGCGACATGTTGAACGTGGCCATGCACTGGTACGCGTTCCACACATTCACCATGCGGTCGGTGTGAATGTCCGGCGTGGTCACCTGGCAGACTCCCAGCAAGCCGTCCCAGTAAGCGCGCAGCTTGTCGAACGCGGCATCCACGTTGGCCAGGTCGCGGTAGCGCGCAATCACCGGCTTCACGGTTTTCTTGTTGACGATCTGCGAATCCGGCGGATCGAACTTCTCATGCTTAGGGTTCTCGTGATAGCCCAAAACAAAAACGATCTGGTGCGTTTCTCCTGGCTGGAGCACGAGTTTCACATGGTGACTGCCGATGGGCGACCAGCCGTGCGCGTGGGAGTTGGAAGCTTTGCCCCGCTCCACCACGGCCGGCTTGTCCCAGCCCCGCCATGGTCCCAGGAAAGCCTCGCGCTGTGTGTCGAAGCCGCTCAGACGATCCGAGCACGCAAACCAGGCGAAGTGATCGCGCCGTTCCCGGTACTCCGTCTTGTGATAGATGACTTCGTCTTCGACCTCCACCTGCCCGATGCTGAAATTGCGCTGAAAGTTGGTGGCATCGTCCTGGGCATCCCAGAGGCAGAACTCGACCAGGGAAAAGGCCGAAATCGCGGCCGGCTTGAGCCGGTCGTTCCGCAAAGTAAGTTGCCAGATTTCGAGCGTCTCATCGAGCGGCACAAAATAGCGGGTGCTGGCTGAGATGCCGCGATACTTCGAGCCGATGGTCGAGTAACCCATGCCGTGGCGGCAAGTGTACTGCTCCAGATCGCGGCACGTGGGCATCCAGGATGGTGACCAGTATTCCCCGCTTTCGTCGTCGCGCAAATAGATGTAGCGCCCGCCGTCATCGAGCGGAACGTTGTTGTACCGCCCGCGCGTGATGCGGCGCAGACGCGCATCGCGATAAAAGGAGTAACCGCCGGCAGTATTGGAAATAATGCCAAAGTACGCCTGGCATCCCAGATAGTTGATCCATGGCAGTGGCGTATCTGGCTGAGTAATTACGTATTCCCGATTCTGATCGTCAAAATAGCCGTATCGCATAACACGTCTCCAATAAATCCTTCGCCTCAAAACACGAGCGGGCCGAGCAGTGCCCGGCCGCTACTTCAGACGCTCGATCATCTCATAACCTGCCCGGCTGTTGTGGTACGGGCACTTCCAGGGGCCTACCAGGCACGCGTCTCCATCTTCTGCTGCCGTGTACGGTGTCCCGCCGGGTCTTAACTTCGCGTGCCATTCGCCGTGAACCCTATCGACGATTTTCTCTTCGATGTATTCCCACACCCGATAAGCCGCGTCCGCAAAGCGCTGCTCGCCCGAAATCTGGTACGCATTGTAGAACCCCACCACCGCTTCGGCCTGCGCCCACCAGTGCTTGTTGGGATCGATCATCACGCCTGCAGAGTTGGCCTCGTAGAAAAGGCTGCCGTCCTGGTCCAACCCTTCTTTGTAAACGGTCCGAGCCATTGTGAGGGCGAGTCTGCGCGCGCGCTCGATCAGGGCTGCGTCGCCCAGCACCTCGGCGCCTTCCAGTATCAGCCAGCTACCTTCGATGTCGTGACCGAACGAAATATGATTGGAGAGAGAGTGCCACTGGCTGTCGAAGAACATTCTGAAGTGGCCGGTTGAGTTATCGACGATCCGGTCCATGGTCAATTCGAGCAGCTCTTTGTGTTTGGCCTTTATCTCCGGGTCCTTCCACACGCGCAGGAGGTTCGTGTAAGCTTCCATCACATGCAGGTGCGTGTTCAGCGACTTAGGGCTGTTCAGGTCTTTCTCACTGAGGCGCAGATCGGCGAGCGCGCTCCAATCGCGGCCACGAGCTTCCAGATAGCCCTTCCAAACGGAATCGTAACTATGCTCTTCGATTAAGTGGAAGAGCCGCTGCGCCAGCTCCAGGCTTTCCGGCTTGCCGGTGGCGCGGAAATACTCCGCCATGCCGTAAGCCGCAAAGGCCTGCGCGTAGATCTGCTTGCGGTCGGACACTGGATTGCCCTTGCAGTCGAGCATCCAATACACGCCGCCATGCTTCGCGTCCCAGAACTTCTTGAGGATGTAATCGTAGGCCAAGTCCGCCATCTCGCGATATTGCGGCCCGTAGAGGCGGCACGCCGCGGAGTAGGTCCAGAGAATCCGCGCGTTGATGACGGCGGCGCGCGGAGATTCTCTCTCGACGCGGAGATCGCAGGTGACCGTCCCATAAAAGCCGCCGTTTTCGCGATCCACCGTGTAGCGCATCCAAAACGGAAGGATGTTGCCAAGTAACTCCTTCTCGATCCGCGCGGCCCAAGCCTTCCTGTTATCGGGAGTCATAATAATACTTATGGCTTGAGCAGCCGCCGGTTCTTGTCGATCAGCTCGATGCGCTGACGGACGCAGGCGGCGCTCCGCAGCGGGTCGGGCCGCGTGTTCAGCACGTAGTCGAGCAGGCGTTCGACGGTGGTCGAGGCAACGTAGGTGCGCGTGTCGGAAGCGCCGTAATAGATCAGAACTTCGTTGCCGCGGCAAACCCAGCCATTCGAAAAAGCTACATTCGACACATCACCGATCCGCTCCTCGCCTTCGGGCGCCAGGAAGTAACCGCCCGGCTTGGCAATCACTTTGTAAGGAACCCTCAGGTCGCAGAGAAAACAGTAGAGAACATAGCGAAGCCCGGCCGCTGTATTGCGCACGCCGTGAGCCAGGTGTAGCCAGCCCTTTTCGGTCTTGAGCGGCGCTGGACCGAGGCCGTTCTTGACTTCCGTGATGGTGTGATATTCGCGCTGGTCGAGGATCGTTTCCTCGCCGATCGTGGCATGCTCCATGTTCGACGCCAGTCCCCAGCCGATGCCGCCTCCGCGCCCCGCTTCGATGAAACTGTCCTGCGGGCGCGTATAGAATGCGTACTTTCCATCGACGAACTCGGGGTGCAGCACGCAATTCCGCTGCTGCGCCGAGGAAGTCCGCAAATCGTCCAGCCGCTCCCAGGTCTTCAAGTCGCGGGTGCGCGCGATGCCACATTGGGCAAGCGCGGAAGACAGGTCGCCGGGAGGCGCCGCCGGATCCTTGCGCTCCGCGCAAAAGAGGCCATAGATCCAGCCGTCTTCGTGCGCCGTCAGCCGCATGTCGTAAACGTTGGTCTCCGGTTCGGCCGTTTCGGGCATCGCCACCGGATAATCCCAGAAGCGGAAGCCGTCGATGCCGCTCGAGCTCTCGGCGACGGCGAAGAACGACTTGCGGTCCACGCCTTCTACCCGCGCCATCAACACCACGCCGCCGTGCCACTCCATCGCGCCGACATTGAAGGCCGCGTTGACGCCGAGACGCTCCATCAGAAACGGATTGGCCGCTGGATCCAGGTCATAGCGCCAGAACACCGGCGTGTGGGCCGCGGTCAGCACCGGGTACCGGTAACGATGAAACCATCCGTTGGACTCGGGCAATCGCTCGTTGCGCCGCTCGATCAGCCGCTCATGCGCCGCCAGCAGCCGGTCCCGTTCCACCGAGAACTCTTGGTTGGTCATATGGTTGGATGATTCCCGCCGGGAATTCCGGTCCGGACCCCAGGAGGATCAACCATGATAGCTCGCCGCAGAGCGGTTTCTATCCGCGGCGTTGGTGGGGCATGCTTTAGCTTGCCCGCAGCTCCCTTTGCCGCAAAAAGTACTTGAAGAATCTCCAAAGCAGCGGTACTCTGGAAGAGCATGGCGACTCCCCGGCCGCAGCCCTTGGAACTGCACGCGCACGCGATGGACAACTTGCGGTACATCCGCGAGACCATCGAGCGGGCCGGTTCTTTCACGGCGGTGCCAGGCCTTGGCGGAGTTCTGATGGGTTCCACGGCGCTTGCCAGCGCCTTGGTGGCCGGTTCGGCGGCTCGCGGCGCGCGATGGGTCGCGGTGTGGATGGCGGAGGCGATTTTGGCGGCCGCGATTGGCGTGGCCGGCGCCGCGTGGAAGTCGCACGGCGCCGGGCTGTCGTTGCTCTCGGGGCCAGGACGAAAATTCGCCGCTGCCTTTACTCCGGCCATGGCGGCTGGCGCGCTTCTGACAGCCGTGCTCTTCCAGCATGGAATGACGGCGCTGCTGCCGGGGCTTTGGCTCTTGCTCTACGGATCGGCCATCGTTTCCGGCGGATCGGCTTCGGTCCGGGTGGTGCCGTCGATGGGGCTTTGTTTCATGGCCGCCGGCGCGGCGGCGCTCATTGAGCCCGCGTCGGGTTGCGTACTGCTGGCCGCCGGCTTCGGCGGGCTGCACGTTCTGTTCGGCACAATTATCGCGGTGAAATATGGCGGCTAGAGAAAGCTTACTCAAGAAGGAACGCGAGAAGCGGCCCGCCGCGGGCCCGGTGGCCGCGCCGGCGGCAAGTACACATAATCTCGACCGGTTGGTGCATGAACGCCTGCGCCTCGGCATCCTGAGCGCGCTGGCGGTCAACGAATCGCTCACCTTCAATGAGCTGAAGCGCCTGCTCGACTCGACGGACGGCAACCTGAGCGTCCACGCCCGCAAGCTGGAGGAGGCCGGGTACGTGGGCTGCGTCAAATCCTTCGCCAACCGCATGCCGAAAACCGAATACAAGTTGACGGCGGCGGGGCGGCGGGCGCTCGAACGCTATCTCGATCACATGGAAGCGCTGATCCAGGCTACGCGCGATAAATGAGGTTCTTTTTTTATGCCTATTAACTTTGAATTACAAAGTACTCTGCATACGGCAATCATCATGGATGGTAACGGCCGCTGGGCCCTCGCTCGCGGCCTGCCCCGAGCCGCCGGCCACCGCGCCGGTGTGGAAGCTGCGCGCCGGGTGGTGGAAGCGGCTCCCGAACACGGCATCGGCGTTCTGACGCTATTCGCTTTTTCAAGCGACAACTGGCGGCGTGAGCCGGCGGAAGTTACCGCGCTGATGCGTCTTCTCGCGTGGTACCTGGAGAGCCAGACGGAGGGCGCGGTTGCGGCGGGCGTGCGAGTGGAAGCGATTGGACGGCGCGACCGTCTGCCCGAATCGCTGGCCGCGGCCATCGCCGCCACCGAAGCGGCTACCGCTCGCGGCACCAGGCTGCGGCTGCGCGTGGCGCTCGACTATTCCGGCCGCGACGCCATTCTGGCTGCCGCCGGCGGCGCGAGCGAGCTTTCCCGCGCGGGAATCGACCGGCGATTGGGGCCGCCGGTGGACCTGCTGATCCGCACCGGCGGCGAGCGGCGCCTGAGCGATTTCCTGCTCTGGGAAAGCGCCTACGCCGAGCTGGTGTTTTCGCGCGTCCTGTGGCCGGATTTCGGCGCCGCGGAGCTGGCGGCGGCAGTGCGCGATTTCCGCACTCGAGATCGCCGCTTCGGCGCCGTCCCGCAGACCGCGGTTCGCTGTTTGTCCGGCTGGCTGGATTGAAACAGCGAGCGGCGAAAAAACGGCTGACAGGCGAAAGCGCCTGCCCCACGTCTTACCGCGACCCCACCTGCGCGGCTTTGGCCAGCTTCACGGCGTTTTCCATCAGCTTCAATCCGTGGCCGGCTTCGGCGGTGAGAATGGATTCCGGGTGGAACTGCACCGCTTCAATCGGCAACTCGCGGTGGCGCACGCCCATGATTACTCCATCGGTGGTTTCGGCGGTCACTTCCAAACAGGCGGGAAATGTTTCCCGCCGCGCGAACAGCGAATGGTAGCGCCCCACCGCGAATTCTTCCGGCATCCCTTCGAAAATGCCGATGCCGCGATGGCGCACCATGGAAGGTTTCCCGTGGACCGGGTAGTCGAGCACGCCCAGCTCGCCGCCGAACGCCTCGACAATGCCTTGCAGTCCCAGGCAAACGCCGAATACCGGGACGCCCAGCCGCACGGCGGTCTTCACCAGTTCCGGCACGCCGAAATCCGCGGGGCGGCCGGGGCCGGGCGAAATCAGGATCAGGCCGGGCGCCACGCGCTCGATCAACTCGGGCGGGAAGCCGGCGCGATACGTCACCACTTCGGCGCCGGTCTGGCGCGCATAGTTGGCCAGCGTGTGAATGAAACAATCGTCGTTATCGACCAGCAGCAGGCGCGCGCCGGCGCCCACCGCGCTGTGTTCCGCCGGCTCGGCCGCAGTCGGTTGCCCGCCCAGTGCGCGGAAGAAACCGGTGGCCTTGAGCCGCGTTTCGCGTTCTTCGTGGGACGGCACGGAATCGTAGAGCAGGGTAGCCCCCGCCGGATACGACGCCACGCCGTTGCGCAGGTAAGTGGTGCGAATCAGGATGCCGGTATTGATGTCGCCGTTGAACGAGACCATGCCGATGGCGCCGCCGTACCAGCCGCGCGCGTCCTTTTCGAGCGATTCGATCGCCTCCGCGGCCGCTTTCTTCGGCGCGCCAATCAGCGTCACCGCCCACATGTGGCTGAGGAAGGCGTCGAGCGAATCGAAACCTTCCTGGAGGAAACCCTCCACGTGATCCACCGTATGAAACAGGCCGGCGTAGGATTCGATCAACCGCCGCCCGATCACCTTCACGCTGCCCGGCTCGCAGACGCGCGACTTGTCGTTGCGGTCCACGTCCGTGCACATGGTCAGCTCGGATTCCTCTTTGGCGGATTTCAGCAGTTCGCGGATGTTCTCGGCGTCGCGCAGCGGATCGCCGGTGCGCGTTGCGGTGCCGGCTATCGGGCAAGTCTCGACGCGCCGGCCTTCCACCCGCATGAACATCTCGGGCGACGCGCCCACAAGCTGCTCTTCGCCGAATTGCAGCAGAAACTGGTAAGGGCTCGGGCTAGCCCGCTGCACGCTTTCGAACAATGCGGAGGCTTTGCCGGAATAGGGAGTCGAGAAGGTCTGGCGCAACACCACCTCGTAATAATCGCCGCGGCGCATGCCCTCGCGCACCGTCTCCACGTTGGCCATGTACTCTTCGGGCGAATGATCGGAAACAATCGGACCGGGCTTCGCGCGCTTCGGCGGCTTGATTCGCTCCGCGTCGCGTGGGAGACCAATCGTCGAGGTTTCGCCGCGCGCAAAATCGTAACGGAAGCGCTCGATCTTCTCCTTCTTGCGGTCCATGAACCAGATGTCGTCGCAGAGAAACAGGTGCAGATCCTTGTGTCCGTGGCGCGGCAGCTTCTTTTCGATGGGCTCGAATTGGAACAACAGGTCGTATCCGAACGCGCCGAGCAGGCCGAGCCGCGAGTTCTCCTCGCCGCGGAATTCTTCGATCAGCGCGCGCAAAATGGAAAACGCGGAGGGCTGCTTGCTGCGCTCCTCCTCCGGAAACAGCGTGGGCAGCGGCTTCAAACGGCCTGCCAGCGCGCCTCCGGCGGAGACGAACTCGTCCCAGTGCGGATGCGGGGCGAGCACGGGATAGAGGATCTCCAGAATCCTGCGCCCGCGTTCATTGAGAGGCCGGAACTCCACGCGGCGGTCGTAGGAAACGATTTCGAGCGGCGGGCGGGTGGAAGCGATGTCCCATCGCGAGTACCGCCCGGGATACTCGTATCCCGACGAAAGATAGATCCCACGGTGCCGGTCCAGATCGTGCAGAAGATGCTTCAGCCCCCTTTGGTAATTGCCCTGGGAGGCTGAGCGGGTGACCTCAATTCCGTGGGGAGTCGTGTAGCGGTATTCGCGCATGGTCTACTCCCGGAAAAGTTATTTTTCAGGATAGCAGACCAGCGCGCGGAAGCGCGCCAGCATGTCCGCGGCCGGTGCGGTCCTCAAATCGTGGCCCGCGCCTTCGACCACGAGCAGATCGGTATGCGCCGGAATCGTTGTTATCGCCGTACGCAACTCTTCGACCGTACCGAACGGATCGGCCGTGCCATGGACGAAAAGCGCCGGCGTGCGCAACTCGGGAAAGAACCCGGTGCGCATCTGTTCGGGCTTGCGCGGCGGATGCAACGGATAGGAAAGCAGCAGCAACGCCGCGGTCAGTTCGCCGTGTTCCGCGGCGGCCATCGCGGTCTGCCGGCCGCCGTAGGAATGACCGCCGGCGAAAACGCGCCCGCCCGCCAGCTTCCGCAGCGCATTCACCGCGCGCGCAATACCCTCCCGGTCCCGTGGCGCCATGGCTGGAAAAGGGGGCCCTTTGGGACGGTCGATGCGAAACGGCAGATCGTAGCGCAGCACCAGGTACCCGGCTTCGGCCAGCGCGGCGGCCATCCGCACCAGCAGCGGTGCGTTGGCGTTCGAACCCGCGCCGTGGGTCAGCGCGAACGCATCGCCATTCGAAACCGCCGGTCGGTGCAGCACGCCGCGGACGCCCGCCGTCTCGAATGCTTCGATCGTCACTTGGCGTTCGGGCATGGCGTGGACGACGGCGCATGCGCCACTTGCTCACTCCTTCTTCTTCAGTTCGCGGTCGTGCTCCTGGATGAACTGGCGAATCTCGCCGGCCATCCCAAGCAGTCTCTCCCACTGCTCGCGGTAGAGCGTGACCGGGAACCGGCCGAGCCCGTACACCGACAGGGCGCCCTTTTCGCTCACCTTCAGCGACATTTGTCCACGAGGCCGCTTCAGCGCCCCGTTTTCGGCGCGCAGCCGCTCAATCTCCACTTTCAATGCTTCTTCGTTTGGCATGGCGAATACAGTTTCAGTGATACCACAACCACGGGCGGGGAGTGGGCGGACGCGCCCGATTTGCCGCGGCCACTGGCGGCGTTATGCGGGGTCCCCCAGCTTTTCCACTCTTACGCGGGCGATGCGGTTGCGGTCCATCTCCAGCACAGTGTAGCGGCGGCCCTGGTGCTCGACCTGGTCGCCCGCGCGCGGGATGGCGCCCAGCCGAAAGAGCAGGAAACCGGCCAGCGTCTCAAAGCCGGCATCCGACGGGATCTCGATGCCGAACTCGGTTTCCAAATCGCGGATGCGTGTGGCGCCGTCCAGCTCGATCTCGCCGGTATACGTGTCGTGGCGGACGTCCCTCTCGTCGTGCTCATCCTCGATGCGTCCCACCAGGTGCTCCAGCACATCCTTCAGCGTCAACATCCCCACGACGGTGCCGAATTCATCCACCACCATGGCCATATGAGAGTGGCCGGCGCGGAATTGCTCCAGCATTTGCGAGAGCGGCTTGGTCTCCGGCACCACCAGGTGCGGGCGCAGCAGCCGGCCGATGTGGAAACTGCGGCTGGCCTGGCCGGAGCGGATAGCGCGCCGCCGCTCCTCCCAAACCGGCAGCAGGTCCTTGTAATGCAGAATGCCGGCGATCTTTTCGGGCGAACCACGGTAGACCGGGAGCCGCGAATGTTTTTCCGCAATCATCGTGCGCAGCACGTCGTCCAGACCGGCGCCGGCTTCCACTGATACGATGTCGTTGCGCGGCACCATGATCTCGCGCGCCACCACGTAGTCCAGGTCGAGCACGCGGTGGATCATGTCCTCCTGCGCCTCCGGCAGATATCCCAGCCCGCGGCTCGAGCTCACGATCAGCTTCAGTTCCTCGGCCGAATGGCCGCCATGCACCGCGTTTTTCAACTTCAGCGCGCGGGTGATGACGCCGGCGGAACGCTCGACTACCACCACAAATGGCAATGACACGCGGTAAAAAAGCAGCAGCGCCGGAGCCACAATCGCCGCCATCTTATCGGCTTGGGCCATCGACAGATTCTTGGGAACCACCTCGCCCAGCACCACGTGCAGGTACGAGATCACCAGGAAGGCAAATGCCAGGCAGGCGCCATGCAGAATGCCGGCCACCAACGGAGTTGTCCGGGGGTGCAGCCAGGAAACCAGCATCTGGTACAGGGTGTTCTCGCCGGCCCAGCCCAGCCCCAGGCTGGCCAGTGTGACGCCCACTTGAGTTACCGAGAGCAGCCGGCCCGGATTCGAAAGCAGATTGAGAGCGGCCTGCGCGCCGGCGGCGCCGTTCTCCGCCATTTGCCGCAGGCGCGAATGCCGCACCGAAAGCAGGGCCACTTCGGCGCCTGCGAAGAAACCGTTCACCGCGATCAGCAGCGCGACCAGAACGATTCGAAATGGGTAATAGGACACAGTCCGCCGACCACATTTTAGCGGAGATTTCCAACCAAAGTTCGCGCCCGCACCGTTTATGATGAAAGTTAGCCCGATGTCACATTCCGCACTGGCGCGAATCGTGAAGATCGTAAATCTCCTGATAGCCGGGGCCGTGGTGGCAGCCCTGGCAGTGGTGTATTGGTGCGTCTGGCGGCCGCTGCCGCAGCATTCCGGATCCATCGAGGCTGCGGTGGCGGCGCCCGTCGTGGTACGATTCGATGCGCATGGCGTGCCGCACGTCGATGCGTCCAGCCTCGAGGATGCCCTGTTCGTGCAAGGCTACGTGACCGCGCAGGACCGGCTCTGGCAAATGGATGCGCTGCGGCGCATGGCCGCGGGCGACCTGTCGGAGGTGGTTGGCGCCGCGGCGCTGGAGTCGGACCGCGAATCCCGCCGCTTGCGCATGCGCCGCATCGCCGAGCGCGCCTACGTCGATTTGCCGGCGCCGGATCGCGCCGTGATGGCTGCGTACGCCCGCGGCGTCAACGCGTTTGTCGACGGCCATCTCGGCAACCTGCCGCTCGAGTTCCGCCTGCTCGGCTACCAGCCGCGCCCCTGGAGCGTGGTGGATTCGCTCCTGATCTGCCTGCACATGTTCCGCGACCTCAGCACTTCCTGGCGCGACGATTTGCTCAAGCACGACATGCTGGCCCACGGCGACGCACACAAAGTCGATTTTCTATTTCCGGCACGCAGCAGCGGCGAGCCGCCGCCGGGCTCCAACGGCTGGGCCCTGTCGGGCGCCCATACGGCTTCCGGCAAGCCGCTGCTGGCTAACGATATGCACCTGGAGTACGGACTGCCCGGCATTTGGTATATGACCCACCTTCGGGCACCCGGCATGGACGTCTCCGGGGTGGCGTTGCCTGGCGTTCCCGGAATTATCGTCGGGCACAATCAGCGCATCGCCTGGGGCATCGCCAATCTCGGATTCGACGCCCAGGATCTCTACATCGAGAAGCTCGATCCTCGCACGGGCCGTTATCTCTACCGCGGTCAAACGGAGCAGGCGCGGCTGGAACGAGAAATCATCCGCGTGAAGAACCGGAGCACCGAGGAAATGCCGGTCTGGGTCACCCGTCACGGGCCACTGTTTGTCAATGAGAACGACACGCCAATGACACTGCGTTGGATAGCCGCCGAACCGGGCTTCGTTCAATACCCATTCCTCGATATCGACCGTGCGCAAACTTGGGCGGAGTTCAGAGCCGCCCTGGAGCGCTTGCCGGGCCCGGCTTCCAACTTCGTCTACGCCGATACGGATGGAAACATCGGCTACCAGGCCGCCGGCAGGATGCCCGTGCGGCGCGGCTATTCGGGCGAGGTGCCGCTGGATGGATCGTCCGGCAATTTCGAGTGGGACGGCTTCATCCCGTTTAGCGAGCTCCCCACCTCCTTCAACCCGCCCGGTGGCATCGTCGTCATCGCCAACCAGGACCCATTTCCCGACAGCTATCCTTACCCGGTCGGCGGCCGTTTCGCGCCGCCATATCGCGCCAGCCAGGTGCGGGCGCGTCTCCAGACCCGCCGGGGCTGGCGGGCCGAAGACATGCTCGGCGTCCAGTGCGACGTGTACTCGGCGTTCGGCAAGTTCCTGGCCGGGCAACTGGTGGCCGCTTACGACAACCGTCACGCGCACGTCACCAACCTGGAGGATTTGATTGCCATGCTGCGCGCCTGGAGCGGGCAGATGGGAATTCGCGGAGGCGCGCCATTCCTCGTGGCCCTGGCGTTCACGCACGTGCGCACGGCGCTGGCGGAAAACGCCGCCCCCGGCGCCGCGGGCCGATACGACTTCCCCATGAGCTACGCCGTGGTCGAAAGACTGTTGCGCGATCGCCCCGCCGGTTGGTTCTCTGACTACGACGAGATGCTCTTGACCGCGCTGGTGGATGCCGTCGAAGAGGGCGAGCGCATCCAGGGCCGCGACCATAAGCGCTGGCAGTACGGCGCCTATTCGAAAGTGTTCATCCCCAATCCGGTCATCCATCGGATCCCCTGGATCGGCAAGTATTTCGACATCGGACCCGTGCCCATGAGCGGTTCGCCGGTTAGCGTGAAACAGGTCACCACACATCTGGCGCCCTCCATGCGGATGGACGCCGATCTGGGGGATTGGGACCGCTCGCTGCTCAACGTGACCATCGGCCAATCCGGCCAGGTGCTCTCAAGCCATTACCGTGACCAGTGGGACGACTACTACGCCGGCCGCAGCTTCCCCATGCAGTTCCGGAAAATCGACGCCGCCAGCACCCTCGAATTCCGGCCCGCGGGCCGGTAAAGGAGAGCAACGCGAATCCATGACGCAGCCGGTCGGCAGGCCAAATTCGCATCGGACCCGGAAACCGGGACGCCAGCCCCGCCTTCCTCAGGGCGTTTATATACTTGACCCGCCATACACCGGGGCAACCACCGGGTGTTAATCTGTATTCGGAACCAGCCGGTGGAATTATCCGGTCTCTTGGAGGCCATGCTACGGGACTAGCTGTCAAAACAGCCGTAGCGGTATGCGATAACTGCCGGGTTCAGCCGATGTGAACGATATGAAGAGGCGCAATCCAAGAACGGCGTTGCTGTTCCCGGAGTTGTCCATAGGGCCGGAAAACCCGTGGATCACCGCATCGGCCAGGTGGGTGGACGACGACGGGAAGGGCAACGAGCTTACCACGCTGGAGCTTTGTGCCGGGGCTGGTGGTCAAGCCATCGGATTGGAGCAAGCCGGGATCGCACACGCTGCACTGGTTGAGCTTGATAAGAACGCTTGCGCTACACTTCGCCTGAACCGCCCCGGATGGAACGTCATTCAGCACGACCTGAACACGTTCGAAGGCTCATCGTTCCAGGGCGTAGATGTGATCTCAGGCGGCTTGCCTTGCCCCCCGTTTTCTGTGGCCGGGAAGCAACTTGGGAAGAAGGATGAACGCAACCTGTTTCCGGCCATGATCCGGCTAGTGGACCAAATTCGGCCACGAGCCGTGATGATTGAAAACGTTAGGGGCTTTCTGGATGCCGTCTTTGAGGGCTACCGGGGTTACGTGAAGACTGAGCTTATGAAGCTCGGCTACGAACCCGGCTGGAAACTGATGAACGCTTCCGATTTCGGCGTTCCTCAGTTGCGCCCAAGGGTAGTGTTCGTTGCCCTTCGGAAGGACCTGACCGAGCACTTCTCATGGCCGCAACCATCGGACATCGGGCCGAAGACGGTGGGGGAGACCCTGTACGATCTGATGGCTGCAAACGGCTGGAAGGGTGCGAAGGAATGGGCGAAGCACGCCGACGAAATCGCCCCTACGATAGTAGGCGGCTCCCACAAACATGGTGGGCCGGATCTTGGACCCACACGAGCACGCAACGCATGGTCCACGCTCGGTGTAGACGGACTTGGCGTCGCCAACGAAGCCCCCCTTCGTGATTTTGTTGGAATGCCACGACTCACAGTTCGCATGGTTGCTCGGCTCCAAGGCTTCCCCGACGAATGGCAGTTTGTCGGGGGCAAGACCCAATCGTATCGGCAAGTCGGGAACGCCTTTCCCCCGCCATTCGCACGAGCGGTTGCGGAGAACTTGAAGGCGTGTCTAACTGCGCCCCGGATGATTCGAGTGGCAGGGTGATCGTGCGGCAAGGATATGGCTTCTAAGAAAACTCCAAGGGGTTCCAGAGCAAGGCTCCGAGCACACATTCTTGCCAACGTTGGACGGGTTCTGGAATCAGGTGAACTGCGGGAAGCGTCGGGAAATGCAAGCGAGTGGGGAAGACGTGTTCGGGAACTGCGGACGGAAGAGGGCTACCAGATCCTCACCCACAATGACCGGAGCGATCTGAAGCCTGGGCAATACCTTCTTCTGGACCCGAAGCCAATCCCTGCATTTGAGCGTGGCATCTCGAAAGAGACACGAGCGTTCGTTCTGGACCGCAACGGTTTCACATGTCAGATGTGCGGAGCCGTAGCCGGGGAACCTCACCCTTCCGATCCGACACGGAAGACCCGGCTTCACATCGGCCACATCGTTGACAAGTCCATGGGCGGCGGTGATGAACCGCCTAATCTGAGAGCGATCTGTTCCGTCTGCAACGAAGGCGCACGCAATCTGACACTGGATCGGCCATCGCTCCAGAAGCTGCTGATTCAAGTTCGCCGTGCCACCGGGGGGGACCAGTTGGAGGTCTTGAAGTGGCTGATTACGAAATACCCGGCGCAAGCGGCGAAGAGCGTTGGAAAGTAGAAGTCTGGATAAGCTCACGCCAGAACGCCGCTCGGCAAACATGAGCCGGATTCGTAGCCGGGACACATCACCGGAAATGATCGTGCGGCGGCTGGTCCACGCTATGGGCTATCGCTATCGGCTTCATGTCGCCAATCTCCCCGGCAAACCCGATATCGTGCTCCCACGCCTCAAGCGGATCATTGAGGTCCGGGGTTGCTTCTGGCATCATCACTCCGGCTGTATCGACTCGCATTTCCCGAAGTCACGCCCTGAGTATTGGGGGCCGAAGTTGGAGCGGAATCAGCGGCGGGACGAAGAAAACGGGCGTAAGCTCCGGGAGCTTGGCTGGCGGGTGTGTGTTGTTTGGGAATGCGAAGCAACGGCTGCAGGGAAGGTCTCCAAACGGCTTGCCCGGTTCTTGGGGAAGCGCGGCGTCCCGAGCCGGAAAATTGGGCTTCGGTGAGTCAAGTGTATAATAACAAACGCCCTCCTCAGACCCGCACTAGCACTTCGCGCAGCCGCTCCCGCGTGAGGAAGAATTTCACCGACTGGAAATCGGCAAACAGCTTTTCGAGACCGCGGTTGTTGAACAACTGCACCGCCGGGCGCGTGCCACGCTGGGTCAATTGCAGCGAAGTCAATTCGAGGATGCGGAACCTGTAACAGGGAACCCTTTCGAGTTTGTCGTCCGACTCGAAGAACGCCAGCAGTTGGCTCTTCCGCCGCGCGATCTTGCGCACCCGCGATACCACCGCCTCCAATAAAGCCGGCGCCAGATACTCGAGCGAGTCCCACAGCAGAACGCCATCGAAATGGTCGTCCGGATAGTCCAGCGCCTGCCGCAGAAAAAAATCGATCCGGCCGGGATTGGAATGGTCGACCGCGCCGTCGGGGCCGAACGTCTCGTGCAGAATCTCCAGGAAATTCTCGGAATAGAGCCGGTGCCCCAGGTTGGTGATGAAGTTCACGTTCTCTTGCGACGCGCCGCCTAAATCGAGAATCGTGAGACCGGACTGCCCGCGTATATCCAGGAAGAACTCCTCCAGCGCGCGGCTGCGCCGCGTGGTGACCACTTCCGGCTCGTCGGGCCCGCCGTGGCGAAAGCGGCCAGGTGGCGAGCCGCCGCCGGGCGCAGAACCCCGCCCCTGGCCACGCAAAAGGTTTTTGAGTGGTCCCGGCAGCGGCATTGGCTACTTGTTATGCCTCAGCGTTTCACTTCAGCGGCGGCAGCAGCCGGCGGCGGAGCCATGACCGCAGGGGCGGCTGGTTGCGCCTTGACGGCAGACCGGACGGGTTCCGGCTTGATGATATCGATGCTGCCCTTGAAGTACGCGCCGTCCTCGATCAAAATGCGCGCCGTACGGATGTCGCCCACCAGACGCGCGTCCTTGCGGATTTCGATCCGATCGGCCGCTTCCACGTTGCCCTGAATGGTCCCTAGCGCAACCACTTCGCGCGCCTTGACGCCGGCATGGATGTTGCCGTTCGGGCCGACGGTAAGCTTGTGCTCCAATAACTCGACCGTGCCTTCCAAGTCTCCATCGACATACAGGTCCTCCTTGCTGAAGATCTGGCCGACTATCTTGACCGCTTTCCCGATGCTGGCCATTCCACTGCGGGCGTCCACATCGGATCTTGCGCTAGGCGTGCTGGACACTGGTGCTGCCTCCTTCTTCGATTCTGCAAAACTGGGGGCCGAGGGTGTAGCCACCGGATTTGGCTGGTGGCTGGCGGGCGGGACTAAGGGCTTTGGCGGTTCGTCCTCCCTGCGTTTATTCCACATGCGGGCGCCCTCCTGAAATTGAAATGATTTCGTGCATGGTGCTGCCTCTCCAGTCTAACAAGGGCGGACCGAAAAAGGGCAAGCGAGATTTGGCGGGCGGGAAGGCGCATCTTTGGGGCGATTCCGCTACACGCCCCGGCTGTCGCATAATCGAAACACATGGCCGAGGGATTGCGTTTCGCCTGCCAGCCAGGGTGCACCGCCTGCTGCACGCAAAAGGGGTTCGTGCATCTGACCGACGCCGATGCCCAACGCATCGCGGAATACCTGGGGCTGAGCAAGCGGGCATTCGAGAAGCGCTATTGCTACCGCACCCGCCGCCAGCTTCGCCTGCGCGTTCCGCGCGAGGCGCAGTGCCATTTCCTGCGCGAGGGCGGATGCTCCATTCACGCCGTCAAGCCAACCCAGTGCCGCATTTTTCCTTTTTGGCCGGAGCTGGTGGATAGCCGCGCCGAGTGGCGCAAGACGGCGCAGTATTGCCCCGGCATCGGCCAGGGCCCGCTAATTCAGATCGAATCCGCCCGCGGCCAGGCGCAGGAGATGCGCGAAGCTTATCCGGCGATGTACGAGTAGGGGCGCGGGTGCAAACGGAGCGGTCGGCGCAACAGGCCCTTAATACCCGAGTAAGGGTGCCAACTTGGCCCGCACTTCCTCGATCACTTCCTCTGTGCAGTATCCGGCCTTCTCGGCGCGGCGGGCTTTCCAGTCGACGCTCTTCACATGGTCCGCCAGGATGACCCCAGTTGCGCCGCGGCCGGAAGGAACACTCACCTCGAAAGGGTATCCCTTCGGCCGATTCGTGATTGGGCACACCAGCGCCAGGCCGGATTTCGCATTGTATATCCGTGGACTCAGCACCAGCGCCGGGCGCCGCCCAGCCTGCTCGCGGCCAGCTTGAGGGTCGAACGTCAGCCAAACAACATCACCGGCGTCCGGTACAAGGGCCGCTCTCACCAGGATTCCTTGCCTTGCGGCGGTCCCCAGTCTGTTTCCCGGTGCCGATTCTTGGGCGTGATCCTCCCAACGAGTTCCGATAGTTTATATCTGCGCCGGGTTGGGCGCAAGACAATGCCGCCGTTGCTGTCGAGGACCAGTGCCACCGGATCTCCCTCATCGAGGCTGGCCTGCTTGGCGATCGCCAGCGGAATCCGGACGGCCAGGCTGTTCCCCCACTTCGAAACCGTGGTTTCATTTTGCATATGTATCTACTTTGAGTATACATCCGGTTTGCCGGACAGGTCCCTATTTCGGAGTTTCGTAGCCCGTCCGCGGATTTCCGCAGTCTTGGTACCAAGAATCTAACTCGGAACAGACGCCGGGGAGGTGAGCCGCCGGACTAACCAGCCGACGAGGAAAAGGCCCAACCCGACGAGAAAGACGGGAACAATCGGCGGTTCCCAGTGCTTATCAACGTCCTTGGTCACTTCGAGGGCCGGTCCAAGGAGGAGTCCGCCTGCACCGAAATCCTGAACGACCTGGGCGACCAGACACGGGATCGACGGGAGCGCCTTGCGGCTGGCGGGATCCGAGAGTCGAGTGAGATCCACCTGTGTGAGGCCGAGCCCCTCGGACGTCTTGCGGAAAAGGAACACGCCCTTCAGAAGGAGCGCAAGGCTGCCGAGACCGAACACCAAAGGGACCACCATCAACTTGTCTCTTGGGGGTGCGAGGATCCAGTAGCAGAGAGCAGCCGCGCCAAGACCCAGGTATATCAAACCCCGCCTTGGATGGCATTCCAGGTCGCCAGCAATATTCTCCAGAACGGACTCGCGAAGTTCCATGAGGAACGTCTACCTCCGCTGACCCGCGTCATGCCGCTGCACAGCGATGCACGGCGCGGGCCGCCGCTGCGCCTCCCCCCGCTACTTCCCTTCCACCGCCGCGATCCGCGCTCTCGCCAGGGCCACAGCTTCCAGCGCGGCGCTCGATGCATCGCCGGTGGTTGCGGCGTACATCTGTTTCTGGGCGAGGTCCAGGTCCGTGCGGGCCTTCCCGACGTCGATGTCTTCGGCGCGCTCGGCCAGGTTGGCCAGCACCCGCACACGGCCGGAGAGCACTTCCACCAGGCCGCCTTGCACGGCCAGAAAATGGCGCGCGCCGCCGCCCGCGTAACTCAGCGCACCGGCGCCGAGCAGGCTGAGCAGCGGCGCGTGGCCCGGCAGAATGCCCAGGTAACCGTCCTGTCCGGGCACCTGCACGTCGGCGACCTGCTCGCTCACCATCGCGCGCTCGGGCGTGGCCACTTCGAGTTCGATTGCTTCCGCCATCTCAGGCCTTCTTCAGTTCTTCGGCGCGCTCCAAAACCTCTTCGATGGGACCTTGCATGTAGAACGCCTGCTCGGGCAGATCGTCGTGCTTGCCCTCGGCGATTTCGCGGAAGCCCTTTACGGTGTCCTCGAGTTTCACGTATTTGCCCTTGAAGCCGGTGAACTGCTCGGCCACGTGGAAGGGCTGGGAGAGGAAGCGCTGAATCT
>Ga0187848_10000961_pt1 | contig 25371 bp, 25 predicted proteins | sample June2016WEW_4_40_FD_132424 | JGI IMG/M metagenome (GOLD analysis project Ga0187848, IMG submission 132424) | Peatland microbial communities from SPRUCE experiment site at the Marcell Experimental Forest, Minnesota, USA - June2016WEW_4_40 | ecosystem: Environmental > Terrestrial > Soil >... | reverse complement strand
TTCTACACCAAGCTCCAGGCTCGATTGCTCGAGCCGCTGCTCGAGGCTGACAAGCCACCAGCACCACTTGAGTTACGACGAGCCCTCGCCACGATCCAACGCGTGCTCGGCGACTATGTCACGAACGCGCGCCTCGGACTCGCAGCCTGAAACTTGTCACAAAATCCAGAGGCTCGTGGACCAAGAAGATCTAGAGGCCCGGCATTGACAGATTCATGCCGTCCAGTATTTAACTGAAATTAGCTGGACACGCATTTGCACAGCAGGCAATATCTTATATATGCAGAAGAGGCATTGAGTTCAAGTCTCATCCCAATTAAGAATTATGGCCAACCCGTGCGTCCGCTCCTTGAGGAGCGACCGGTAAGCGTCACACGCGGCGCTGTAAGGGAGCCGATGCGTTATGAGCGGCTCCAACTCGACCTCCTTCGAGGCGACTAGGTCCAAGAGGAGCTCCGCGTCTCGTTGCAGTGTCCATGGGTTCGCTGCGGTTTCGACCACAGGATGGGATCTGTTGTGCGCACCAATGATCGTATGGCTTGGGCTATTGCACAAATCATGAAAATCGAACCATGTTGGCCCGCTAGGACTGCTCAGGACGACGAATCGTCCGTCACTAGCCTTCATCACCTGGAATTCCTCTGGGATGAGCGACGGAATGCCGGTTACCTCAAACACGACATCAGCCATACGCCCTCGTGTGACGTCGGCTACACGGTCCCGCAAGTTGGTGCTTGTTGGTTCTATGGTAACAATTCCCTCTTCCTTGGGGAGGCAGGCAAGTCGGTTGGAAGAGGGATCAACCGCGATCACAGGACGTGCACCAACAAGTCGGCAAAAGCGCACGGCCAGCTGACCAAGGATGCCGGCTCCGAACACGACGACTGTCTCGCCCCACCCCAGGTGAGCACGTCGGACTCCGTTCATGACGACCTGACCTAGTGACACAAAGGGAATGTGATCGAGAGCGAGGCGCTCGTCGCGCACAGGATACACCGAACTTGCCGCGACAGTCGCGAAGCGTACATGGGGTGTAGGTGCCGCTACGAGATCACCGACCTTTACCGACCTGACTTCACTTCCGATTTCGATCACCTCAACCGCTGCGCTGTAACCGACGAGGAAGGGAAAACGACCATACGTCGCCCATGCCGAGTTGTCCGGGAACTGACCGGAAAGAATCGTCAGTTCGGTCCCCGGGCTGATCATCGAACGTCGGGTTCGAACAAGCACTTCGTCAGGCCCCGGAGGCGTCAATTCCTGCTCCTGAAACTCGACCTGACCTGCCATGGGAAAGACGACTCCTGGATTGCTCGTTGCATCACTACTAGCAGTCATGCACCAACCCCTTTCTTCGTGTTTCAACTGCAATGCCCGACACTCAGGCGTGGTATCGGCTGGTCAAGAAAGATTCCGTGACAGATGGAGAAGATAGCCCGTCGCCCATCACGATTGGGGAACACTACGCATTCGACACGCCAAACCTGCTGTTCGATTTGCGGTCGTGATCTCGGGTGCGCAACACTTACACTAGTGGGTTTGTCGGGGATCGCTGTGATGCCCAGGGGCTTTGACAATCATGTCTGTCACGAAGTGGCCGAACGACGTAACGCATCGCTGGTTCGGGCTCTTGGTTCAGGTTCTAGTCCTGTCCGCGTCGGCGAGGGAACTGCGGATCGCTGAACACTAGGCGGATTCGTGAGCGGCCGGCCTCCCCGCGATGCTGTCCTCCGCCCGGGCCAGCAACTCGACGACGTGGCGCCCGAAGTGGACGTCACAAGGGTGGGCACGCTCGCCGGTCGTCGCGCACTCGACGAGCTCCTGCAGCGCCACACAGAGCGCCTCTTCAGGCGAGGTCGAGCCTAGCGGCATCGTCGATAGCCCCGAATCACCCCAAAGCGTGATCTCGAAGTGGCCCGCCTCGGGCGGCCCCTCGAGGGTCATGGACACCGTGCTCGTGGCGCCGCCCTGGTGGTGGAGCACCAGGTGGACGAGATCTCCGGCACCGGCATCGGCAACGACGTCCACCACGCTTCCGAGCGCAGCGGAGAGAATGAAAAGGGCGTGCGGACCGAGATCCCATAACGCCCCTTTCTCCTGCCGCCAGGCCGAGGCGCTATAGGGGCTTCCCGGTGCAAGAGCAGAGGTGATCCACTGCACCCATCCGCCACGCCAGCCATTCGTTCGGGCGAGATCCGCAAGCCATTCCCGCTGGGCCTCGACGAAAGAGCTCGTGAAGAAGACGACCGCTGCGACCCCCTCCTCTTCGACGGCCGCTTCAAGATGCCGAGCGACTTCGGGCGAAGTCGCTATCGGCTTTTCGAGGAGCAGGTGCCTGCCTGCCTTTGCTGCTCGGACAGCCAACTCGGCCTGGACGTTCGGTGGGACGGAGAAGTCGACCGCCTCGACGTCCTCAAGCATCGACTCGTACTCAAGGTAGGACTGCACTCCGAGTTCCTCGGCAAGCTCTGCAGTCCGGCCCGGGTCTCGCCCCCACACGCCAGCGAAATCGACAACCGGCTCCCGGGCAAGCGCTACCGCATGGGTGACCCGAGCCCAGTAGCCGGTCCCCACAAGCCCGAACCTCATGGCGCCTTCTCCCTGGACGTGGCAGCCGGGCGGACCACCTGGTTTCCGCTGCGGAGCACAAAGGGGCCGCCGACCGCCACCGCCTCGAGGCACCCAGCGGCGGGGAGGTAGACCATCGCAGAATCGCCAGCCAGCAGGATCAAGAGCATCTCTTCAGTCACGGCGCCCGACGCGACCTTGTCTGAGAGCGGCGCGGCGGCTTGTCGGAATGCAGCGGCATCATTGTGACATGGTACTCGTCGGTAGCCCGCTCGACGCCAGTATCGAAGTCGGGCGGGTTCTGATCGCTGAGTAGACGTCTGACGGGACGGCTGGTCCCGTTCGAAAAGGCGATGCTCACCCGAAAGCGGGGGAAGTGATCATGAACCATTGCCATTAGAGGCTATTTCACGAGGTTCCTCAGCCCCGTTGCCCCTGGCAAAGCGGCGTTCTCATATGAGCTGCGAGATGACCCGAGGAACCTGCAGTCAGCCTCGTTGCCCCTGCGGGAGTGGCTCATCTAGAATAGATCGGGAAAGCTTCGCGGGCGTGGCGTCACTGCTGCACTAGACCGCTGTGTGGGCTCTTGCCGGCTCTACGCGAATTGAGGTTGAACCCACCGGGCTCCTTCGCCTCCCGGAAGAAATCGTAGAGGCGTGATCTCGCCTGTGTCGGGGTCGACCGCCTCACCGAAGGTTCAGAGCATCTGGCCGCGGAGGCCTTCCCAGGTGCGATATCCGTGCGCCTGGCACTTCTGGGTCTTCAACAGGTGATTGAGCGCCTCGGCAAAGCCGTTCGAGGCACCGCCAGACGCGGCGTAGTTCAAGATCTCCTCGCGCCGGGCCTCGATCGTGTTGGCGAGGGTGACGAAGGCCTTGATGCCCGAGGCACGGCACCAGGTGACGAACATCAGGGTCGCCAAGGCGAAGTTCTCCTCGTCACCGCTCTTCCCGATCGTCATAGCGGCCGGCCCCCTGGCTCCTTTCGTTATTCCTTGCAGAACCGAAGCTTTGGAGCCCGGGTCCACCTCAGCGGTGGATGCCCGGCTAGATCAAGCCGTCGACTTCAACCTTCGTTCTCGAAGACCCCCCTTTCTATCGTCGAGCGCTATGGTGACGACGTAGTGTATTCGTGACAATGTTGATGCCAGTTCGGAGATGAATTTCAATCAAGAATGTGCGGGGCCGGCACCGCGCCCGAAAGAAGGAGCAAGAGCGATGAGTAACCCGCAGGCCCAGATCCGTCGGATTCTCTGTTTCGGGGCACACCCCGACGACTGCGAGGTTGGAAGCTCGGGACTGGCTGCCCTCTGGACGAGCGTCGGTGGAGCTGCCCGCTTCGTCTCCATGACGGACGGCACCTCAGGTCACCAGGATTACGGCGGAGCAAAGCTCGCTCAGATACGGCAGGCCGAGGCGTACGCTGCCGCCGCGTCCGTCGGTGCTGACGCCATAGTCCTCGACAACCAGGACGGCTCGATGCTCCCTACTTTGGAGAACCGCCACAAGGTCATCCGCGTGATTCGCGAGTTCCGGCCCGATGTCGTCGTTTGCCATAGGATCAACGACTACCACCCGGACCACCGCTATACGGGCATTACGGTGCAGGACGCCTGCTATATGGTGATGGTCCCCAATGTCCTCCCGGGTACCCCAGTCCCTGACCGGGAACCAGTGGTGATCTACATGTCCGACAAGTTCACAAAGCCGAACCCATTCCAAGCCGATCTCGTGTTCGACCTGGATCCAGTTATCGAGAAGAAGCTCGATTCGATCACCAGTCACGCGTCTCAGACGATGGAGTGGCTGCCCTGGATCGGTCGGTACATCGAAGAGCTTCCGGAAGGCGAAGACGAGCGTCGCGAGTATGCGCGCGATTGGGCAACGCGGAGGTCTGCCGCGGAGGCGGAGCGTTTCCGCCCCGAGCTGATCGCGAAATACGGGGAGGCTCGAGGCCGGACCATCCGTTACGCCGAGGCTTTCGAAGTGTCCGAGTACGGCGCTCCGTTGACCGAGGAGCTCAGCCGTTCCCTCTTCCCATTCTGACGCAATGGCTAAACGGGCCGCCGGTCGTACTCGGGCACCAGTCTTGGCGATGGATGAACCCCTCGGCGCCGAGACCAGGCTGTGCGTCGACATCGGTGCCACGCACCTACGGGTCGCGCTCGCTGACGGTAGCCGCATCGCTCAGTTCGTCGAGCGTCGCATCTCTGAGCTATTGGCCGAGGACCCGGGGGACATTGTGATCCCAGTTGCCCACCTCATCGAGAAGGTACTGGCTTCCCCTCCGGCCTCCTGGGGCAGTGCACTCCCGCCGATCGGTGTTGGCGTTGCCGACATGGTGCTGGAGGGCGGATCGTTGCGCATCGGGCTGAGCGCGGGCATTCCGGCCGGAACTGCCCTGCGGGACAGGCTCTCGGAGCGATTCGGCACGACGGTCGTCGTCGACAACGACGCAAGCATGGCCGCCCTCGGCGAGTCGATCTACGGCGCCGGAAAGGGCGAACGCGTGATCGCTCTGCTCTCCCTGGGATCGAACATCGGCATGGGCATCGTGGTCGACGGTCGGATCTACCGCGGAGTACACGGTGCCGCTGGCGAAATCGGTACTGTCCCCGTGCGTTTGGACAAGTCCGATCACGGAAGGTGGAAGCTCGTAACCGCGGCGAGGCGGGACCAGTCAGGCTCGCGTTACCCTCCTGGAAACTACGTCTGGCTCGAGGAGCTCTACGGTGGCCGGGCTCTTAGCAATGCCTGGCGAGCGAGCACCACAGCGCGCCGGCCGCATGGACCCTCGACGAGCATCCACGTGCTACAGCTGGCGGTGGCGGGCGACGCTGTTGCCCAGCAGCTCGTGACCGAGGCTGTTGGCGGTTGGGCGCTGGCGATCGCGACCACCTGCGGCACCGTCGATCCCGGTGCCGTGCTCATCGGGGGAGGCATCGCCGAAGATATCGGGCCGTATCTGGACCCCCTTTGCCGGCTCGTCGACGAGCTCGTACCGGGTCGGGCACCCCGTATCGAAGTCGCAAACCTCGCCAGCCTCGCCGGCCTCGTCGGCGCTGGGGTGGCCGCTCGACACAGCACCACCGCCCAAGGCTTGCCAACACCAAGCGGCTCGGTGATCCGACAAGGCGCCCAGGTGAGCTCGACCGTCACCGGGGACGCGGCTAAGAGCCTCAACGAATAGGCGAGAGATTCACGCCTGGTTTTCGGTCAGCATTCACGCTCACGAGCAACGGCTCTTGGGGTCAAGGATGCTGGATACTTCTCCCACAGCGGTATGCTGTGGCGGCTTATGGCTAGCAGTCGCAGCACCTGAGTTGGTTCGTAGCAACCAGGCTCAGCTCTTCGATTCCTGACCTCCTGACATGTGGTGATGTCTTCTCCGGTAAGGACAACGATCCTGGTTACGGCTGTTCGAAAACGGTTGCAAGGCGTTTCGACTCGTGCAGGCCACCTCCGCGCGATGACGTGGGGCGCTTGGCCGGAAGCCCGTCATGCGGCCCTAGTCCGTTTTGCGACTACGTCAGGAGGTACGGAGTCCCGGTCTGGACTTCGCGCGGTCGCACCTGCGATGCGGGTGCGTTCCTACCGTTGGTGGTTCTTTTCGCAGGTGCTGTCTGCATCTGGGAGCATGACCCAGACGGTGGCGCAGTCCTGGCTGGTGCTCGATTTGACGCACAGTGCGTTCCTGCTCGGTCTTACGGCCACCACCACCTACACGCCCCTCCTGTTGGGCAGCGCCTGGGCGGGCTCGCTGGTGGACCGCTTTGACCGCCGCAAGGTGCTTGTCCTCACACAGTCCACCTACTTCATATTGGGGACAGCACTGGGAACGTTGGTGGCAACCGGGGCCGTGCGCGTCTGGATGCTGTTCCTGTTCGCCTTTGCCAATGGCTCCGTCAGCGCCCTTGACGCGCCGGCCAGGCAGGTCTTCGTCATAGAGCTGGTGGGCCCTGACTGTGTTGCGAACGCGATCAGCCTGAACGAGGTCGTCATCAACGCCTCACGGGTTCTCGGACCAGCGATGGGTGGCACGCTCCTGGCCACCGTTGGCTTTGCCACCTGTTTCTTCGTCAATGCCGCGTCCTACCTGCCGCCGCTCGGTGTGGTCGTTGCCTTGTTGTGGCGTCGCGGGTGGGCGCGAAGGCAGATGGCGGAGCAGGAACGGGGCCGGGGCCGCGTGCGCAAGGGACTCGCCTTTGCGTGGCGCAATCCCGCCGTCCGCTACTCGATGCTGATGGCCGTGGCCGCCGGGATGCTATTCAACATGGGCAGCACCCTGCCCCTCATGGCGACGCGGGTCTTTCATATGGGCGCTGGTGGCTACGGGGCGATGCTGGCGACCTTCGGTGGGGGAGCTGTCCTGGGAGCGCTCCTGGCCGGCGCTGGACCACCCCGGCCGAGTGGGCGGAGGGTCCGCTGGTTAGCGGCGTTCACCGGGGCCACGGTGTGCCTTGTCGCGGCCTCGCCCAAGGTTGGCCTTCTCTTCGCTGGGCTCGCACTGACAGGTTTCCTTTCGATCTGGTTAATTGCCGTCGCCAATACACTCGTCCAGTTGCGGACCGAACCTGGTCTGCGGGGCCGAGTCATGGGAGTGTGGACCATGGCACTGCCTGGCACGACGGCAATAACCAGCCTCTTTGTAGGTGGAGTGGCCACCTGGGTCAGCGGCGCTGGCGGTGCCAGGGATGCTTTTGGACTGTCTGGGGCGGCGTTGCTCTTGACGGCTGTCCTGGCCTGGCGCTCGCTCGCCGACAGAGGAGAGCGAGCGCGGTTGCCAATGCCTCGTTCGCCGCAGGCGGCTTGGCCGTCCGCCGAAGAGGCTCCGGTCTGATTGGCGGCACTTCGCCTTCGTCACTGACCTGGAGCGCAGGTGCGGCAGGCCCGACAGGTTCCACCGCGACCACTCTCGCGTCGAGATGCTCGTATTGGCCGCCCTTTGTCGAACCAGGCCTCGTGACGCTCTCGCTGCTCGGCGGCGGGCAGCCGGGCAACTGACTGTCCCCCCGTTGACGTCGCGGCTCCATCGGTAGTACGGACGGTGCAGCTGGGCGGGTCCGCGACGCAGCAACGGCCCGGTTTCTTGCAGCAGATCTGTCGCTAGAGGATCGTGCGGGAAGCACGAAGTCCTTTCCACGCAGACCTCTCAGCTAAGCTTGGTTGTTGTCTGCTTTATCCCTTGCTCGCCGCCGACAAGCCCCAGCCCGACCACCACCGACCGAATCTTTGCGGATTACATCCGATACGCCGGCTGACACTTGCCCGACACTTACCTCATTTGTGAAGACTGTCATGCTAGAGAAGCCCTATGGGGGCAAGGTCGAAGTCGGTTTGGTCGGCGTGGCGCCCCTGTGTTGCGGCTGGCGAGGCCGGAGTCGATGAAGAGCACATGCTCGTATCTGGACCGACTCGAACAGCCAAAATCACGCCCCACGAAAGGAGTTGCACATGATTACATTCGCTGCGCCGCGTCTGCTTATTGGAAGCACACTGACAGGTCCGGGTGCGATTGCAGTAGAAGAAGGCCGAATCGTCGAAGTTCTAGGCGGGCTTCCGGGCCCGGGGGCTGACCGTATTGTCCTCGAGCACGGGATCCTCACCGCCGGCATGATTGACCTCCAGTTCAACGGGGCATTCGGAGTCGAAATGGTCAGCGCGTCGACGGAGGAGTGGAACGCGGTCAGCAGGGCCCTGGCGGGCCACGGAGTGACGTCGTTCCAACCCACCTTCGTTACGGCAAAGGTCGCGGATCTCACTGCTGCTCTGCAGTCCACTGCCTCGTTTCGCCAGGCGGTGGACTCCGCCGGGGGAGCACGGATGGTCGGAGTCCACCTCGAAGGCCCTATGATCTCTCGTCCCGGGGCCCACGATCCCAGCCTGATTCAGCTCCCCTCGGTGGAACTGGCGCGGAAACTGGTGGAAGCCGCTCCCGGTCTTGTGACCATGGTGACGTTGGCCCCCGAGCTGCCCGGAGCCCTGGATGTGATTCGTTGGCTGCGACGCCAGGGCGTGGTGATCTCGATCGGTCACTCCAACGCGACGGCCATCGAGGCACAAAAGGCTGCGGACGCTGGGGCGACTGCGGTGACCCACATATTCAACGCTCAACGGCCGTTCACGCACCGAGAGCCGGGGATCGCCGGGCAGGCTCTGTATGATCCCCGGCTGGTCTCCGGACTGATCGCCGACCTAGTGCACGTAGCCCCGCAGGTCTGCGTAACGGTTATGCGTGCCGCGCCAGGCCGGGTAGCGCTGATCACCGATTCGGCTACTCCGGCTGGGATGCCTCCCGGCCACTACCGCGTTGGTGGCCGGGAGGTCGAGGTGGACGAGGTTGGGGGTACCCCCCATCTCGCCGACGGGACATTGGCAGGCTCGGTCCTGATGCTCGACCGGGCTGTTCGCAACGTCGTCGGCTTGGGCTGCGGCCTTACCGAGGCGCTACTGGCGGTGACCCGGGTGCCGGCCGAGGTCCTGGGGCGTAACGACCTGGGGCGCTTGGAGGTGGGAGCGCCGGCGGACCTAGTCTGGTGGAGCGACGACCTCGTACCCTTGCGCACGTGGGTGGGAGGGACGCAAGCCTACGACTCGGAGTGGACGGTCGTCCCGGAATAGGGGTTGGTGGCGCACTGGCCAGCATTATGAACCCGCGTTCTCCCGAGTACCCAACGATTAGTGCTGTGACACTCATGTTGCGCGAGATTGGCGGGCCCCTAGTGTGCGCGCTTTGTCGTTATTTCCCGGTTCGTTGAGAGCCGCGGCTATTGGCTTGGCGCTCAACATTCCATTCAGGGCACTAGTTGAAGGCGAACCCTCAGACGGGAGGACCGGCCAGTCGACGTTTAGCCAATTCTGAGGCGCCAATAACGCCAGCTTGTTCGCCCAGGCGCGCGCAGTAAAATGGAGCCCTATCTCGCTTCCACGGGATCATTGCGCTCTGTGCTTCGTCGATGAGCGCCTCCACGTACGGCGAGCCGGGTGCGATCACCCCACCGCCGAGACCGACACCCGCGGGGGTGAAGATATTGACGAGACTTGCGATGGCGCGACCGCAGACCCGCCCCGCCGTAGCCAGGACCTCAAGGCTGATGGGATCACCTTGCGATGCCGCGTCTACCACGTCCTTACCGGTGATGGTCGCCACCCGGGCGTTCAGGCTATGACTGGGGTCGGCAGTGATGCGGGTCCTCGCGGCTCGCATGATGGCCGAGCCGGAGGCGACGGACTCCAAACCCGCATATTCCTGGCGCTGGCAGTGCCACGACTCGACAGGGGCGGGGGTGTCTCCTATGTCCAGGACACATCCGAGACGTTCTTCAACCGGATCGAGGATCACGCAGGCTGCGACACCCGTGCCAACTGAGACGTATAGCCACGGCGAGACACTGCCGCCAGGCAGCGCTGCCAGTTCAGCCACGGCGGAGGCAGACACGTCGTTCAGGATGACCACTGGTACGCCGAGACGACGATGGAGCTCCGCCTCGAGCGGCAACTCCTGCCAGCCAAGGTTGCCCGATCTCAGGACGACGCCGGCAGAGGAGTCAACAACTCCCGCTATCGCGACGCCCATTCCGATTACATTCCTCCACGTGAGGTCCGCCATGCCCAGCGCCTTACCGCCAGCCTCGGCAATGCAGCCGAACTCCCCAGACGCCATACCATGCGGGTAAGAGACCCAGCCACTTAAGCAGCCCTGGTCATCAAAAACCCCGGCACGCACCTTCGTGCCGCCTACATCCACCCCGATCCAGCTAGTTCGCTGTTCCACATCACCCACTAGCCGATTACAACTGTCTTCGCAGATGCGCGCCGGCCATTGAGATCGTGTCGTCTGCGGCTCGTCGGCCCGGTATCGTACCGACCCGGAAGCTACCGTCGCTCATTCCAACTGCTTTCATCGCGTTAGCGATCATATCGAATTCTCGCGGCACGCTAACGACGAGGACGGTACTTCCCCGGTCGGAACCTCCCTTCGGTCGCCTTCCCGCTCCAAGAATTCACAACGCTGCAGAAGCTGACCCGCGACCGTCTCCACTTCGACTCACGCGGCTTTAGACTTCACCACGAGCGCTGCATCCTTCCCCGGTACGGATCCATCAGCTTCGTGTTCATCTCATCAACACCGTCAAGGTTTCCGCTCCAGAATACGGGCACCGGATCCATCCGCCCGACTAAGCGTTCCGCCACACCGACCATAAGCGAGTGCAGTAGCGCGACCCCGGCGATGCCCGACAAGGGGCCAGCTGGCTGCTTCACACCCGGCAGCTTCACGACAGCGTCGCCATACGGGGTGCAGTTGTCGATCACGACGTCGGCAACTTCATACAACTTCGCGCCCTTGAGCTCCTTCCGAGGCGACAGCTCTCGCGAATAAGCCAATGAGGTGACAGCGACCACTGGAACGCCTCGCCGCTTTGCCTCAATGGCCAACTCAACCGGCGCCGCGTTCCGACCGGAGTTCGAGATAATGATCAATACGTCCCCTTTGTCGACCCCATGGTAGTCGAGAATATGAGGGGCGAACCCTTCAAGACGCTCGAGGAACGCACTCTTCAACACCTGTGTAGAGCCAGTTAGGCTCGGCTCGAGAATCGCGTACACAGGGACGACACCGCCAGCGCGACAGGCAATCTCCTCGGCCAGTTCATGAGAATGGCCGGTCCCGAAAGTGTAGACGATTCCTCCACCCACTATCCGATCAGCAATCAGCTCTGCCGCCTGCTCGATAGCTTGACTCTGACCTTCCTCGATCTTCTCCAACGTCTCCCGACAGGCCTTAAGATACTGCATGCTCGCATTCACGAAATTCCCTTTCCGCTTTGCCCGTCCCCTCTTCCTTGATCCAGGAGACGTTCCTTCCTCCCTTATCTATTGGACAGTAGCGCGCACGCAGCGCCTGGTCAAGCAGAGCGCTGCCTAGGCGTACTCTGTCCTCCCATTCTTCAATTAGCCCTACGAGAATAAGCGAGCTAAAGCCTCACACCCTCCTGTCCTCCGCTCCCCACAGCCGTTCTGACTACCAGCAGTGCCGGGAGCCACCAGCCTCGGCCTCATATCGAGTCAGCCCCCCTCCACACCACATCCTCCAACGGACCCCATCCACCTCGCGGGGAGCCCTTCTACCCTCAGAGTGAGCGCCGAATTGGCCTCCCTACAGCCTCTGGCCCACGCCGACAAGCCAGGCCCGACGCCTCCTCCGCGAGCCTCAGTTGGTCGTCACTTCCGTAGACCAGCACCCATAGTCGCACGCAATAGCTGTCGCTGTGAAGCCATGAAGAGCACCACTACTGGGAAGCTAGCAATGAGTACCGCAGCTGCAAGTAGCGTATCGGCGCTCTGGTTAGCGCTATAGAACGTATACACGCCACGCGAAATCGGAAACAGGTTTGGACTTGCGAGAAAAACAACGGGACCAATCAGGTCGTTCCACACTCCCAGCAGCGAGTAGAGAAAGACGATAACGATACTTGGCCAGGCCAGCGGGGCGACAAAACGTACCATGTACCGCCAATAGCCACAACCATCCATAGCCGCCGCCTCGTCCAACTCCGTTGGAATCGACCCGATGAAAGCACACAACAGAAGGACGCCGATCGGAAGGCCAGGCTCGACGTGCAAGATGATATACCCGATACGACTGTCATACAGGTGGAGATGCTGCGCCTCGACGAACAGTGGAATGATCGGGAGAGGAAGACATATTCCAATGACGAACAACTTATAGAGTGGCGACGCCAACCGGATCAGCGTTCGTGAAATCGGAAACGCGATCAACAGGCTCAACCCCGTGGATATCCCGGCGGCCGAAACCGAGTAAATAACGGTGTTTACTATCTCCGGTCCCAAATCCCCTTGCTGCCATGCCGAGCCGAAGTTCTGCACGCTCGGCACAAGCTGAGGCAGCAGCGGCTTCACCAAGAAGTGCGCCGGCGACTCTAAGGCTATCATCAACACATACAGCATCGGCACTAGGAACAACAGGCCGATAAGTATTCCGGTCGTCAGCCTCGCGACTCGTCGGGGGTTTCGTAGCTGCACTCTAACTCCCTCTTTCAGCCGAGAATCCTACGCTCTCGGAGCCGCAAGAACGAGACCAGCGGAATTGCAACAAGAACCGCTGCCGCTAACAGGACCGTGCTGACCGCAGCCCCAAGCCCAAGATCCGATGTAACCCCAAAAGCGCTATTGAAGGCCGACATGCCTAGTGTGTTGGTGCCGTTGGTTCCGTCGGTAAGCACATAGATCAGGTTGTAAGTCGTAAGCGATCCGATCACGGCAAACAGGACGTTTACTGATACAGCTGGCGCCATTAGAGGCCAGGTGACAGCTGTGAAGCGCCTCCACGGCTTGGCGCCGTCCATGCTCGCCGCCTCGTAGATCTCGTGCGGGATCGTCTTCAAGGCCCCGATGAACACTACCATTGTAAAGCCAAGGTTCTGCCACACTTGGACCACAATGACCAACGGCATCGCAAGATTGTTCGATCCGAAGAACGCCGAGTGGATGCCTACCGCTCCGAACACCGCCTCCGCGGGGCTCGAAAACGGATCGAACAGCAAGAGCCAGACTATCCCAACGACCGTTACGCCCAAAACGATAGGCAGAAAGGCCAGAATGCGAAGCACAGTAGCGCTTTTGCTGTCACCCTGAAGCCGGTGCGCAAGAAGCATGCCTATAGCGTTTTGGACCACGGTCACACTGACAACAAACAGGACGGTGGCCACAAGGCTCGCAGTAAAGCCAGGACGTTGCGTGACGAAAAGCACGGTGTAGTTGAAGAAGCCAGTGAATGACGTCGGTGAACCCGGAAGGCCCGAGTAGTTCGTAAACGACACCAGGATGTTACCCAGGGCGGGCACAATTCCGAACAAGACATAGACGGCCACTCCGACCCCGAGACCACACCACATCGAGACGCGCGACGAGCGCGTCAACAGCCGACTCCCCGACGGCTTCTTCCTACGAGGCCCTGGCATTCTTCACCTCCGGCCAACTCTCCCAGACCCGCTTCTCGCTCATCCCACTTCAAGCGCCGCAGCGCGACACTCCCCACTGCGGCCACCCTAACGTAGCGCTCGGACTCGGCACGTGAAGGGAGGCGCCCCGCTCTTCAGCGCGGGGCGCCTCCCTCCTTAACCAAGCTCTAGCGCAACTCTACTTCTTCCAGTCGGCTTGAATCTCCTTCGCCGCCGCCTGGGGCGTCGTCGTCCCGGCCATCACTGCTTCCTGCAGCAATGGGAACTGGACAGGCGTGTCCCAGTAGCCCTCCGTGACTGCGAGCGGCGGGAAAACTGCCGCCACGTTAATTCCCTTGCCGAACAAAGATCCGAGCGCACCTGCACTGAAGCTCGTGTAGGTTCCAGTCTTCTCGACCGGCGAGATTCCCGTAATATCGCAGTACTGCTCGTAGATCGGCTTGCTAGAGAAGAAGGCAAGCCACTGAAGGGCAGCTGCCTTGTTGGGAGCGTTGCGAAGGACGTCAAAGTTCAAGTCGGGCTGCAACATTGGCTGGTTCTCGCTGGCGACGTTGCTTCCCGGCAGTGGGAAGCTCCCAACCTGCAACTTTGGATTCGCTGCTTGCACGGTGGCCAGGTCCCAGGAGCCGTCCAGCAGCATAGCTGCTTTGTTCTCGGCGAATGCACCTGGCATACCCTCCCAGGAAATACCCGTGTAGTCCGGCTCAATGTACTTCGCGATACTGGCTTCTTCTGTCATTGCCTGTACGAAGTACGGGTTGTTCCAGCTGGCAGTGCCGGTCTGAAGAGCTTGGGAAATGTTTTGTCCTGGCGCCTTGGGAAGCCAGAGGCTTTGCATCAACGGCATGGTCAAGAAGTCATCGGCGTAGACGCTTGCCCCTCCGCCGAGCCCGAGCCAAAGCGGCGTGATGCCATCCCCGCTCAGCGTCTTCAGCACAGCCATGAACTGATCATAGGTGTGTGGAACACTGATGTGGTACTTGGCAAAATCAGCCTTGTTATAGAAGACTACCCGCTGGTACACCCCACTTAGCAGGCTGACTACTTGCCCTTTGTAAGTACCGACCTGCAGAGCTGCATTAGTGTAGTCCTTTAGGAAGGGCTGCCCGTTTAGCGGCAGGAACACGCCTGTAGTTGCCCAGTACTGCAAGGGCGACATGTTTGCCTTCGTCGGATTCAGAGGGAGAGGCTGAACCTCCACAGCATTCCCGCCACTAGTGACGATGTCGGCACTATTGGCATCTACGGTTGTCTGCAACAAGGTTGCGTACGCGGTCACCACGCCTGTTGCCGTCTGAAGCTGCACATTGATGTTGGGATACTTAGCGTGGAATTCCGCGTCAATCTTGGTGAGAGCCTGAACGGCTGGGGGGTTAACCCAAGTGATGATCTTCAGTGTTGAGGAGGTGGCAGCCTTGGCAGCTGGCTGGCCCCAAGCGCTGGCGGCGAATGCACTTCCACAAACCACAGCGAGTGCACTGAAGAGCACCGCAACCCTGATTGGACGGAAAGCCCTATTGGTCCTCTGTATTACCATATGTTTGTTGCCCCTTTCTATTTTGGTGCCTCGGTGCTGTCTAAGCGACCGCTCTCTATGCCTAGGATCACTGAGCGTGCTAGGTGGCGGGGTCCATCGGGGTCGAGCCCGCGAGCCTCGGCGAGCTTCACGGCGAGGCACTGGACCCGGACCAGCTCGGCGAGCGGATGCAGCTCAGAAGATACAAAGCTGGCTCCAGTGCTCCTCACGTCCTCTTCCATGCCCGGGGGGGGCGGCCCGAGGGCCCATACTAGAGTGGCTTCGTCGGCGACACTCATGGGCCCATGGCGGTACTCCATCGCCGGGTATGCCTCCGCCCAAGCCTGGGCCGTTTCGCGCAGCTTGAGGGCTGCCTCCTGGGCCAGTCCCACCGCCCAGCCGTGGGCGAGGAAGACGAACTGCCGCACCTTTCGCCATCCTTGTGGCAACGGCCGCCGCAGCGCTTCTTCGGCTTGGTGCACAAAGGGAGCAGTATCAACCCCAAAGTCGGCGAGTGCAAGGACAAGGGCGCTGGTGACAAAGCGGGTCGACACCACCGAGAGCTCGTCGGCGAAGTCAAGGATAATTGAGCAGCTCGCCGCTTTGGCCAGAGGAGTGGACCCATTGGCCGTGATGGCGGTGGTCGCCACGCCGTGCGGCACCGCGGCGTGGGCCTCCAACACCTCGGTGGTGGTGCCAGTGCGGGAAATGAAGACAAAACGGTCGTAGCTGCGATACGGGGAGACCTCAGAAGCCGGGAACGCGTCGGTCACTCCCTCCCCTGATGACTCCCGCTGGCCGGCATAGCAGCAGGCCACGTTGTACGAACTCCCACAACCGACCACTGCCACCCGCTCGCCCCGTCGAGGCAGCGCAGCAGCCACTTCCTGCGTCGATGCCAGTCTTGCAGCAGTCTGCCACGCCACTCGTTGACCGAGGATCTCCTCCCAGAGGTGGGACATGACTGACGCCTCTCGAACATCCGGCGCTGCGTAGAATTGCTCGAAAGGATAACATTGTGAGCAGTAATGGACAAGTCTGAACAGCAAGAAAAATTGGCGGGGGGGCCTTTGGGTCGCCCTGAACGCTGGAGTGCCCTTCTCGACCTGATCGCCGAGCAGGGGCGGCTGGTTGTGAACGATGCCGCAGAGTTTCTCCGGGTGTCGCCGGCTACCATCCGCCGCGATCTCGACCAGCTGGCCCGCCAGCAGTTGCTCCAGCGCACACGGGGTGGGGCGGTGGCCGACAACGTCTCCTACGAGCTTCCCCTGCGGTACAAGAACGCCCGGCACTCCAACGCGAAGCTGCGCATCGGACGGATAGCCGCCTCATCGGTGGAACGAGGCGCCATTGTGGCCCTCAATGGGGGGACCACCACCGTCGAAGTGGTCAGGGCTCTGGTCACTCGCAGCGACCTCCAATCCAACCCCGGCACACCGGCTCTAACGGTTGTCACCAACGCCCTGAACATCGCGAATGAGCTGGTGGTGAGGCCTCAGGTGAAGCTGGTGGTGACTGGGGGGGTGGCTCGCCCCCAGTCCTACGAGCTGATCGGGTCACTGGCTCACCCGCTGCTCGAGGAGCTGGCCATCGACTTTGCAATCCTCGGTGTCGACGCTCTCAGCTGCGAGGAGGGCGCCAGCGCCCACAATGAGGGCGAAGCGGAGATCAGCCGGGTGATGGCACGTCGTGCTGCCGCGGTGATCATCGTGGCTGACGCCTCCAAACTGGGCAGGCGTGCTTTCGCCCGCATCTGCTCCGTAGACGAAATCGACATCCTCGTGACCGACGCGAGGCCAGAGAGCGAGCTGGTGGCCCCCTTCATCGACCGGGGGGTGAAGGTGCTCAGCGCTTGAGAAAGCCGGCTCGGGCGTTGGCACTTAGCGTACAAACCCGAAGTCAGACCCCGTAACTACCCCGCTTGTCAACCGAGCATGACTAGGGCCGAAAGTCCCTTCTCGCTATCGTCGAAAGACCGCTGAACAGATCGGCCAGTGTGGTGCTGGGGGCACACGAGTTGGCAACCTCCATTGCTGTACCGGCGATGATGCAGGCAGTTTCTGTTTGCAGAGCCTGCTCTTCGCCAGAGAAGCGTTCGAGCAGGTGCCGATTGCCCACACCTGTACTGGGGTCTTCTCCCGCCGATAGTGTGGCCTCCGTAATGTGATCTCGGCCAGGCACCCTTCACACGCCTCCGGCGTCGCCGTCCGGCTCGAGTTCGAACAACCCGTCGAAATCGATATCCACGCGGACACTCTCGTTCACTCCTCCATATATAGGCGAGAGCTGAAAGGATCCTGCGGACAGCTGGTCATGAACGCCTCGAACACGGTAGGACCCAGGGCACTAGCATGCCGAAGCACCGAAGAGAACAGCGGGGCGTCGGATGCGAGTGGTGGTCATCGGAGCAACAGGCCACATCGGTGGCTATCTCGTCCCTCGGCTAGTGGCTGCGGGGCACGACGTGGTAGCCCTGAGTCGGCGCGCGCGTCCCTACTACCGTGAGCATGCGAGCTGGACACAGGTTACCAACGTCGTTGTGGACCGAGATGCTGACGACGCGGCAGGCACATTCGGTCGGCGCGTGGCTGATCTAGAGGCCGATGCCGTGGTCGACCTCATCTGCTTCGAGCCCGACTCAGCCCGGCAGCTTGTCGAGGCGCTCAGACCCAAAGGGACCTACCTGGTCCATTGCGGGACCATCTGGATACACGGCCCGAGCACCGTGGTGCCGACAACCGAGGATGCTCCGCGCCGACCATTCGGTCAGTACGGGAAGGCCAAGGCGGCGATCGAGGAGCTCCTGTTGGAAGAGAGCCGGCGCGGAGGCCTGCCAGTGGCCCTGCTCCACCCGGGTCACATTGTCGGACCGGGGTGGGTGCCCGTGAACCCGGCCGGGAACATCGAGTTGTCAGTGTTCGAACGCTTGGCGACCGGCCAGGAGCTCGCTCTCCCGAACCTCGGAATGGAGACGCTGCATCACGTGCACGCCGACGACGTAGCCCGGGCGTTCGCCTTGGCAGTCGAACGCCCGGAGGCGGCGGCGGGCGAATCGTTCCATGTGACATCCGAGCGTGCGATCACGCTCCGGGGTTATGCGGAAGCGATCGCTGAGCTCTTCGGCCAACCGAGCCGCCTCTCCCTGCTTGCCTGGGAGATCTGGCGCGAAACGGTAACCGAAGCCGCCGCCCAGCTCACTTGGGACCACATCGCACACAGCCCCTCCATGAGCATCGACAAGGCGAGACGTCTGCTCGGATACAACCCGACGTACACCTCCCTCGAGGCGATCCAAGACTCGTTGGCATGGCTCGTCGCCAACGGCCGACTCAATGCGGCGGCCTGGCCACCATCGCCCTTGCAATCAGCCTGACCGGAGAAGGAAGGGTGATTAGGAGCGATGATCGAGACCGACGCCCGGGCCGCCGACGGCGATCGCAAACACGACGTGCATCTCTTCCGCCTTCAAGTCGACGTCCTCGACGAGAAGGGCGAGCAGATCTCCTTCGCGAACTCCCGTCCCCGCCGCCATGTGGCTACATTTTGGCTACACCCGCGCCGGGCCTGGCGCATTAACACACCTACACACTGCTGTAAACTGGATATTCTCGGTGGAGGCGAAGGGACTCGAACCCTCGAACCTCCTGACTGCCAGTCATTCCTGAAGGAGCGCTTGTTGTCAAGTAGCGCTCCTCGAAGAGGAGCACGATTATTGCAGTTCATATGGGCTCTCTCGACCTGATCGCGAACGCGCGCCATCGCCAAGGCAGGGTCAAGGCCGGCGGAGCCGTGCGACCGTGAACGCGACGTGGGCAGACAGCTCCTTTCCCTGGTCCCAGGTGATCGAGCGGACCAGCTCTGCGGGGAGGGTGGCGATCGCTTTTCGCATCGCCTCGTTGACCTTCTCGGCCTCGCGACCGTCAGGGAGGTGGAGCAGCAGCACAAAGCGGGTGGTGCGCTCGACGAGGGTTCCGACCGCGGAGCCGTTGTTCTTGCCGATGATGAGGTCGCCCTCCCAGTGGCCGGGAACGGCGCGGTCGGCGACCTCGGCAGGACGCAGGCGCTGACGCTTGGGTGAGGTCACGGCGGCACAAGAGGGTGTCAGCTTTTTGGAGCGACAACTCCGCCCGCTAAGCATCGTCGGCCAATCGGTCGATAGTAGTACTCATCGGTCTCTCAGCAGGAGTTGCGATGGTCAAGACGGAGCTGCACCCCCAGTGGTCGCAGGAAAGCGAAGCGCTGCGCGACCTCAAGCTCACTTGCATGGACAACCTGCTGTCCACTACCGATGCGATCGCGTACTTCAAAGACCGGCTCAGCCGGTTCCTCCTGGTCAGCGCAGGCTGGATCGCGGCGGTGGCCCCGGGCTATACCGTTGAAGAGATAATCGGGAAGACGGACTCCGACTTCTTCAGCAAGGAGTTCGCTGATGCCACATCTGAGGACGAGCAACACATCATCCGCACCGGCAAGTCGGTCGTGGTGAAGGTGAAGCGGGAGACCCTCCACGACGGGGCCGGTGCCTGGGTGTCGGTCACAAAGATGCCGCTTCGCGACAAGAGCGGCCAGATCATCGGCACGTTCGGGATCGCCAATAATGTCACGGCGCAGGTCAACGCCGAGAACGCTCTTGTCCACCAGGCCCTGCACGACCCGGTGACAGGCCTGGCGAACCGGGCTGCCCTGATGGACCGGCTGTCCCAGGCCCTGGTCGCCCTGGAACGCCGCCCGGGCCGGCTCGCGGTCCTGTTCGTCGACCTCGACCACTTCAAAGATGCCAACGACACGTTCGGCCACGACACCGGTGACCAGGTGCTCGCCGAAGTCGGGCGCCGGCTCTCGCTGCTGTCGCGCAAAGCCGACATCGTTGCCCGCCTCGGCGGCGACGAATTCGTCGTGGTTTGCGGGGCGCTGCGCGATGACGATGACGTAGGTCTCATCGCCGACCGCATCGTCCGGGGGATCCGCGCCCCCTACATCGTGGATGGGCGTGACCTCTCGGTCACCTGCAGCATCGGCATTGTCGTCACCCGCGATCCCAGCGCCGAGCCCGAGCAGCTGATCCGCGACGCCGACGAAGTGATGTACGCAGCCAAGGAAGATGGGCGCAACTGCTATCGGGTCTATGACTCCGCCCAGCGCCTGCGCACGGGGAGAGATCTCCTCAAGGCCGAGCTGAACCGTGCGATCGAGGAGAGGGAGCTGTTCTTGCTCTACCAGCCACTTTTCTCCCTGGACGACCAGTCGTTGCTCGGCGTCGAGGCGCTCGTGCGCTGGCGCCATCCCGAGCGCGGGGTCGTGACGCCCGACGACTTCATCCCCTTCGCCGAGCAGCACGGGCTCATCGGCAGGATCGACTCGTTCGTCTTGGACGAGGCCTGCCGCCAGCTTTCCGAGTGGACGTCCCGCGACGGCTGGCCCAGCGAATTCACTATGGCGGTCAATGTGTCGGGCGCCGAACTGTCGGACCCCGAGTTCGTCGAGCGTGTTGCCGAGGTGATCCGCCGCCACGGCGTCCCAGCGGCGCGGCTCTGCCTGGAGATGACCGAGACCGCGTTCGTCGGCGAGTGGGGCGACGTCCAAGAAACACTTTCAGCCCTTTCAAAGCTCGGCGTGCGCCTCGCCCTCGACGACTTCGGAACCGGCTATTCATCGCTTGCGCACCTGCAGCGAATGAAGGTTGACATCTTGAAGATCGACCGGAGCTTCGTGGCACAGATCGGCCGGAGTTCGCGCGACCGCGAAATCGTCGCCGCGGTGACGGCGATGTCCCACGCGCTCGGCATATCCGTGGTCGGCGAGGGCATCGAAACCAGCCATCAGCTCGACACTCTCGCCGGGTTGGACTGCGACCAAGGTCAGGGGTTCCTCTTCGCTCGCCCACTGTCACCGGAGGCAGTCGTCGCGCTCGTGGGCTGAGTGTCGCTTCGTTGTGCTAGAGCCCGCGAGTAGTCGGTTACCGCCGAACCCCGAGGTGTCGCTGTTTGAGCACCGTCAATCAAGTCGGCATCGGTGCCCGTGCCACGGGGCGGCCGCGTGCCCTGTAACAGCACCCACAAAACTGCGGAGGTCTACGACCCTCGATCACTTCCGAGCTGGACAGGCGCACAGAACAACCTGGGAATGAGGGCAATCAGCTCACGTCGACGGGCGGAGAATCGGCGATCTGCTCGACTGGAGACACCGGCCCATTGACCGACGGACCATTAGGCGAAGCGTTGGCAGCACGGACAACCGCTCGATCGAAGCCGAGATCGAGCGGTACGTTGGTCCCTGACACATAGGTGTCCCCGGCGCCGCTCGAACGGCCCGGGGACTGGCACCAGGAGGCGTGCTCCCGATGCATTCCGCAGGCTACCCGTCGGCTCCGGCTACCACCACGGCCCTCATCCTCACCCCCGAGGATGTCGCCGACTCCACGGCCGCTCTCGCAGAGACCTACGCCCGATCCGACACGGCTGGCGTCTGCGTCGCCGACGGCTTCGGCGTGCGAGTCGTCGTAGAGCGTGGCGCCCTCGAAGTTCACGACGGCGTCGGTCCGTACCGACGCTCCCGCCGCTACGACCGGGCCACTCATGGCCTTCGCCGCCTCGTGATCCTGAACGCTGCCGGCGTGGTCAGCCTCGACGCCCTCCGCTGGTGCCAGGCGCTTGGCGTCGGGGTCCTAGTGCTCGGGCCGGATGGCACGGCTCAGCTCGCCTCGACACCTCGCATGACCGACGATGCCCGGCTCCGCCGTACACAGGCGCTCGCGGCTTTCGAGCCGTATGGCCTCGATGTCGCCCGTTGGCTCATGTCCCGCGAGATCATGGGCCAAGGAAAGCTTGTGCTCCGCCGCTTCGGCGACGCCGTGACTGCCGAGACGATCGGCGACCTCGCTCTCGCCAGCGAAGGTGTCGAGACGATCGACGAGCTGCGCCAGCTCGAAGCAAGCGCCGCCGCCCTCTACTTCGGAGCCTGGTCGGGCCGGGCCGAGTGTGCCCCGACGTTTGCAACCAAGGACCGGCGACGGATCCCGCCGCATTGGTCGCGCTACGAAGGGCGCCGCTCGGTGCTCGCCTCGGCTGCCTCGAACCGCAAGGCCGAACGACCGGTGAACGCGATGCTGAACTACCTCTACGCGCTCGTCGAGGCGGAGGCGATCCTCGCCTGCCAGGCGGTCGGGCTCGACCCCGGCCTCGGGATCGTCCATGCGGATGCGAAGGGACGACAATCACTCGCGCTCGACCTCATGGAGCCGATACGGCCAGAGGTCGACGGCTTCGTGCTCGACATGGTGGAGCGCCGTACGTTCCGCAAGGCCGAATTCACGGAGTCCTCAGACGGGCATGTCCGCCTGCTCGCACCACTCACCCATGAGCTGGCCGAAACGATGCCTCAATGGGCAAAGTCGCTCGGTCCGATCGCCGAACACGTCGCCCACGTCTTCGGCAAGGCGATGGACGGAACGTACTCGGAGGTCACCCCGCTCACCTCCCGCCGCCATCGCGATGCACAGGCTCTAGTCAAGGCGCGCAAGGCATCAGCCAGGGCCGCTGCGACGTCGTCACCGACGCTCCAGAAGCCGATGAGTACCAACGCGCTCCCCTTGTGGACCTGCCCCGATTGCGGGGGAGCCGTCACGAACCCGCGCCACGTCCGATGCGAGGCGTGCATCGACGCCGACCCTGCCTCGACGCCCGAGGTCAAGAGACGGCGCGGCGCAGCCATCGCGGCCCGCAAGCGGGCGCTCGCGGAGTGGGACAAGGCCAATCCCGGCGCGGTCTATGACCCGGAGCTGTTCCGGCAGGAGATCCTTCCAAGGCTCCAGACCGTGAAGCTCTCCGAGATCGCCGCGGCGGCCGGCTGCTGCAAGGCGTCCGCGTCCGACATCAGGCGTGGGAAGTGGGCGCCGCATGTGTCGACGTGGTCGGCGCTCGCGGCGCTGGTCGGAGTAATGCAGCCGGCACTGTACGCTCGATGACCGAGAGGTCGCCCATGGCTGAGTACCCAAGGCTCGGCGTCGTTCCTACGAGCCCTCACCGGCGCCTCGCCGAGGCGCTGGCCCCGGCCGAGAGGGCCTAATACGAGACGAAGAGAAGATGAGCACCGATCAGCCCACTGAGGCCAGGAAGGCCTACGACAACGCGATGGCGCCGGTCCAGAATGCCTACGACGAGGCGAAGGCCGCGGCCGGCAAGGCCTACGACAACGCGATGGCGCCGGTCCAGAAGGCCTACAACGAGGCGAAGGGCGTGGCCGGCAAGGCCTACGACAACGCGATGGCGCCGGTTCGGAAGGCCTACGACAACGCGATGGCGCCGGTCCAGAAGGCCTACAACGAGGCGAAGGCCTCGGCCAGGAAGGCCTACGACGAGGCGATGACCCCGGCCGAGAAAGCCTACGACGAGGCGAACGCCGCGGCCGGCAAGGCCTACGACGAGGCGATGGCCCCAGGCCCACAAGGCCTACCGTGATCCCGTTCCGACCGTCTCGCCGGACTGAACCTCGCCATCCCACCCTTTCCTGACAAGCCGCACCGTCGGCGGCACCTCGGCGACCGATCCCAGCACCCCCGACCGGTCACGTTCTCACGATGCTTCGCTCGCAGAATGGGAACAGGCGAACCCGGGGACCGTGCACGACCCGGAATGGTTCCGCCGTGATGTGCTGCCCCGGCTCGCAAGCGTGAAGCTCTCCGAGGACGCTGAGGCAGGTCCCGGCCAGCGCTTCTTCTGGGTCGACGTCGAACGATCCGATGCGCTCGCTCGGCTGCGGCGGGACTGTGCTTCTCGGTTGGCACGCCACCGGGACATCGAGGGCACTACGGCTGTAGGAGTCCTGCCTTCTCAACTCGCAACGCGCGCCCCGCGTGTACGCCTCGGCGTCTCAGCTAGGCCGTTCCTACCTGCCGGCCCGCACGGCGAACGTGGGCGAGCTGGGCATGGCGTCGGCGGCACCGGGCCAGGTGCGACCCAGGCCTCGTGACCGACTTGGAGCCGGCTGCTCGCCCGCCGGGCGGCACCGCTTCGCCGCGTCTCAGGCGATGTGTGCGCTGACAAAACGCGGCCATGCCTCCTGAGGGGTAGCGTTCGCGCGTCGCTCGACTGCCGGGTGGCACGACGAAAGGGGCGGTCAAATCGTGACCACCTACCGCATTATCTGCGTAAAGACGCAGCATCCTCATCGGCACATCGTCAGCGTTGGGGTTGAGGGGACCCCGGCGACGATACCAGTTCAGATGATGACGATGGCCACCGTGCGCTACAGGATCGACAACGGTGACACCTTCGAGACCTACAGCCCCTCCATGCGAAAGACAGCCAGAGTGTGGAAGGACACATGCAAGGAACCGGGCTGCACTTTCAACGTCATCCGATCGGACGCGGACGCGGTTGCGGACAACAACCTCGACAACCTGCGAGCCTGCCGGTAGCGTCACGGCGCGTTGTGACTACGTGAGAACACACGACTGGATCGGCCCAGGAAGCCGCTCGCACTGCCGAAGGTGCCATCGGGACTGGCACTCGCTCACCCAGGTTCATTGCACAGTGTGTGCTGCAAGCGCTTCGGCTCCGACGGCATCGCTGGACCAGGAGGGGCGGCGCGTTATGGGGGCTGTGCCTGACAAGGACCTAGACAGCATGACCGAAGAGGAGTTCATCGTTGCGCTCACCGGCGGCGCGTAACCGGTTCCCGCCCGATCCGTCAGGCGGTCACTTGGCACGCTTCTTCGTTGTGCGTTTGGTCTTCACCGCGGGAGCTTGGTGACCTTCTTTGGCTGCGCGGCGACGACCTTGGCAGTCTTTTGGGCGGTCTGCGACCGCGTCGCCTGGCCACTGTCCTTGGCCGCCTTCTTCGCTTGTTTCGACGCCGCCACACGCCGTGGTGCCGCCTGGATTCCGACCGGACCCTTCGCCGTGGAAGCACTCGTTGTCTGCCGTCTGCTACCGCCACCGCCCGACTGCAGCCGCGTCTTCCCGACGATCGTGAGCGAACCCATCGAGGGCGCGACTGTGGACTCTTCCCCTGTCGACCACCGCACCCGCAAGAGCGACCCGGTCACGCCGGTCACGACTCCATCGCGAGGAGCCTCGCCGATTTTCCTCGAAGGGACCTGCACGCGATCACCAACGACTGCCATATGCCGAATGGTGCCACAGCGAGGCGTGTCTGGCCAGCGTGGTCCCACAGCTTTCGCCCGCAGACGCTCCTGGCGACTGTTCAACCTGCCGAGCTTGAGGGGTGGAACGTTGGACCCTGGATGGCTACGGCCCGTGACCACCCGAACCAGAATCTCTGTTGCCGTCGTCGAGGCGACCGGACT